>Ga0193723_1000135_pt1 | contig 25208 bp, 27 predicted proteins | sample H2m2metaG_FD_143042 | JGI IMG/M metagenome (GOLD analysis project Ga0193723, IMG submission 143042) | Soil microbial communities from a riparian zone of the East river system, Colorado, United States - H2m2 | ecosystem: Environmental > Terrestrial > Soil > Riparian zone | place: USA: East River...
CCCAACGCCACGATCGTGGCCAGTTCATCGAGCAGGCGAAGGTTCTGCGTCGCCGTCTTGGCGAACCCGAACCCGGGGTCGACGACGATGTGCTCCCGCCCCACCCCTGCCCGCTCGGCGCGCGCCGCGGCTTCCCCCAGCTCGGCGGCGACCTCGGGAGCGACGTGTCCGTACGTCGACAGATCATCCATCGTGTCCGGCGTGCCCCGCATGTGCATCACGATGAGGCCGGCCCCGGCGCCGGCCACCACGCCGGCCAGTCCCGGGTCGTATACCAGTCCGGACACGTCGTTCACGACGGCCGCGCCCGCGTCGAGCGCCGCGCGGGCCACGTCGGCCTTGCGGGTGTCCACGGAGACGGGGCCGACCCCGCGGCGGACCAGCTCCTGGATCACGGGCACGACGCGGTCGATCTCTTCCCGGGCGGGGACCGGCGGGGCCCCGGGCCGGGTGGACTCGCCGCCGACGTCCAACACATCCGCGCCGCTGGCCGTTAGCTCTTGGCCGTGCGCCACCGCTGCATCGACCGTGCGCCACTGGCCTCCATCAGAGAACGAATCGGGTGTGACGTTGACGATGCCGATAATGACGGGTTTGGTGAGCGAGATCTCCGAACCGCGGATCGCCCAGGCGCGCGGGGGCTCGGCGTGGCCGGCGAGGAAGCGCCCCAGCTCGGGGGCGAGGCGCGCCAGCGCCGGCGGCGCGCGGTCGTAGCGGGCGAGCGGCGCGAGGCGGCTCGCGGCCGCGGCGACGAGGGCCCAGCCCTCGCCGGTCAGCACATCGGCGCCACTCTTCGTGCCCCAATGTACGAGCGCTTCGCGCTCGGCTTCAGTGATGTCTTCGAAGAGCACCACGAGCGACTGCACGCCGGTGGCGGCGAACCAGGCGGGCTGCGCTTCCCAACCGCGGGCCGCGAGCGCCGCGCGCACCGCTTCCGGTGTTTGCGCGGCGAGCGCGGTGACTTTCACCGCAATGCCTGGATGACCTGGAGCCGGGCGGCGCGCAGCGCCGGGAAGAACCCACCCACAACCCCCATCACCACGGCGAAGATCAGACCCGAGAGCAGCAGCATGGGCGTCACGCGGAAACTGAATGCGATCTCGCTGAAGCTCGCCCAGTTGGTCGTGCTGGTGACGATGCCGTTGATCGGGAGGGCGAGGAGACATCCGACGACGCCTCCCACGGCCGCGATGATCGCCGATTCCACCAGAAATGATGTGAGGATGCTGAACGGCTTGAATCCGATCGTGAGCAACACCGCGATCTCGGCGGAACGCGCCGCGATCGCCGCGTACATCGTGTTGATGGCCCCGAACACGGCCCCGACGGCCATGATGCTCGTGATGCCCCAGGCCAGATATCCGAGGATGAGCCCCAGGAGCTGCGACTGCTGCGCGTAGAACTCCGACTCGCGGTGCGCGTCCACGGTCATGCGCCGGTCGTCCTCGAGGGCGCGCTTGGCCTCGGCGAAGGCCGCGGCGTCTTTCAGACGGAAGGTGATCGTCTGGAACACCTCACCGCGGAACACGGGCATAAACTGCTCGTTCTCCCCCCAGATCTCCGACTCGAACGCCGAGCCGGCCGCCGTGAAATGGCACGTCACAGTCCAATCGCGGCCGGCGAACCGCAGGGTCTCTCCGATGCCGGTGTGCGGGAAACGGCTCGTCAGGCGCTGCCCGACACAAATCTCCGCCCGCCCGGACGCGGGCCGCTGGCCCGCCACCACCTTCACGTTGGAGCGCACGGTCCACGCCTGATCGCTCACGCCGCGCGCCACCACGTTCGCCACCTGGGTCGTGTCGAACGACTTGTGGAGCGGAACCAACACGTACACCTCGGCGGACACGAGGGGCCGGCCGTCGGGTCCGGTGGCGACGTGCGGCGACGCGGCGATCATGCTCGCGACGTCGCGGGGCAATCCGCTCGACAGCTCCGAGTCGGCCCCTTTGCGCAATACGAGCACGTTCGCGGCGGATCCGGTGCGCGCCAGCGCGACGCGGAACCCGTTCGCCAGCGCCAGCATCCCGATGAACACGGCGACGACGAGCCCCACCCCCAGCGCCGTGAGCGCCGTGGAGAACGGACGCTGCATCACGCTGCGGACGTTGTAGAGGATCGGGATCTTCATTCGACGTGCCTCAGCGCCTGCACCACCGAGAGCCGGGCCGCGCGCATTGCGGGAACGAGGCCGCTGGCGAGCATCAGAGCGATGGCCACGCCCGCGCCGAGCAAGAGCGTGGCGGAGGTCACGTTGAAGCCCGGGAGGAAGCCCAGGCCGTTGAAGTTCGTCGCCTTGTAGAGAAGCTTCGCCCCGCCCAGACCGATCGCCGCGCCCGTGAGGGCGAGGACCCCGGCCTCCACCATCACCAGCGTGAACAGTTTCCGGTCGGAGAAGCCGATCGTCTTCAGCACCGCGACTTCGCCGGTGCGCTCGCGCGCACTCATCATCATCGCGTTGGCGGTAACGAGCAGGATCGCGAAGACCACCGCGATGCCGATCGTCCCCATCAGCAGACTCACGTTCCCCCACATCGTGGCGAAACTCGCCTGAAACTCCCGCTCCGTCCCAGTCTTGGTGGGGGCGCTGGAGTTCCGGAACAGGTCGTCGATCGACTTGGCGATCGCCGGGGCGTGATCGGGATTGTCGATCTGGACGATGAACCACCCGGCGATCCCCGCGCGCCCGATGCGCTCGTCGAACATCGCGTGGTGGAAGATCAGCACGTCGTCGCCGATCACGGGGTCGGTCGGCGTGTACACGGCGCGGATCGTGAACGTCCAATCACCCGGAAAGATCGTGCCCTGGAGCGTGACGTTCTGCCCCAGCTTCCACCCGAACTGCGTGAGCAACCGCTTGCCGATCAGGGCGGCCGACCGGTCATGCAGGAACGCTTCCTTTTGATCGGGGGGAATCACGATCTCGGGATACATCGCGAGATACGACTCGGGATCGACGGCAAAGTTCGCGAAGAAGCGCTTGCCGTCGCCGTAGCGGCCCCCGAACCAGTTGGCCCAGCTCACCCCTTGGACGCCGGGCACGGCCTTGAGCCGGTTGGCGTACGCGATCGGGAGCGGGAACACGATCCCGGTCGCGTTCGTCGACACGAGCCGGCTGGCCCCGCCGAATTGCGCCGTCGCCGCGAGCGTCGTCACGACAGTGCGGAGCGACGCGAACAAGAACAACGCGAGCGCCACGCTGGCAATCGTGAGGAGCGTGCGCAACCGGTGGCGGAGGAGATTCGCGACGACGAGCGGAATGTATTTCATGCCCGCGCCCCTGCCTTCTCGATGAGATCACCCTTCTCGAGGTGCAGGACCGACTTCGCCCGTTCCGCGGCGTGGGCGTCGTGGGTCACGATGATGATCGTCTTCTTGAACTCGGTGTTGAGGCGTTGCAGCAGGCCAAGCACCTCCTGCGAGCTCTTGGCGTCGAGCTGCCCCGTCGGCTCGTCGAGCAGGATGAGCGTCGGATCGGCGACGATGGCGCGCGCGATCGCGGTCCTCTGCTCCTGACCGCCCGACAGCTGGCGCGGATAGTGATGCATCCGGTCGCCGAGACCCACCACGTCGAGCGCGATCTTCACGCGCTCGTCCCGGTCCTTTTTGGACAGGTTCGTGAGCAGCAGCGGCAGCTCCACGTTCTGATAGGCAGTGAGCACTGGCAGGAGATTGAACGACTGGAACACGAACCCGATGTGCCGGGCGCGCCACGCCGCCAGGGCCGCCGCGTTCATGGTGCTCACGGCCGCTCCCCCGACGGTGATCGTCCCGCTGGTCGGCCGGTCGAGCCCCGCCACGAGATTCAGGAGCGTCGACTTGCCGCTGCCCGACGGACCCATCAGCGCCGTGAAACTTGCGGCTTCGAAATCGAGGGTGAGGTTGTCGAACACCTCGATCGTCTGGGTGTCGCGTTGGAAAGACTTGTGAACGTTGCGGATTTCGACGAGAGCCATGGGGGGTATCGGGTACCGGTTACAGGTATCGGGAGTTACGGCGCGATCTTTACGCGCTGACCCTCACGTGGAGTTTCGAGTCCGCCCACCAGCAGCTGCTCGCCACCAGCGAGGCCGGAACGAATCTCGCGCAAGTTACCGCTGACAGGACCTGCGTCAACGTCCCGTCGTGTCAAACGTCCGTTCCGAACGATCCACACGACGGCGCGGCCCTCTTCGGATCGCACGGCTGCGGCGGGGACCATCAGTCGGGGCGGGGGCAGCGCGGCGCCGGCGCGCGGCGCCGGCGGCGCGTCCTCGAGGAACTCGACTTTTGCGCCCATCTCCGGGAGAATCCGCGAGTCGTGATCGTTGATGACGACTTTGACTTGCACCGTAGCCCGCTGGCGGTCCGCCGTCGGCACCACCTGGCGTACCGCGCCGCGGAAGGCCGTGTCGGGATACGCATCGAGCGTGATGCGGGCGCGCTGCCCACCATGCACCCGCGCGATGTATGCCTCGTTCACATCGACTTCGACCTCGAGGGTCGCGAGGTCGGCCATCGTCACCACGGCGCCGCGCGTGAGTCCGCCGCCCACCGACGGCGCGACCACCTCGCCCACCTCGGCTTCCTTGCGCAGGACCGTGCCGCCGAACGGCGCGCGCACGTAGGTGTTTTCGAGGTTGGCCTGGGCGAGTCGCAGCCCCGCGGCCGCGGCGTCGACGCGCGCGGATTGCGCGTTGGCACGGGCGTCGGCCTGGTTGAACCGGCTCTGCGCCGCCTCAACTTCCTGCGTGGAGACGAGGTTCGGATTCTGGGTGTGCACGTCGCGCACCCGCGCGTAGTCGCGCTGAGTCTGGTCGCGGTCCGATTGGGCCTCGATCAGCGTCGCGCGGGCGGTGGCGACCTGCGCCTCCGCTTCCGACACGGCTGCCTGGTAGTCGGCGTTGTCGAGGCGCGCAATCACATCGCCGCGACGCACCACCGACCCTTCGCTCACGTTCAAGACGGCCAGCCGCCCCGGGATCTTCGCTGAAACCGCGGCCTTGGTGCGCGCGACGACGTAGCCGTTCGCGACGACCCCGACCGCACCTCCACCGCCGCCGTCAGAGGACCCCCCGCCGGCCGTGGTGGCCAGGACGGTGATGACCTGGATGGAAGCCGCCGACCCGCCGCGGAGGGTGAAGAAGAGCCCAGCGAAAATCACGACCGCCCCGCCGGCGAGCCAGAGGGTGCGTTTGAACGCGCGCGTCAGCGCCGGAGGCGGCTGATCGCGGTCGATGCGGAGTTTGGAGAGATCCGGTGCGGTCACGCGCCCTGAGGCTCGGGCGGCAGGTTCCCCAACACGGGACCGCGCACGGCCTGGGGCTTCTCTTTTTCCTTGGCGGGCGGCTCCCCACCGAGCGGCGCGGCGCGCGGCACGGGCGGCAGCGTTTTCCCCGCCACGACCATCTCCACCTCGTCGCGATCGAGCGTTTCGCGCTCGAGCAGCGCCGCCGCGAGGCGGTCGAGGGCCGGACGCCGCTCGCTCAGAATACGCGTGGCGTCGTTGAAGGCATTCATGAGAATCCGCTTGACCTCGTCATCGACCAGCTTCGCCGTGCTGTCGGAGATTTCGCGGCGCTGCACCACTTCGCGCCCGAGGAAGATCTCCTGCTCGCGGTCGCCGACGGCGATCGGCCCGATGGCATCGCTCATCCCGAATTGCGTCACCATACGGCGCGCGATGTTCGTCGCCTGCTGGATATCCTGCGCCGCGCCCGGGGTGACCTTGTCGGGCCCGAACACCAACTCCTCGGCCACACGGCCGCCGTACGCCATCGCCAGCCGCGAGAGGATCGATTGCTTGGTGTACTTGTGCAGCTCCTCCTCAGGGAGATACGCCGTCATGCCGAGCGAGCGGCCGCGCGGGATGATCGTCACCTTGTGGAGGGGATCGGCGCCGGGGACGCTCAGCGCGACGAGGGCGTGCCCAGCTTCGTGATACGCCACGAGGCGACGCTCTTCGTCCGAGAGCACGCGACTCTTGCGCTCCAGGCCGAGCATCACCTTGTCCTTCGCGTCCTCGAGGTCGACCTGATCGACCTGCGCCTTGTTGCGCCGGGCCGCGAGCAGCGCGCCTTCGTTCACGATGTTCGCGAGCTCCGCTCCCGCGAGCCCCGGCGTCCCCTTGGCGATGGGCTCGAGGTTGGTGTTGGACGCGAGCGGGATCTTGCGGGTGTGGACGCGCAGGATCTGCTCGCGACCCTTCAAGTCCGGCATGTCGACCACGATCTGGCGGTCGAAACGGCCGGGACGGAGCAGCGCCGGATCCAGTATATCGGGGCGATTGGTCGCGGCCAGTAAAATCACCCCGTCGTTCGACTCGAAGCCGTCCATCTCGACGAGCAGCTGGTTCAGGGTCTGCTCGCGCTCGTCGTGGCCGCCGCCGAGCCCCGCCCCGCGGTGGCGGCCGACGGCGTCGATCTCGTCGATGAAGATGATGCAGGGCGCGTGCGCCTTGCCCTGCTCGAACAGATCGCGCACGCGCGACGCCCCGACCCCCACGAACATCTCGACGAAGTCGGAGCCCGACATAGAGAAGAAGGGACGCCCCGCTTCGCCCGCGACGGCCTTGGCGAGCAGTGTCTTCCCGGTCCCCGGCGGGCCCACGAGTAACGCCCCCTTGGGGAGCCGGCCGCCGAGCCGCTGGAATTTCTGCGGATCCTTGAGGAAATCGATGATCTCCTCGAGCTCCTGCTTGGCTTCATCGCAGCCGGCGACGTCGGCGAAGGTGATCTTGGGCGTGTCACCCGCAAGCAGCTTGGCCTTGGATTTGCCGAAGGCAAAGGCGCGGTTTCCGCCCTGCTGCATTTGCCGCAGCATGAAGATCACGAGGCCGAAGATCAGGAGGTACGGCAGGAACACGATCAGGACCGCGCCGAAGGACTGCCCGGCCTCGCGCGCCCGCACTTCGACGCCCTTGGCGCTGAGCGACGCGACCCACTCGCTCCGGGCTTCGAACGGCAGCAGCACGTTGAAGCGTTCGACGGTCTGCTTCTTCACGGTGACCGCGTGCGCGAACGTGCCCTTCACCTTCTGGCGCTCGGCGATTTCGACGGTCTGGATGTTGCCGTTGGCGAGCTCTTGCTCGAACTGCGAGAACGAGATCTCCGCCTCTTCGCGCCGCCCCTTGGAGGCGACCTGCACGAGGGCGATGGTGCCCACGATGAGGAGCGCCCAGAACGAGAGCGTCCGCAGCATGCGGCCCCAGTTGAATTCCCGCGGTGGCGGGGGGATACGGTCGGCCATCTACGTCAGACTCGCGATATAAGGAAGGTGCCGGAAGTTCTCCGCGTGATCGAGGCCATATCCCACCAAGAACAGCGTGGGGGCATCGAATCCTACGAACGCCGCCTCCAGCGCCAAGTGTTCCGCAATGTGTTTGTGCAACAACGCGCAAATGTTGAGACTCTTGGGTCCACGCTTCTTCAGCAGTTCCACCAGACGGTTCAGTGTCTTGCCGGTGTCGATGATGTCCTCGACCAGCAGAATATGCTTACCCTCGAGCTCCGTCTCCGGGTCGTACAACAGCCGGACGTGACCGCTCGAGACCGTACTGTCACCGTAGCTCGCCGCCACCAGGAAATCCACCTGCAGCGGCCGCTCGATGCGCCGTACGAGATCGCTCAGGAAGATGAAGCTCCCTTTGAGCAGTCCCAGCACCAACAGATCGCCGTCGGGGTACGCCGCCGTGATCTCCCGGCCCAGCTCGCGCACCCGCTCGGCGATCGTCTCCGCTTCGAAGACGATGCGCTTGAGCTCACGACCGCCGGTCTGCTTGAGCTGCGCCGTGCTGGGTAACATCGAGCCGCACCGCCTTGGTTCCGGGCACCGGGACGCCGTCGGTACTGCGACAGATGCCCGGGACCCACAAAATGGTCTCACCGCGGGCGATCACGGGATAACTGGCCCGTTCGCTGCGCGGCACGCGTGCTTCCATTAGTAGCCGCCGCAGTGGCCGGTGTCCCACCCCGCCGAGCGGCAGCAGCTCGTCGCCTTTCTCGGGCGCGCGGAGCTCCCATCCCGGCCCATCCACCCACGTCGTCCATCCGTCCCGCTTCACGCGGGCCGGCGCGGGCGCCGCGTCGGGCGCCCAGTCGATCTGGAAGACGCCGAACATGGCGCTGCCCTGCTCACCCGTCGGCACGATCCGTTCGACCGCGCAGCACGCCGCGCGCGATACGCGCAGCTGGTCGAACGCCACTTCCGCGGTCCAGCCATCGCCGAGCGCGATCCGGCGGCCCGAGGGCCGCGCGATGAGCGCCAGGAGCCGCCGCGCCTTGGCGGGTCCGAGCACCAGACCTCCAGCCCGACGCGCCGCCGCGCGCAGCAGCGCAACGGCCAATGAGTCATCATAGCCGCGCAGCGGGCCTCGGGCAACGGCGAAGCCCGTGGACGACACCTGAAGCCCAAGCTCGGGAACGAGTTCCAGCGCGCGGTCCCACGCGCGGCGATCGCCGGCGGCTTGACGGCCGAGGCGGCGCAGGTCGCTGCCGACGCGCGCGCCGAGTCGGTCGTGCAGGAGTGGAAGCAGTTGCGTCCTCACCCACGAACGCAGGTGGCGTGGATCGGCGTTCGCGGGATCGTCATGCGCGGAGAGGTTGCGCGCGGCGACGTGCTCGACCAGCTCGCGATGAGTGAATGGCAGCAGCGGGCGCACCAGTCCGCCCCGTCCCCGGCGCGCGATCCCCGCGAGTCCCGCGGGCGCGCTGCCGCGCAACACCCGCAGCACGACGGTTTCGATCTGATCGTCCTGATGATGCGCCGTGACGAGGTAGGCTGCGTCGCGGCGGCGTTGCAGCTCGCGCAGCCACGCGTACCGCGCGCGCCGCGCGGCGGTTTCCGTCGTGTCGGCTCCGAGATGCAGCTCGCCCATCTCGACGCGCAGGTCGTACTTCGCCGCGAGTTCTCTAACCGCCGAACCGACTAACCGACTACCCGACTGGATCCCGTGATCCACGTGCGCGACAACCAGTGCGAGCCCGAGGTCGGGGGCGACACCGTGGAGCAAATCCAAGAGCGCCACCGAATCCGCGCCACCCGAGACGGCCACCAGCGCCGTGCCCGGCGCGCGGAACAGGCGCGCGCGCGCGACGTGGGCGCGGAAGCGTTCGGGGAGCGATGGCGTCTCGGTCATGGAGTTGCTCATGTATCTTTAAGTATGCTGCCGCCCGACCAGACCTACCAACTACTGCGCAAGTTGACCTCGCCGGTCGTAGCGATTACGTCGGAGCGGGACGGCAAGGAAAACGGCATGATCTCGGACGCGGCGATCCGAGCCTCGATCGTGCCCACGGTGCCACGGCTCTCGGTATACATCCACAAGTTTAACTTCAGCCACGACCTGATCTTCGACACGGGCCGCTTCGTCCTGCATCTCCTCCACACCAAACAGTTCGACCTCATTCACCGCCTCGGCTTTATCAGTGGCCGTGACCGCGACAAACTCGCCGATATCCCGCACCGCCGTGGGGTGCTGGGCGCACCGGTACTGGACGACTGCTACACGCACTTCGAGTGCAAGGTCGTGAACGTGATGGACACGGGAAGCTCGACGTTGTTTCTGGGCGATGTGGTGGAAGTCGGGTTCGGGGGGGGGGCCGCCTCGAAGCCAAACGGCGAGGTCATGACGGCGGCCTATTTCCGAGCCAACATGCCCGCCGAGTGGCGCAAGGAATACGAGGGCCTGCTGACCGCGGCGCAACGCTTTGCCGCCGAGAAATCGCGGCACATTGTGCCGGTCGTGTGGCGAGGGCTAGCTTAGCCGCTCCACTTTTCCGGAGCGTCAGGATGCGCCCGCAGCTCCTCCTCACCGTTGTCAGTTGTGCCGTAGTCGATTGCCAGCCCGCGCCCGCCAAGCTCTCCGACGCCGACGTCAGAATTCTGTGGGCCGCCGTCGACAGCATCGCCGCGCAGATCCTCTCGCATCGAGACTCCGCTGCCGCCGCGCATTACACCGAGAACGCGGTCTTCATGGTTCCGAACCTGCCGGCCGTCGAAGGGCGCGCCGCGATCCGCGCCTGGTTCGCCGGCGGCCCGCCGTTCACATCGTTCACCTTGACGCCCAAGGAGATCGACGGCGTCGGCGACCTCGCCTACGTGCGCGGGACGTGGACGCTCGGCATCGCGGCCGCGGGCAAGACGCCCGCGATCGAGGACCACGGCAAGTTCCTGGAAGTGCGCCGCAAGCAGGCGAACGGCTCGTGGCTCATGGTGGCCGACATCTTCAATTCGGATGTGCCGCTGCCCACGCGGTGAGTGGTTGCTAGGCGGCTCCCTTCCAGGGATCCGATGGATCGGGCGGGTTCGCGGCAGCGTCGCGCTCGACGCGCTCGACGCGCTCGACGCGAGCGACGGGCTGGACGCGCTCGACGGGCTGGATGCGCTCGTCATCTGGCGGAGGGTCGTCCAGGGGCGAGTCCTCGTACACGATTGGCGGCGTGCAAGTGCAGGTGCCTGTTTGGGGCAGCGCGACCTGCGCGCTGGAGCGGGGCGGCCGATACTCAATCGTCGCGCGGTCGCGCACGACGCCGCCGCAGAAATGGCAATGGATTGTATGCACGGACACCTCCCACGAGTCGGGGGCGCGGGGGGGACGCGATAATAGCATTCACTTTTGTACTGGCTTTGAGCAATACCACTCCGGCAACGCGAGCGTTCACAGCAACTTGGCCGCGCGTCGTGTGCTCTGAACGCGCAACGCCCCGGGGAGAGAATCCCCCCGGGGCGTTGCGTATTCAGTAGCGGCGGTCGGACTCGAACCGACGACCCGCGGATTATGATTTCATTGGGACGGCGTCACGCCCGTCACCGGCATACCTCCATGACACAAAGAAGCCGTCGTGCGGGCGTTCCCTGGGCGTCGCCGTGACGCCGGGGTACGGCCCGTGACGGGGGTCCGGGACTAACGCAGGGACTAACGAGAAGAACCTGAGGCCGCCGCCAGAACGGGGCGGCCTCCGTGTTTTAGGGAAACTCTTAATGAAGGAGAGCGGAGATGGATTCCAAGGAAATGGGGCGACGCGGCGGACTAGCCCACGCGAGGAAGGACAAGTACGAGGCGCTGGCCGGACGGCCGCCGCTGACGCTCGCCGAGGTGGAGAAGAAGTTGCCCAAGATGACGGACGGCGACAGCGTGAAGCGCGGCCTCGAGCTGGTGCGCAACTGGGCCATCGCCGGGCTCATCCCCGGCACCACCGCCGGCGCCGTCGCGCGGATGTCGGAGGCCTGGCTGAGGCTGCACGACTCGGATATCGACCGCAAGACGCTCAAGGACGCCTTCCGCCGCATCGAGCAGCTCGAGCGGGAGCTGGCGCAGGCGCACAAGCGTCTGAAGGCGGCGGAGGGACAAGGCCATGACCTGGAATAAACGCAAGCGGCACCTGGCCGCGCTCACGGACAAGATCGAGCGGGCCGAGCGGTCAGGGCGGCGGCTGCCCACGAGCGACGTGCCGCCCTACTTCCGGGGCACCATCCTCCGCGCCATGGACGTGGCCGGGATGACGGGCAAGTCGTGGGCGGCGTGGCGCACCGTCGCCAAAGCCATTCACGCGCTCCCCATGACCAAGACCGAGCTTGAACTGTTTAGGAAGCAGACCGGCCGCGAGACGCCGCCCGAGAAGCCGGTCACCGAGGCGTGGCTCATCGTCGGACGGCGCGGCGGCAAGAGCCGCTTCGACGCGCTCTCCGCGCTCTTCACCGGCGTGCGGCGCGACTACAAGAAGCTGCTCGCGCCGGGCGAGCGGGCGACCGTGCCCGTGATCGCCGCCGACAGGAAGCAGGCGCGCACCGTGATGCGATACCTGCGGGGCCTGTGCGCGCTGCCTGAGTTCAAACCGTTCGTGGCGCGCATGCTCCAGGAGTCCGTCGAGCTGACGACGGGCGCGACGGTCGAGCTGCACACGGCCTCGTTCCGCACGACGCGCGGTTACACGCTCGCGGGCGCCATCGCCGACGAGGTCGCGTTCTGGCGCAACGACGACTCCGAGGAGCCCGACGAGGAGATTCTCGCGGCGCTGCGGCCGGGCATGGCGACCGTCGAGGGCGCGCTGCTCCTCGGGTCGTCGACGCCGTACGCGCGCCGGGGCGTGCTGTGGCAAGCGTTCGACCGGCATTACGGCAAGGAGGGCGAGGGCGTGCTCGTGTGGAAGGCGAGCACGCGCGAGATGAACCCCGCCCTCCGGGAGAGCGTGGTGGCGCGGGCCTACGAGGAAGACCCGGTGGCGGCGGCGGCCGAGTACGGCGCCGAGTTCCGCCGGGACATCGAAGCGTTCCTCGCCGCCGAAGCCGTGGACGCCGTGCGGGCACCGGGACGGCGCGAGCTGGCGCCGGCCAAGGGCAGGCGCTACGTCGCGTTCGCGGACCCCTCGGGCGGATCGCAGGACGCCTTTACGCTCGCCATCGCCCACAGAGAAGGAGAGCGCGGCGTGCTCGATCTCGTGCGCGAGCGCCACCCGCCCTTCTCACCGGACCAAGTGTGCCACGAATTCGCGGAGGTGCTCAAGGCGTACGGGATACAAGCCGTCACGGGCGATCATTACGCCGGTGAGTGGCCGAGGGAGCGGTTCGCCGCGCACGGCGTGACCTACAAGACGGCCGAGATGCCGAAATCGGAATTGTACCGCCTGCTCTTGCCGATGGTGAACGCGGGAAGATGTGAGCTGCTCGACGTCCCGGTGCTGCGCGCCCAGCTCCTCGGGCTCGAGCGACGCGTGGCGCGTTCTGGCCGGGACTCCGTGGACCACGCGCCGGGCGGACACGACGACTCGGCCAACGCGGCGGCGGGCGCGCTGGTGCTCGCGGCGGGAACGCAGGCCGGGAGGTGGGCGGTGCACAAGGTGACGCTCGCGCCAAGCGGCCGCGTCCTCGTGACGCCGGCGCTCCCCGCCATCGCGCGGGCGTTCGACCTGGAGCCCTGCGGCGACCCCGTGTCGGGCGAGGGCCGAGGGCCGAACGCGCTCGAGGAGGCGCAGGCCGCGCAAGCGGCGGCGGACGAGGCGCGGCGTCTTACCGAGGGCCGCGCGCGAAACGATTCGGATCACGCGGGGCCGGTGTCGCTGGTGCGAGGCTAGGCTTGTGCGTCTGAGTCGACGGCTCTATGGTGCGATTCGGGACCTGAGTGCGAAAACAGGAGGAATGGTATGAAACGGAACGACTACCCCGACGGACTTGGCCCCGACGATCCGGTCGCGGGTGACGATGCCCACACCGATCACACGGGCGTGTCCTTCACTTTGAAGGAAGGGCCCCGAGGCGAGCGGTGGGCGATGGTGGAGCCTGACGAGCCGGGGCTGCCCGTCCTCAAGTTTGGAGACGCGTTCTTGGGCCTGCACTTCAGGAAGGACGTGCCGTTCGCCCAAGCCGTGGAGTTCACCAAGCAGATGGGCGCGATGTTCGACCGGCTGTCTTACACAAAGTTCGACACTTAGTACGTCAAGCTGCCGGCGGTCCGTCCGGTCCGTCTCGCTTTGTGATCCCCTCTTTCTGGCCGGGCGTGAGCATCCGGTCGTAGAGCGCCTCGACCTGCTGCGGCTGCGTGATCATCACGTCCGCGATGAGGTTCACCAGCTCCATGAGCCGGAGAGCAGTCGGGAGATCGTCGCGCAGGTCCAGCTCGCCGGGGTGAACCGCGCCGTTGCCGACGACTCGAACGGTGTCGAGCGCCTGCTGAATCTTTTTCGGCAAGCCGCGAGCGACCAGCGCGCCGATGTCGGCATTCAGGTTTTCGCCGGGTTCCCCGAGGTAAATGCAGAGTTTCTGAATGCAGAGGCGCAGCAGGCCGGACGCTCCGCGCGGCGACTGAGGCGCGATCCCGCGCGCCTCCAGATAGTCAGTCTTGATGTCGTCGGGCAAGTCAGGGTTGGGGAGCGCTCCCTGCGCGACCAACGGAAAGACCAGCCGCCCCTGGTTGCCCAGCATGAGGACCCCCTTGACCTGGTTCGGCAGGTGCTGTGGAATGGGCCGCTGGGGCGGGAGAAACCAGATCGCGTGTTTATCGCAATGGGCACAGACCGAGACGTAGACGTCCGGCACCGCTGTAGTCCCCGCGTTCACAACATTCTCGGGGCGCTTGAAGGCAGCATGCCAAACCTGTTGCGCGAAGGCGCCGCACAGGGGGCAGTTGAACGAAGTCTTCCTAAACTCTGGCGGCGTAAACGGAACGGCCACGTCACCTACTCCTTCAAAACGGGTGCGATTGGGTCCACGCCCGCGACAACCCTCTTCTTCGGCGCGCTCATCCCGAGGGCATCGCGGAGAGACTTCACGGGGTTGAGACGTCCCTCGCCGCGACCCGTTCGGAGAATTCCTGGAACTCTCATCTCGCGTAGGAACTTGGTCCCTCGAATGTTCTGGAGATCCTCGTTCTGGTTCAGCGCCATACCGATGAGGAGGGTCTCGAGGAACCTTATGTCTCTGTGCCCGTTTGCAGCGGGGGCGGCGAACCTGCCAGTCGGTGTGAGTTTAGCAATTAAGTGGAGCTGTGGCTCCCCGGACACTCGCTGGAGAGAGTAGTTGTATTGGTTCAACTTGTGAAGCGCGAAGCACTCCTGGCAGAACGATTGCCGTTCCGCCAGACCGACGTACCACGCGCGCCTTCGGATAGAAAAGACGTAGCACCCGCAGGCATCCGGCAACCCGCCAGCTTCCGCCTCGATCGCCGACCAGAAGCCCCGCTGATCGGCTGGGGTCCTCGAGATGAGTGTACCATCGCGACGGATGCCGTAGGGTCCGAACACTTTGTAGAGCACTACAACCTCCTTCGAGGCAATACTCGCCCGCAGCCTAACGGATCGGCGCGTCCACTAGCTTCCCCGAATCGCCTTTGCCACCGCCGCCACGAGGTCGGTGAATCCCGGCGATTTCGCGAGGTCCAAGACCGTGGCCGGGCTCTTGTCCGTGCTGCGTCTCTCGCCGGAGCCGTTCCGCCCGAATGTCTTGCCGCCGATGTCCAGCCGGAAGTCGTTCTGCTTGTCCTGCGGCAACGGCGCGAGGAACGGACCGATAGCCGCGAGGTCGAGCGCACGTTGCCGGTTCTGGCGCTCCATTTCGTGATACTTATCCGCCTGATGTGCGGCGTACGCGGCCAGCACTCCGACGGTCAGGGTCAGGATGACCCGGCCCGCAAAGGCCTCCCAAGAGAACTGGCCCAGCACCTGCGGGATGAAGAGCTTGTAGGCGGCGACGATGACGCCCACCATGGCGGCGACCGCGATTCCCTGCCAGAGCCAGAGCGCTCTGCGCGCGTAGTTCGCGGTCTTCACGTAGCCCGACGTCACGCCCAGGTCGCCGATCACGCCGAGGAGCTTTGCCACTTCTGCCCGGTCGCCCTCGATCTCGTCGAGGACCGCCTTCGCGGCTTCACTGTACTCCTTCTTCAGGGCGGCCGTGTCCTCGACGTACTGCTTGACCGCGGTGTCCTTCTGTTGCGTGAACTCGGCGTTCTGTTGCGTCAGGCGTTCGGCTCCGTCGGCCATGAGCGTGCCGAACTTCTCCTGCCTGGTGCCCTGCGCTTCCGTGTACTCCTTATTCCGCGTCTCCTGGGCGGTCGAGAACTGCGCCTGGAAGCCAGAACCCAGCTCGGACAGCCGTTGGCGTTCCGACGTGATCTCGGTGCCCAGCTCCGCAACCTTCGCTCTGACGGCCTCCAGTTCCCCGCTCGTGCCCGTGGTCGTCGCAACAGCTTTCCTCAACTGCTCCTCGAGCGTAGACCGATAGGTGACGACGGCGTCCTTCAGCCCCGCCAGCTCCTTGGGCGTCGTGGGAATCGGCACTTGAGCGAGATGCGCTAGGGCCGTGTCGCCCTGCGCGTTGGCGTTGACGATGTGCCCGATACCGCCGTTGCCCACGAAGGCTTGCACCTCGTTGGTCGCGTTCTGCAGAGCGCCGGCGATGCCGTCCAAGGGACCGGGGTACGTCGTGGCCGGCTCTGCCGCCGCGAGACGCTTCCCCACAAACGCGAGCACGGCGCGCAGCCGCTCAAGCCCGTCCACCATGTCAGCATCGACGCCGTCTCGCGCGACGGCCCGGTCAATCGCCGGACCTAAGGATTGGAGGTGCTGCCACACCGCGTGATTCTTGATGCGATCGGTCCACTGGCCCATCGGTCGGAGTGCCCTTCCATCACGTGTTTGAGGCGCGGCCCAAAGTAAAAAACCGCTTGCAGACTCCCCTCAGGGGAGTGCAGCCGGCGGCGTGCAACGAGAAGAACCAACGTCGTCGTCTCGATGTGAAACCTAATGGCGCTCCCCGTCGTGGGTCAACGGCAACTTGGTTTTGGACGCGCCCGGTTCGTACCGTCTCGCCGTCTCGACGGGGCATACTGCGGGACAAACGGGTCGAGCGCCGCGACGAAGGCCGTCATGACGGGCCGCGCGAGTCTTCGTGGTGGCGCAGCGGATTCACCCTCCACTGCGTCGGCCGGTCGAGCGGCGAGCGTTGCACGGGCGACGGACGTCTGCTTGGCCCGTCCGGACCGGACCCCTCCGGCCGCAGTCAGGCCGCAGTCACTTTCAGACCGACTGCGGATGACTGCGGGCTGCTCAGCGCGCAGACGTTCCCGTCATGACGGCCCTCGTCAGGACTGCGACCGCACTGCGGGGTGCTCTCGCCGCAGTCGAGGTCACCAGGACTGCGGGCTCCCACGCGATACGGAGTATCGCGTGAGGCCGCAGTCCGACCCACCCCGCACAAGCGCCCCTGCGGACGAGGTCAGCTCCTGTTCCTACGCTTTGGTTTGGACGCTTCCTTCAGGTCTCGTACAAACACTTCGCGAGAGTCGCGCTGGCGCCGAAGTTCGCGCAGGACGAACGCGAGCGCGGTGCGCAGCTTGAGAGCGATCTCCGTGCACTCGTTCTCGCCGAGCGTGTGGATGCCGATGCTCAGCTGGTCGTGAATCAGCTTCAGCGGGTTCATGCCATCGACCACAATCGACGGCGGCGCGAACTTGTACGCGACCTGCAGCTTTTGGTCGAAGACCTTCGAGCGGAGCGCTTCTGTCAGAGCCTTCAACTCTGACTCCGGGGCCCCGTCCCCTTTGCGGACGTCGTGAATCAGCTGCAGCAGCGGATTGATGTGATTCTCGAGCACCCGCCGCAGGTAGGCGCAAGCCGCGAGCCCGTAGCTCTGACTCAAGCAGACCAGCGCGCGCTCGTAGAATGCAGCGTCGTCGCCCAGCTCCTTCCTCAGGTCTGCGGGAATCGCGATGCTCCAGGGCGGCACCTGACCCACTTTCCGCAGCCAGTTGCTGTTTCCCAAGGGGTCCAACGTGTCCACATATACCTCGACGAAGAACGACGCGGTCGCCTGTTGGCAGCCGGTGCACGCGAACTCGTACGTGTAGACCTTCGAGGTGAGCGAGGTCGCACCGCCGGCGCTGCCACTGCCAATACCGGGTCCGCGCTGTCCGCTCGTCTCGCGGAACGGTCTCGTCGTGCCGCAGTTCGGACACACCAGCTCCACCATGGGAGGCTGGATCATCGCCCGAAACACGATGCCCGGCAGCTGCAGGCGCGCGAAGAGTGGCTGCTCTTCGAGGACCTGCTTCACTCGCTTCACAAGAGCGACGTCCGTCGTTGGATCGTCGGGGGGCACGGAGAAGTGGCCGTTACGCATCGGAGTGTCACGCCTTTTTCGGTCGAGGAATCCGCCCTGCCGTCGCATCAAATCTACAGCCGCTCGCGGTTGTCAACTTCTCGCTTGACGCGAACTCCCGCCCGCTCCCGTCGGCGGTAGAGAGGGACTTGCGTCGTTCGGTCCCACCTGCTTACGTGTGGATAGACGGCCCCCGTGCATCGGCGGGCCGGAGACGGTCTGACCGGCTGGGCCGAGTCAGCGTCGGAGCGGGGCTCCTTTGCGGAAGTTCGCGAAGGGGCCCCGCTCTTTTTGCTATCAACCTTTAGGGGAAGCGACAAATGGCCGTGAATGAACCGCTGCTTACAGCCCGAGAGGGAGCGAAGGTGCTCGGCTGTTACTACCGCACGCTGCGGCGCTGGGCACGTGAAGGACGCGTGCCATCGGTGCGGGAGTCCGACTCCCCCTGGGTGCGCTTCCGCCGTGCCGACCTCGCGGCGTTCGCCGAGGCTCGCAAGAACCCCGCCCGAGCCACCGCTCAACGCGAAGCCGCCGTGCTGGAAACCCTAACCACCATCGAAGCACAACTCGGTGGAGCGGGCAAGCCACGCCGCGCCACCAAGGGAACGACAGCCAAGCCACGCCGCCCAACACGGAGCTAGAGCAATGCCCACGCCTTTTGACCTTTCGACGTCCCCGACGATTCAGACCTACCAGGAGAGCGGCTGGCCCCTTCCCCCGCTGCTCGCGCCCGAGGCGGGCGATTTGCCGCAAACTGTGGAAGCGGTATCGGTGGGAAAAACCGTAGACCACGAAGGCGCGCAGTTCAAGAAGGAGCGCGCCGCCATCTATGCCCCGGTGACCGCCGGCGACAAGACCTTCAAGGGCGCGCTGCCGGACCTCGCGGCGCTGGCGCAGGACTTCCGCGATTGGCTCCTCGACGAGGGTAAGGGCTCGCCCAGCCTGTCCCTCAAGGTCATGAAGGTCCAGGTGATTCAGGCCGGCGCGGCCCTGCTCGAGAGCGGTGCCCCCGGCAAAGATGACATGGTCGCCGCGTTGCAGACGCAAGAGGATTTCCGGCGCACCATCGAGCAGAACCAGCTCAAACGTCTGGGCTCGGTCAAGACGCTTCTCGACAAGATCGCCGCGGGCACAGCGTCGGCGCGCGAGCGGGCTCTGCTCTGGGCGGTCGCCAACGATCTGTCGGTGCTGAGCGACCTCGGGGAGGCGATGCGGTCCAGGATTTCCGCCGTCCTTCTTGAACTGAGCGACCCGGCCGCCTACCGGGCGTACAGGCGTGCTTCCGTTCAAATGGGCGCGCTGGAGTCGTTGATCGGTGCAGCGGCACGCGCGGTGGCGTCCGATGCCTCGCTCCAGGTACAGTGGACGCCCGCGCAGCTGGCGCAGCGCGAGAAGGAAGAGCGCTGGCGGAAAACCTCCGTCGCGCAGCGGGGCTGAGGGCGACATGCGCATCAACCTCGACGCCCTCATTGACGCGGCCATCGAGAAGCAAGCTCGAGCCGCGACCAGCGAGCCGCTCCGCAACGTGTTCGGACAGGTCGTGCCGGCGGCCCCTGACGCGGCCGGGCACCGCGCACCGAACATGGGCGCGCTGCGGAGCGCGGCGGACTTGCTCGCGTGGTGCTTCTCGCCGGCGGGAAGGCGCCAGCTCGAGCGCTGGGGCGCCGAGCGCGCGCGGTACGTGATCGACGAGACCGTGCGGCCGATCATGGCGCTCGCACCCGCACACCCGCTCGCTTCTCCCATCCTCGCACGGGCGTTCCGAACCCGGTGGACAGGCCCGAGGCTCGTCGCATGAGCGCCGCCCAGAGGCGCAAAGGCGCCGCGCTCGACCTTGTGGACGGGCAGGCGAACATCCCGTGGGAGCTGAACGACGACCCCACGGCGTCATTCTTCGATTTCCCCGAGGTGCCGCCCCTCATCGCGGCGGTGGACGCGCACGGGCGCGCGTGGAACCTGTTCCACCACTGGCAGACGCCCCAGGGCGAGGCCGAGCTGCGCGCGCTCAAGGAGGACGAGCGCCGCGCGCTCGTCGAGGCCGGCCTCCGGCCCATGACCGACTTCCCCGCGACGGCCAACGCCGCCGCTTTCATTCTCCACCGGGCGGCCCGAGCGCCCGAGGAGGGCCTTCCGCTCGACGTCACGCTCACGGCGCTGCTCGCCGACCCCAAGCTCCTCGAGGTGCCCGCCTCGCTCAGCCCGTGGCTCGTGTGGGCGGGAGAACTGACGGCGCTGATCGGGCGCGAGAAGGGCGGCAAGTCGAGCCTCGCCGCGAGCGACGCCACGCGCGCGGCGCGGGCCGGGAGGAAGGTGCTGTGGTTGACGTCCGAGGAAGGGCTCAACCGCGTGGTGAAGCGGTTCGCGGATTTGGGGAGCACGGCCGGCCTAGTCGGCGACCGGCTCCTGCTGCTGCGTCGCTGGCCTCGGAGCTGGGAGGAGATAGAGGAAGTGATCGTGCGCAGCCGGCCGGACGCCGTCTACGTGGACTCGCTCTCCTCGTTCCTCATGGCCGTGGACGGCGAGGTGCCCGCAACCTCCGAGGGCGAGGAGTGGCAGGGCCGGATGCTCAAGTTCAAACGCTGGACGACGCTCTGCGCGGGCGGCGTCTGCGTGCTCGCGCACGCCACCAAGCTCGACGGCCAGTACCGGGGCTCCACCGGTATCGGAGCGGGGCCCGACACGCTCATCACGATGGGCCGCGTGCAGAACGCGCCCACGGCCCGCCGGCTCGAGTTCGTCGGGCGCTGGGGCTTTCCGTCCAGGACCGTGCAGTTCATGGGTGACGCGAAGGGCTACGAGGAGGCACAGGACCTCATGGGCCACCGGCGGTCCCTCACGCCCGCCAGGCAGCGCACGCTCAAGGCGCTCAAGCCCGGCATGACGTTCACCGGCTGGCACAAGGTGAGCGGCGCGCCCGAGCGCACCTTCGCCGACGCCGTGCAGTTCTTCATCGACAACCGCTACGTCACGAAGCACGCGAACGGAACCTACGTGCCCGCCTCGGATCGCCCGAAGGTGCGGCCCGAGGACGTGAGGCTGGACGACGCATGAGTGCCGCCCCGTTCGCCGACGCGCTCGCCGCCCTCGACAGTGTGCCGCGCGAGCACATCGCGGCCGCTATAGCATGGCTCGCCGCGCGCGCGATGGAGCCCGCGCCCGAGGCGCCGCCCGTGGCCAAGGGGAACGGGAACCTGCTCGTCGCGGACGAGGTCGCCGCAAGGCTGCGCGTCTCGAAACGTTGGGTGTACCGGCACGCGGACAAGCTCGGCGCGGTGCGGCTCTCTGAAGCCCGCGTGCGGTTCACCGAAGAAGGCGTCACACGCTACGAGACCAAACGGTCGAAGGCCTGAAAGGAAACCCCCATGGCCCTCCCGTCAACGGTTACGCGAATCGCGGAAACGCCCGTGCCCGGTCAGGGCCACCTGTGGACGCTCGCACAGGCGGCCGCGTACCTCGGCATGACCGCCCTGGAGCTGCGCGGGCGGGTGTGCCTGTGCGAGGAGACCCACCACTTCCTTGAGGGCGCGCTCGCCAAGGAAAACGGCGAGCCGGCGTGGTACTTCAACCGCCGTTCGGTGATGCGCCGCGCGCGGCTCCGCGCGGGCGATGCCACGATGTCTGGTCGCTTGTGATGAAACCTGTGAGCGCGGCCGTGGCGTGCGTGTCGGGGGCTGCAGGACGAGGCCGGGCGGGTCCTTCCCACGGTTCCTTCCCGTTCGGTCTCCCCCTCCCCGCGCGAGCGGCCCGGCCAGCCGGCGCTCATGGCGCCCCGTGGGGTCGTCGTGCGCGCGGACGCCCCGCCGAGACCCCCGCGTCCGGACTCCGTCCCTCTGGCGTGGGACTAGACTCGCGCGCTCCGGAGGGCGTCGGACAACGTCGGTCGGAAGACCCGCAGAACTTGTTGCGTGTCGGCTCGGAAAATTTTTTCCGGGTAAGGGCCGGAGATGCCGCGCCCCGCCACAACCAACCCGGAGAAGCCGCCATGTCCCGCAAGACCAAGAGCACCAAGAAGACGAGCAAGAAGGCCCCCGCCCCCGAGCTGAAGCCCTGCTCCTGCGGCTGCTGTCTCAAGACCGGTGGCGATTTCCGCCCCGGCCACGACATGAAGCTTCGCGGCCAAATCAAGCGCGGCGAGACGCTCAAGCCCGAGTCCAAGGCGTTCCTCGCCACACGCAAGTCAGACCCGCACTACGCGGCGCCCAAGGCCGCGAAGAAAGCCTTGGCCCCGAAGGCAGCCAAGGCCCCGAAGGCGGCCAAGCCCGCGAACGCCGACGTGCCCGCGCCGCCGGCCACTACGGAGGCCCTATGACAACGCCAGCCACGCAGGGGAACGACGAGCGCCGAGAGTTCGGCCACATCTTCAAGCTTCGCAAGCAGGGGCGCGAGCTGCCGTTCTGGTGGGTGCGGTACTCCATCAACGGCAAGCGCCACCGCGAGTCCACGGGCTCGACCGATCGCCGCGCAGCCGAGAAGCTGCTCGCCAAGCGCGAGGCCGAGGTGGACCGCGACTTGTTCGTGGAGCCGTCCGCGAAGCGGACCACATTCGGCGAGCTGGCAACCGCCTTCCTCAAACACTACAGCTCCAACAGGCTGCGGTCGGAGCGGCGCGCTAAGACTTCGGTGAAGAACCTCGCCGCCCACTTCGGCGCCACCTGGGACGCCAAGAAGGGCGCCTGGGTGGGCGGCATGCGCGCGCTTGCGATCACGACCGCCCGCATCAAGGAGTACAGCCAGGAGCGCGAGGCGGAGGGCGCCGCCAACGCCACGATCAACTTGGAACTGGCCGCGCTCGGCAAGATGTTCTCGCTCGCGGTCCAGACCGAGCGGCTGCTGCGCAGGCCGCACATCGAGAAGTTGAAGGTCAGCAACGCGCGCAAGGGCTTCTTCGAGGAGTCGGACTTCCGCGGGCTCGTCGCCGAGCTGCCCGACTACCTCAGGCCCGTCGTCGAGTTCGCTTACCTGACCGGGTGGCGCATTCCTTCAGAGGTGCTCACGCTGACGTGGGCGCAGGTGGACTGGGAGGCCAAGGTCGTACGGCTCGAGCCGGGCACCACCAAGAACGGCCGGGGCCGCGAGTTTCCGTTCGGCACCTACCCCGCCCTCGAGGCGCTGCTCGTCGCGCAGCGGGACGGCGCCAAGACGCTCGGACGCATCGTGCCGCACGTCTTCCATCGCAACGGCGAGCCGCTCCTCGCGGGGTCCAAAGGGCCCTTCCGCAAGGCGTGGCACGCGGCGCTCGACCGGGCCGCGCACGAGGGCGAGGGAGCCCTGCGGCAGGTCGTCCGGCCGCAGCTGCTGGGCCGCATCCCGCACGACCTCAGGCGTACGGCCGTCCGCAACTTCGAGAGCGCGGGCCTCTCCCGGTCCGTCGCCATGTCGTTGACGGGTCACGAAACCGAAGCGGTGTACCGGCGCTACGCCATCGCGGACAAGGTGGCGCAGCGCGAGGGCGTCGCCAAACTCGCGGCGCTGCACGGCGCCGGGGCTAATCACGGGGCTAACCGGGCGGGAGGTGCGCGGTGAGCGAACGGGCACATAGCGAGAGAGCCCCGTCATCGCGGGGCTCTCTCAATAGCGGCGGTCGGACTCGAACCGACGACCCGCGGATTATGATTCCGCTGCTCTAACCAGCTGAGCTACGCCGCCGTGGGCTCGAACATCCTAGCCACCTACCCCACGGCGGTCAACGGCGGCTACGTGCCCGGGCGCGACCAGAACCGCGCTGCTCGCCCCTTCGGCCAACGCAGTCCACCCATCCGCAGCACCTCGGGCCCCCGGGCACGCTCCACCGGACTCCCGGCCAGCGTCGTGGTCGACGCGATGCTGAGGTCATAGGCGCCCGTCGCGACTGAGTCGTACGTCCCGACGAAAAGAAGATACAACCCCGAGTTCACCACCGGAAACGAGATGAACGCGTTCGTCGTCGTGCCCGCGTTGGCGCTGTCGTTGTTCGAGGCCACCGTAATCCTGTCCGCACTGCGCAGGAACAGTGCGGCGTCGAACGCGGTCGACCGATGATTCACTTTCAGCGTCGTGCCAGCGACGAGAGATATCGCGACTACGTCGGCGTAGTACCGGCCCGTCGAGTCCACGCAATCGCCAGTCGTCACACTGTCACTGATGTCGATGCCGGGGGTGACCCAAGTGAGGCCACATCCGGCCAGCGCCGCGGGCTTGGTCAGTGCCGCCATCGTATAGGCGCCCGTGATGAACACGTCGTATGAGCTGGGCGCCAGCAGGTAATCGCCGGTCGCGAGGATCGCGGTGAGCTGCGCACTGTCCCTGGGCGAGTTGATAGTGTTGTCATAGCCCACGAACGAGCCGGTCCGCAGATACAATTCGAGCCACGTACCGAGCTGGGCCGACCGCATCGTGAGCTCGACCCCCTGCGACCCCGTCGGCACCGACAGGTCGTAAAAATCCGTGTAGTAGTCGCCGAACTTGCAGTCCGTCCCGCTGAGCGCGCCCGCCAGGGTGTCATTCAACGCCAGCACCGGGTGGTCGCAGGCTGTCGCGGTGAACGTCACGGGCGTGACGCTGGCGACGGCCGCCTGGACCGTGATGGCACCGGGCGCGGCGCCGAGCGTGAGAGTCGTGCTCGCCAAACCCGACGCATCGCTGAGCGCGGTCGGTGACCCCGGCGTGGCGGTGCCCGCGGTGACCGTCCACGTGACCGTCGCCCCTTCAAACGGCTGACCGTCGGAGCCTCTCACGCGAACCGTGAGGGGACTGGTCAATGTGTTTCCCGTGATCGTCGACTGCGTGTCCCCCGAGACTCGCACCAACGTGTTGGGAGTAACGCTGGGTGAGCCAGAATCCTTACAGGCCAGGCCGAACGCCACGAAGAGACCGAGACCCGCCCCGAGCCGAGAGAAAACACCCATGTAGTACCTCCTGGTTACCGCGGGACTACGCGGTAAAGTAACTCGCCATCCCTGATCATGCCGAACTCTTCCCGGGCGACCCGCTCCTGGACGGTGGGATTTGTCTCCAGGTCCTTCGCCGCCTTCGCGAGCGAATCGACCTCGGCGCGCAGCCCCGCGACGTGGTCGCGCTCATCCGCGAGTTGGCGGCGCATCGTCAGCCAGTCGGCGGTGCTGTACTCCCCGCCCCACGCCGCCATGGCGAGCAGGACGAACGCGCCGGCGAGCCCTGCGATCCGGGTGCGGTTCACAGCCCGTACAGTTGACGACCCGGGTAGTGCGCCACATCACCCAACTCCTCGGCGATGCGCAGCAGCTGGTTGTACTTGGCGACGCGGTCGGTGCGCGACGCGCTGCCCGTCTTGATCTGGCCCACGCCCGTCGCCACGGCCAAGTCCGCGATGAAGGTGTCTTCGGTTTCCCCCGAGCGGTGCGAAATCACCGAGCCGAAGCCATGCCCCTTGGCCAGATCGATGCACTGCAGCGTCTCGGTCAGCGTTCCGATCTGGTTCACCTTGATGAGGATCGCATTGCCGACGCTCTCTTCGATGCCTCGGGCCAGCCGCTCCACGTTGGTGCAGAAGAGATCGTCGCCCACCAGCTGCACGCGCTCGTGCAACGCGGCGGTGAGCTTCGCCCACCCGCCCCAGTCATCCTCGGCGAGGCCGTCCTCGATCGAGACGATGGGGTAGCGATCGCACCATCCCTTGTAGAGCGCGA
>Ga0193723_1000136_pt1 | contig 25173 bp, 18 predicted proteins | sample H2m2metaG_FD_143042 | JGI IMG/M metagenome (GOLD analysis project Ga0193723, IMG submission 143042) | Soil microbial communities from a riparian zone of the East river system, Colorado, United States - H2m2 | ecosystem: Environmental > Terrestrial > Soil > Riparian zone | place: USA: East River...
TGAAGTGGTGATCGGGGTCAACGCGTCCGTCGACGTGCAGGACTTCACGCTCGACGCCCCCGTCCGGGTTGTGATCGATCTGAAGGGAGCCAATCTGGACATGTCGCACCGCAGCTACGACAGGATCGCGCGGGGCGGTATCACCAATGTTCGCTACTCGCAGTTCCGTCCGAATGTAGTACGCGTCGTGATCCAGATGGACGCAAAGCACCCATATACTGTCAAGCGCAACGACGGCGAAATCCGCATTGCAATTACCGGCGGAAAGACCGACGACTATTCGTCGTGGTCGTCGAGCAGTAGTACCGATTATGCCGATGCGCCGACCCCTCCGCCGACGCGCGCAGTCAAACGCACAGTCGCCCAGGCGTCCGAGGCCACCAGGACGCCAGCCTATACTGCCTCCGCGTCCGTCCAGAACACGCAAAAAGTCGTCTCTCAGGTCGAGACCACCAGCTCGCAGGTTGACGCGCAGGACTACACGGCGCCAATCGTACCCGCGTCCTCGAGACTTGGCTCTACTTATGACAAGCCCATTGCGCTCTTCTCGCAGGCGCAGCAGTCGCAGCAGCCGCCCATCACCGTAACGTTCCAGGACACCGACATTCGCGACGTCATCGCGTCGTTCGCGGCGTTCTCGGGACGCACGATCGTCGTCGGCAAGGACGTGCAGGGCACCGTGACCGCCGAGATTCGCAATCAGCCGTGGGATGTCGCGCTCCGCGCGATCCTGTCGGGCCAGGGCCTCGCGGCCTCGGAAGATGCGATCTCCGGCATCATCACCGTCGATAGCTACGCCAACATCCTGAACCGTCAGGCGTCCGAACCACTGCTGACGCAGCTCATCTCGATCAACTACGCGCGGGCTCACATGCTCGTGCCGACCATACAACAGCTACTCCAGAAGGACTGCCCGCAAGTCCCGTCCAGCGGCAACGTCCAGAACAACGCGAGACCAAGCTGCGTTGCGCGCGGACTCGTAGCTGCCGACAGCACCACCAACACGCTCATCATCACTGAGACTGCTTCGCGCCTCGCCGACGTCCTGCAATACGTCCGCAGCCTCGACGTTCGCACTCCCCAGGTCGGCATCAAGGCCAAGATCATCTTCGTCAACAGAACGAACATCGAAGACATCGGGCTCTCGTATGACCTTGGCACCGGCACGGACCAGTTCTTCAGCCAGCTCGTAAAGCGTCCTGATCCGGCCACGCTAAAGCCGATCGACACCAACGGAGACGGAGTACCCGACGCGCTTGGCGGCGGCACGCCGTTCCAGGGCGACAGGATTCTGCTCGGCGGTAACGCGCTGTCGGCGATCGCCAACGCGAACGCCAGGGTCATCAACCCGGCCTTGAGCGTCGTATTCTCGACCGCGCTCGGCAAATTCCAGCTCACGAGCTTCCTCGACGCGCTCCAGGAAGTTCGTCTCGCCGATCTCCAGGCCGAGCCGAGCATCGTGACGCTCGACAACAGGCAGGCATCGATCCAGGTCGGTCAGGAAATCCCGATCAGAGTGCTCGACGCGAACACCGGCAATGTCGGTGGCGGGACGAACCCGAGTGCCGTACCGCGTGCAACCGTTCAGATGAAGCAGGTCGGTATCATCCTGACGGTCACGCCGCACATCACCAACAACCGCCAGATTCTGCTGCTGTTGCACGCCGAGAACTCGGACGCACAGCTGGCCGCGTCTGACGTCGGCTTCATCTTCGGCAAGCAGTCCGGCGACACCCAGCTCCTGGTAGGCGACGGCGAGACCGCAGTAATCGGCGGCCTGACCGTTACACAGACCACGCAATCCAAGTCCGGTATTCCGCTCCTCGTAGACCTGCCGATCATCGGCCGGCTCTTCGGCGAGACCCGTACCTCCGACGAAAAGCGTGACCTCCTCATACTCGTCACGCCTCACATCATCGACGATGGCGCGCCGATTCCAGGCTCGTCGTCGAATCCGATCCCACCAGCCACCCGTTAAAGGTGACTCGAATGCACATAGATCTGTCAGGCGGCCTGCGCCGCGGCCTCGTATTGGCCGCGGTAGCAGCGTCATTATCCTTTGGAGTCGCAGCGTGTAACGACTCGACGTCGATCGATCCGCAGCGGGACCGCATTCCGCCTACGCTCGATCTGACTCCTATCACGGGTCGTGCCGACACCGTGATCGCGTTCACGACGCACGCCGAGGACAACCTTGGCCTCAAGACCATCCATGTGCAGGCCATTGGCGCGGTCGGGTTCGTTTACGACACCGTGTTCACCAGCGCCGTCACCGATATTCAGCTCCCGTTTACGCTCTTCTCATCGCGTTCCGTTCCGCCCGGCACGCCGGTAATCGTCACGGCTACGGCCGTTGACGGAGCCGGCAACACCTCCGGAGTGGATACGCTCAGACTTGCGACCGGAAACGTTCCGCCTCCGGAAGTCAGAGTTCTCAGTCCGTTTTCCGGCAGCTCCGCGGTGCTCGGCAAGTCGATACTCGTGACCGTCATGGGTAAGTCCGCCGTCAAGGTTCTGTCCCTTGGACTGAACACGACCGGCCCCGTGGTCCGCGCCGACTCGGTGCTGTTCTCGAGCCCGCTGTCCGACTCGATCACGATGCAGGACACGATTGCTATTCCCGCCAACGCGGCGCCAGGCACGCTGACCATCACGCCGTTCCTCAGAGATTCGCTGGGACAGCGTGCGGTTGGACCGAGCATCACGATCACAGTTCAGACGGCAGCCCAGATCAACTCGGTGCCGGTCGTCAATCAGTACTGCCTGCAGAGCCAGGCCTTCGACAACGCCTGCGGCCACGCCAAGCGCGTTGAGGTCACCGACACGGTGCACGTCGAAGCCGACGATCCAAGCGGCATCAGTCAGCTCGGCTACGAGGTCAGAAGCACTCCGGGCGGACCAATCGACGACTCGGCGACGTTCGTATCAAACGGACAGTTGACGTTCCAGCCGCACACGTTCAAGATGAACGCGCCGTACACGGCCTTCCCGACCATCGCCTACATCCAGGTGTTCGCCCGGAACTCGAACGGTGTGAGGGCGTACGCGAAACTGTCAAATGGTGCTGATCGAGTGGACACGGTTCAGTTCGTTGCGGGTGTCACGCGCTCGCTGCCATTCGGTGGCAAGGTCGCGGACGCGCTGTATCACGCCGGCAAAGATCGTCTGTACCTCACCAACATCGCCAAGAACCAGGTCGAGGTCTTCAACCTGGCCGATTCGTCGTTCAAGGCTCCCATCATCGTCGGCTCGCGCCCGTGGGGAATCACGGCGTGGCCGCGCGATCGCGCCGGTACAAAGGGCGATACGCTTCTAGTAGCCAATTCGGGCGGTACCCAGATCAGTTACGTCGACCTGAACGCCGGCGCCAGCGGCAGCGGCCTGGAAATCTTCCGCTACCTGCTGCCGAATATCGTGGTGTACACCATCACAACGACCACGTCGGCGACGAGCGGCCAGCCGATACGGGTGCGCACCAAGTACGACTTCAGCGATCGTCCGCAGTTCATTGGCGCTACCTGTCACGACGCTGGTGCGGGGTGCAGTGATGTGGTTCTGACTTACTCCACTACACCGACCACCGGTCAGCCAACTCCATTTGCCGACCGCAACGGCTCGCTGCGCTGGGAGAATCTCACGCTCGGCGTGACCGCCGCCGGGAAGGCCGATCCGCATACCTCTCACTTCTTCTTCGAGCAGGCGATCGGCCAAACCGGCGCTCGCGGCGATACGCTCGAGATCGTGAGGCACGACGCGAATGGGGTCGACTCTGCCACCGTGGTGCCGTTCATCGATCCGGTGACGCTGGCATCGACAGTGGTGAGAATCAGGGAGCTTGGATTCCGCGACACAACGTTCGTCCGCAGCTCCGGCAACTTCCGCCGCTCCGTGTTTGGTGAAGGTGGCAGCGTCATCAACAGTCGCGCGATGATGTACGACGTGGACAGAGGCTTCAATCCGACGTACCCGTTCATCGATATGGGCGTCTCGGCTCCGCAGGACGTGACGGACTTCATTGCCAACACCTCGTCAACGATGCAGGGCGTGGCAATCAACTTCGACGGTGGACTCGCGGCGATCCGTGCAGACTCGACGTACGTTCTGAATCCGGCGCTGCGCCTCCTGGGTGTGCTGCAAACCACGGTCAGCAACGCCGGGCTCGACTTCCATCCCCAGAACACGGGCATCAACTCGTTCCCGCTGAATACGCGGCTTGCGTTCGCCGCGTCGTCCGAGCCGCTCATCGAGATCTACGACACCAATTGCTATTTGAGAGTCGGCACGATCCCGATCAGGGATCCGATCATTGGTCCCATCACAGCAGCATACCGGTCGAGTACTGGCCAGCTGGTGCTGGTCGGAGCGACTGCGCGGGGTGTTGTCATCGCCACTCTTCCGAATACGTTTACGACGACCTGCCCATAGCTGGCATCTGAATTTGAACAAAGAGCCCGGCTAAACGCCGGGCTCTTTGTTTTTTCGACCTTTTACTACAACATAGAACTACGCAGATGCGAGATCCCAGAGGCATAGATTCGAGATGCGAGAATCCTCGCAACTCGCATCTACGCTTCTGGCCCCTCGCATCTGCGTAGTTCTATGTTGACCCTCTTGCTTTGCAACTGAGGGGTTGTAATCGCGGCGCGTGCCCGTTCTCTTTGGATGCTCATGCTACGATTTACGACCGCCGGTGAATCACACGGGCCCGCGCTCGTGTCCATCCTGGAAGGGATGGTTGCCGGCCTCCCACTGGTTGCCGCCGATATCGACGGCGAGCTCGTGCGCCGGCAGCAAGGCTACGGCCGCGGCCGTCGCATGAAGATCGAGTCCGACCACGCCGAGCTCCTGTCGGGCGTGCGCGCCGGCGAGACCCTAGGCTCCCCGATTGCGATGCTGATTCAGAATCGCGACTGGAAGAACTGGGAGGAGATCATGGATCCGGCGCCCCGGGAGGGGGATCCCGAGCGCAAGCGCGCGGTGACGCGCCCGAGGCCCGGGCACGTCGATCTGTCGGGGATGCTGAAGTACGATCGCGATGATGCTCGTGACGTGCTCGAGCGCGCCTCCGCCCGCGAAACGACCGCGCGCGTGGCCGCAGGAGCCGTTTGCAGGCGCTTTCTCCGCGAGTTTGGCATTACCGTCGGCAGCCATATCGTCCACCTGGGCGGAATCGATGCGAAGCGACCCGACAAGATGCCGTCAGACGTGAACGCCGCCGCCGACGAATCACAGGTTCGCACCCTCGACCCGGAGGCGGAGCAACAGATGATCGAGCGAATCGACGCCGCCAAGGCGGCCGGCGACACGCTCGGCGGAATCGCGGAAATCATCTGCGATGGCATTCCCGTCGGCCTCGGCTCCCACGTATCGTGGGACAGGAAGCTCGATGGCAGGCTGGCCGCCGCTCTGATGTCCATTCCTGCCGTGAAGGCGGTCGAGATCGGACTCGGCGTGGACTGCGCGCGCAGAAAGGGATCCGAGGTTCACGACGAAATCGATGCGGACGAGCGCAACGTGAAAGCGGGACGAGTGAGGAGGCGCAGCAACCGCGCCGGCGGCATGGAAGGCGGCATCAGCAACGGCGAGCAGATCGTGCTTCGCGCGGCGATGAAACCGATCAGCACGCTGATGCGGCCACTGGGAACGATCGAGATGAAAACGCGCGAGCCCGCGCAGGCGGTTGCGGAAAGAAGTGATGTCACGGCGGTTCCGGCGATGGGGGTAATCGCCGAAGCCATGACAGCGTTCGTGGTCGCCCAGGCGTTGCTCGAGAAATTCGGCGGAGATTCACTGGGAGAGACGCGGCGCAGTTATGAGAATTACGTCTCTGGCTTAAGTGGCAGAAAGGGACGCTAGGACATCGCGCCCGCATCTGATTCTCGTCGGGCTTCCGGGCGTGGGGAAGTCGACGATCGGCAGGGCGGCGGCGCGGCAGCTGGGAAGACCGTTTCTGGATTTCGACCAGGAGATCGAGCGACGGTCGGGCATGAGCATCCGGGAGATATTCCGACTGAAGGGCGAAGACCATTTTCGCGCACAGGAATTCGAGCTGACGAAGGAGCTGAGCGCCACTGGCGGCATGGTGTTGTCTCCGGGTGGCGGTTGGATCACTCAGGAGGGGTCTGTCGAACTTTTGCGCTCGGCGGGGCGTATCATATACCTTAGAGCGTCACCCGACGCGGTTGCCAAAAGACTGCGCAGGGTGGAGACCAGGCCCCTGCTGGCGGGGAGGGACCCGGTGGTAGCGCTCCGGGAGCTTTACGCGAAGAGACGGACTCTGTATGAGACCGCGGATATGGTCCTTGACACGGAAAGGCTTGCACGGCAACAACTTATAGCGAAACTGGTCGAGCTCGCCTCGACCCTTTGATAATCAACAGACCACGCTAAACATGGACGAACGAATTCCTGGACAGACCACCTTTCGGGTGATGGGACCGCACGAGCGGGGCCGATTTGCCCCCGACGCGTGGGGCCATTTGCTCTCGCTCAACGGGTCGGGCGCGATCAACGGCCCCGAGCTCGAGCACATCATCGAGCGCGCACTCATGCAGTTCGAAGGGCGAATCGCCCTCGACGATCTGCGCGGCCTTCTCGAGGGAACCGGCCTGGAAGATTCATCCGGAAGCGGCGACAACTCGACGGTGCACTAGAGATGGCGAAAGCCAAGACAGCTAAAAGAGCAACCACACGAAAGCGCACAGCGAAGATCGTCGGCGCCACCAGCGCCACGACCAAGCCGACGCGCGCGAGAAAGGGCGCAGCCCGAATCATCGACGACGAGCGTCCATCGGAGCCCGGCTCGACATCGCTCGTGATAGTCGAGTCGCCGGCCAAGGCGAAGACCATCGGGAAGTACCTCGGCCGCGCCTACCGAGTGCGCGCGACGGTCGGCCACGTCCGCGATCTGCCCCAGAAGAAAATGGGAATCGACATCGAGAACGGCTTCGAGCCGGAATACGTGACGATCCCGGGGAAGGAGAAGACGGTAGCTGACCTCAAGAGCGCCGCGCGCGATTCGCGAGAGATATTTCTCGCCACCGACCCTGACCGCGAGGGCGAGGCAATCGCATGGCACGTTGCGCAGCAGATCAAATCGAAGAACGGCGCGCCCGTTAGGCGTGTGCTCTTTCACGAGATCACCCGCGAAGCCGTGCAACTCGCCATCGCGAACGCCGGTCAGATCGACGAGCGCAAGGTGGAGGCCCAGCAGGCGCGTCGCGTGCTCGACCGCCTCGTCGGCTACAAGGCAAGTCCCGTTCTGTGGAAGACGGTGAAGAAGGGAATCTCGGCGGGTCGGGTGCAGACCGTTGCGCTGCGCCTGCTGGTCGAGCGGGAGCGCGAGATCCGCGCGTTCAAGCCCGTCGAGTACTGGACCGTCGAGGCGCTGCTCGAGAAGGACAAGCAGCAGTTCACGGCGAAGCTCCATCTGCTGGATGGGAAGAAGCCGGTCATCAGCAACGAGAAGCAGGCAAACGAGATTCTCTCCGCTCTCAAGTCGCGCAAGACTTTCGAGGTCACCGAGGTCAAGCGCCGCGAGCGCCGGAAGAATCCTGGCGCGCCGTTCACGACCAGCACGCTCCAGCAGGACGCGGCGAAGAAGCTGAGCTTCGGCTCGAAGCGGACAATGCGACTCGCGCAGGATCTTTACGAAGGAATCGAGATCGGCGATGAGGGCGCAGTAGGTCTCATCACCTACATGCGCACCGACTCGACACGAGTCGCGCCTTCGGCCGCGGACCAGGCGCGGGACTACATCAAGATGATGTTCGGGCAGCAGTATCTCCCGGACGCGCCACGGCTCTACATGGACGGAAAGGCCAAGAACGCGCAAGACGCGCACGAGTCGATCCGCCCGACGGACCCTGCCCGCCGGCCGGAGCACATCAAAAAGTATCTCAAGGAAGATCAGTACCGCCTGTACGAGCTTGTCTGGCAGCGCTTCATGGCGTCGCAGATGTCTCCGGCGGTGTTCGACACGACGACAGTCGACTTCGATCTCGGCCGTTTCCTGTTCAGGGCGACCGGCAGCGTCGTCAAATTCGACGGCTACCAGCGCCTGTACAAGGAATCGCGCGAGGCCGAGGAAGGGAAAGCGCTCGAGGAGGAACAGGGACTGCCCGTTGTCGAGAAGGGCGAGAACATTCCGGTGAGAGCGATCACACCGTCACAACATTTCACCGAGCCGCCTCCGCGTTACTCGGAGGCGAGCCTGGTGAAAGAGCTGGAGCGCCTCGGAATCGGGCGCCCCTCGACGTACGCGTCGATCGTCTCGACGCTCGTCGATCGCCGCTACGCACAGCTGGAGCAGCGTCGATTTTTCCCGACCCAGCTCGGCGAGCAGGTAGAGAGGGTGATGGTGAAGAGCTTCCCGGACGTCTTCAACGTCAGATTCACGTCGGAGATGGAGACCGACCTCGACAAGATCGAGGAAGGCGAAGTGAACTGGCGCAAGATGCTCGGCGATTTCTACGGGCCGTTTGCCATCTCCGTGAAGGGAGCCGATATCGAGGCGTTGATCGGTGAAGCGCACGATCTATCGGCGCTCGCCAGCGAGAGGTGTCCGACCTGCGGCGGGAAGCTGGTGCCGCGCGGCGGATTTTTCGGACCGTTCCTCGCGTGCGAGAACCATCCCAAGGAGTGCAAGTACACGAGACCACTGCGCGGCGATCGCAAGCCGGCGCAGCCCACCAACGAGATCTGTCACGAGTGTGGTGAGATGATGGTAATCCGCCATGGCCGCTCCGGAGAGTTTCTGGGCTGCAGCAAGTTCCCCAAGTGTCGCGGCACCAGGTCGATGCCAACCGGCGTCAAGTGTCCGAAGGATGGAGGCGACATCGCCGTTCGCCGCTCGAAGAAGCGTGGAAAAGCGTTCTACGGGTGCTCCAATTATCCGAAGTGTGATTTCGTGGTATGGGACAAGCCGGTGGCCGAAGTCTGTCCCGAATGCGGCTACGTCGGCGCGGAGTCGAAGTTCACGAAGACCCGCGGCGAATACCGGCGTTGCATCAAATGCGCGAACGAGTGGGACGTTGTACCAGCGCCTGAAGCCGTGGCGGTGTGACGCGTAGCGTCACAGTGGTTGGCGGCGGCCTCGCAGGCTCGGAGGCCGCCTGGCAGCTCGCCAGTCGGGGGCACGAAGTAACTCTGCACGAGATGCGGCCGGTGTCGACGACGCCCGCCCACAAGACCGACAAGCTGGCCGAGCTCGTTTGCTCCAACACGTTCAAGAGCACGGAGGTGACGAACGCCCACGGTCTGCTCAAGGCCGAGATGCGGCTCCTCGGCTCGATCATTCTCGAGGCGGCCGACATTGCGCGCGTGGCGGCTGGCAGCGCACTGGCGGTAGATCGGGACGTTTTCTCCGCCACAGTCACGGAACGCATCGCCGCGGAGCCGCGCATCAGCGTGGTGCGAGGAGAAGTTGTAAGCATTGCCGGACCTGCAGTGATTGCGACTGGTCCTTTGACCTCGGACAAGCTGGCCGAAGCGATTCGAGCCCGACTGGGTGTTGGGGCGCTGGCCTTCTACGATGCTATCGCACCCATCATCGCGCGCGATTCGATCGACGACACGCTGGTCTTTCGTGGATCACGCTACGGAAAAGAGACGATGGAGGGAGCCGATGACGACGGCGCCTACCTCAACTGCCCAATGTCGCGCGAACAGTACGATGCTTTTCTCGACGCGCTGATCTCTGCCGATGAGTATCACGGCCACGAGTTTGACGAAGTGCCCTACTTCGAGGGGTGCATGCCGGTGGAAGTGATGGCGAAACGCGGACGCGATACACTGCGATTCGGTCCACTCAAGCCCGTGGGACTTCGCGATCCGCGCACGGGTCGTGATGCGCACGCCGTCGTCCAGCTGCGCCAGGAAGATCGTGGCGGCCGAATGTGGAACATGGTGGGATTCCAGACGCGACTCCGCATTCCGGAGCAGCAGCGCGTTTTGCGGATGATTCCGGGTCTCGACCAGGCGGAGTTTCTGCGTTACGGGTCGATCCACCGGAACTCGTATCTCAACTCGCCGGCGGCGCTGAGCGCGCACCTCGCGGCGCCGGATGAACCGACGCTCCTGTTCGCTGGGCAGATCACCGGCGTGGAGGGTTACACGGAGAGCTCCGCCACCGGATTGCTCGCGGGAATCAATCTCGCGCGCATCCTCTCGGGTGAGGGGCCCGTCGTACCTCCTCCGACCACAATGATCGGCGCGCTCTACCGCTACATGAACGAAGCAGATCCGAAACATTTCCAGCCGATGAACGCGAACTTCGGGCTGGTCGATGATCTCGCGGAGCGTGTTCGAGACAAGAAGCGAAAGCGCGAGCTGCTCGCAGAACGGGCTCTAGGCGACATGCAGGCATGGATCGACGAGAAAAGCGTCCTCGGCACGGCGGTCAGATGAGCGGAACAACCGCGGTAGACGACTTTCTCACGCATCTCGAGAAAGAGCGCGACGTCTCTCCAAATACGCTGATAGCGTACCGGCGCGATCTCGACGACTTCGTCTCCTTCCTCGGGAGCTACTACGGCGTTCGCGAATGGACGTGGCAGGGTCTCGACCGGCTCGCGATCCGCGGCTTTCTCGCCCACATGACGAGACGGAAGCTCAATAAGCGCTCGATCGGCCGCACGCTCTCGGCCGTGCGGAGCTTTTACAAGTACCTGCACCTGAACGAACAGGTGGAAGCGAACCCGGCGCGCGGCGTCGCGACGCCGAAGCAGGACAAGTATCTGCCCAGCTATCTCGATCGGGCGCAGATCGAGTTGCTGTTCCAGTCTGCCGAGCTGAAGGCGCAGGAGGGAAAGTTTGGCGACGTGCGGAATTGCGCGATCCTCGAGCTGTTCTACTCGACGGGGATGCGCCTGTCGGAGCTGCGCGGAATCAACCGGATGGACATCGATCTTCTCTCGCAGCAGGTCAAAGTTCGTGGCAAGGGAAGGAAGGAGCGCATCGTTCCGCTCGGGGACCACGCGCAGCTGGCGCTCCGGAACTACGAGTCCAAGCGCGACGAGCTGCTGCGGACCATCGGAGCGTCGGGCGATCGCACCGCATTTTTTCTGAGCAACCGCGGCAAGCGAATTTCGGTGCGCGCGATCCAGAACGCCGTGAAGGGATTTCTGGACAAGATCGACGAGAGCTCGGGACTCTCGACGCATTCGCTCCGACACACCTTCGCCACTCATCTTCTGGACGCCGGCGCGGATCTCCGGGCGGTGCAGGAGCTGCTCGGCCACGCATCGATCTCCACGACTCAGATCTACACCCACACGAGCGTCGAGCGGCTCAAAGAGGTTTATCAGAAAGCTCACCCGCGGGCGTGATGCCGGCTGACGCATTGGCCGCCTAGAGGCGTCGACCTCCGTTTCGGTTGCACCCGAACTCTCCGCTCGTCATTGGCAGCCGGCGATAGCCGCGTGACAGACGCCAAAAATGGAGAGGCTCCAGTGAATTCGACCCAATCAGAGAGACGTTTCGTTCCCCGCGCGCGGGGAGTTGTGATGCGTCTCGAGTTCGCGGTGGCCTTCGCGGGCAGCATCCTTCTGGGCTGTCATGAGACGCCGACGTCACCGGCTGCGCAGCGGTTCGAGTCGGGCCCCAGGCTTGGGGCAACGATTACCGTCGGCTCATACACTTTGAGGGATCTTGGAACGCTCGGCGGACTCTCGAGCAGCGCTTCCGGCATCAATGATTCGGGTGACATCGTCGGCAGTAGCCTCGACTCGAGCGGGCAGCGGCGTGCTACGCTGTGGCCAGCTGGTGGAGGCGCGCCGCGCGACTTGGGGGGGCTAAGCGACCTTCCTTGGGGCAATTTTGGATCGGGGATAAATTCGGCGGGCGACGTTGCTGGGAGCAGCTACGCCTACGGCTCCGGTCAACGCGCCACACTCTGGCCAGCGAGCGGAACGCCGCCGCGCGACTTGGGAGCGCTCCCCGGTGGCAACACTAGCAGTGCGGCTGCCATTAACGACGCCGGCGATGTAGTTGGCCTTTCAAATGTGTTTGGCGAGTTGTCTTCAAACCCCCATGCTGCGCTGTGGCCGGCGTCAGGAGTCCCGCCGCGAGACTTAGGGTCGCTGGGCGGCCCCCGTAGTGCGGCCACCGCCATAAACTCCGCCGGCACGATTGTCGGGTTCACCGATGTCAGCAGCGGGGCACCCCACGCGACGCTCTGGCTGGCCGCCGGAGGTGCGCCACGGGATCTCGGAACGGGTGGCGGGGATCACAGCGCGGCGTACGCCATCAACGACTCGGGTGACGTAGTCGGAGATGCCAACTATGCCCCCTTCTGGCTCCCAGGGGGGCTTTCGCATGCCACGCTGTGGCCTGCGGACGGAGGCTCGCCACGCAACTTAGGCACGTTGGACGGAAGGATAGATGAAAGTTTCGCCAAGGGGATCAATAACGCCGGCGACATCGTTGGGTCGAGCTACACGGCCAATGGGGAATATCACGCAGTGTTATGGCCCGCGGACGGCACTGGTCCGCGCGATCTGGGCGTACTGAGCGGGACCTATAGCGCGGCTGTGGCGATCAACTCGAGCGGCGTGATCGTCGGGAACAGCCGGGACGCCAGCGGGCAGCTCCGTGCTGTTGTCTGGGAGCCGGTTCGGCAACCGCAATCGATCACATTCTCGTCAGATCCGCCGAATGGAGCGATCGTCGGCGGAACGTACACCGTGAGCGCAACAGGCGGTGGGTCTGGCAACGCAATCACGTTCAGCTCGCTCGCGCCAACGGTCTGCTCGGTCGCAGGGAATGCGGTGAGTCTCGATGCGGGCGGAACCTGCACTATCGCTGCCGATCAGGCGGGCAGCGCAGGCTACCTCGCCGCTCCCCAGGTCACACAGAGTTTCGACATCAACACGAGACCAGTGGCGAACGCGGGCGCGGCGCAATCCGGCAACGAGGGATCGACGATCACCTTCAGCGCCGGCAATTCATCGGATCCCGATGGTGATGCCCTGATCGCATACAGCTGGGATTTTGGTGACGGCACAGTGCAGAGCGGGAGCTCTTCTACTGTCGAGCACACCTACAGTGACAACAAGCCGGGCGGCGGTGCCTACGCAGTCACACTCCAGGTAACTGATGCAAGAGGCGCGACGAGCTCGGTGGCGAATACCTCGGCGCTCATCGGCAACATCGCTCCAGTCGCGACGTTCGATCCAGCGAGTCCAGTTGGAGAGGGAACCATGAATCTTTCACTCACCGGAGCGCAGGACGCGCCCGGTGATGTCCCGACCCTCCAGCATGCGTTCGACTGCGGCAATGGCAGCGGGTACGGAGCATTTTCTGCGTCGTCTTCGATCGCATGTGTAGTTCCGGACAATGGAGTGCGGACTGTTCGCGCAAGGATAAAGGACAAGGATGGCGCCGTGACCGAGTATACGAAATCAGTGACTGTGGTGAACGTCGCGCCCGCGATCGCATTCATTAGCGCGCCGGCGAGCGCCAAGACGGGAGTCGACTACACGCTCCAATTCAGATTCACCGACCTTGGGACCCTTGATGCCCCCTGGTCCGTACTGACCACCTGGGGCGATGGAAAGCCAGCGGCCGGGCCAAGTCAGGTGTCGGCGCAAGGGCTCGCGATCACTCAGACGCATCGCTACACCAAGGCCGGGAGCTACACGATCACAGTGCGTGTGACGGACAAGGATGGCGGCACGGCGACATCGAACATCCAGGTCGCGATTGCAAAATAGTACTAGAAGCGGAACATCACCCCGATCTCGGGTGCGAAATCCGGCGCCTTCGAAGTGAGACCGAATCCGGAATTCAGCTTCAGGGTCGCGTGAGCGTTGATCCGGCGCTGTGCCTCGAGGATCAACTCGACCTCGTCCTGGTCGCCCTCGATGCCGGAGTAAACGCGCCAGTTGGCCGACAGCCGCTTGAGGTACTCGAGCGCGTACTCGCCAAAGACGACCTTCTTTTCTGCTTCGTCGTATTCGCCGGCGGCGCGAAGTGTGAGTGTTCCGAATGAGAATCCCTTGATCGCTCCCGTGCCCAGCTTGTACGCCCAGGTCTGGGTGCCAATGATTCTTCGATTGCGCTGAAATGGGAAATCGACCTCCAGGTAGCTGAAGACTTCCGGCCGCGAGAGCGTCTCATGGGCCCACCGCCAGCGCGCTTCGACCTGCGTGTCTCCAAATCCTGACTCTCGCAGAACGGCGGGCATCGCGCTTGGATCGAGCGGATCCTTTCGAAGTCGCGCGCTGGCGAACAGCGCGCTCTCGAATTCCAGCGCCAGACGATCGCTGACTCCGTAAGCGACGAAGAACATCGCCTCGTGCTCGCGAAACTGCCCGCGGAAATCCTGATCGAGCCCGAATCCAAGCTCCGCCGGTTTGTATTCGAGATTGCCGGATGTGTACTCGTAGAACGGGTAGACCTTGAGCTCACCAGAGCGGATGTAATCGCCGAACATCGATGTTGGAATGCCTGTCCCGCGATCCGCGAGGTAGGGCGCGCGACCTTGGGCAAGTCCAGCAGCCGCAGCTGCGAACATCGCCATGACAACGGGTACAATCCTTACGGCCGGAGAACAAAACTCGACGACGATCGGCAAGCGGATGGGTGAATGCATGATCCCTCCGAACCGGGTGTGGCAGGGTGTGTCGAGGACGACTAGAATCAATCTACCCCATGGCTACGAAGAAGCGGCACCACTGGATCGTCCGTGTCACCCACTGGGTGAACTTCGTTGCGATCGTGATCATGGTCGGCTCCGGGCTCCAGATCTTCAACGCCTATCCGGCGTTTGCGAGAAAGGGCGAGCTGTTCTGCTGTTATCCGTTCGAGCACAAGCCGGTTCCCGACTGGCTCACATTCGGCGGCTGGCTCGCCGGCGCTCGCAACTGGCACTTCGCGATGATGTGGGTGCTCGTAGTCAACGGGCTCATCTACCTGGCGTTCGTCTATCTCCACGGGGAATGGAGGGATCTCGTTCCGCGCAAAGGTGACATCCGCGACAGCTGGCAGATGGTGAAGTTCTACGCGTTCAAGCGGAAGGATCATCCGCACCAGGGCAAGCACAACGCGCTGCAGAAGACGGCGTACTTCCTGTTGCCGTTTGCGGGCGCTCTCGCCGTCCTAACCGGGCTCGCGATCTGGAAGCCCGTGCAGCTTTCCTGGCTCACCGCGCTGTTCGGCGGATACGTCTGGGCGCGCTATTGGCATTTCATCGCAATGGTCGTGATCGTCACGCTAAGCGTGATTCATGTCTTCATGGTGTTCGCGGTCGATCCGTATTCGCTGCCCTCGATGTTAACCGGCAACTACGACGAGAAGCTTTCGCCGGAGGCGAGGAATGCGCGGCCCTTCTACCATCTCTTCCCGCGCCGCGCGCGTGCGACTCCGCCACCGGAGGTCATGTGAAGGACGCACGTAAGTTTCTGCAGATTGGGGAAATCGACCGGCGTGAGTTTCTCACCTGGAGCAGCGGGCTTGTCTCCGCCGCATTTCTCGCGGCTTGCGATTCACGCGGGCCGAAATCAGCTGAAAAGCTGCTCAGGTACGCCGAGCGGAAGAATCTTGGTGTCGAGCGCGCGTTGTACCGACACACTGCGATCGATGTCGTCCAGCATGGCGCGCACGACGCCGGCAACAAGCTTCCCAGCTACTACGTTTCGCCAACGGTGCCCGTGTGGGACGAGAGCGTGAGAGGGAAGTGGGCGCTCGAGGTCAGCGGCCTCATCGGCAACCCGGTACGATTGACGCTCGAAGATCTGCAGCGACTGCCCCGCGTCTCGAACCGGGTGAACCACTACTGCGTGGAAGGTTGGACCGCGGTTGAGACCTGGACTGGCGTGCCGTTCAGCGAGCTTGCCAAATTCGTGCGTGTTGCGCCGGACGCGCATTACGTTGACTTCCAGTCGTTCGACGACGATTACCACGAGAGCTGGGATCTCGAGAGCGCGATGCACCCGCAGACGGTGGTCGCCTACGGACTCGACGGAAAGATGCTGGAACCGGCGCACGGAGCGCCCGCGCGAGTGTACTCGCCGGTAAAACTCGGCTATAAGAACACGAAATACTTAACGAAGATCGTGTTCATGCCGAAGATGAACGGCGGGTACTGGAGCGATCAAGGGTACGAATGGTACGGGGGCGTTTAACGCCGCGGCGTAGAGATCGGGACGCGGCGGCGAGCATCCACAAAACCGAAGCAGGGAGCTCCAAGCTGCCAAGCTTTTTAGCTTGACAGCTTAAGTGCTATCGAATCCGGGTCTTGGTGGGGGTCTGATTCAGCCGCGAATTCTGTTCTCCGACCCCTCGACGCGCCGCTCCCCGAAATAGGAGCACCTCTCTCAGGTACTTCCGGTTCATGATGGCCCCGATGATGAGCAGCGAACTTCCAGCCAGGACGCTGATGGTTCCCCAGCGCCAGGTGTCGCGGCCCATGAGCGCCGCCGCCATGCAGAGGGTTCCGATTGCTACAAGGGTCTGGCCCGCCTTGTGAGGTAGGGCTCGCGTGCGGCGACGGCGCTCACGTAAAGGGGCGACGCCGCCCGCCTGCCAGGCGTCGAGGGCGATCGTGAGCCCTATCAGTGCCACGAGCACGCCCAGGAAGATTGGAAGCTGCTCCAGTTTCATACGTTTCTTGAATGCAAGAAGGGGGCGCGACCGGAAGCGTTATGCCTCGCCCACGACCCCGCGCCTGTTAATTTGAAGCGATGAAACGCCAGCTCGAGCGCGTCAGATCGACCACAATCCTCTCCGTACGGCGCGACGGACAGGTGGCGCTGGGCGGAGACGGACAGGTTACGGTCGGCCAGACGGTGATGAAGTCCAACGCCCAGAAAGTCCGGACCCTTCGCGGTGGCAAGCTGCTGGCAGGCTTCGCCGGAGCGGCCGCCGACGCATTCACGCTGTTCGAGAAGTTCGAGGAGAAGCTCGAGAAGTATCCGAACAATCTTCCGCGTGCTGCGGTTGAGCTGGCGAAGGATTGGCGCAGTGACCGCGTGCTCCGCCGTCTCGAAGCCCTGCTCGCCGTCACCGATCGCGAGCACGGATTCATAATCTCCGGCACCGGCGACATCATCGAGCCCGATGATGGAATCCTGGCGATTGGGTCTGGCGGGTCGTACGCGCTATCTGCCGCGCGTGCTCTGCTCGAAAACACCGAGCTGCCCGCGCGCGACATCGTGCAGAAGGGTCTCGAGATCGCCGCCGAGATCTGTGTCTACACAAACGCCAACATCACTGTGCTGGAGCCAAGCTGATGGCTTCTCCCCGAACGCAACAGGCGCTCGAGCGCCTCGCCACGCTGACGCCGAAGCAGATCGTCGAAGAGCTCGATCGCTATATCGTCGGGCAGGGCGATGCAAAGAAAGCTGTCGCGATCGCGCTCCGAAATCGCTGGCGCCGCCAGCGCACGCCCGACGCGATCCGCGACGAGATCTCGCCCAACAACATCATCCTCGTCGGGCCGACCGGTGTCGGCAAGACCGAGATCGCCCGCCGGCTTGCACGGCTCGCCGGCGCGCCGTTCGTGAAAGTCGAAGCGTCGAAGTTCACAGAGGTTGGATACGTCGGCCGCGATGTCGAGTCGATGGTGCGCGATCTCGTCGAGAGCGCGGTCAACATGGTGCGCCTCGAGCGCGAGACCGAAGTGCAGGAAGTCGCCAAGCAGAAGGTCGAGGAGCGGCTGCTCGATCTGCTGTTGCCGGTGCCGCCCGACATCAAGCAGGCGGCGTCGCCATCGGCGGCGGCCGGCGGCGCGCACCTCTTCGTCGTCTCGCCCAGCGGCTCAACAACGCACGAGACCGACGCGTCCGAGGTTCGCTACAGCCGCACCCGCGAGAAGCTCAAGCAGCTCCTGATCGATGGCCAGCTCGACGAGCGCGAGATCGAGATTGAAGTCACGCAGCAGTCTCCAGTGATGTTCGACATGATGGTGCCCCAGGGCGCGCCGGAGGGGATGGACAACATCTCCGAGATGCTGCAGGACATGCTTCCGAAGCGAAAGAAGCGCCGCACAGTGAAGGTCACTGAGGCGAGGCGAATTCTCCTCGGCGAAGAGCTCGAGAAGCTGATCAACAAGGAAGACGTCACCGCCGATGCGCTCGAGCGCGTTCAGACGATGGGAATCATCTTCCTCGACGAGATAGACAAGATCGCCGGCCAGCGCGGGCCCAATTCGGGCGGGCCCGATGTCTCACGTGAGGGAGTGCAGCGCGATCTGCTTCCTATCGTCGAGGGATCCAACGTCAACACCAAGCATGGGATGGTGAAGACGGATCACGTGCTCTTCATCGCCGCGGGTGCGTTCCATGTCGCCAAGCCGAGCGATCTCATCCCGGAGCTGCAGGGAAGGTTTCCGATCCGGGTCGAGCTTCAATCGCTCACCGAGGCCGATTTCGTCCGCATCATGACCGAGCCCGAGAACGCACTCACCAAGCAGTACTCGGCGCTCGTCGAGGCGGACGGGGCGAAGCTGGAGTTCACCGACGATGGCGTGGCCGAGATCGCGAAGATCGCGGCGCACGTGAACGAGCGGATGGAGAACATCGGTGCCCGCAGGCTGCACACTGTCATGACGACGCTGCTGGAGGAAGTGTTGTTCGGGCTTCCAGACAGCGGCGTGAAAGCAGTCAAGGTCGACCGGGCTCTCGTACAGAGCAGGCTGAGCACGATCGCCGACGACGAAGACCTGAGGCGGTATATCCTCTAGAAGACGAAGGCTTTCTTCTGTCCCACTTTTCGTCGTGCCGGGGATTTCTTCGCGGCCGGATCGGGCTTGATGGTGCGCCTGGCGATCCGCAGCACTCGGTCGATCTCGGGGTCCGGCAAATTGAAAGCGCGTAGGTGCCACCTGACCAGGAAATCGGTTAGCTCCCGCGCTGGAATGGCGAGCTCTCCCGTTAGGAACAGCTCTATCGACAAACGGTTCGCTCCGACGATGGCCGCGGTCGTCATGGGCAACTCGCTCCCACTGCGGTCCGGAAAACTGGCGGCAAACAGAGTCGCGAGTCTTGCCCGGTGCAATTCGACGATATGGCGGACAACCCCCGGCTCGCCGGTCAGGGCGATGCGCGCCAGGTCTTTATCCGACGTGAGCAGGCTGATGATGTTGGCGTAGGCGGCTACCGCGAATCGAGCCGCTCCGGACTCAGCCGAAGCGATTAGGGCTTCGGCGCGGTCCCAGGTGACATTGGCCGACTCTTCGAGCAGGGACTCCAGCAAGGCTTCCTTGTTTGAGAAGTAGAAGTAGGCATTGCCGATCGAAGTCTTTGCCTCTTTCACGATCTCCAGCATCGTCGTCCTGTCGTAGCCGCGCTGGGCGAAGAGCTTTTTCGCCGCGCGAAGTATCCTGGCTTTGGCGGCCGCTCTCACCTTCCCGCTTCGTGGCGTCTGTCGATAAACCATATGTTTGATAATCTCCGCTTGACTGCCCAAGGATAGAACGTTATTCTAGACCTTCTAGAACGCTATTCTATACTTGAAGATAGCCGCTGGCTCGCCTTGATGCAAGCATGATGGCGCCGCGATGAAGGCTGTCAATTTGGAGATACTGTGACGGATATTACGTGCACCTCGCTCGCGGGCGCCGAGCTGGGATTGGATTTGTGGCGCTCGCTCGCTGACGCCATTCCGGACATGCTGCTGCTGGTCGATCGAAAAGGGGAGATCCTGTATATCAACCATACCCCCGCCGGAGTGCAGATGGCGGAGGTGCTGGGAAAGAGCGCGCTGGACTACATTCCCCCTGGCTCCCGGTCCGAGCTGAAGGACTCGCTGTGCCAGATATTCGCGACTGGCTGTACCAGGTGGCGTGAGCAGCGCGTCATACATCCCGACGGCACCGAGCGGTGGTATGCTACCCACAGTGGTCCGGTACTCCTGGAGGATGAAGTTTCGGCAGCGGTTATAATTGCGCGCGACATCACCGACTCGAAGCGCGGACAATTTGCCCTCGCCGAGAGCGAGGCACGATACCGCACGCTGGTCGAATATGCGCCCGAAGCGATCGTCGTTTTCGACGTCGACGCGTGCCATTTCGTTGATGTCAATGAGAACGCGTGCGCGCTCTTCGGTCTTGGTCGCCAGGCACTGCTGGATTCGAATCCAGTTGAGCTCAGCCCTCTGACCCAGCTGGACGGGCGTCCATCAGCCGAGGCCGCGGGAGAATACCTGCATGCGGCGCTATGCGGCGAGGTTCCACACTTTGAGTGGCTCCACCGGACGGCGACCGGCGCATCAATCCAGTGCGAGGTCCGGCTGGTCAAGATGCCATCGATGGAGAGGCGCCTGGTTCGGGGAAGTGTCACCGACGTCACACCGCAACGAAGGCTCGAGCAGCAGATCAGGCAGTGGCAGAAAATGGACGCGCTCGGACAGCTTGCCGGCGGCATCGCTCACGACTTCAATAACGTCTTGACTATGGTTCTGGCGTCGGCTGAGATGCTTGTCACCGATCTCACGGATGAGGGCCAACGCGCCGACGCGCGGGCAATCGTCATGGCCGCCAGAAAGGGGGCGGCGTTAACAACCCACCTGTTGTCATTTGCCCGGCGCCAGACGACTGCCGTGGATCATGTTCTCGACCTGAACGATGTCGTGCGGGAAATCGCGACCATCATCAATAGAGTCTTGGGGGATAACATCACCCTGCTTCTGGAGCTTGATCCCGGCGGAGCACCTGCTCGCATCGATCGCAGTGAGGCCGAGCAGATCGCGATGAACCTGTTGCTCAACGCGCGCGACGCCATTGTCGGAACTGGAACCATTCAGGTGACCACCGCTCGCGGCCAGGGCGGGAGCCACTTCAGCCTGCTGCGTGTGAGGGATACGGGAGCTGGCATCTGTCCGGAAGTGAAGCAAAGGATGTTCGAGCCGTTTTTCACCACGAAGGCCGAGAAAGGAAGCGGCCTCGGCCTTTCCACCGTGTACGGAATCGTGAGCCAGGCTGGCGGTACTCTCGAAGTCGACAGCACGGTCGGGTTTGGCACGACGATGGACGTAATGCTTCGGGGTGAATAGTTGGCCGTAGACGTTGTGCGACCCGAGCGGCTCTTCATCGGAGTTCCAGTGACGCCCGACGCGCGCGCAGCGATTGTGCGTGTCTTGCCGAAGGCACTTCCGGGCAAGCTCGTTGCCGCCGAGAAATGGCACTTCACTCTACGGTTTCTGGGACAAACGAGTCGGGAAGCGCGAGACACCATCATCGCCCGTCTGTCCAGCGCCAACCTCGGGTCAATATTTCAGATTCGGTTCGGCGAGCTTGGCGCGTTTCCGAATCCGCGACGCGCGCGCGTTCTGTGGCTGGGAGTGACACGCGGCGGTGAGAGACTGTCCGACCTGGCCGCGATCGCCGAGGATGCCGCGCGCAGCGCGGGCTTCGCCGCGGAAGGCAGGCCCTTCACACCGCACCTGACACTGAGCCGCGTCGATCCTCCTCAGAACATCACCACCCTCCTGGCGCAAAACCACAAATACGCCATCGAGATGACTGTCACCGCGCTGATTCTTTACCGCAGCCGGCTGGGTGGCGGCCCTGCTCAGTACGAGGAGGCAGCGAGGTTCGATCTCTCGGGCATGCGCTTGTCTGGTGGGCCGTGATAGTTCTCCTTGTTCTGGCTTCCCTCAATTGGTTGTGGCGGAATTCGCATTTCTCGCCAACCCCAGATACTTCTCGAACCACTCGAGGTTCGTCTGCTTGGTTTTCAAAACCATCTTCGGCTCGTCTGGCCCGTGCGGCATTCGCGGGAGCACGATCATTCGTACAGGGACGTTCTGCACCTTGAGCGCGTTGTAGAACTCATAGCCTTGCGAGATCGGCACGCGCTCGTCCGCTTCACCGTGCTGAATCAGCGTCGGCGTGTTGACGCCCTTCACGTTGAACATCGCCGAGTGGGTGCGATAGACATCCAGGTTTTCCCATGGTTGGGCGCCGAAATAGTCGGGAAGGAAGCTCGGAATGTCGGCGGTGCCGATGAAACTCATCAGGTTGGTGACGCCCGCCCCGACCGAGGCCGCCTTGAAGCGATGTGTTTGAGTGATGATCCACGAGGTCATGAACCCGCCGTAACTCCAGCCCATGACGCCCAGGCGCTCGGGATCCGCCACGCCCATCTCGACCACGCGGTCGACTCCGGTCATCATGTCTTTATAGTCGCCGCCTCCCCAGTCCTTGATGTTCGCGAAGCGAAACTTCTGACCGTAACCGGAGGAGCCTCGCGGGTTCACGCGCAGGAGTGCGAAGCCGCGCGACACGAACGTCGCCATCGGATAGGTGCCCCGACCCGCCAGGTAGCTTTGCGTAAAAACGCCGGCGGGTCCGCCGTGAATCAATAGCAACAGCGGTACTCGACTGCCGGACTTGTAGCCGACCGGATATGTCAACAGGCCCTCGATGTCGAGCCCGTCGGAGCTCTTCCACCTGAGCACCTCGGTCTTTCCCATAGGGAGATTCGCCATGCCGGCATTCGCTCGACTGATTTGAACGGGTGCGAACTTGCTCGTGCTACTCACGAACGCTTCGGGTGCCTTGTCCGGCGCCTGCATGGTGAAACCCAGCACAGTGCCGGCGGGATTGAGCGAAAAAGCGCCGAGCACTTCGTTTCCATTGTTCAACTCGGTGACAGCGCCGCTCGCTACGTCGATCGCGGAAACGCGACTGACCGTTCCGCGCGTTTCCGCGAAATAGATTCGCTTGCCGTCGGCAGTCCAATCGATGACGCCCGGTTGCGCGTCAAAGGTCTCGGCCAGCAACTTCGGCGTGCCGCCGGCGGCGGGAATTAACGCCAGGCGCTGGTATCCAGCCCAGCGAGGTGGATTGTCCGAAATGGAAAGTGCGATCCACTTGCCGTCGGGCGAAAAATTGGGCGCTGACTCGGCCGCCGTAGTTGCGGCGAGCGTTCTAACTGCCCCAGTAGCAACATCGACGGCGAGCAGGTCCGAGGTGGGCCAATAGTCGGCTTTCGGCATTTTCGTCCGCGTAAACGCGATCGTCCTGCCGTCCGGGGACCAATCGAAATCTCCTTCGACGTTGGCATCTCCACTCAAGCGGCGCGGCTCGCGCTTGCCGTTGGCGTCCTTGTCGAGATTGATCACGTTCAGGCGACTGAGTTTCACGCTCTCATCGACCCAGCGCCAATCGTCTTTGCCCTTGGTGTTTTTCTCGTCGTCGTCGCTGGCCGCGTCGCGCAGCAGGAACGCTATCCGCGTTCCGTCAGGAGACCATGCGAAAGCGCCTACTCCGCTTTTGACATCGGTGAGTTGTTCGGCCTCGCCGCCAACCAGGCGAAGGACGTAAAGATTGCTCTTGCCGCTGCGACTTGATGTAAAGGCGAGCCTGGTTCCATCGGGCGACCAGCGCGGGTTGGCCGACGACTTTTCGGCATACGTCAATTGCACGCCTCCGCTGCCGTCGCTATTGGCTACCCAGATCTGGCTGACAAACTCGCTCTTGTCAGGGGTCATTACGGCATCGCTCACCGTGTAGGCGACCTTTTTCCCGTCCGGCGAGACGCGTACAGCGCCAACTGCCTTGACTTTCAGTTCCTGCTCGGGCGTCCAGCCACCCTGCGCTCGTGAAATGACAGGAAGAGAAAACAGGAGAGCAGGCAGTAGAACGGGAGCAACTGATCTCAGGGCGTAGAGACTCCGCATGGTGTTCTCCTCGGCAGCTGTTTTGACCCCAAATCTTACCAGCGTTGTGCGCCACCCGTGAGGGAGTGGGTGGCTGCCAAGCGTTCTAGTTCGAGAACTTCATCCTTTGAACCAGCGCCGCATATCTCGGCTCGCCGCGCAGCGGATCCAGGACGGGATGCACGCGAAGGTACGCCGACCATCCCCGCCGGTCGTCGACAGCCCTCTCGACCCAGTCCAGCGCCTTTTGTGTGTCGCCGAGCGCGATGTAAATCATCGCGAACTCAACGGGCGAGACATAGTCGGCTTTTCTCTTCTCCTCGAGCTCGGCCGCGATCTGTCGGGCGTACGCCATGTCGCCCGCGCACGCGAGCGAGTACGCGAGCGTGACCTTCGTGTAGGTTCCTGACTCCGGCGCCAACGCCAGCGCTTCGCGGAAAAGTCTCTCCGCAGCCGCGTATTGCTTGTCGAACGTCAGTATGAGCCCCTGAAGGCGGAACGTTTCCTCGGCCGTCGGATTCATCGCGATCGCACGATCCATGTGATACTGAGCCTGCTTGTACTTTCGGGCGTAGACGTAGGTGTAGCCGAGACTGCGACGCACGGAAACCGAGGCCGGGTCATTCTCCTGAGCCGTGTGGGCCTCAAGCAGCGCTTCGTCGAACTTGCCCTGCGAAGCGAGCATGAAGGCGTACCACTGATGCGCGGTGGCGTAGCGGGGATCGAGCTCGATGGCGCGACGGAACGCTTTTTCGGCGCCGTCCCAGTCCCAATCGTAAATGAAAAGGCTCCACGCCAGGGACGCGTGCGCCTCCGCCAGGGTGTCGTCGAGCTCGATGGCCTTCCGCGCGTAGAACTTTGCTTTCTCGAAGCCCTCGTGCACCGGCACGTTCCGGTAGTCGATGTGCAGTGCGTACGAATCTGCGAGCCCCGTGTACGCTAGCGCGTACGATGGGTCCACGGCGATGGCCTCCTCGAAGTACTTGATGCCTTCGCTGACTCCCTCCGACGTGCGTTTGTTCCAGGCGTAGCGGCCGCGCAGGTACAGTCCGTAGGCGTCCACGTTGTCGGTGTGATGATCGGCCGGTATGGTGAGAACGTCCGCGAACGACGTGGAGCGCAGCTTGGCGACGATCGTGCGCGAGATGTCGTCCTGGATCGCGAAGACATCGTCGAGCTTCCGGTCGTAGCGCTCCGACCAGATCAGGCGTCCGTCGTCAGTCGACGTGAGCTGCGCCGTGATGCGAAGATTCTCCCCCGAGCGTCGCAGCGTTCCCTCGAGCACCTCGGACGCTTCGAGCAGAGCTCCGATGGCGCGAACGTCCTGCGCTTTTCCCTTGAGCGCGAACACCGACGTGCGAGAGGCGACCCGCAAGCCATCGACCTTTGCCAGCGCGTTGATCAGCTCGTCGGTGATTCCGTCGCTCAAGTATTCGTTATCAGGATCGGGGCTGGCGTTGACGAAGGGGAGCACGGCGATGCTGCGCGTCGTGACCGTGAAGGGTCGATTCGCTTCCGACCTCCCACGATCCAGAGCGTCGCAGAAATCAACGATGGTGGCGCACCGCTGGG
>Ga0193723_1000137_pt1 | contig 25045 bp, 25 predicted proteins | sample H2m2metaG_FD_143042 | JGI IMG/M metagenome (GOLD analysis project Ga0193723, IMG submission 143042) | Soil microbial communities from a riparian zone of the East river system, Colorado, United States - H2m2 | ecosystem: Environmental > Terrestrial > Soil > Riparian zone | place: USA: East River...
GCACGAACTTGTCGAAGGTCCCGGGCACCTTGACCCCGACTCCGACGGCGTAGCCGGTGTCGAACGCGGTGGCCCAAGCGGGCATCTGGAGGGTGTCCGGTTGAGTCCCGAGGAAGATGACGGCGTGCTGCCCGGTAACGCCGACAAGGCCGGTCAGGTGCGTTCTGTTGTCGATGACGATTCCATCGCGCAACGATGGGTCCGTGGTGGCGACAACCAGTCCGACGCCCAGCACGCCATTGTTGAGCGCCGCGGTGGGAGGCGGCCCTTCGAACCGGACGCCAAACATGCCGGTTATGCGATCGATCACGCCCTCACCATAGACGTATGAATAGTCCGGCGAGCCCGACGAGACGCCCCATATCACCACCAGGCGAGCGTCGGCGGGGATCGGACGGCCGGTTCTGTTCTGAATGCGACCGCTGACGGCGAACCCCGTAGAGGGGCCCGTCCCGTTCAAACAACCCGAAACCGCTGCGGCAACGAGGACACCGGCGAGAGTAAGGCGGGCGCGACGAAACATGTGACCTCCGGAGCGAGGGGAACCGCCGTCATACGCCCGCAGGAGTACACGGTTCCGAGCGCCGAGGCCTAGGGCGCACTAAAAGTCATAACGCCTTCCGCACCCATCGCGCTGCCGCTCGCTGCAGCAACGCCTGCCCGTGCCACGCACAGACGATCGGCGCGTCCCCGGGAATCTGAGCCGCCATGCGTGGGTGCCCGAACAGCACGAACAACACCGCGCTCGGCGCCAGCCGCTCGAGCTGCTCGAGCGACCGGGCACCGAGATTCCCCCGCCCCTTCCACGATCTGGGCTCCGAGTAGACGGCGACGATCCGTGACGTCCCACGCCCCACGCCCAACGCCCCGATCTGCTTCTGAAACACTTCGCGCGACGCAATCGAGTACGGCCCGCCGATATCGTCGTCCACGATGCTCACTGAGAACGGCGGCTTGAGCCGCGGCGCGTCGCCTCTGAGCAGGTGCACCGCGCGATCCGCCAACCCGTCCGCGAATTGCCGATTGTCGATGTACACCTGGGGGTTCACCGTACCCACCTCGGCGCGGCACCACTGGTGCGCCGCCGCCTCGACGTGCGCGATCGCCTCATCCGCCCGCTCCACCGGCACCGCGTCGAGGGCGCGAATCACCGCCTCCCAATTCGTCGGATACAAGAGCGCATCACACCCCGCGGAAACCGCCGCGACCGACGCGGGCTCTTCGGACTGCGCCGCCGTGGCCCCGCCCATGATGAAGGCGTCGGTCACGACGAGTCCCTTGAAGCCGAGGGGATCGCGCAGGTAGCCGAGGATCGGGCGGGAGAACGCGGCCGCCACGCCGCTGTCGTCCCAACCGGGGTATGCGACGAATGCCGACATGACGCTGCCAACCCCGGCTCGCACCGCCGCGCCGAACGGCGCCGCATCAGTCAGTCGTAGCTCGATGCCGCTGGCGCCGATCACCGGCACGCCCTCGTGGGAGTCGGTCGTGGCGCGCCCGTGCCCGGGATAGTGCTTGGCGCACGCCATCACCCCGTGCTCCTGACACCCGGCGATCCACTTGGCGGCGTGCGCCCCCACGCGCTCCGCGTCGGGTCCGAACGAGCGCGTCTGGACGATGGGGTTCTGCGCCTCGAGATCGAGATCGCACACCGGCGCGAAGGCCCAACAGACCCCCGCGGCGAGCGCTTCGGTCGCGGTGACCATGCCCGCTGCATAGGTCGCGTCGAGATCGTCGAGGAAGCCGAGGGCGGCCGGTGGTGGCAGCTCGGTGAGTCCTCGAAACTGTTGGCCGGGTCCACGCTCCAAGTCCGAGCCGATCAAGAGCGCCTGCGTCGATTCGCGCCCCAGCGCGTGCGTCAGCGCCCTGACGGCGGCCGGGGTACCGCCGAACAGAATGAACCCGCCCACGCCGGCCTTCAGTGCCGCGGTGATCTTGGCTCGCTCGTGCGTGAAGACGCCGCGCTGCGCGCGCAGCGCCGGAAACACGAGACGCGCGCGCGTCATGCCGGCGTGATGTGTCCCAGAATGCGAGGACCGCGGGCTCCCGTCGCCTCCGGCAGATTCCCCGGCCGGCCGAGGACGGTCTGGTAACCCATGAACGCGAACGCCACGGCTTCCTTCGCGTCGCCGTTGAAGAAGAGCTGATCGAACAGCACGAGGGACCGCGGTTGCACGCGCGTGGCGAGGCGCTCGACGAGGGCGGGATTCTGCGCGCCACCGCCCGAGATCACGAGCTCCCCTTCCTTATCCTTGCCGGGCCAACGGGCGATCGACCTGGCGATCGACTCGGCCGTGAGCGCGGTGGCCGTGGCGACGGCGTCGTTCTCGGATCCGCCCCCGCCCTTCACGCGCGCCAGCAGCTTGTCGGCGTACTCGATCCCGAACCGCTCGCGCCCCGTGCTCTTGGGAGGCGCCTCATCGAAGTACGGATCGGCGAGCAATTCCTCGAGCACCTTCTGCGCCGGCCGCCCGCGCCGCGCCCGCTCGCCATCCCGATCGAAGTCCGCGTCGGGATCGATTCGCCGGGTCACGGCGTCGATCACCGCGACCCCCGGACCCGTGTCGAACGCCAGGGCTCCCTCCGTCACGCCGCGCTGCGGGACCCAGGTGACGTTCGCCATGCCGCCGATGTTCAGGAGCAATCGCCCGCGCGCCTCGTGCCCGAAGAGCATGACATCCGCGAGCGGGACCAGCGGGGCGCCCTGCCCGCCTGCCGCCACGTCGCGCGCCCGGAAGTCGCTGACCACGCGCACGCCCAACCGCTCGGCGATCACCGCCGCGTCGCCCAGCTGCAGCGTCGCGCGTCCCGGCTCGTGCCACACCGTCTGGCCGTGCGACGCGATGAAGGCGAGATCGCGCGGCGCGACGCGCGCATCCGCGAGCAGCGAGAGCACGGCGCCCGCGAAGCGTTCGCCCAGCGCCACATGAAGGAAGGCGAGATCCCGGGGAGTCCCCCGGGCCATGGCATCGATGATCGCGCCACGCTCGGGCTGCGAGTAGGGCTCCTGCCGGAACGCGACGAGCGTCGCGCCCGGAGGATCGGCGCTGAGCCGCACCAACGCCGTCGACACGCCGTCGAGCGACGTCCCCGACATCAGCCCGACGGCGAGGACTTCAGTCACGCGCGCGGCTTGACCGGCGGCGGATCGCCCACGGCCCGACGGACCGAGCCCCCTGCCTCTTTGAGCACCCGCTCCGCCTCTTCCCGCCGGATGTTTTTTCTTGCCATGACGATCGCGAGCTTCACGCTCCCGCCGGCTCGGTCGATCACGGACCGCGCCTCGTCCCGCCGGACGCCGCCGACCTCCATCAGGATGCGTTCTCCCCTGTCCCTCAGCTTGTCCGACATCGCCATCAAGTCCACCATCAGGTTGCCGTACACCTTGCCGAAGCGGATCATCGCACCGGTGCTGATCGTGTTGAGCACGAGCTTCGTCGCGGTGCCGGCCTTGAGACGCGTCGAGCCGGTGAGGACCTCGGGCCCCACCCTGGGCACAATCACGACGTCGCACGTCTCGGTGAGGAGCTGTGGCGGCGTGGAACACGTGACGAAGGCCGTCTTCGCGCCCAGTGTCTGCGCGCGCGCCAGGGCCGCGCCGACGTAGGGGGTCGTGCCGCTCGCCGCGATGCCGACGACGACGTCGCGCGGCGTCACGGCGGCCGTGTCCATCGCGGCGGCGCCCGCGTTCACGTCGTCCTCGGCCCCTTCGGCGCTCTTCACGAGCGCGGGGTAGCCCCCCGCGATCACGCCGACCACCATGGTGGGCGGCGTTCCAAATGTGGGCGGGCATTCAGTCGCGTCGAGCACCCCCAAACGGCCCGAGGTCCCCGCCCCGACGTAGATCAGCCGCCCCCCCTGTTGCAGTCCCGCGACGACCAGATCGATCGCCGCGGCGATGCGCTCGCGCTCCGCCCGCACCGCACCGGCCACGCCAGCATCTTCGGCATTGATGAGATCGACGACCTCGAGAGTCGAGGCCACGTCGATCCGCTCGGTGCGCGGGTTGCGCTGCTCGGTGAGGCGGGGGTCTGAGAAGTCGGAGGTCGTCATTGAGTAGGTTCTGTGGCTTCAAACTAGACGTTGACCGCGGCCCCGGTCAACTTCATTCTTGTCGGATGCGCCAGCCCCTCCGATTCACCCTCGCCGTCGTCCCGTGCATCGTTGCTGCCTGCGGCGGCGCTGCCGGTCCCGGAACCCCCTCACCCACTGCAGGCGCCGCGCGTGCCGCGGTCATTCGCGGCACGCGCTCGATCCCCGCGAGCTGGACCGTGCGCTCGTCTCCCGTGACGGCGCCCAAGGCGATGGTTGTCTCCGCGCATCCGCTCGCGAGCGCCGCCGGCATGGAGATCATCAAACAGGGCGGTAACGCCATCGACGCGGCGGTCGCCGTTGGGTTCGCGCTCGCCGTCGTACTCCCCGACGCGGGCAACATCGGCGGCGGCGGGTTCATCGTGCATCGCAGCGCCGCCGGCGACGTCCAGGCGATCGACTATCGCGAAATGGCGCCGGGCGGCGCGAGCCACGACATGTATCTCGACTCGGCGGGCAACCTCACGGACAAGAGCGTGACGGGTCATCTCGCCTCCGGTGTCCCCGGCAGCGTCGCCGGGATGTACGAGGCCTGGAAGCGACACGGCTCGCTGCCCTGGGCAACGCTCCTCGCGCCCGCGATCCGATTGGCGCAGGGCGGGCATACCGTCGACGCCGAGCGCGCCGGCGACATCAAGGGCGACTCGGACCGCTTGACGGAGTTCCCGGCGTCGCGCGCGCAGTTTCTCCCCGGCGGACACCTGCCCGCCGTCGGCAGCCTCTGGAGGCAACCTGACCTCGCCCGCACGCTGCAGCTGATCAGTGACTCCGGCCCCGACGTATTTTATCGCGGCCAGATCGCCGACTTGATCGTTGCCGAGATGCAGCGCGGCGGCGGCCTGATCACGAAAGACGACCTGCGCCGCTACCGGCCCAAGTGGCGCACGCCGATTCAGCTCAGCTACCGCGGCTACACGATCTATTCCATGCCGCCGGCGAGTTCCGGCGGAGTCACGATGGGGGAGATCCTGAACATCATGGAGGGTTACGACACCCTCCCCGCGGTCGGGACGGCGGCGTACACGCACCTGCTTACGGAAGCGATGCGCCGTGCCTTCATGGACAGGAACCAGTTCCTCGGCGACCCCGACTTCGTGAACATGCCGCTCGAGCGCCTGCTCTCGAAATCGTATGCCGCGCAGCTGCGTGGCCAGATCGACCCACAGCACGCGACCCCTACGCCCCCGCAGGCCGCGGGAGGCGCCGAGGGCATGCACACGACGCATTACTCGATCGTGGACACCGCGGGCAACGCGGCGTCGGTGACGACGACGTTGAACAACAGCTTCGGGAGCGCGGTGACCGTCACAGGGGCGGGCTTCCTGTTGAACGACGAGATGGACGACTTCGCCGCCGCGCCCGGGAAGCCGAACATGTACGGCCTGGTGCAAGGCGAGGCCAATGCGATCGAGCCCGGCAAGCGCATGCTCTCGGCGATGACGCCGTCGATCGTGCTCGATCGCGACGGCCAGCTCTTTATGGTCGTGGGAACGCCGGGCGGTCCGACGATCATCACGACCGTGGCGCAGGTGATTCTCGACGTCCTCGATCAGCGGATGACGCTGGCGGAGGCGGTGGCGGCACCGCGCATTCATCATCAGGCACTCCCCGACATCATCCGCTACGAGCGCGGCGGCTTGAGTGAGAGCACGGTGAACGCGCTGCGCGGCATGGGACATCACGTGGAAATGCGACGGGGCACGAGCGGTATCGTCGCGGCCATTCAACGCACGCCGGCCGGCTGGGTCGGCGTCCCTGATCCGCGCTACGCGGGAGGAGCAGTCGGATGGTGAACCTGTTTCGTCGCAGCGATCCCGCCGATGTCGTCATCGTCGGCTCCGGCGCCGGCGGCGGCATGGCCGCCTACGTCCTGACGCGCGCCGGCGTGAACGTCACGCTGCTCGAGGCGGGCGCCACATGGGACAACACCAACGACTCCGCCATGCTCAACTGGCCGTACGACTCCCCGCGTCGCGGCGCCTCCACTCGGGACCGTCCTTTTGGTGAATGGGATGCGTGCATCGGCGGATGGGAAATCGACGGCGAGCCCTACACCGTCGCCCCGGGGAATCGCTTCCGCTGGTGGCGCGCCCGCATGTTGGGGGGCCGTACCAACCACTGGGGGCGTATCTCGCTGCGCTTCGGGCCCCGCGACTTCAAGTCGAAGACCTTCGACGGCCTGGGCGACGATTGGCCCATCTCCTACGACGACGTGAAGCCCTACTACGAGCGCGTGGAGCGCCTCATCGGCGTCTTCGGCAGCCGGGAAAACTTCCCCAACGCGCCCGACAGCGTCTTCTTGCCGGCTCCCAAGCCGCGCTGTTATGAGCTGCTCGTCCAGCAGGCCTCGAAGCGCCTCAACATCCCGTGCATCCCGTCGCGGCTGTCGATTCTGACGCAGCCGCTCAGCGGGCGGGCGGCGTGCCACTACTGCGGCCAGTGCAACCGCGGTTGCCGCACCAACTCGAACTTCTCCTCGACCAACGTGCTCGTCGCTCCCGCCCTGCGGACCGGGCGGCTCACGCTCGTCACGAACGCCATGGTGCGCGAAGTGAACGTCGACCGGTCGGGCAAGGCGACCGGGGTGACGTACATCGACACGCGCGACGGCTCCGAGAAGTTCGTGGCGGCGCGAACCGTGGTGCTGGCCGCGAGCGCGTGCGAGACGTCGCGCCTGCTCCTCAACTCCAAGTCGTCGCGCTTCCCTAACGGCCTCGCGAACTCGAGCGGCACCGTGGGCAAGTATCTCACGGACACGACCGGCACCGACGTCTCGGGGTTCATTCCGAAGATGGTGGACCACGTGCCCCACAACCACGATGGCGTTGGCGGCATGCACGTCTATATGCCGTGGTGGCTGGACAACAAGACGCTCGACTTCCCGCGCGGCTACCACATCGAGGTGTGGGGCGGCGCGGGGATGCCGTCGTACGGGTTCATGGGCGGGATCCATCGCTACCCCGGGGGCGGCGGCTACGGCAAGCAGCTCAAGGAGGACTACCGCCGCTATTACGGCGCGTACGTCGGCTTCTCGGGGCGCGGCGAGATGGTCCCCAACGACGACAGCTACTGCGAGATCGACCCCAACACGGTCGATCGCTACGGCATCCCGGTGCTGCGCTTCCATTGGAAGTGGACCGACCACGAGCTCAAGCAGGTGAAGCACATGCAGGAGACGTTCCGGGCGATCGTCGCCGAGATGGGCGGCGAGGTCTTTTCGCCGATGCCCGGCCCCGACCAGGGGTATGGCATCGCGCCGGGCGGGGCGATCATCCACGAGCTGGGCGGCACCCGCATGGGTGACGACCCGCATGCGTCGGTCGTCAACCGCAATTGCCAGACGCACGACGTGAAGAACCTGTTCGTGGCCGACGGCGGTCCGTTCACGTCGCAGGCCGACAAGAATCCCACCTGGACGATCCTCGCGCTCTCGTGGCGGACGAGCGACTTCGTGGCGGACCAATTGAAAAAGGGGGCGCTATGAAGAACGACCTGAGCAGGAGGGAAGCGTTGGAATTGGCGGCCGTCGCGGCGCTCACCACGGCTTTCCGCTGGACGCCGAATGACGCCCGTCGCGCCGCGGACCTGGCGCGTGCCGCCCGCGCCGCCGCACCGGTGGGTCAGGCGTTCCAGCCCAAGTTCTTCACGCCGCACGAGCTGGACACGGTGCGCGTACTCGTGGATATCGTGATCCCGCGCGACGACCACTCGGGGAGCGCCACGGAGGCCGGCGTGCCCGAGTTCATGGACTTCATGCTGAACGACCGCGACGACGGCCGCATCCCGATGCGCGGAGGTCTCGCCTGGCTCGACACCGAGAGCAGAGAGCGTTTCAATAAGACGTTCAAGGACTGCGCCGAACAGGAGCGTACGGCAATCGTGGACGACATTGCGTGGCCCAAGCGGGCGAAGGCCGACGTGAGCCAGGGCGTCGCCTTCTTCAACATGTTCCGCGACCTCACCGCGTCGGGATTCTATTCCAGCAAGATCGGAATCGCCGACCTCGACTACCGGGGAAATGAATTCGTGACCAGCTGGACGGGATGTCCCGACGAAGCGCTCAAGCAGCTCGACGTGAGGTACGGCCACTGATGCCCGCATCCACGCGCCTCGGTATCGGCATCGTCGGCAGCGGCTTCAACGCCAAGTTCCACCTCCAGGGGTTCGTCGCCGTGCGCGACGCCGACATCCTGGGCGTGTGGAGCCCGAACGCCAAAAACGCCGCGGAGACGGCCGCCCTCGCCCGAAAGCTCGGCGTCGGCGCCGCCAAAGCCTTCCCCACCATCACCGCGATGGTTCAGGATCCCGCGATCGATGCGATCTGGGTGTGCGGGCCGAACTATGCGCGCATCGCGAACTTCGAGGAGATCGTCAACGCCGTGAAGGGCGGCAAGAAGCTGCTCGGCATCGCCTGCGAGAAGCCGTTGGGACGGAACGTCGCCGAGGCGAAAAAGATCGCCGACATGGTCAAAAAGGCCGGCATCCCGACGGGCTACCTCGAGAACCAGCTCTTCGCGCCGCACGTCGCCACGGGCCGCACCCTCCTCTGGGCGCGTGGCGCCAAGATCACCGGGCGTCCCTACCTCGCGCGCGCCGCCGAGGAGCACAGCGGACCGCACATGCCGTGGTTCTGGCAGGGTCACCTGCAAGGGGGCGGCGTCTTGAACGACATGATGTGCCACTCGGCGCTCGTGGTGCAGCATCTCCTCACGGACCCGGCGAAGCCGGCCACGTCGGTCCGGCCGGTGCGCGTCACGGGTCACATCGCCAGTCTCAAGTGGAGCCGTCCCGCCTACGCCAAGAAGCTCACCGGGATGATGGGACCCGAGGTGGACTACTCCAAGAAGCCCAGCGAAGACTTCGCCAGCGTGATGATCGAGTATGCCACCGACGACGGCCACCGCGTCTTCGGCGAAGCCACGACATCCTGGTCCTTCGTCGGTGCGGGACTGCGTCTTTCCGCCGAGCTGCTCGGCCCGGAGTACTCGATGTCGTGGAATACGCTCGACTCGGGCCTCAAGCTCTTTTTCAGTCGCGAGGTCAGCGGCAAGGCCGGTGAGGATCTCGTCGAGAAGCAGAACGCCGAGATGGGCCTGATGCCGGTGGTGCCCAGCGAAGCGGCAGCCTACGGCTACGAGGCTGAGGACCGGCACTTCGTGCGGGCATTCCTCGATGGGACGCCGGGGATGCTCACCTTCGACGATGGCCTCGAAGTCGTGAAGATCCTGATGACTGCCTACCAGAGCGCCGAGCAGGGCAAGACGCTCGACTTTCCGCCCCCGGGCATCGAGGCGTTCGTGCCGGCGGTGGCGAAGGGAACCTGGAAACCATGATCCTCGCTCTCGCGGTGCTGACTCTCATGCAAAGCCAATGGCCGCCCAACTCGCTCGATCGTCCCAAGCCTCCCGTCGTCACCCCGGCGCCCGAACAGCCGATGGTGCCGCCGCCCGCGGACGCGATCGTGTTGTTCGACGGGAAGAGCCTCGGCGACTGGCAGAGCGCCGACTCGGCCGGCAAGCCGGCCCGCTGGGTCGTGCGCGACGGCTACATGGAAGTGGCGAAGGGGACGGGCAGCATCATGACGCGGCGGGAATTTGGCTCGGTGCAATTGCACATCGAGTGGCGCGCGCCGCTTCCCGCAGAGGGTGAAGGACAGGATCGCGGCAACAGCGGCGTCTTCCTGATGACGCACTACGAAATCCAGGTGCTCGATTCCTACAAGAACGAGACATACGCCGACGGCCAAGCGGGGGCGATCTACGGGCAGACGCCGCCGCTCGTGAACGCCAGCCGTCCGCCGGGTCAGTGGCAGACCTACGACATCGTTTTCCACCGTCCGGTGTTCGCGGCCGACGGCTCCGTCACGCAGCCGGCGCGGGTCACGGTGTTCCACAACGGCGTGCTGGTGCACGACAACGACACGATCACCGGCTGGACGGTGCACCACGCGGTGGCGAAGTATCAGGCCCATCCTGACCGCTTGCCGCTGATGCTCCAGGACCACGCGCACCCGGTGCGGTACCGGAACATCTGGGTGCGGGAATTGCCCTAGCGCCGCATCCAGAACGCCGCGCCGAGCGCGCACCACGCGGCGAAGGCGATCCACTCGGAGCCGCTGAAGCTGCCCGGGACACCGGGAATCACTTTCATCGCGACGATGGCGAGGCTCACAACCGCGCCAACGATCGCCAACCCCACCCCTGCCCTGCCCCCGCGCCGCACGAGCGCCGCGCACGCACTTAACCAGCCGACGCCCGCTGCAAGCGACCCCACCTCCGTCACCGGTACCAGCAACGCATCACCCAGGAACGCGGCCGCGGCCGTGAGCGCGGCCATGAGGACGATCGCCACTCGTGGCGTCTCGAAGCGGGCGTGCACCGCCCCGAGCGAGGGATGTACAAGACCACGCCGTCCTAACGCGAAGAGCATCCGCGTCGCGGCGACGAAGTTGCCGTTCATCACCTTGAAGAGCGAGAGAAACGCCGCCACGAGGATCAGCTGCGCGATCCAGCGCGACCCGAACGCCCGCGCGAAGGCGGCTTCGGTGCCGAGGTGGTTCCCTACCAAGTCGCGCCACGGGTAAACGAACGACACGGCGCCGACGATGAGGACGTAGAACGCGCTTCCGGCGACCACCGCGAGTGTGATGGCGCGGCCGAAGTTGCGCGGGTCGAATCCCACGCGGGCCTCCTCCGATCCCTTCGCGACCGACTCGAACCCCGTCATGAAATAGGGCACGATCTGCAGCACGAGGATCGTCGAGAGCAGCGGGCCCGCGTCCGCGAACAGGGGAGCCGCGGTCGCGGGGCTCCCGCGCGCGAAGCCGAGCAGCGTGAACACGCCGAAGCAGGCCAGGAGGCCGAGCGTGGTCACATTTTGAAACCGCCCGCTCAGCCGAATGCCGCGGTAGTTCACCACCGTCACGACGACCGTCAGGATCAGGCCGGCCGCGAGCCGTGGCACCGTGATCACCTTTCCGGCGACCTCGTAGAGGGGCAGCGCATTCATCGCCGGAAAGACCCGCGCCAGGAGGTTGCCGATCGCCGCCGCTTCCCACGGGCACACGATCGCGTAGGCCAGCACCATCACCCAACCCGAGGCAAAGCTCAGGAACGGCGGGAACACCCGCTCCGTGTACGCGATCTCCGCGCCGGCATCGGGTATGTCGCGCACCAGCCGCGCGTACGTCCGCGCTATGGGCAGGAGGAGGATGCCGCCGAGGAGGAACCCGAGCATCGCGCCGCCGGGACCGCCCCGTCCGAGCCAATCGTCCATCAACACGAGCCACCCCACCCCGACCATGCTGCCGAAGCCGAACGTGAAGTACTCGAGCAAACCGAGCGTCTTGTGGAGACCTCTGGGGAGCGTCACCTTTTCAAAATGCCCATCGCTCTCCTTACTGCGCTAGCGCTCGTCGTCCCCGCTCAGGATTCGAGCCTCTCCGTCATCCCTCAACCTGTCCGTCTCACGCGCACGCTGGGACAGTTCGTGCTCTCGGCCGGCACCGTGATCGCGACGGATGCCGCGAGCCGCGAAGTCGGGTACGCGCTCGCCGACTACGTGGCCCCGGCGACCGGCTACCGGCTTTCGGTTCGGGGCGCGGGCGGGGCGATCTCGATCCACACGGACTCGTCGCTCTCGCGACTCGGCGAAGAAGGCTATCGCCTGACGGTCACGCCGGCCGCGATCACGATCCGCGCCTACCAGCCGGCGGGCGCCTTCTATGCCGTACAAACGCTGCGGCAGCTCCTCCCGCCCGAGATCTTCCGCCAGGCCCGGGTCGAGGGAGTGCGGTGGCGCATTCCCTCGGTATCGATCGAGGACTCCCCGCGCTTCGCGTGGCGTGGCGCCCACCTCGACGTGTCGCGCCACTTCATGCCGCTAGCGTTCGTGAAGAAGTACATCGATCTGCTGGCTCTCCATAAACTCAACCGCTTCCACTGGCACCTCACCGACGACCAGGGCTGGCGCCTCCAGATCCTCAAGTACCCGCGTCTCACGGAGGTCGGTGCCTGGCGCGCGCAGACCATCGTGGGCCGGCCCGATCGCGCCGATTCGACCAAGTGGACCTTTGACGGCCGCTCGCACGGCGGGTTCTACACGCAGGACGACGTGCGTGAAATCGTAGCCTACGCGCGGGCGCGGTTCGTCACCGTCGTGCCCGAGATCGAGATGCCCGGGCACTCCCAGGCGGCCATCGCCGCGTACCCGGAGCTCGGCAACACCGGCAGCCCGATCGCGGTGTGGACCCGGTGGGGGGTCTCCCCGAACATCCTGAAGCCCGAGGACGCGACGATCCAGTTCTACCAGGACGTCCTCACCGAGGTGCTGGCGCTCTTCCCGAGCCGTTGGATCCACATCGGTGGCGACGAGGCCGACAAGGAGCAGTGGATCGCGCTGTTCGGCATGACACCCGAGGCCGCCGCCGCGAAGCAGAGTTGGTTCATCCATCAGATGGACACGTTCTTGACGTCGAAGGGACGCGTGCTGATCGGCTGGGATGAGATCCTGGAAGGTGGGCTCGCACCGAACGCGGTGGTCATGTCGTGGCGGGGGACCGACGGCGGGATTGCGGCGGCCCAGGCGGGCCACGACGTGGTGATGACGCCCGGCTCACACACCTACTTCGATCACTACCAGACCCTCGACACGGCGAGCGAGCCGCTGGCCATCGGCGGGTACCTGCCGATCGACACCGTCTACGCGTACGAGCCCGTCCCCGCGGCCCTGACGCCCGCGGAGGGGAGTCACGTCCTCGGCGCGCAGGGCCAGATGTGGACCGAGTACATCCCCGACTCACGCCAGGCCGAGTACATGGTGTTCCCGCGGCTCTGCGCGCTCGCCGAGGTAGTGTGGACGCGCGCCGACCGCAAGGACTTCGCGGACTTCAGCGCGCGCCTCACGACTCACCTCAAGCGGCTGGCCATCCTCGATGTCAACTACCGGAGGCCGTAGCCTTCGGCGAGGGGAACAGCAGCGCAAAGAGCAGTAACACGACCGCGGCGAAGCCCGCGGGTAGCACCCAGAAACTGGGCCACCGCTCCAGGGTCATGCTGGTGGCGCCGCCGAGCAAGCGGTTGTACACGTTGCCCGCCACCTGCGCGCCGATCAGCATGCCGACGCCATACGTGATGAGCACCAGAAACCCCTGCGCCTGGCCGCGCACGGCCGGCGTCGACTTCTTGTCTACGTAGATCTGCCCCGTCACAAAGAAGAAGTCGTAGCAGACCCCGTGCAGCAGAATCCCGATGAAGATGAGCGGGAACACGGCGGACGGCGCCGCGATCGCGAACAAGCCGTACCGCAACACCCATGCTCCCATCCCCAGGAGCAGCATCTTCTTCACGCCGAGGCGCGCGAAGAAGAGCGGCATCAGCAGCATGAAGCCCGTTTCGGAGATCTGACCCCACGTTTGCGTGGCCGCGATCTTCGTGACGCCCGCGTCGCCCAGGAAGATCTGCGTGAAGTTGTAGTACGCTGCGAGGGGAATGCAGAGCAGCAGGGACGCCGTTATGAACACGTAGAAGGAACGATCGCCGAGCTGGCCCAGGGCGTCGAGTCCCATGATGCTGCGCAGCGACACGCGCTGTCCCACGCCCCGAGGCGGCGTGTGGGGCAGGCTGAAGCAGAAAAGTCCCAGGATGACACTCGCCGTGGCCGTAGTGTAGATCGGCAGTGGCGTCTGTTCCGCGACCGCCCCTGAGAGCGGACCGAGCACCCAACTGATGAAGAGCCCCGCCACGATCCAGCCCACCGTGCCGAAGACCCGAATGAACGGGAACTGCTGTTCCTGCGACTGGATGTGGTGGAACGCGAGGCTGTTGGCGAGCCCGAGCGTCGGCATGTAGCAGAGGTTGTACACCAGCAGGAGGAGAATGAACGCGGTGGGCGCGCCCGTCGCCTGGGGTACCGCGAACATCACGATCCCGCCCACCACGTGGAGCACGCCCAGCACCTTCTCCGTCGCGAAATAGCGATCGGCGACGAGCCCCAGGAAGAACGGGGCCGCGATCGCCGCGATCGGATTGACGGTGTACGGCCAGTGCGTCAGCGTCGCCATCCCATGATGCGTCATGTACACGGCGATCGTCGTATACCAGGCGCCCCAGATGAAGAACTGGAGGAACATCATCGTCGACAGCTTCGCGCGTACGCTCATGATGGCCTCAGCTCGCTTTCACGGTGAGCGGTTTCGTTACCGTCACGATGATATGTGCCCCGGCCGGGAGTACGATGTCCGAATCCTTGCTGGTTTGCGCTACGCCGGCACCGACCGCGCCGCCGACGACGCCGCCGATGATCGTGCCGCGCTTGTTGCCGCCGATCACCCGGCCCAGAATCGCGCCCGCCACGGCGCCGGCGCCCACTTTGGCCGCGTCGCCTGTGGTGATGCCGCGCCCCTTATGCACCGTCTCGAGCGAATCGATCGTCGCGTCGAGCGCGTAGTTGGTGCCGCGGATCGTCACGCTCGACACCGCCAGCGTCAGGGTCCCCGGCGTGTTGGGATTGGGCGCGGGCTTCACCTCGCTGATCGTGCCGCTGACCGACGAGCCCGCGGGAATCACGACCTTACCGGCCGCGTTGCGGACGTCCTCGACCACGCGCGCGGTGAAGGCATCACCGGTTTTGGCGGTGCGCGACGTGATCGTATCAGTCGCCGCCATGTCGAAATGCGAACCCGCCGCCAGGGTCAGCGTCGCGGGCGCCGCCGGCGGCCTGGGTCGCTCGACGGCCGGCCGGGACGGCGGCGGCGTGGTCGTCTGGGTGACGGCCGCCGGTGGCGTGGCCGGCGCGTCGCGCATCGCGGCCGACGAGTCGGCCGGCGCGAGGGTCAGATTGCGGGCCGTGGAATCGGCGGACGCGGTATTCGCGTTGTCGCCCTTCGCGCAGGCGCCGAGCATCGCGATGCTCAGCACCAACGCGGTCGTTTGCCTCATGGTCATAGTCTGCTCCTTAGGAAATCGGGCGTCAGGCCCTGCAGATACCCCGCGAGCAGCGTGAATCGATCGGTCACCAACAGAACGCCGAGCACGATCAGCAGCGCACCCGCGGTGCGGTCCACCCAGACGAGATAGGGGCGGAACCGCTGGAACCAGCCAAGAAACCGGTCGAGCGCCAACGCCGTCACGAGGAACGGAACGGCGAGGCCGAGCGCGTACACCCCGAGCAACGCCATGCCGGCGCCCAGACTGGCGCGCGTGGCGGCGAGTGTGAAGATGGCGCCGAGAATGGGCCCGATACAGGGCGTCCAGGCGGCGCCGAACGTGACCCCCACGACCGCCGAGCCGAGATACCCCAGCGGTTTGCTGCTCAACTGGATGCGCCGCTCGCGCATCAGGAACGCGGGCCGCAGCACGCCGATCAAGTACAGGCCGAAGAGGATGATCAGTCCCCCCCCGATGCGCCCCAGCCATACCTGCTCATCGCGGAGGAGGTTCCCCACCGCGGACGCCGCCGCCCCGAGCAGCACGAACACGAGGCTGAATCCCGCGACGAACCAGAGCCCATGCAGCACCGCGGCTCCGCGACGCCCTTCGATCTGGTCCAGCGACATCCCCGTCAAGAAACCGATGTAGCTCGGAATCAGCGGCAGCACGCAGGGAGAGAGAAAGCTCAGCAGCCCCGCGGTGAATGCGACGACGAACGAGACGCTATCCGCAGAACGCAACGGCCGACACCACCGTCGTCCAGCGCCCGTCTTCGCCGCACTCGGCCGTCGACGTCACGTTCATCGTGCGGACGATCTCGCCCGAGAGCAGCCACTGCTCGCGGCGCTCGTCCCACGCCTTGTCCGGATCGAACGGCACGCCCAGCACGGTGCCCAGCATCGAGGCAGCCAGATCCTCGGCGTATTCGCCGGCGGCCACCTCGTTCTGACCGTAACTGTGATGCTCGGAGATGTACCCGTGGTGCGACGGGTCGGCGGGCAGCGCGAGGCCGATCGACGCCGCGACGAGGCGGCTCGGCTCGTTGGTCGCCGACTCCGCGACGACGGTGAAGAGGACCTGGCCGGGCTTCAGCATGCTCAGCCCTTCCTCGCGGTCGACCAGCTCGCAATGCGGCGGGAAAATTGAGCTCACGCGCACCAGGTTGAAATTAGCGAGGTGCGCGTCCCGCAGCGCCATCTCAAAGCTCGTGAGTTTTTCCTTGTGCCGACCGACGCCCTTGGTCAGAAAGGCCTTGGTCGGGATGAACATTCGTGAGTCGATCAACTCACTACCTCGCGAAAAAGATTGCCGTCAACCTTCATACCACGTTCCCGGAGCGACTTCCACCGGTGGCTCCGCGTCCCCGGTGCGGTCCGCCGCGGCCTGCATGACCTGGGCCAGCACCTCGGCCGGGCTGAGGCCCACTTCCTGCAACTCTACCTTAGCCTGCCCCCGGTCCTTCCCGCGGACGATGAGCATGTATTTCGCCGTGTAAACGCGCAACCGGGCTTCCCCGCTCTTCCGGGTCACCACGGCCGTGCCCCACTCCCGCCCCTCCCGCTTGATCGGCCGGAACAGGTACAGAGCCTCGATCTCGGCGGGCGGCATTTCCGCCTCCACGGCCGCCGCGACCTTGGCCCACCCGGGACCCTGCCCCGGGGCTACCGGGAAAGGGACGCGGGGGTCCGAGCCTGCTCCCATCGCTCCACATAGAATCGCAGGACGTGCATGAAGTCCTGTGCGTTCGTCACGACGCCGTAGGCCTGATGGGTGCCGCGGTCGCGCAGCTTGTTCACCACGAACTCCGTCTGGTCCACGCAAATCGTCGTGAGGGGCCGGACGCCGTCGGGACTGGGCGAATCGACGAACGCGGGGAGCATGTTCCCCACCGCGATCGCGTGCAGCGCCGTGGCGACGAAGACGGCGAAGGTCGCCTGCACCGTGAAGGCGCGCATGGCGTCCTGGGCCGCCAGCGTGTCGGAGATGACTTCGGGCAGCGGGCCGTCGTCACGAATCGATCCCGCCAGCACGTACGAGACGCCCTGCGTGGTGAGCGCGTGCATGATCCCGCCCTTCACGAGACCCTCCTGCACGGCCGCCTTGATCGACCCCGCCCGGCGAATCGCGTTGATCGCGCGCATGTGCAGCGCGTGCCCACCTTCCACTCCTTCGCCCGAGCTCGACATCCCGAGCGTCGTCCCGAAGATCGCCGCCTCGAGATCGTGCACCGCCACCGCGTTGCCGCCGAGCAATGCGCTCACGTAGCCGTTTTGGATGAACCAGATCATGTCCTCGCGCGCCCGGGCGTGGACCAGGGCGGGGCCGATCACCCACAACAGCTTGCCGCCGCGCTGCTTCTCCTCGCCGAGCAGTTCGGCCAGCACCGCGTAGTCCACCGGCCGCTCCCGCGACACCTCGGTCTGCATGAACCCGAACTCGTTGGCGCTGTGCCGGCCGCCCAGAAACCCCTCGCCGTGGACGTAGATCCCCTCGCTGCCATCCTCGCTCTCGCCCACCGCCACGCGCTCGCCCCGGCGCACTCTGCGCGGCTCGGTCACGACGAGGTCGTCGGGCGCGTGGTGGACGATCACGCAATCCATGCGCGGCAGCCGGGGACGGCGCCACGCCCCTCCCACCTTGAAGTAGGTCGGCAGGTTCGTGGTCGAAAAAAAACCGTCGGGGAGAACCCCGTCGGCGGGTGCGGACTCGAACCGCGCTTCCGGTGCCCCCGACAGGGGCGGTGCGTCGAAGTTCGGCGGTCGGTATTGGAACCGGGGGCGACTCACAGGGGGGTGAAAATACCCGGAATGAAAGCGCTTTCACAAGAGCGAAACGGGATCGCGGTCGACCGTTACCGCGCGATGTGACTTCGCACGCCAGGCCCGCACCACGCGCCCGAGCGCCCGCGCCTCCGCTGCCTTGACCAGCACGTGCCAGCGCCACAGGCCCCGCAGCCGCGTGATCGGGCACGGGGCGGGCCCCAGCACGGTCAGCGCGCCTTCGAGGCGCTCCGTCCCCGCACGGCGCAGCCAGGCCGCTACACGCTCGGCGATAGCAGCGGTGCGTGCCTGCTCACGCCCCGATACCACGAAGCGAACGAGGCCGACGCTGGGCGGATAGGGCGGATTGGGGGGTGTGCGATGCGGCAGCTCCTCTGCGGCGAACGCTCCCATGGAATGCGCGGCGGCAGCCCGGATGGCGTGGTGGTCGGGGGACCGCGTCTGCACGTACACGCGCCCGCCCTTGGGCCCCCGCCCTGCCCGCCCCGCCACCTGCGCCACGAGCTGAAAAGTCCGCTCGGCGGCCCGGAAGTCGGGGAAATGCAGGCCCGTATCGGCGTCCACGACCCCCACGACCGTCACGTTGGGGAAATCGAGTCCCTTGGCGATCATCTGCGTGCCGAGCAGAATGTCCACCTCGCCGCGCGCCACGCGCTCGAGGATGTGGTGGTGCGACCATTTGGTGCTGGTCGTGTCGAGGTCCATCCGCGCGATGCGCGCCGCCGGAAACCGGGCGGCCACAAAGTGCTCCAGTTGCTGCGTGCCGAGGCCGCGGAGTCGTTGCGTGGCGTGGCCGCAGATCACGCAGATCTCCGGCACGGGTTGCTGATGTCCGCAGTAGTGGCATCGCAGCGCTGCCGGGGTTTGATGCACGGTGAGGGCGATCGCGCATTGCGGGCAACCCGGCACGTTGCCGCACCCGGGACACTGCACGAACGTCGCGAAGCCGCGCCGGTTCAGCAGGAGTATCGTTTGCTCGCCGCGTGCCAAGGCCCCACTCACCGCGCCGTCCAACGTCTCGGTCCAGGGAATGGCACCCGCCTCAGGCACCCGGGGCGCGGTCTTGAGATCGATCACCTCGACGGGTGGGAGGGGCCGCGCGCCCACGCGCTCGGGCAGCGCCAGCATCGCCACGCGGCCGCGCCCGGCGAGGTCGAGCGTTTCGAGCGATGGCGTGGCGCTCCCCAGGATCACGCGAGCCCCCCCTCCCCCTTCGAGACGCGCGCGTTCGATCGCGACGTCGCGCGCATGGTAGCGCGGTGCCGTGCCCTGCTTGTAGCTCGGATCGTGTTCCTCGTCGACGACGATGGCGCCGAGCCGTTGCACCGGCGCGAATACGGCGGAGCGCGGCCCCACCGCGACGCGTCGCTCGCCGCGGCGCAGCGCACGCCAGGCGTCGGCCCGCTCACCATCCGACAGACCGGAATGGAGCACCGCGACCTGGTCGCCGAAGACTCCGCGCACGCGCGCAACGGTCTGAGGCGTCAGCGCGATCTCCGGCACGAGCAGGATCGCACCGCCACCAGACGCCACGACGCCACGAAGCACGTCCAGATACACAAGCGTCTTGCCCGAGCCTGTGACTCCATGGATCAGCGTTGGCGTCCCTGCGGACGTGCCCTCGATCGCGGCGACCACACGTTCTTGAGCGTCGGTGAGCGTGGGCGGCGGGGGAGACGAGAGCGCGGCAAACGGATCGCGCGTCTCGGTGTGGCGATCGATGCGCGCGAGCCCCTGAGTCACGAGCCCGTTGATCACGCTGTCCGACAGGTGCAGTTGATCGGTGAGGTGGCGGATGGGGGCGGAACCGCCGAGCGCTTCGACGGCCTCGTACGCGGCGCGCCGCTTGGGAGCCCGCTTGAAGACCCGCTCCCGCTCGAGCAAGGACTCGACGCGCTGCGTGAGGGCCAGGACGCGTTCCGCCGCCTCGCCGGGCCCCGCCGGCCGCGCTACGCTCCACAGCGGGCCAGGCAGGATCGCGCGCAGCGCCAGGCCGAGCGGAGCACCGTAGTAGTCGGACATCCAGTGTCCTAAGTCGAGTAACGCCGGCGAGAGGGCCGGCAAGTCGTCAGGTGCGGCCGAGATGGGTTTGATGTCGCTGACCGCCGACGGCTGATCGCTGACGGCCGTGACGACGCCGATCACCTGGCCGCGCCGCACGGGCACCACGACGCGCGCGCCGGGGACCACGCGGTCCGCCAGGGCGTCGGGGATCTGGTAGGTGTAGGCGCGGGAGACCGGTACGGGCAGGACGACCTCGGCGTAGCGCGCCGAGTCGGTCATCGCCGCCGGACGCCGAGCCCCGGCTCGGTCGGCAGGCGGATCTGCCCTCCTTCGACGCTCGCGCCGACGAACGGATCATCGACGGTGAGCGCCGCGCCATCGAGGTCGGCGGCGTCCACAAGCGGCGTGAAGTGCGCCGCCGGCGTGATCCCGAGCGAGGTCTCGATCATGCAGCCGACCATGACGAGCATGCCGTGGGCCCGCGCCGTCGCGATCATCCGCAGCGCTTCGCGCAGCGAGCCGCACTTGGCGAGCTTGATGTTGATGCCGTCGACCTTGCCCGCGAGGCGTGGGATGTCGGCGGCGACGATGCAGCTTTCGTCCACCACGACGGGAAGGTCGTGCTTGCGCGCGACGCGGTGCACGTCGGCGAGCCCGTCCAGATCGCCGGGCGGGAGCGGCTGCTCGAGGAATTCGACGCCGTGCTCCTTCAAGACCGGGATCATCTCCTTGGCGCGCGCGACGGTCCATCCCGCGTTCGCGTCCACCCGCACCGGCTTGTCGGTGGCCCGGCGGATCGTCTTGAGGATTTCTTCGTCCCGATCGGTCCCCAGCTTGACCTTGAGAATCGGATACGCCGCGGCTTCCTTCACCTTGTCGCGCATCCGCTCCGGCGAATCGAGGCCGATCGTGAACGACGTCATCGGCGTCTTGCGCGGATCGAGACCCCACAGCCGCCACAGCGGCTGGCCGAGGCGCTTGCCGACGAGGTCGTGCAGGGCCGCGGAGAGGGCGGCCCGCGCGGAGGCATGTTGCGGAGCCACCTGGGCGAACCGCGCCTCGGCGGCCTCGAGATCGAAGGGGTCCTGCGGCAGGTGACCGGCAAGCTTGGCGAACGCGGCGAGGACGGTCTCGAGCGTCTCGCCGTAGTAGGACGAGGGATCGGCCTCCCCCCATCCCTCCACGCCGTCCTCGTCCACGAGGCGGATCCAGGCGCGCTTGTAGCCGTTCGTCGAGCCGCGGGCGATGACGAAGGGGTGCTTGGTGGTGATGCCGCACTGCTCGACGACGAGCTTCAGAGCCATTTGTTCTTCTTGAGCACCCACAGCATCACGCCCGAGACGGCGACCATCGACAGGAGCGCGCCGTAAAACCCCAAGGGGGAGTGCGTAAACGGCATCTGGCTGAAGTTCATGCCGTAGACGCCGCCGACCACGATCAGGGGCAGCGCGATCGTCGCCACGATCGACAGCTGCTTCATCACCTTGTTCATCCGGTTGGAGGTCTGGGACAGGTAGGTCTCGAGCACGCCGGCGAGCAGGTCCCGGACGGTGTCGAGCGACTCCATGATCCGGATCGTGTGGTCGTAGACGTCGCGGTAATAGAGTTGGGTTTCCGAGCGGATGAACGTACAGGGGCGGTTGGTGAGGATGTTGAGCACCTCACGCAGCGGGCCGACGTGCCGCCGGAAAGAAAACGCCGCACGCTTGGCCTTGAAGATCTCGTGGATCAACTTCTCGTCGAACTGCTCGAAGAGCCGCTCCTCCAGCGTGTCCACCATCGTATTGAGCTGCTCGACGAGCGGGAAGTACGCGTCGACCGCCTGGTCGATGATGTGGTGCATCGTCATCTCGGCCCCGCGCGCGAACAGCTCCGGGTTGCGGATGAGACGCTCCCGTGCCGCCAGACACGTCTTGTGGGAGACCGCGTGCACGGTGACCAGGAAGTTCTTGCCGAGAAAGAAGTACAGGTTGACGGTCTCGAGATCGAACGGATCAGGGGTCCCCTCGTCGAACCGCACGCCCGCCATCACGACGAAGACGTAGCGCGGGTATTCCTCGAGCTTGACGCGCGTGCCGACAGAAAGGGTGTCTTCGATCGACAGCGGATGGAACTCGAACACCTTCTCGAGCAGCGCATGCTGGTGCATGCTCGTGCTGTCGATGTCGACCCACAGCTCCCCTTCCCCGCTCTGCACGATCTCGCGGATGCGGGCGGGCGCAATGTCCTGCTCCAGCGTACCGTCGGGGCGGCGGTAGAGGCTGCTGGGCCAGTGCTTGGAGGCCTGCGGCGGCGGAGCGGCAGGGGGGGCGGTCACATGTGAAGTATAGGACGGCGCCCAAGGCAGGCAAGCTCAGGTAAGCGCGCGAACATGCGCGCTCACCCCCTGAGCCAACAGATCGAGCCGGTACCCACCCTCCAGCACGCCGACGACCGGGCGTCCCTGCATCCGCTCGCGCAACGCTTCGGTCCACTGCGTGATGTCGTCGGGCTCGAGCGTGAACTCACCGAGCGGATCTCCCGCGAGCGAATCAAACCCGGCCGAGATGAGGAGGAGATCCGGCCGCCAACCCGTGAGCGCGACGTCCACCGCCGCCAACAAGTCGCGCACGTACGTCGCGCGCGGCAGGCCTCCCGGCCGCGGCACGTTGAACACGTTGCCGACGCCCCGTTCGTCGGCGGCCCCGGTGCCGGGATACCACGGATCCTGATGCATCGACACGAAGCGAATCGACGGATCGGCTTCGACGAGGGCTTGCGTGCCGTTGCCGTGATGGACGTCCCAATCCACAATGAGGACGCGGGCACATCCGAGCGCTTGTGCATGGCGCGCCGCGATGACCACGTTGTTGACGAAGCAGAAGCCCATGGACTGCGCGGCGAGCGCGTGGTGCCCCGGCGGCCGCGTGGCGCCGAAGGCCGTCCCCGACGCGATCCCCTGCTCCACCGCCGTGAGCGCCACGCCCGCGGAAGCGAGCACGCTCTCCCAACTCGAGGACCCTAGGAACGTATCGGCGTCCAGCGCCCCGCCGCCCGCGGCGGCCATCGCTTCAAGCCGGTCGATGTGGGCGGCCGGATGGACGCGTTCGAGCGCCGCGCGCGACGCCGGGACGCCCTCGCGCAGGGTAACGAAGGGCTCCATGTCGGGGGCACGGAGCGCGTCGAGCACCGCTTCGATGCGTTGTGGACGTTCCGGGTGCCCCGCGCCGCCGTAATGCTTCCGGCAGGCGGGGTGCCAGACGACCGCCGTCATGGATGATTCAATTCGAGAGGTTTTTGCTGTGCAGCAAGTCGCGGAGCTCTTCCACCTGTCGCCGCATGTCGCGGCGCGCCTCCTCCAACTCGAGCAGCGTGCGGCGGTAGCGTCGCCACGCCAGCACGACCATCGTGCCCGCGCCGAGACAAATCGCGGCGGGGAGAAACAGCCAGGGTCTCGAGAACGTGATCGCGGCGAAGGCGAAGAGCACCGCGTCGAGCAACAAGAAGCCGACGGCCGCGGTCGTGAGGGTCCGGCTTGGCGTCTTCACCGCACCGGTTGGCGCCGCGCCGGCAGCACGATGAATGGTGCGTTGGCCACGACGCCAAGGGCCCGAAGCGTCACCGACTCATCGAGCACGCCGGCACCGCGAAACTTGACGATGTAGGCGCTCTCGTCGAAGGTGGAGCGCTTGAGCGCGGCCCGGAGCGCTTCGCGCTTGAGCTGGGCCACGGTCGTGCCGCCGTCGACGGGCAGGAACACCTGGTCCCACACGGGCGTCACCATCACGCGCACAGCGAAGCGCTCGGGGGGGGCCACGGCCGTCATGCGACTTCCACGGCCGACGCGAGGGGCAGCGTCGTGAAGAAGCGGTCGACGGCCTGATCGAAGAACAGCGTCGACGCGCGCACCCGCGTCACGCCGTTGTCCTCCCACGCGCTGAATACCACTTCTTCCCCACCCTGTCCGCGGAGCACCACGAACCGAGGTCCCGATTTCTCCACGAACGCCGCGGCGTTGGGCACGCGCTCGGCAAAAAAAATCTGGACGCGCTGCAGCACCTCGGCGGGGGGCAACGTGACGGTCGTCGTGTGCGTCATGGTTCGGGAAAGATACTGCGGCGTAGCTGGTCTTCCACCTGGGAGTTGGGCACAGCCGTCGCGCCGGCCTCGCGGGCCGCGCGCAGCAGTTCAGCCTGCACGTGCGGCCCGAACGCCAGCACGGCGACACCCTGGCCGACGAGCCCCCGGATGCGTTCTACCGCTCCAGGCGCTTCGACGTCCAGGACCACCAGGTCCGCAGCCGCCTCGTCCCGCGTCGCCTCGGCGCCGGCCGCCTGCACGACGGCGCCGAGCTTGGCGCGAAACATCAGGTCCCGCGAGGCGACGAGGACCCTCACTCCGGCGTCGCCGCGGCGACCAGCGCTTCGAGGAGCGCCGTCGGGTGCATCAAGCCGTCGTACCGCGCCCCATTAATGAAGAAGGTGGGCGTACCGTTCACGCCACTTTTCGCGCCGTTCGCGAAATCCTCACGCACCCGTGCGCTGAACGTCCCCTCGACCAGCGCTGCGGCTGCCCACGCCGCATCGATCCCGAGCGACGCCGCGTACGCGACGAGGTTCTCGTCCTCCAGGGCATCCTGATGCTCGAACAACAGGTCGTGCATCTCCCAGAATTTGCCATGCTGGCCCGCAGCCTCGGCCATCTCAGCGGCGTGTTCCGCGTGCTCATGCGACTTCGCGAGCGGGAAATTGCGAAAGACAAACCGCAGGTTTTGCCCCAGGCTGCGCTGGACGGCCTTCACCATCGGATATGCCCGGCCGCAATGCGGGCACTCGAAGTCACCGTACTCGACGAGCGTCACCGGCGCCTCCAGAGGGCCCTGCGCGTGATCGCGCGCGGTGACCGGGGGCGTGAGGCGCGCAGTCATGGCAGCGCCTCGAGCGCCGCGAGGATGCCGTCGGCGCCGGGATTGACCGCCACCGGTGACAGGTAGCTCCAGCGAATGACCCCGGCGCCGTCGAGCACGAACAGCGCACGCTCCGAGAAACCATCCTGTTCGCGGTACGCCCCGTACTGGCGCGACACCGTCCCCTTCGGCTCGAAGTCGGCGAGCAGATGAAAATCGAACTTGCGCGCCTGCTTATACGCCTTGTGAGACCATACGCCGTCCACCGAGATGCCGAGCAGCTCGGCGCGGTAGCGTTGGAACTCGGACAGTACCTCGTTGAAGACGCCGAGCTCGTCCCCGCACACGGGACTCCA
>Ga0193723_1000138_pt1 | contig 25034 bp, 27 predicted proteins | sample H2m2metaG_FD_143042 | JGI IMG/M metagenome (GOLD analysis project Ga0193723, IMG submission 143042) | Soil microbial communities from a riparian zone of the East river system, Colorado, United States - H2m2 | ecosystem: Environmental > Terrestrial > Soil > Riparian zone | place: USA: East River...
CAGGCCGATCGCGACGAGGTAGAAGAGCGCGATCCCACCGGTCGCGGCGACGACGCCCAGTCGGAAGTTTTCGGTTACCGGGATCAGGCCGGAGCGATACGCCAGGAGCAGCGCGAACAGTACGCCGAAGGTGAGCGCCACCGCCTGGATGACGATCCCCGGGAATTGCGCCTGGAAGTACGCGGAGATGGCGCCGAGCGCCAGACCTTCGAGCAGCGCGTAGATCGGCGCCGTCACGGGCGCCCAGACCGGTTTGGCGATCGTGATGATCGCTACGACCAAGCCACCGAGAATGCCGCCCAGCAGGTACCCGCCGGTGGGGACGCCCGCGGCCGTTTGCGACCAAGTCCAGGTGGCGGTGGCCACGAGCAGCAGTAGGAGGAACGCCGTGCGGTTGACCGTGCCCTCGATGGTCATCGGCTCGGTGCCGGCCCCGACCCCGGGGCCGAATCGCTCGAACGTCTTGGCGTTGAGGGCCGGATTGCTGGTGCGCATCAATGGCTCCGCGCTGAGGTGGGACGTAAGCTAGTGAGTCGACGCGAGGTAATCCACCGCGAGATGCGACAGGGCGCGCACACCGACCGGCAGCGCCGCTTCATCCACGAAGAAGCGCGGCGAGTGATTCGGCGCGGCGGTGCGCGGGTCGGTGCCTGGCGGCGTGATGCCGAGGAAGAAAAAGAGGCCGGGGATCTTCTCCTGGTAGCGCGAGAAATCTTCCGCCGTGGTTTTCGCCTCCGAGATCCCCACCTTGTCGGCGCCCGCCACGCGCCGCAGCGTCGGTGCCATGCGTTCGGTCAGCGCGGGATCGTTGTACGTGACCGGCGGGCCGGAGTCGATGGTGACGATCGCCGCCGCCCCGGCGCTCTGCGCGATGCTCTCGGCCGTGCGCCGTACCCGCATCCAGATGTCACGCCGGATCGCGGCATCGAACGCCCGGATCGTCCCGATCATCACGACACTGTCGGGAATGATGTTGTTGCGCACGCCGCCGTTCACGGCGCCGATGGTGACGATCGCCGGCGCCGCGGTGATATCCACCTGGCGGCTGGTGATCGTCTGCAGGCCTAGGATGATCTGCGACGTGACTACGATCGGATCGATCCCGGACCAGGGCTGTGCCCCGTGCGTCTGGCGGCCCCGGACGACGATGCGCAGCGCATCCGCGCTCGCCATGATCGCGCCCGCCCGATACCGGATCTCGCCGGCCGCATAGGGGAACACGTGCAGGCCGAAGATGGCTCCCGGTTTCGGGTTCTCCAGCGCACCCTCCGCGATCATCATCTCGGCGCCGCCGTCCTCTCCCGCCGGCTGCCCCTCCTCGGCCGGCTGGAAGATGAACTTCACGGTCCCCGGCAGATCGCGCCGCATCCCCGCGAGCACCTCGGCCACGCCCATCAGGATCGCCACGTGCGCGTCGTGCCCGCAGGCGTGCATCACGCCGACGTCCTGGCCGTTGTAGGTCGTCCGCACCTTCGAAGCGAACGGCACGTCGACCTGTTCCGCGACGGGCAGCGCGTCCATGTCGGCGCGCAACGCGACGACGGGACCGGGCCGGCCGCCACGCAGCACGCCTACAACGCCGTTGTGCGCCACGCCGGTCCGCACTTCGAGCCCCAGCGCCCGCAGGTGCTCGGCAACGACCTGAGCGGTACGCACCTCGCGGTTCGACAGCTCCGGGTGCGCGTGGATGTCCCGCCGCCACTCGACGACTTTGCCTTCGACCTGCGCGGCGCGCCGGTCGATCTCCGCGTCCAGGCGGCTCGCCTGAGCCGCCAGGGGAATGGCAGTGGGCGCCAGGAACGCGAGTACCAGGAGGCTTCGGGTGGGTGTCATGGGGGCCTAACCTATGGCGGTGACGAATCCGGGCAACCCTTTCGCCGTAGTGACTGTCCAACACTCGTATACGTCACCCCCCGTCCTCCTGGAGCCTCTATGGTACGCTTCGCCGCCGCTCTGGCTGTCGCCGCGCTGACCCTCCCTGTCGCTCCCCTCCACGCCCAAGAATCCGACGCCGAATGGCTCAACGATTGTCGCAATGATCACGACTGGAATCGGGACAGCCGCGTCAGGCACTGCGAGATTCGCGAGGTGGGTTTGAAGGGCGCCGTGCACGGCGGCCCGCTCACCGTGGATCCAGGAATGAACGGCGGAGTCGACGTCGAGGGATGGGACCGTGACAGCGTCGCCGTCACAGCGCGCATTCAGGTGAACGCGCGCAGCGAGGACGACGCGGCCGCCATCGCGCGTGAGATCCGCATCGACGCCTCCGGCAGGATGATCCGCGCCGTCGGCCCGGAGCCTACGGGGCGCCGCCAGGCGTGGTCCGTGAGTTTCGTCGTGATGGTCCCGCGCCGCACCGATCTGTCGGTCGCGACCGAGAATGGACCGTTGTCGGTGACGGACGTGACCGGGCGGATGGATCTGTCTACGCAAAACGGCCCGCTCAGTCTGACCGGCGTGGCTGGCGACGTGCATGCCCATGCTCAGAATGGTCCGCTAGCGGTGCGGCTCACGGGTAATCGGTGGGAGGGGACGGGGCTCGACGCGGAAACGAAGAACGGCCCGGCGGTGCTGCGGATTCCCGACGACTACAACGCCAAGCTCGACTTCGGCACGGTGAACGGCCCGATGGACGTCGGGTTCCCGATCACCGTCACCATCAACGGTCGCATCACCGACCGCATCTCCACGACGCTGGGGCAGGGTGGTCCTCCCATCCGCGTCGTCACGACGAACGGGCCGATGTCGGTGCGGCGCATGTAGCCTACGACCCTGCGGCCGCGATGATGCCGTCGTATTCGAACACGTTGGGTCCGCGCGGCGCCCGCCCGCTGGCCGGCGCGCGCGAGCCCGAGCACATACTCGTAGTCCACCTTCCGGAACGCCTCCTGCGACCCGGCCGTCTTGATCGTGGTGCCGAGACAGCAGAAGACAACGTCGGCGTTGGGGAGGTTGGACAGCGCGTCGATGCTGCCGAAGTCCCCGATGCGTTGCTCGAGCAGTAGCTGCAGCAGGTGACCGCCGACGAGCCCGGAGGCTCCGGCGACGAGTGCGGTGCGGGTCATCGAGCTAGGCGGGCCGGTACAGAATCACGTTCGCCCGCTCGAGTGTAATCAGCCCGCCCCCGATCATCTCGTCGAGGTCGGGGAGGACTTGCTGGATCGTCTCCTCGGTTTCGACGACCTCGATGATCAGGGGCAAATCGAGCGACAGGCGCAGCACCTTATCGGTGTGCACCTTGCTACTGGCGCCGAACCCGGCGATGCCGCGCAGCACGGTGGCGCCGGCGAGCCCCTTCTTGCGGAACCGCTCCAGCAGCGCCTCGTACAGCGGCTTGCCTTGATACTTGTCGCTCTCGCCGATGAACACTCGCATGAGCGTGCGCTCGCCGCGAAACCGTTCGGTCATATGTCGCTCACAGTAGTTTGTTGGCCAGCGCCGTTCCGAGCGCCACGGCCAGTAGGCACCCGACGATCGTGGCGCCCATATAGAGTCCCGCCCGCCCGTAGTCGCCATTCCAGAGCAGCGCCATGCTCTCGTAGCTGAACGTGCTCATCGTGGTGAATGCGCCGCAGAAGCCGATCGTCAGCGCCGCGCGCAGGTCGGGCGAGATGACGATCGAGCCCGTGGCGTAGCGAACGATGAATCCGAGGGCCAGGGAGCCGGTCAGATTCACGGTGAGCGTGCCGGCGCGCCCCTGGACCAATCCGTCGAGTCCATAGCGGGCGAGCGTTCCGGCGACCCCGGCCAGTGCGATGTAGAGGATTCTCAAGTAAGGAACTCCTCCCGGTGGCTGGTGCGGGTAGGAGTCATCAGCCCGGTGCAACGGGCGGTTGAAGGCGAACTCCATCGCCTGCGTCAAACATAATTGGTTATTATCCCGTCCGTGGCCACCCTGCTGGTCGTCTTATCGGGTTTGTCGGACGCGCTGCAACACCGCCCGCTCGTGGCGGTGCCGCTGCTATTCGCGGCTGGTCTCGTGACAAGCACCAATCCCTGCATCTGGCCGATGATCCCCATAACTGCGGGCACGCTCGCGGGGGTGAACGACGCGGCCCAGCCGCGCCGCCGCACGATCGGCCTGACCATCACCTATGCGACCGGTCTGGCGCTGTTCTACGCGGTGCTGGGGCTCATCGCCGGTCTCTCGGGGTCGATCTTCGGCACGATCGGCTCGAGCCCCTGGGCGCGGCTCGCGATCGGGAACGTACTGCTCGTGTTTGCGCTCGCGATGCTGGACGTGATTCCGATCCGGGTACCGGCGCGGCTCGCCGCCTGGGCCGGCAACTTGGGGGGAGGGTCGTATCCGGCGGTCTTCCTGTTGGGCGCCACGTCGGGGATCGTCGCCGCACCATGTGGCGCGCCGGCATTCGCCGTGGTCCTCACGTGGGTGGCGACCACGCAAAGCGCCGTGCTCGGCTTCATCTACCTATTCGTGTTCTCGCTTGGGATGACGGCGGTGCTCGTCGTCGTGGGGCTCTTCTCGGGCACGCTCGCGGCGCTCCCCCGCGCGGGAGCGTGGATGGTGTGGATCAAACGAGCTTCCGGCGTGGTTCTCCTACTGATGGCCGAGTACTACTTCGTGCAAGCGGGGCAAGTGTGGTGACCTTCAGAATGGTATGGCGTGGGGCGTGGGGCCTGGGGCTCGCAATGGCGCTGCTTGCGCCGGTCCCGGTTCTCGCGCAGGACGATGTGGTCGGGATTCCGGTCGGGCAGACGCCGCCCGCGGTGACGATCCAGGATCTGGACGGCAACGCCGTCGACCTGGGGCGCTGGGTGGGGAAGCGGCCCGTCATCGTCGAGTTCTGGGCGACATGGTGCCCGATCTGCGCCGAGCTGCTGCCGCGCATGGAGACGGCCCACAAAAAATACGGCGACCGCGTGGACTTCCTCGTGCTCGCCGTCGCCGTGAACGAGAGCCCCAACACCGTGCGCCGCCATCTCACCCGGCATCCCATGCCGTTCACCTTCCTGTGGGACGTGGACGGCAATGCGACCCGGGCCTTCCAAGCGCCGGCGACGTCGTATGTGGCGGTGCTCGACGCCCGAGGAAAAGTGGTCTATACGGGTGTCGGGGCGGACCAGGATATCGAGGCGGCTTTGGAAACGGCGGTTAACAGCGGCAAAAAGGCGCGGTAGGTGATCGTTAAGATCACACCCACCGCGCCTGTATCCGCCTTATCGCGCCGTTGAATCTGGCGGAATGAGCTTCCCGATCGCCGCGCCCAACTCCGTATAGGCCGTCGGATCAATCTCCCGGAACGGGGTCGCGCGGAACGCGATTTTCCCGTCCGGTCCCACCACGAAGAGATTGCGGTTGTCGATGCCGTAGCGGGTGTTGAAGGCGCCGTACACCTTGCCCACAACGGACCCTGAGTCACTCGCGAACAGGAACGGGAATTCGGAGTCCCGCGCCCACGAGGCCAGCGCGGTGTCGGCATCGGCGCTGATGCCGATCAGCACCACGTTGCGGCCGTCTTTGAAGAGCTGCGCGTACTGATCACGGTACGCGTTCATTTGGATCGTTCAGCCACGCGTTCGCGCCTTGAAGAAGAAGGCGAGCACGACCGTCTTCCCCTTGAAGTCGCTGAGGCGGATGGGTGCGCGCAGCGCGCCGAACCGCGTCGCGCCCGGGAGCGTGAAGTCCGGCGCGACGGTGCCGACCTCGAGGGGCGGCGGTCCAGCCGGCGCGGCTGGTGCTGCTGGTTGCTGGGCGGCGGCCGCTACCACGATCGTAGCGGCGAGCCCGGCGGCAAGACACAACGGACGCATGGACGATGTCCCTTCTTGTGGACCGACCAATATACCCTACCGGAGACCGTAGCGATCCTTCAGGATCTCCACGTGGTGCCGTTCGTGCCCCGGGATCATGTACCCTAGTGCGCGGACGCTGATCAGCTTCCCGCTCGCCGTGCCGCGACGGCGCCACGCGTCCGCGTCGAAGCTCTTGAACAGCGCGAGGGTTGCGGTGCGGACCGTCCGGAAGTCGGAGATCAATTCGGCGAGGGGACGGGTGTCGAATTTCGCGGGAGGAACGTACGCGTTCTCGTCGAAGCCCGGCAGCGGCGTTTCGTCCCCGCGCGCGACCCGCAGAGCGCGGTACGCCATGATCCGCTCGGTGTCCGCGAGATGTCCTACGATCTCCTTGACGCTCCACTTTCCGGGGGCGTAGCGCTTCAGGGCGTCGGCGTCCGAAAGGCCGCGCAGCAGAGCGGCGGTCACGTCGATCTGCGCGGCGAGGACCGCCACGGGATCGCTCTCGGGGACTTTGCCGATGTAGCCGACGAAGTGCGCCGGGATCTCGTCGGCTTCGGGCCGGCCGACCTTCACGACCGCAGCTCTCCAACCGGCAGCGCGTTCACGGTCTTCCCCTCGCGGCTGATGATGCGGCGATGGTAGTCGACCTGGCCCAGGTGATAGCCGAGGTGCACCGCGAGGTGCGCGAGGAAGGCGCCGGTCGTCGGCGTCACGCCTCCCACGGCCTCGGGGAAGGGCTTCTTCAGGTCGGCGTCGTTCACGCGCGCGAGGCCCGCCTGGACTGCCGCGAGCGCGCCATCGATCTCGCGCAGCAAATCTTCTCGCGGAACGTCGCGGCTCCCGAACTCCGCGTCGCGATAGCGCTTGTAGCCCGTGCCGCCGAGTACGGCGCCGAGGAAGTATTGGATGTTGCCGGCGAGGTGCAGGATGAGATTGCCGCCGGGGTTCGTGATACCGGGAACGCTTTCCCACAGCTTGGCGTCGCTGGGGTACGACTCGACCTCTCGCCGCAACGCCTTGAGCTCGCGGGTCATCACCATGCCGATCCAGTCTTTCATCATATCCTCCCTGCGCGTACGGCCACCGGCCAGCGTGCCAGCCGCGGAGTGCGGGGGTCGCCCCACAGCGGTGCCAGCTCGGCGATCAGCGCGTCCACCGGGTCGTGGCCGCGGGCCTTGATGAAGCCCCGCGTGGCCGACCAGGTGCGAATGTAGCCCGCCACGTCGTCGAGCGTGAGCCGCTGCTCGATCGTGAACTCGGGGACGGGAAACTCCTCGAACGGAAACTCGATGCTGCGGTAGCGGTCTTCGGTCAACTTGCGCTCGGGGGGCCAGAAGGGACCGACCGTGTTCTTGTAGAAGCGCTGCACGATCGCGTCGAGTTCCGGGGCGATGGAGAAGAACCAGTAGGTCCAGACTGCAACGACCCCCCCCGGCCGAAGCACGCGACGCGCCTCGGCCCAGAACCGCGGCCGATCGAACCAGTGCACCGCCTGAGCCGCGGTCACGAGATCCACCGAGCGCCCGTCCAGCCCACTGGCTTCGGCGCGAGCGACCCCGTAGGTCACCCGCGGGTGCTGTGTCGCATGCGCGATCTGTTCCTCGCTCGCGTCGGTCGCGATGACCCGGGCGAAGTGGCGCGCGAGGCCTATGGCCGCCTGGCCGTTCCCCGTTGCGCAATCCCACGCCGCGTCGCGCGCGGGCGCCGCGTCGGCGAGCAGGTCGAACAGCGGGTCGGGGTAGCGCGGGCGGAACGCGGCGTAGCCGGCTGAGACGGCCGAGAAGTGATCCGCGAAGTGCGACACCGTCAGGCGGTACCTCACCTCCGCCACCTTAGTCCCCGGGTACATCTTCCGCCCCCCGTCCTCGTGGAACCCGAGTCCTTCGTAGAACCGCCGGGCGCTCGCGTTCCCCTCGAGTACCCAGAGCGTCACCTCGCCATAACCCCGGCGCCGGAACTCAGCGAAGGCGTGATCGAGGAGCGCTCGGCCATGGCCGCGGCCGCGCAGGTGCGGCAGCGCATGAATCGACGTGATGTGACCCACTGTCCTGGGATCGTCGTCCGAGTCGGGGGAGGGGACCATCTGACAAAAGGCGACGAGCTCGCGGTCTTCTTCGATAACGAACACGGGCCATTCCCGGACCGCGATGCGCTCTGTCCAGAAACGCGTCCGGTACGCGAGATCCGTCCGCGCGATGACGTCGTCGGGCATGATGCCGCGGTAGGCGACGCCCCAGGAGGCAACGTGGATCCGGGCGACCGCCTCCACGTCCGCGGCCGTCGCGACCCGGAGCGTCACGAGCCGAGCCTCGCTTCCCACTCCTCGAGCGAGCGGGGCCAGTCGTCCTTGAGCAGGCGCGACAACCCGCGATCGGCGAGCACGCGGCCGCCGGTCTGGCAGGTGGCGCAGTAGTTCGCCTCGTTCTCGGCATAGCGGATCCGTTGCACCGGTGAGCCGCAGACGGGGCAGGGCTGCTTGTAGCGGCCGTGGACCGCCATCCCATCGCGAAATGCCGTGACCTTCTCGGGGAATGCGGATCCCGTTTCGGCGCGGAGGCGCTCGATCCACCCGAGCAGCGTGCGGCGCGTGGCTTCGTACAGCCGGGCGATTTCCTCGTCGCTCAGCCGTCCCGTCAATTGCAGGGGCGAGAGTTTCGCTGCGTGCAGGATCTCGTCCGAGTAGGCGTTCCCGATCCCGTCGAACAGACGTGGATCGGTGAGCGCGCGCTTCAGGGTGTGGGATTCCGATTGCAGCGCCGCTCGAAAGGCTGGAAGATCGGCGGCGAGGACGTCGAGTCCTCCCGGGTTGTGGGCCGCGAGCCCGGACTCGCCATGCACGACGTGCAGCGACGCGCGCTGCTTCTTGCTGGCCTCGGTGAGCAGCAGCGTGCCATCCGGAAAGTCGAACGTGGCGAGGCCGATTCTGCCCGGCGGCTTGGCGCCCCGTTTTCGCCACTTGAAGCGGCCCGCGACCATGAGGTGAAAGACGAGGAAGATCTGGTCTTCCATCGCCCACACGATGCGCTTGCCGAGGCGTCGCAGCCCGGTGACGGTCTTGCCAACGGCCGCCGACAGAGGTGGAACCGCCGTGCGCAACAGCAACGGACTCCTGACCTGCGCGCGCTCGAGCGGCAGCCCGAGAATGCGCGGCGCCAGGGCGTCCAAATAGACCACGATGTCGGGCAGCTCGGGCATTGCCTACACGTCGCAGGTCTTGAAGGCCTCGGCGAGCGATGTGAGCGGATCGCGGGTGGGCACGAACTCGTGGGCGAGGTAGCCCGTGAACCCGGCGTCGGCGATGGCGCGGGCCACGGCGTGCCAGTTCAGCTCCTGGGTGTCGTCCAGCTCGTGACGCCCAGGCACGCCACCCGTATGGAAGTGCGCGATGTGGCCGATGTGCTGCCGGATCGTCCGAATCACGTCGCCTTCCATGATCTGCATGTGGTAGATGTCGTACAGCAGCTTCACGCGGGTCGAGCCGACCGCCTCGATCACTTGCGCACCGAACGCGGTACGGTCGCCCGAATAATCTGCGTGATCGACTTTGCTGTTCAGCAGCTCGACGCAGATCGTGACCTTCTGCTCCTCGGCGAGCGCCTTGATCTTGTTCAGCCCCTCGACGCAGGCGCCGATCGCCTCAGCGTCGCTCTTGCCTTTGCGGTTCCCGAACATGGCAATGACGTTCGGCACGCCCTGCCGCCCGGCGAGCGGAATGGTCTGCCCCAGCTCGCGTAGTAGCATCGGATGGTTGGCGCGGTCGTTGAAGCCCGTCGCAATGAAATCGTCGCGCTTGGTGGGATAGCCCATCGAGCAGACGAGCCCCTGCTCCTGGACGACGGGCCAGTCTTCCGGCTGCAGCAGATCGATGCCCGCGAGGCCGATTCGCTTGGCCGCGCGGCACAGGTCGGGCAGTGGGATGCGCCCGTAACACCAGCGGGAGGCGGACTGCTTGAGACGGCCGGTCGGGCGGATGGGCGGATGGGCGGGGAGACCAAGGACGCCCACCACAGCGCCCACCGACACGGCGACAGCCTCCCGCCGGTCCACTAGAACTCCAGCTGCTTCAGATAGGCGCAGCTGGCCGTGATCGACGCGATCGGATCCGCCGGCTGGTCGTGCTCGACGAAGTAGTGCTTGATGCCCGCCTGCGCGCTGCGCGCGAAGATGCGCTTCCAGTCGATCTTGCCTGCGCCGACGTCCACCATCTTGTTATCCGGCGGGCCGAGCGAGTCCTTCACGTGCACGAGCGGGATCCGCCCGGGCCAACGCGCGAAGTACGCCAACGGGTCCGCGCCCGCCTTCGTGATCCAGTACAGATCGATCTCGAGCTTCACCAGGTTGGGATCGGTCTCGGCGAGCAGCACGTCGTAAGGGACTTTTCCTTCGACGAGCGGGAACTCGAAGTCGTGATTGTGATAGGCGAACTGCAGGCCCGCGGCCTTCGCCGAGGCGGCGACGCGGTTGAAGTCGGCCGCTACCTGCTTCCAATCGTCGAGCGTCTTGCGGCGCTCCACCGGAATCCAGGGCATCACGATGAACTTGTGACCGATGACGTTCGCGGCCTCGAGCGCCTTCGCCCAGTCGTCAGGAGCGATCGAGCCCGAGTGCACCGACGGGGCGACGAGGCCGTGGCGATCCAGCATCGCCTTGATCTCGGCGGGACTCTTGTCGAAGTAGCCGGCGAACTCCACTTCCGTGTAGCCTGCCCCGGCAACCGCCGCCAGGGTGCCCTCGACGTCCTTCTTCATCAGGTCGCGCACCGTGTAGAGCTGGAGGCCGATCTTGGAGATACGGCTGGTGGTGCGGGCGGTGCGGCAAGCCGGAAGGACGGCGCCCGCTGCGAGCGCCCCCATCGTCCCGACAAACTCGCGGCGATCCATCACAATTCCCTCCGTTTCATTGCGTCCACGGCGAATGCGGCCGCACGCGCCGTCAGGGCCATGTACGTGATCGACGGGTTCTGGCACGCCGTCGACGCCATGCACGCGCCGTCCGTCACGAACACGTTCTTCGCATCCCAGCACTGGTTGTTGCCGTTCAACACCGACGTTTTCGGGTCGCGGCCCATGCGCGCCGTCCCCATCTCATGGATCACGAGCCCGGGCGGGTTGTCGCTCGTGAAGGGCTCGATCTCGTGCGCCCCCGCTGCCGCCAACATTTCCGCGGCAGTGATCGACATGTCCTTGAGCAGCGCCTTCTCGTTGTCGCCGTAGGCGCAACTGATCCTGAGTACCGGGATGCCCCACGCGTCCACTTTGGTCTTGTCGATCTCGCAGTAGTTCTCCGGCCGCGGCAACATCTCACCGAAACCGTAGAAACCGAAACCCCAGGGGCCCGGCTTGCGCAGCTCACGTTTGAAATCGGCGCCGAACCCCATCATGTCGCTGCCGCGGCCCCAATCACCGCGGCCGCCGCCGCCCTGGAACCCGTAGCCGCGCACGAAGGCCTTGGACTTGTCGGTCACGTTCCGGAAGCGCGGCACGTAGATGCCGTTGGGCCGGTTCCCGAACTCGATCTTGTCGGCGGGGGCGTCGATGCGCCCGTTCGCCCCACCGCCCATGATATGGTCCATCAGGTTCTTGCCAAGCTGCCCGCTGCTGTTGGCGATCCCCGAATTGAGCAGGATGCGCGCGGACTCGAGCGTCGAGGCGCAGATGAAGATGATCCGCCCCTTGAACTCGAGGGCGTGCTTCGTCTGGCCGTCGATCACGCGGACGCCCGTCGCCTTGCCCGTCTTCGCATCGTAGATCACGCTGTGCACCACGCTGTAGGGTCGCAGCGTCAGCCGGCCCGTCTCGCGGGCCGCCGGCAGCGTCGCGTTGACGCTCGAGAAGTACGACCGCGTGATGCAGCCGCGGTGGCAGGGGCCACAGTAGTGGCACGCCGCCCGGCCGCGATGATCCTGCGTGAGCACCGCGGCGCGTCCGATCGTCAGCACGCGCTCGCGACCGAAGCGCTTCGCCATCCCGTCCTTGACCACCTGCTCGGCGCAGTTCAGCTGCATCGGCGGTAGGAACTTGCCGTCGGGGAGCTGCGACAGGCCCTCGGCCTGGCCGGTGATGCCGACGAACTCCTCGACGTGGTCGTACCACGGCGCGATGTCGGCGTAGCGAATCGGCCAATCAGTGCCGATGCCTTCCCTGGCGTTGGCCTCGAAGTCGAGGTCGCTCCAGCGGTACACCTGGCGGCCCCACATGATGGACTTGCCGCCCACCTGGCGTCCGCGGATCCAGGAGAACGGCTTGTCGGGGGGGGTGGTGTAGGGGTTTTCCAGGTCGTTCACGAAGAACTTGTACGCCATCTCATCGCAGGCGTAGCACTGTTGCTGGATCGGCTGCGTCGCCATCCGGGCCTTGTGATCGCCCTGGCCCCGGAACTTCATCTGCCACACCGGTACGTGCTCGACGTAATCGGTCTCGGGATTGATGGGCCGGCCGGCTTCGAGCACGAGCGTGTTGAGCCCGCGCTCGCACAGCTCCTTGGCCGCCCAGCCGCCGCTGATCCCGGATCCGACGACGATCGCGTCGTAGGTCTTGGCGGGCATGGCTAGTTCCCTCTCGGTTCGAGCAGGACGCAGCCGTCGTAGCGGCCGGGGATGATCGGATTATGCAGCTCCTCGGTGACTCCCACCTCCGACGTGAAATACCCCAGCAGCGTCAGGCGCTTCATGTTGCCGAAGAACCGCTGCGACGGGCTGGGCTCGCGGTGCGTGCCCTGCTTATCGGCGTCCCGCAGTCCAGCCACTTCGGCGTCGAGCAGCTGGAGCATCTCGTTCTGCTGCTCGGGCGTGCAGGCGGTGAAGTCCTTCCCGAACCGCTTGTTGCTGCGGGCATCCACCTCCGCGAGGCCGTCGAGAAAGCGCTTGCGCTCGTCGGCATCGAACCACTCGCCGAGGCAGAGGTCGATGAACTCGTTGACCTTCGCGGCGGTCGCGCCCGGTGTGTCCGTGGCGGGGATGATCAGGTCAGCGATCGTGACGACGGTAGCGTTTTGATGCGGATCGAGGACTGCGAGTGCCCCGCCATTGCCGAGCCGCGTCCGCAGGGAGCGACCGGCCGCAAAGAGGGGGTCGGCCAGCACAGCCACGCCGCCGAGGGCGAGCAGAGCTTCACGCCTGTTCATGCGATGATCTCCGATGGAGGGGCATCGCGGTCAAGAATGGCACTGGTCGGGGGCGGCGTCCAGACGGTGCGAATAGGAACACTACCCCGTGTTTTGCAACCCCTGGGCGATTCCGCGCACCGTGGCGAGTAGGGCTCCGAACAGCTCGTCGTCCGCCCGTTCGGCCGCGCGCCAGCGCGCGAGCAGGTCCACTTGGAGCAGGCTCATGGGGTCCACGTAGGGGTTCCGCAGGCGAATGGCCCGCTGCACCACGGGATCCTCGTCGAGGAGCGCGGTGGTCCCCTTCAGCCGCAGCACGAGCGCCACAGTACGGTCGAACTCCGCTTTGATCACCGGGAAGTAGACCGGCTCGAGCGCCCCCGCGAGCCGGGCGTATCGCGCCGCGATGCCGATATCGGCCTTCGCCAGCACCATTTCCACGTCGTCCACGAGCGCCTTCACGAACGGCCAGTGGCGGAGCATTTCAGCCACCGCGTCCTCGCCGTGTCGCGCCACGGCGCGTTCGAGCGCCGTGCCGAGTCCGAACCAGCCCGGCAGCACGGCGCGGTTCTGCATCCAGGCGAACACCCACGGAATCGCCCGCAGCTGCTCGATGCCAGACCCCGAGCGGCGCGACGGCGGCCGCGAGCCCATCGGCATCCGTTCGATGACGTCGATCGGCGTCGAGAGCCGGAAGTACTCGACGAAGCGCGGGTCGTCGTAGACCAGGGCGCGGTAGGCAGCGTGGCTCGTGGCAGCGATTTCGTCCATCAGCGCCTGCCACTGCGCCGCGCGCGCATCCGGCTTGGGGGGGAGGGCGGTGGCGATCGCGACGGCGCCCACCGCCTGCTCGAGCGTGCGGATGGCGATCGCCCGCAGGCCGTAGTTGGCGCTGATCACCTCGCCTTGCTCGGTCACCCGCAAGCGGCCGCGCACCGAGCCGGGGGGCGCGCTGAGCACGGCGCGCGTGAGCTTCCCGCCACCGCGGCTGACGGTGCCGCCTCGTCCGTGGAAGATCGTGAGGTCGATTCCCGCCGGCTCGAGCGTCGCCACGAGCGCTGCCTGGGCTCCCTGCACCGCCCAGCGCGATGCCACGATCCCGGCGTCCTTGTTGCTGTCCGAGTATCCGACCATGACCACCTGACGGTTGCCGCACGAGTCCAAATGCGCGCGGTAGACGTCGTCTGCGAGGAGGCCGCGCATCACGTCGGGCGCGTCGCGTAGATCGTCGAGCGTCTCGAACAGGGGAGCCACGTCGAGCGGCACGGCCCCGTCGGCCTCGGCCAGCCCGCCCCAGCGCGCCAGCAGCAGGACCGTGAGTATATCGTCCACACCCTGCGTCATGCTGATGATGTACGGACCGATGGCGTGCGCCCCGTATCGCGTCCGGCATTCGGCGATGGCGCGGAACACGGCCAGTGTGCGCTCCGCGTCCGCGTCGGGTGCGCGAGCCGGCGGCTCGCCGCTCTCAATGGCGCGCCTGAGGCGCGAGGCGCGCGCCGCGGCAGAACGCTCGGACCAGGACGCGTCCGCCAGCAGCCGGCCGACGACCGCGCGGTGCACCAGGGCATCTTGTCGTACGTCGAGCGTGGCCAGGTGAAAGCCGAAGGTCTCGAGTCGCCGCATCAGGCGTCGCACACTGAAGAGGCCCGCGTGGGCGCTCCGGTGGTTCCCGAGGCTCGTGGCGATGCGCTGCAGGTCGCCCAGGAACTCCTCGGGTGTAGCGTAGCCGGACGCCTCGTCCCGAGATGTCGCCTGAAGACGCGCGGCCACCAGGCGGAGCAGCACGCGGTAGGGCATGTCGCGGTGGCGCGGGGGCACGGCGTCGCGAGCGTCGGGAAAACGGGAGCCGTACTCCTCGGTGCGGCGCAGCACTGCCTCGTCGACCTGCACCCGCGAGGACGACTGTGACAGCCGCCGCGCCAGCTCGAGCGTCTCCCGGTAGTAGCGTTCGAGCACGAGCGCGCGGTGGCGCGCCAACGCCGCGCGCACCGTCTCGGCGGTCACGTTCGGGTTGCCGTCCATGTCGCCGCCCACCCAGGAGGCGAAGCGCAGCACAGGCGGCACGGTAATCCCGGCTCCTGCCGGTCCGAACGACGCGGCGAGCGCGTCTTCCAGCGCCTCGTAGAACGGCGGCACGACGCGATACACCACGTCTGTCAGGAAGAACAGCACGTGCTCCAGTTCATCGAGTACGGTGGGGCGCTGGGCGGGGGTCGCTTCCGTCTGCCAGCCGACGGTGATGTGCTCGCGGATGCTCCCCAGCGCCGCCCGCTCTTCGGCCGGGGTGCGTGACGGATCGAACCGCCCCACCAGCAGGCGGCTGATGGCTTGCTCCTTCTCGAGCAGGGTGCGACGCGTGGCTTCGGTGGGGTGCGCGGTGAAGACGGGTTCGAACGACAGGCGCTGCAGCAGGTTGCGAACTTCGGGAGGACCGAGCCCTCCGGCCGCGAGGCGCCGGACCGTGTCGTCCAGCGTCCCTTCCTGGGGCGCTCGTCCCGCGCGCAGGTGGTCGCGGCCGCGGCGGATGCGGTTGATTCGCTCAGCGAGGTTCACAACCCCGAAGTACGTGGCGAAGCCGCGCACGACCTCGCCGGCATCACGAGGGCTCAGGGCGCCGACGAGCGCCTGGAGCTCACCCTCCGCCGCGGGCTCGCCCTCGCGCCGCCGGATGGCGGCGACGCGCGCACCCTCGACCTTCTGGAACAGCTCGTCGCCGCCCTGCTCCCGGATCACCGCCCCCACGAGGGCCCCGAGGGTGCGGACGTCGTCCCGCAGGTCGGTGTCTTTTTCGGCGAAGGAGATTTCGCGGCGGAGGCTCAGGGGGCGAACACCTCCAACGCCACCTCGACTTTCCCAAACGGCGCGCTCACCTGCACGCCCTGCACCATTTTCTTCACGCGGGCGAACATTTCGCGCGCAATGGCAACACCTTCGGCGAGCGCCGCTTCCTTGCCGCGCTCCTGCGCCTGCCGCATGCGCTGCAGGATCTCGTCCGGAACCGACACGCCCGGTACCTCGTTCGCCAGGAACTCGGCATTGCGCAGGCTCACGAGCGGCCACACCCCGGCCACCACCGGGATGCGGAACTGCTCCACGCGCTTCAAGAAGGCCTCGAGCTGGCGCGGATCGAACACCGGCTGGGTCACGGCGAACTCGGCACCCGCGTCGACCTTCCACGCAAAGCGCGACAGCTCGCGATCCAAGTCGATCGCTCCCGGGTTCACGCCCACCCCCACCGCCCATCGGGTCGGCGCGCCGATGGGGTTGTTGCCCGGATCGAGCCCGTGATTCAGACGGTACACGAGATTCGTGAGGCCGATCGAGTCGATGTCGAAGACCGCGGTCGCCTCGGGGTAGGGGCCCATCTTGGGCGGATCGCCCGTGATGATGAGAATGTTGCGCAGCCCCGCGGCGTGCGCGCCGAGGATGTCGGAGAGCATGCCGAGGAGGTTGCGGTCGCGACAGCAGTAATGAATGACCGTCTCGATGCCTACCTCGCGCTCGATCATGATCGCCGAGGGCAAGACGCCCATGCGGCTCTGGGCGCGCGGTCCGTCGGGCACGTTCACGGCGTCGACGCCGGCCTTCTTGAGTGCGCGGCACTGCTCGAGCATCGGCGCCGGGTCCACGCCCTTGGGCGGCACGATCTCGACGCTCGTCACCAGCTCGCCGCGTGCCAGCTTTGCTCCCCACCGTGATTTGTCGGCGAGGGGCGTGGGCGTCACCCCGGCCGGTGCCTGCACCTGCGTGCGTGACACGACCGCGCTCGGCTGGCGCGGCACGACGCTCGCCACATAGTCGCGGATCTTCTTGATGTGCTCCGGCGTGGAGCCGCAGCAGCCCCCCACGAACCGCGCGCCGGCTTCGATCATGCGCCGCGCGTAGCTCGCCATGTACTCGGGCGAGGCGAGATAGATCTTGCGATCCCCCACGTCGCGCGGTAACCCGGCGTTGGGCTGCCCCGAGATGGGCCGGTCGGTCGCCTTGTTGATCTTTTCTACGGCTTCCAGTACTCCCGCCGGCCCGACGGAGCAGTTCACGCCGATCACGTCGGCTCCCCACTCGGTCAGCTTCTTCGCGAAGGTCTCGGGGTCGGTGCCGTAGTACGTAAGGCCGTCGGTGCCGACCGTCATTTGGCAGACCACGGGGAGGTCGCACGCGGCGCGGACGGCGCTCAGCGCCGCGTGGATCTCGTCCAGATCGCTGAACGTCTCGAGGATGAATCCGTCCACGCCGCCGGCGAGCAGGCCCTGTACCTGGCGCGCGAACAGCGCCTCGGCCTCCTCGCGCGAGGTCGGGCCGAAGGGCTCGATCCGGACGCCGAGCGGGCCGATCGCGCCGACGATGCTCGCTTTGCCGCCGGCCGCCCCGCGCGCCAGCTCGGCTGCTGTGCGATTGATCTTCTCGGTCTCGTCGGCGAGGCCGAAGCTGCCGAGCTTCAGGGGATTCGCGCCGAAAGTGTTGGTCTCGAGGATCTCGGCGCCGGCGCGCACGTACTCGGCGTGCACCTCTTGCACCAGCTTGGGCTGCTTCAGCACGAGCTCGTCGTAGCAGACGTTGAGGAAGAAGCCCTTGGCATAGAGCATCGTCCCCATCGCCCCGTCGAAGACGTGGACGCGGCCGTCGGCAATCAACTCTTTGAGGGTAGGCAGGATGCGCTCCAGCTTTTTAGCGGGTTGTTTAACGTGGCCGCAATACGCTGCAAATCACCACGGAATCGCTTGTCTCCGTTGAACCTAGCGGTATGGGAAAATAATTGCCAGGGTGTCGCGTACTCCTAGGTACCATGGCCACCATCGCGGCCGACCAGCTCCTCGCCGAACATGCACCGGCGCTCAAGAACTTCCTGGGCGCCCGCTGCCGCGACTCCGATCTCACCGCAGAGCTGATGCAGGAGTTGGCGGCTCGCCTCGTGACCGCCGTGCCGCGACTGCAGCTGGAAAACGGGAATCTCCGCGGTTACCTGTTTCGCATCGCCGCCAGCGTGTGGCACGATCACCTGCGGCGTGACCTTGTCCGGCGCCGCGGCGCCCGCGTGCTGCAAGAGGACGAACGCTCCGTCCCCGCCGCCGATGCTGCTCTGCTCGAACGCGAGCTGCTAGACGCGGTGCGCCGCGTGGTAGCGGAGTTGCCGGCGCCGCAGCGCGATGTGGTGCGGCTGCGGCACGAGCGTGGCCTGACGTTCCAACAAATCGCCGACCGATTGGGCCGTCCACTCGGCACGGTGTTGACGCAGATGCGCGCCGCGCTCGCCAAAATCGGCCCGGCGCTGGAGGGGTACCGATGAACCATCCACATGAAGATCGCCTGTTGCTGCTGGCGTACGGCGAGCTGCCCGCCGCCGACGCGGCCGAGGTCGAGGCGCACGTCGCGACCTGCGCTGCTTGCCGGGACGACCTGGCTCGGCTCGAGCGCGCGCGTGTGGCGCTCGACTGGGCCGCGCTGCGGCGACGTTCGCGCGCGCCGCGCTGGATCGCGGCAGGATTGGCGGCGGCCGCCGTCCTGGCCGCGGTGCTGTTCGGGCGTCACCCGTCACCGCCGAGTCCCGATGGCGTCTGGCAGCCGCCACACGTCTGGTCGGCGACGGCCGGATATATCGCGGGTGGTCCTCCGCTCGTGCAAATCGACGCGCAACTCACTCGACTCGAACAGGAGCGGTACCATGGCTTGCCGAACTAAGCAGATGCTCGTACTCAGCGTGGCCCTCGTGCTGGGCGCACCCCGCCTCGGCGCGCAGGCGATGCCGAACCCGCAGGAGATGCCGAACCCCCAGGCGATGCAAATGCAGGTGCAGAAGATCGCGCAGGAGCGGCCGCGAGAGGCCGAGGTAGCGGCGCGGGCATTCTTGCACCTGGTCGCCCAGGATCGAGTCGGCGCCCTCGACTCGCTCAAGGCGAGCGCGCCGGACTCGTATTGGATGGAAGTCGGCCAGCTCACGGTGCAGTTCGACATGGTGCAGAGCTTGGTCCGCCGGGATTCGGTGCGTGCCGGGCTCGTCGCCAAGATGTTCGGCATCGAGGTTTACGCTCGCGGCCTGCAGCGCGGGTACCGCGCCGCCAACGTCGCGCGGAGCAATCAGCCCTTGCTCGTTGTGGACGGTGTGCCGGTCGACAACTCGTCCCCGCAACTGCAGCAGATCAGGACTCAGCTCACGATGCTGATCGGACAACACTTCGACGTGGAGGATCAGCTGCGCGCACTGGAGGTGGCGGATATTGAGCGGCGCCTGGCTGAGGTGCGCGCCGAGTCGGAGCGCCGGCGCGAGAAGCGCGTCGAGTTCGTGAAGTGGGCTGTGGACGACATCATCCGGGACGCGACCAGGCCGCAATAGCGGAGACGTGAGGGCGGGCATATTTTTGGCGTATGCCCAACCTCGCGGCGTTTCATCCCCAGATCGTCCACTTCGCCATCGTGCTGCTGGTCGTTGGCGTCCTGTTCCGTTGGATCTCGCTCACCGGCCGCGCGGCCTTCACGGGCCCCGCGGCCGCAGTGCTGCTCCTCGCCGGCACGCTGGCGGCGGTGCTCGCGGTCCAATCGGGCACGGATGCGCACGGACCGGTCGAGCGTGTGCCCGGAGCGCGCTCTGCGGTCATGGAACACGAGGACGCCGGCCACTGGGCGCGCAATGTGTTCCTGGTCATCGCGGCGCTCGAAATCGGCGCACTGATCTTCGCGCGCCGCTCCGCCCCCGTGACCAAGGGGCTCACGTGGGCGTCCGCGCTGGTGGGCTTGGCGGGCATCGGGGCGGTGTACAAGGCGGCGGACCGCGGCGGCGATCTCGTCTATAGCTACGCCGGGGGTGTGGGCATCCGCTCGGGCGACACGACCGACGTGAGCCGCTTACTTCTCGCCGGTCTCTACCATGCCGCCCAGCAGGCCCGGGCGCGCCACGACAGCGCGGGCGCCGCGGCGCTCTTCAGTGAGATGGAGAAGCGCTTCGGAGCCGACACTACGGTTCGTTTCCTGGCGATTGAGTCGCTGCTGCGCGACCGGGGAGACGCGAAGGGAGCGCTCGCGGTGCTGAACGGGGTGAGCGTGTCGGACAGCAATCCGCGGCTCCGCCTGCGGCGGGACTTCCTCAAGGTGGATGCGTTTCTCGCCACGGGACACGCCGACTCGGCGCGCGCCACGCTCGAGCGGCTCGCCCGCGATTTCCCCGACAACCCGAGGGTCAAGGACCGGCTCGCGCAGATGAAGTAGACGCACCGGACGAACTTCCTCCGTCAGTCCCCGAACATCTTTTGCGCGACCCACCACGCGGCCACGCCCCCCGCGATGAACCCGACCACCGCGCCGAAGGGGCCGATGACCGCGTTGCCGAGCACGCCGGCGATCGTGCCGACGATGAAGCTGACCAGGGTCTTGAGCAGTTTCACAGGTTCTCCGCTTCCAGGGTGCGCAGGGCCTCCGCAGTCTCCACTCCCGCGATCTTGACGGTCTTCCGCCGGCCCGTGAGACCGGCGGCGATCGTGACGGCGCTGCGCGGCACGGCGAGTCGCTCGGCGAGAAACCGGACCAGCTCCTCGTTCGCCGCGCCGTCCAGCGGCGGCGCGGCGAGCCGGATCTTCAAAGCGTCGCCGTGGCGGCCCGCGACGTCGGTCGTCCGGGCGCGCGGGACGACGCGCACGAGCAGCGTGGCCGTCAGAACCCGAGGCCGGTCAGCAGAACGGACTTGAGTGCCCACAGGACGAGCAGCGCCACGAGAGGGCTCACGTCGAACATGCCGACGGGGGGAACGACGCGCTGGATCGGCACGACGAGCCAATCGGTGAGGGCGTAGACGGGGCGCATCCAGCGGGAATACCGGAAGAATCCGAGCCAGGCTGCGATGACGCGCAGGATTATGGCGTAGAACAACACCTTGTAGATGAGCGTCACGACCAGCGCCAGCGAGGCGCGGGGCCCGCTCTCTGCCGCCCAGCTGACGATTTGGAAGGTATTGAGGGCCCAGCCGAGCACGGACAGAAAGATCACGCCGACCACCGCGACCACCACGACGAGCCACCACCCGGCGTTGACGGGGTTGCCGCCCATCCGGACCAGACGGCGTTCCACTGGGCGCACGATCGGGTCGGTGGCGGAGCGCAGGCCCCGGCCAAACGCGCTGAAGGGGGAGACTTTCCGCGTGCGCACCAGCCACGAGCCGGCGGCGACCAGCACCGAGACGGCGAAGATCGCAATGACCGCGTAGCGTGCGACGATCAGACTATCAGGCATACGCGGCGGCCACAATCCGATCCTGCTCGGCCTTGTGCGCCGCGGGATACCCCTCGGCGGGGCTGGAGCGCTCGGGCCGCGAAACGTCGCGCAAGGCAATCGTCTCGGCGATGACGTCGCGGAGCTTCGGCAGCACGAACTTCCGCGCGCCCATGTTGCGCGGCTCCTCCTGCGCCCACAAGATCTCCTTCAAGTTGGGATAGCGGGAGAGATACTGTCCGATCTCCTCCGAGGGGAACGGATACAACAGCTCCACCCGCCCGATGGCGATGTGCGGCGTCTCGACGCGCCGCGGTGACCCCGAGAGATCGTAGTAAACCTTGCCGCTGCACAGGATCAGCCGCGTGACCTGGTCCAGGGCCGGCCGCTCGGCATCCCACAACACCGCGCGGAACCGCCCCTGGGTGAGATCCTCGAGCCTGGAGGTAGCCGCCGGCAGTCGCAGCAAACCCTTGGGCGTCATGACGACGAGCGGCCGGATCTCCTGGTGCCGCGCCTGCCGCCGCAACAAGTGGAAGTACTGTGCGGGCGTGGTGCAGTTGGCGACGCGGATGTTGCCCTCGGCGCCGAGGGAGAGGTAGCGCTCCAGGCGCGCGCTCGAGTGCTCGGGGCCGCCGCCCTCGTAACCGTGTGGCAAGAGCATCGTCAGCCGCGACGTGTCGCCCCACTTGGCGAGCCCCGCCACGATGAACTGGTCGATGATCACCTCGGCGCCGTTGGCGAAGTCGCCGTACTGCGCTTCCCACAATACCAACGCGGGGTGCGCGGCGGTGGCGTAGCCGTACTCGAAACCGAGACACGCCGCCTCGGACAGCGGGCTGTTGTGCAGCTCGAACGGCGCGCGCGCGCCGGGCAAGTGCTGGATCGGCGCCCAGCGCTGGTCGTTGGTGGGATCGTGCAGCACGAGGTGGCGCTGGCTGAAGGTGCCGCGCTCCACGTCCTGCCCCGTGAGCCGGATCGGCGATCCCTCGACCAGCAGCGATCCGAACGCCAGCGCCTCGGCGTGCGCCCATTCCATTCCACCCGGGCCGCCCTGCGCGATGGTCTCGCGACGCCGCTCGAGCTGCCGCTTGAGCTTGGGATGGACGGTGAAGCCATCCGGCACCGCCAGCAGCGCTTCGTTCAGGCGCGTGAGTACGTCGGCGGCGACCGCCGTATCGGGGTCCGCCACGGTTGCGCGCACGATGCGGCGCTCCTCGCCGGACGGGCGCGACCGCCGCGCTTTGAGGGCCTGCTGCACCTCGGTCAGCTTGGCGTAGGCCGCGTCCGCTTCGGCCTTAGCGGCCTCCGGTGTGACCAGGCCTTCGGCCGCGAGCTGGGCCGCGTACTTCTCGCGCACCGGCGGCGTCTTCTTGATGATTTCGTACATCAACGGTTGCGTGTAGGCCGGCTCGTCGCCCTCGTTGTGGCCCCAGCGCCGGTACCCCACGAGGTCGATCACCACATCGCCGTGGAATTTTTCGTGATACATCCACGCGAGGCGCACCGCCGCGATGCACGCCTCAGGATCGTCGGCGTTGACGTGGATGATCGGGACGTCGAAGCCCTTGGCGAGATCGCTCGAATAGTCGGTGGAGCGGCCGTCGCGCGGATCGGTGGTAAAGCCGATCTGGTTGTTGGTGATGAGGTGGATGGTGCCGCCCGTCGTGTAGCCGCGCAGCCGCGCCAGGTTGAACGTCTCGGCCACCACGCCCTGACCGGCGAACGCCGCGTCGCCGTGAATGAGCAGCGGCAGCACCGTGGAAACCTCGTACTTGGGCTCCGCGCCCGAGCGGTCGGTCTGCTCGGCCCGCGTCCACCCTTCGACCACGGGATTCACCGCCTCGAGGTGGCTGGGGTTGGCCAGCAGGGCGACCGTCACGCCCTGGCCATTCAGCGTGGGGTACGTGCCCTCGGCCCCGAGGTGGTATTTCACGTCGCCGGTGACGGCCTCGGGGTCGGACGCCGAGCCGGCGCCGCCGCCCTCGAATTCTTCGAGAATGGCTTCGTACGGCAGGCTGACGACGTGCGCCAGCACGTTGAGCCGGCCGCGGTGCGCCATCCCCATCACGACCTTGCGGGCGCCGAACGCCGCCGCGAGCTCGAGCGTCGTGTCGAGCATCGGCACTGTCATATCCACGCCCTCGATCGAGAAGCGCTTCTGGCCGAGGTAGGCGCGCTGCAGGAAGCGCTCCAGCGTGTCCACCAGCGTGAGCCGGGAGAGCAGGCGCCGTTTGTCGTCTGCGGCGAGCGGCTTGCGGTGCTCACCCGATTCGATCACGCGGCGCAGCCACACCCGTTCTTCGTGGCTCGCGATGTGCTCGACCTCGTAGGCGATCGTGCCGCAGTACGTGGCGGTGAGGTGGGGCAGCGCCTCGGCGAGGGTGGCGCCCGGGACGTAGCAGCGCAGCACATCGCTGGGAATACGGGCCATCGTTTCGGGGGTGAGGCCAAGGGGCCCAGGGTCGAGCGACGGGTCGCCGGGCGGTGCGGAGCCGAGCGGGTCGAGATGCGCGGCGCGATGCCCGAGGCGCCGGATGGCGCGGACGAGGGCCATCGCCGCCGCCACATGCTTCAAATCGTCTGGGGACGTGGGACGTGGGGCGTGGGGCGTGGGAGGTTGCGACACGTCCAACGCCCCACGACCTACGCCCAGGCTCTCCGAGATCCCCTCATAGAACCGGTCCTCGCCCTGCAAGAGAGCATCAAGCCGTCGCAGGAAGCTTCCCGACTCCGCCCCCTGGATGATGCGGTGGTCGTAGGTGCTCGTGATCGTCATGATCTTGGCCCCTGCGACATCGCGGATCGCGCCCGTGGCGATGATCGAGCCCTGGCCTTTCATCAGGCGCGGCACGGAGGCGACGGTGCCGATCGTCCCCGGGTTCGTCAGCGTGATCGTGCCGCCGGCGAAATCATCGGGGAGGAGCTTGTTGGTGCGTGCCTTCTCGACCAGCGTCTCGTACGTCTGGTGGAACGCGGCGAAGTCCATCCCCTCGGCGTGCTTGATGATCGGCACCACGAGCCCGCGGCTGCCGTCCTTGCGCTCGACGTCGACGGCGAGGCCCAACCCGACGCCCTGCGGTGTCGCACGGTGCGGTTTGCCGTCGACTTCCTGAAACGCATGGGTCATCACCGGGAACTGTTTGACGGCCTGGACGATCGCGAAGGCAATCAGGTGCGTGAACGAGGTCTTCTTGCCGCTGGCGGCCAACTGGGCGTTGAGGCTCTTGCGCCGCGCGTCGAGCGTCCCGACGGCGATGTCGCGGAACGACGTGGCGGTGGGGACCGTGAGCGACTCGGTCATGTTCGCGACGAGACGCGCGGCGGGGCCGGTGATGGGCGTGGCGCCTGCGGGGCGTGGGGCGTCGGGCGTGGGCACGGACGGTGCGGCATCACGCCCTACGCCCAACGTCCCACGCCCCGTGGACATGATTTCCGCCCGATCCGTCGGAATGATCGGGAGCTCGGCGGTCTTCCCGTTATCGAACAGCTTCCGCCACTCCTCGCCGACCGAGGCCGGATCGCGCAGGTACTGCTCGTACATCACCTGCACGAACGCGGCGTTGTGGGTGCCGAACACGAACTCGCTCACGCGTGCAATCTAATCCGGGCACCAAGGCTCGGTGAAGGCTATCTTCTCGCGCACTATGGCTCTTCTTGCACTGCTACTCGTCGCCGTTCAGACGCCCGATACGGGGCTGTCGGCGCGCATCGCGGCCCGCATCGCGGCCACGCCGGCGCGCGCGGTGGGCGTTTACTTCCGGGATCTGACCAGCGGAGATTCCGCCCTGGTGGGAGCGCAGCTGCGCTTCCACGCCGCCAGCACGATGAAGGTGCCGGTGATGATCCAGCTCTATCGCGACCGCGACGCCGGACAGCTGTCGCTCGACGACTCCATCCTGGTCACGAACACGTTCAAGTCGATTGTCGACAGCTCGCACTATCAGCTCGACAAAACGGACGACTCGGACTCGTCG
>Ga0193723_1000139_pt1 | contig 24958 bp, 24 predicted proteins | sample H2m2metaG_FD_143042 | JGI IMG/M metagenome (GOLD analysis project Ga0193723, IMG submission 143042) | Soil microbial communities from a riparian zone of the East river system, Colorado, United States - H2m2 | ecosystem: Environmental > Terrestrial > Soil > Riparian zone | place: USA: East River...
GAATGCACCCCGATCACAACCAATCCCTGATCCTTGTACTTCTCGGCCCACGCGCGGACATAGGGAAGGGTGCGGAGCCAGTTGATGCAGGAATAGGTCCAAACCTGGACCAGGACGACTTTGCCGCGGAGGGCTTGCGCCGTCAACGGTGGCGAATTGAGCCAGCCGGTCGCGCCGCCGAGCGACGGGAACTCACCCTCGATGGGCAATTGAGCGGCTTTGGACGTTGTCTGTTGCACCATGATGTTGTTCTCGGCTAAGGCCTCGATCGGAGCCCCGCTGGCGCGAGCCAGTATCCCGGCGAGCAGGAGCTGGCGTGCTTTCATGATGAACGCCTTGGGTAGCCGTCTGCTTCGACGCGGCGATGATGGTCGATGTTATCGGACACGGCGTACTCCCGGCTACGAGTTTACGGCAATGACGCAATACAACTGCAACTGCGCACCACAACTGCAACTGCGCACCACGGAGACACGGAGGACACGGAGGTTGCACGGATCGCGTGATTTGGCATCTCGATTCCTGATCGCCGAATCGTAGATCGCTGACTCAGTTCTGGGTCAACAGCACACCGCCCGAATTCGTGCCGGGGACGTCACAAAGACTTCGACATCCGTTGCTGTCTCCGTGTCCTCCGTGTCGAGCCTGCCCCGAGCTAGCGAGGGGTGGTGCGCGGTTGCCGTTTCCTAGATGAAGTCACTTCATGAAGCCACGGACCAGCTGTGCGATCTCATCCGCCCTTGTGTCGAGCGCGAAATGCCCCGCCTCGAGCACGTGGACTTCGGCCTTCGGCACGTCTCGGCGATAGGCCTCTGGCTCCGATAGCTCGAAGGACTTGTCATACTTGCCCCAAAGGACCAGGAGCCGAGGCTGCGTCTTGCGCATCCAGGCCTGCCACTTGGGATATGACTCGACGTTGGTGCGGTAGTCGTAGAAGAGATCGCTTTGAATGTCGGCCTGGCCGGGCTGGTTGAGAAAGGCAAACTCATCGGTCCAGAGATCCGGGTCGTAGCGCTCCACGTTGGGATCGTTCCCGACATGGCGCGTCCGGGTGGTCGGCAGCGACAGGAGATTGGTGCGCAGGGCGCTCTCGTTGGCGGCGCGATCGGCCCAGAAGGCCCGCCGCGGCTTCCAGTTCTCCCCCAGACCTTCGTTGTGCGCCACTGCGTCCTGTACGATGAGGGCGTCGACCCGGTCCGGATGGGCCAGAGCCATGCGAAAGCCCACCGGCCCGCCGTAATCCTGCATGTACAGCGTGTACCGGGAGAGCCGGAGCGCCTCGGTGAAGTGATTCATGATCTCGGCATAATGGTCGAACGTATACGCGAACTTTTTCGGGTCGGGCCAGTCGCTGTGCCCGAAGCCGGGGTAGTCGGGCGCGACCAGGTGATAGCGATCGGATAGCCGGGAGAAGAGCGGCTCGAACATGCGCGAGGAAGAAGGAAGTCCGTGCAGCAGGAGCAGCGTCGGCGCGTCCTTGGGGCCGGCCTCCCGGTAAAAGATGGAGACCCCATCTATCTGTCTCGTGCGATAAAAGGTCGGATTTGCCGCCCTGACGTCCTGGGCTGGAGCCTGCGATTGTAATGATGCGAGCATCACCTATCCCTCCACTTCGCGGAAAATGTCAACGGCGCTCTGGTGACGCCGGCTCGCGCTCCACTGAACGACCGGCCCAGCGATATCATAAAGGTCGTCGACCAATGCGCTCAGAAGCGTCGGCGCATCGGTCCCGGTTGACAGAGCTGCGCTTTGGCCGGCCCAGAGGGGCATGAGATCGGCCCGGCCCGCCGCCTCCGCCGCGGTCGCAAGGTTCCTGATCAATCCTCGTTGCAGTGGGTACGGCAATAGCTCGGTGTCCGGCCGGTTCAACTCCTCCATCAAGCGGTTCCGGATTCCGCGGGCGAGTCGTCCGGTAAAGCCTCTGGTCAAGCCGGTGTGTCCGGCATTGGGTCCGAGCAGAGCCTCGCGATGGAGGCGGCTGGCGCCGGAATCCTCGCAGATCAGGAAGGCCGTTCCCAGCTGGACTCCCTCCGCGCCCAGGGCCAGAGCGGCCGTCACCCCCCGCGCATCGCCGATACCGCCCGCGGCGATCACCGGCACCTCGACCCGGTCCACGACCTGAGGCACCAGCGACATCGTGCCGATGAGTGAATCCTCCGCCGGGCGCAGAAAAGAACCCCGGTGGCCTCCCGCCTCGAAACCGGACGCGACGATCGCATCCACGCCAGCCTGTTCGAGTGCCAGGGCTTCGTCGGGTGTTGTCGCCGTGCCGATCGTGGCGATGGCTTTGGCCCGGCACTCCTCCAGGATCTCCCGGGGCGGGATGCCAAAGATGAAGCTGAAGACCGGAACGTTTGCATCCAACAACACGCGGACCTGGTCCTCGAATCGGAGCGGCGAAGCCGGTTGGTACGATGGACGGGGAGCGCCCAGGGCGGCGAGGTGGCCGGCGAGCGGCCCCAAGCTCCGGTTGAACGCGGCCTCATCGGAGGTGCGGGCGCCTTCATCTTCCATTGATACCCACAGGTTCACCGCGAACGGCCTGGAGGTGAGAGAGCGAATCTCTGCGATCACGTCTGTGATCGCTGCGGGCGGCAGGCTGAGCGCCCCGACCGATCCGAGTCCGCCGAAGTTGGAGACCGCGGCCGTGAGTTTCTGAGAGGACAGCCCGCCGAGCGGACCCTGAATGATGGGATAGTCGATCCCGAGTCTCTCGGTAAGGCGGTTCCGATTCCAGGCAGGTGGCATCAGGCGGATACCTCGAAGATCAGCTCCAGCTCGACCGGAGTGCCGAGCGGAAGGCTGGCTACTCCATAAACCAGGCGGCACGGATTTTTGTTCTTTCCGAATACGTCCTGCAGCAACTCCGATGCGGCATCGGCGATCTTGGGGTGGTCGCGCACGTCTCCCGACGTCGCCACTGAGACCCCGAGCCGGACGATCCGGGTCACTCGGTCGAGCGATCCCAGGTGCTTGCGCACGACGGCGAGCGCGTTGAGCGCTGCGAGGCGGGCCGCCTGCCGACCCGCTTCGACATCGAGCTCCGCGCCCACCCGTCCGATGATTTTGGCACTGCCGCCTTCCGTCGGCAGCATGCCGCTTATGAACAGCAGATTGCCGGTCTCAACCGCCTCCGCGTAGGCGCCGAATGGCTCCGGCGGTGCGGGGAGCTCGATGCCGAGCTCCTGCAAGCGCCGCTCGGCGCCGATCGTTTTCGAGGTCACACTCATAACAAGCCTCGGACGTTTCGGTGGCTTACCATCCAGCACGCGAAGCGGGACCTCGGGTCAAGAGGACCCGGCTCACAACCACGATCCAGACAAGGCCGATGATGGGCGAAACGAGCCGCGAATAGGCGCCGTCCGGCGCCCAGAATCCACCGCGCAGCCAGGTGGAGCCGCCCAGCAACACGAGCACGAGGGCTGCGACCCCCACCGCGAAGAGCCCGTTCGAGATCAGCCGGGCCCGCCAGAGCCCGAATGCCCCGGCCATGATCAGCATCGCGCGGGGGAACGAACTCAACACAATGCCGGCCCAGGCCAAGTCGTTCAGTCCCGATGTGAGCGCGGTATTTCCGGAGCCGGCGATGGAGTAGGCGAGGGCCGCGCCCACGGTGAGCGCCAGGAGGAACAGCGCTCCGAACACTGCGCTGGAGGCGGTCGCCGCCGCGCCCCACCCATCTTGCCCCGCCTCCGCCAGGGTGGCCCTGAGCGCCGCCGCGAACCACAGGAGGTTGAGGAGGTTGAGGCCGAAGAAGAACACAGCGATCAGAATCCGCGTGCGATGGCCGTCGTAGAACGCGACCAATGCGTTTGCCGGCGCGCCGACCTGCGGCTGATAGCCGTAGATGATGTACGCGATGATGAACAAGACGACGAACTGGATGCCGCTGGTGCGCCACAAGCGTTCCCAGAACGCGGGGGCGTTGTACCCGCTGGGCGATGAGGCCATGGCTGTGGTGGATGCAGTCATGAGGGTCTCCTCTCCAACTGAAGGTGAATTCGGAGCCACGGGACCTGGTGCCTCAGTAGCCGAACGGAAAACTCGGTGGCCGGGGAGCGTCTTCAGCGCGGACGTAGGTAATGGTGTAAGGCCCCATGAAGGTCACCGCCAGCACAGTCCGGCCCTTGGCAATCGAGAAATGGTGCATCCCCGCCGGGGCGGTGGCCGAATCGCCGGCGGCCAGGGGCTGGGTCCGCCTGGGGTCGAGCCGGTCTCCCATCCCGACCAGGAGTGTTCCCTCCTTGACCTCCACGTGCTCATAGCCGGGATGAAAGTGTGGCGGGATCCGGTAGCCGTTCGGCATGGAAAGCTCGAGGGTGGACACCCCAGGGCCGGTGGGATCGCCGCCGACGATAGCCATGAGCGCTCCGTGTGGCAGCACCGGGGGAACTGACCAGTGTAGCGACGCGGGCTCACCCGCACCCTGCGCCACTGCACCACGAGCCGCCAGCATCGCTACCCCCACGACGAAAGTGGTTTTCATCCTTCCCGTCCTTCAATCACGAGTCCAGAAACAGTTGCGCATGCCGCACGAAGGTGTCGTGGAACTGGAAGAGCGAGCCATGGCCGGCGTCAGGATAGGTCAACAGCATCGCGTTGGGCAGGTGCTCGGCGAGGAAGTACGAATTTCGCACCGGGATCATCATGTCCCGGACCCCGTTCACCACGAGGCACGGCTGGCTGATCCGGCGCAGCTTCCCGAAGCGCTCGCCATCGACCCGCTCCCAGGCGCGGAACGCGGCGATCTGGGCCTGCGCGACCTTCGGGCCCGAGAGAGGCTCACGATCCTCGGTGCGTGCCCCGAGCCGCGTGGCGAACGCCTGGCCGGCCACCTGGCTCGACTCGCTGGGAGTGAAGAAGAGCTTCACCAGAACCTGGTAGCCGGAGAGGCTGGGATCTCCGAGGATCTTGCTGAGCTCCGGTTTCTCCAGGTGCATGATGTCCTCACCGCCCTCGGGGGCGGTACCGACCAGCAGCATCTTGCGGACGAGGGACGGACGGCCGAGCGCGGCCTCCTGCGCCACCATGCCGCCCAGCGAGAAGCCGAGCAGGTCGATCTGGGTGAGGCCGAGCGCGTCCGCGAAGGCGAGAAAGTGCTCTGTCATTCCTGCGATGGTGGTGGGCACCTCTCCGGTCGAGCGTCCGAGGCCGGCGCTCTCGAACAGGATGACCTCGCGGTCGCGCGCGAGCCCGTCGGCAACGGCAGGGTCCCAGTTGTCCAGGGTCCCGGTGAAGTGTTGCAGAAAGACGAGTGGCGGCGCGCCTCCACCGCCGAATCGGCGGTAGGCGTACGTCTCGAGCCTGGTCTCGATGAATTGGGTCGCGGCCGTGACGGCGCCCGCGTCAGTGGATATCATACGAGCGCGTATCCTCCGCCCCACCAGCTAATGATTATCGAGGCGTATTCGTCCGCCTCATCCTCCCAGATGAAGTGACCGGCATCGATGAGGTCCAGCTTGCTTCTGGGCAGGCGCTGATGGAGATACTCGGCGTTGACCGGCGGGACCACGGTATCTCGCGTTCCCGAGATGATCACGACGGGGGTCTGAATTCCGGGGAGCAGGGCCCCCAGGGCGGGAAGATCGGTCGGGTAGGTGCGCACGTACCGCATCGACTCGGCGAAGCGCTCACCGGCGTAGGAAGACAGGTAGTCCTCCCGCGCTACCTCGGTGAGGTGATACCGCTCCAGCGTTCCCATGGCGCCCTTCACTACCTCCCGCCCGTCGACCTTGCGGTAAGGCTCCAGGTCCGGCGCTTCGACCCATTCCTTCAGTACGCCGCCAAGCTGCAGGGGGACTGCCGCGCCGCCAGTCCCGACCACCAGGCTCCTGAGCCGGTCCGGAAAAAGGGCCGCCGCGAAGAGCGCCGCGCCTGTCCCCACGTCGGGACCGACTACATGCGGCTGCTCCAGCCCGAAGCTGTCCGCCACTCGAACGACGAACTCGCCCATTGCCCGGGGAGACATGAGCTCGTCGCGGCGCTCCGATTGGCCAAACCCGGGCAAATCGATGGCTAACAGGTGGGCATGCGCCGCGAGTCGAGACCAGGTCGGCTCGAAGGCGTAGAGACTCTCCGGCCAGGGATTCAGGAGGAGAGCATCATCACCTGCCCGCTCGCTCTCCGCGAACCGGATGGAGAGTCCGTCGATGGTGCGGAACTGCGTCTGGATCGTCTGGTTCGACGTGACCGTCATAATGGCCTCACTCTCGGCACGGGTGCCGTGCTCCCTCCGGCTGTCGAATGCCTTCTCGCCTCAGTTCAAAAGCAACTGCGGTGAGCGTTTGTATCGTCACACCGCGGCCGGTTTCGGACCCGACCGCTTGTTCCACCCGTGAAAGGGCGAGAGGTCGCCCGCGTCCCAGGCCTGACGGAGCCCCGGGGTGCTCAGGTCCCAGTCGGGCCGGATCTCGCTGGTCACGGCGCGCAGGTCGTGCCAGAGGTCGACGACCGACGGGCGGCCCCAGAACCAGTAGCCGTTGTAGATGCGGTGGATCACGAGGCCCGGCTTGAGCACCAGCGTGTGCGGGATCATCGGGTTCTTCTCCGGGTCGGTGTACTCCTGGATGTCGAGGTCCCTCTGAACCGTCCGGTCCGGGTCGGAGAGGAAAGTCCACTGGGCGCCGACCGACGCCCGGAACTCCTGGAGCGTGTGGTGGTCGTCCGTAGAGATCGTGGCGATCTGGGTGTATGCCACGGCGACCTTGGGGTAGAACGCGGCGAGCTCCAGATGCTGCTGGTGCTCCTTCGGGCAGTAGTGGCCCCGCGCGAGGGTGAGGATCAGCGGGTCGTCGCCCTGCAGCTCGCTGAGCCTGCGTGGCGTGTCCGTGTGATCGGGCAGCTCGTAGTCGGGGAAGGTGGCCCCGGGCACCATGTCAGTTCGCATCGCCAAGCTCCTTAGTCTTCCGGCGCTGGTGCTGCTCCTTCGGGGCGCTGTAGCACTCGTCGGTCGGAGCCCGGGGTCGGGACTGATTTGTTGAACTCCGCGTACTCACGCTCGGTCTCCTCCCCTCGTGCTAACGCGCCCCTCCGGATCAGTTACCAGCGCCTGATCCTACATCCGCCCACCATCAGCTGTTGCTGCGAGTGGCCTGTGGCTCCGCAGGGAGTCTTCCGGCGCTGGGCTGCTCCTTCGGGGCGCTGTAGCACTCGTCGGTCGGAGCCCGGGGTCCCGTCGGCGATTGAACTCCGCGAACTCATGCCCGGTCTCCTCCCCTCGTGCTAACGCGCCCCTCCGGATCAGTCACCAGCGCCGGATGCCACATCCGCCCGCTATCGGCTTTGCTACGAGTGGCGTGTGGCTCCGCAGGGCGCGTCCGCACGAGGGGAGGAGACGGGGGATGCGGGCTCTGCGTCGGTTATGCTCGAGGTTCTCCCCGGGCTCCGACCGTCGAGTGCGGCAGCGCCCCGGAGGAGCCACACACCACTCGCCAAAATCCCGGTGGTCACGAAGGCAGTTCGTCACCGGACTGCTCCGCGACCATGTACGCGGCGTACCACGACGGCCAGTCGGCATCTCGCTGACCGGTGCGCTTCTCGTGCTCGCCGTGGGCGGCCTCCGCACGCCGTAGAGCCTGCGCCAGGTCGCTCACAGTCGTATAGGTCGTGTCGCTCGCCACCCGGCCGGGAAGCCGAGTGCTGATCTCCTGGAGCACCCAGCCGTTGCCGTCCGGGTCCTTGAACGCCGCGTATGAGCCGTAGCTGATGTGGCCCGGCGCGATGCCGCTGAGCCGGCCGCCGAAGGGAGCGGGAGCTTTGGCGAAATGGAAGACCTCGCTCACCTCTACACCGCGCCGCACCAGGTCGTCGCGCGCGGCCTCGATGTCGGAAACGATCAGGAAGATGCCCTGAACGGGGCCGGGCGCGTTCTTTCCCAGGTGAATCGAGCACTGGGAGCCCGGGGGCGTGAGCTGGACCGCGCGTTCACCGCCGTCGCTGAAGTCGGCGTCGAGCCGCCAGCCGAGACCCCCATAGAACTCCTTCGCGCGGTCGACATCCGAGACGGGGATGGTGATCACCTCGAGCTTCAAGTCGATCTGCCCGACTCGCCCGTTGGTGGTCGCGTCCTTACTACGGGTTGCGGTGGTGCTCATGCTGCCTCCTGGGTTGTGCGAGATGGCGTCCGGGCGCGCTGGGCTGCGGGCGAGAGGATCAACCAAATCTCGACAGAGGATCGGAGAGGTATTGAACGATTTTGCTGCGGGAAGGCGGGAAGGGCGCCCTTCCCGTCTTACTCTCTCATATAGTGACAGCTATAGCCGCCCGGGTGCTTGCGCAGGTAGTCCTGGTGGTAGCCCTCAGCGCTGTACCAGGTGGAGACCGGTTCGATGCTCGTCGTGATCGGCCGGTTCCACTTGCCGGAGGCCTCGACCCGGGCCTTTACCCGCTCGGCGATGCTCTGCTGCTCGGGCGTCTGCGGAAAGATGGCGGAGCGGTATTGAGTGCCGAGGTCGTTGCCCTGGCGGTTGAGGGTGGTCGGGTCGTGCAGCTTGAAGAACCACTGTTCGAGCAGGTCTTCGTAGCTCAGCACCGAGGGGTCGAACGTCACCCGGATCGCCTCGGCGTGACCCGACTTGCTGTCGTGGGTGTCCTCGTACGTCGGATTCTTCACCCAGCCGCCAGTGTAGCCGACGTCAGTGTCGATCACCCCCGGCACCGCGCGGAGGATCTCTTCGACGCCCCAGAAGCAGCCGCCGGCGAGCACGGCCACCTCGGTCTGCCGAGCGCCGGCGACGACCGAGTGCGTCCCCCTGTCCTCTTGGTTCATACCGCTCTCCCATTGCGTCTTGCCGGATACGAGCGCACGTGCCGCAGCCCCCGGCACTGGCTGGCAAGCACCACGTTTCACCCATGAAACGTAAACGCAAACCCAAAGTCGGGGCAAAGCAACTGCCCACCACCCCTCGCTAGCTCGGGGCAGGCTCGACACGGAGAAGCACGGAGGCTGAAAGAGTTGAACTGAAGGTTGTCGTCCCACCATATCAAAAGATTACTGTAGAGATATTGTTGCTGTGCTTCGCGGAATCTTCCGTGTCTTCCGTGGTTCCGTGGTGCAGTAGTGCTTTTGTAGTTTCCGTGCCACCTCCGTGTTTCTCCGTGTCTCCGTGGTGCGCAGTTTCCTAGTGCGCAGTCGGTCTGCTCGCTGTCGAGTCCGCCTCCCGCACCAGTTGGGCGAACTCGCGGAGCTCCGCCAGGCCCAGGTCCGAGACGACCCAGTAGGTGTACTCCGGCGTTGTCCAGTGCAGCAGGTGATAGCCCTGCCGCATGGTCTCACCGGGGTCGCGCACCGGTCCCTGAGCCGCGGGCCAGAGGAACACGTTGATCAGGTGCTGGCGCCGCCCGTAGGCCAGTGCGGCCACCGGCCGGCCGCCGAGATAGTCGAGCCGGCCCCCGATCAGGGGGTAGCCCCGGCCGGCGAAATCGTAGACCGCAGGCGAGAAGTCCAGCTTGCCGTTGAACCAGGGCTTCACCGTGTGCTGGTCCGAGGAGACCACGTCGGTGAGGTGGCCCGGCATGAGCGAGCGGACGTGGCTGGTGAGCACCTGTTCGCTGAGCGCCTCGCCGGCGGCGCTGTTGGAACCGAGCCGCCAGCTACCCACGGCCACCAGCGCCAGTGACGCCGCGAGCGCCAGCGGTCGCCAGCCACGTATTGGCGGCCGGCGACTGGCGACTGGACTCCCGGCGGCCGATCTGAGCGCGGCCCGGACCCGGGTCCTGAGCTCGTCCGGCGCGCGCAACGCCGGCACCTCTGCCCGGATGGCCGCCCCCAGCGCGACGCGGGCGTCGTGCAGCCGCGCGCACTCGCGACACTCCTTTAAATGGTCCGCGAACTCCCGCGCGTCTCGTGAGGCCAGCTCCCCGTCCAGATAGGCGTCCAGCTGAAGCTCCAAGTCGCTATGCGTCATCGTCCCTCCTGCTCCGCGTACAGCGCCCGCTGAAGCCGCGAGCGGGCACGGGAGAGCCGTGACATCACGGTTCCCACCGGCACCCCGGTCACTTCCCCGATCTCCTTGTACGACAGCCCCTGGAGCTCGCGTAACACGATCACCTCGCGGAATTCGGGCGGCAGTCGATCGAGCGCCTGGTGCAGCGACTCCCGCGCCGATGCGCCCAGGAGCGCCGCCTCCGGATGCACATCCGCCACCGCCTCGCTGTGTAGCTGCTCGTCGAACTCCGTGGCGGTCGCTTCCAGGCGGTAGCGCCGCCGCCAGGTGAAGGCGGTATTGCGCACGATGGCCAGCAACCACGCACGGCCGTCGCCGCCTTCGGTTCCCCGGAACCCCTCGAAGTACTTGAGGGCGCGCAGATAGGCATCCTGCACCACGTCCTGGGCGTCGTGTTCGTGCCGCGTCAGATAACGCGCCAGCGTGTAGGCGGCGTCCAGGTGCGGTAGCACGATCACTTCGAATCGCCCGAGCTCGTGTGGCTCCATCGGTCCTCAAGATGTCGCAGTACGCCTGCCGGTAAGACTCCGCGAACGACGGATTTATTCCCGGGGAATAAGCCCGGGACGCGGTGGGTATCCGGCACTGAGCACTGTGTCGTCATACCCATACAGGAGAATATCAACATGACCCCCAAATTCCGCATGGTGACCCGCACCCTCGGCGGGCTGCTCTTCGCCACCTCGGCACTCGGCGCCGCACGGCAGCACCAACCGTCGAGCGGGCCCGTACCCATCACTGCCAAGCTGTCCGAATGGAAGGTGGAGCTGTCCGAGGCGACGGTCGCGGCCGGCGCAGTCACCTTCACGGTCACCAACGCAGGCAGCATCCCCCACGGCTTCGAGGTCGAGGGCCACGGGATCGAGCGGCAGACCGCGCTGATCCAACCCGGCTCGAGCGCCACCCTGACGCTGACGCTCCAGCCTGGCACCTACGAGGTGTACTGCCCGGTGGGGGAGGACTCACACAAGAAGCTCGGGATGGAGACCCACCTGACGGTTGGGGCCAAGGGCTCGGGCTCGTCCGGCTATGCCGACATCAAGATGAGCAAGTCGCCGGCGAAGGCGCCGAAGGTGCAGGCGATCTCAGTGACGGGCGGAGGTCCCGTCATCCAGATCCTCCCCGGTCCGTTCCCGTTTGCGGACAGCGCGGCCCCCATCCTCAAGGCCTTCGGCAACGAACGCGAGGGCCTGGAGTCACAGGCGCAGAACGGACCCTACTCCAACAATGTCGCGCCGATCGCCGGCAGCTTTACGCTCACCGCTTGGGACAAGGGCGCCACCCGCGACTCGGTCAACGGGGTCGCCGAGTTCACCACCCAGGACAACGCGCGCTGGAGGCTGGCGCTGGACCGGGTGCAGACGAAGGACGTGCCCCACCACCCGCGGTTCGGCGGCGTGATTCTGGGCCTCTATTACCACGGCATCACTGGGGTGCACACGCCGCTGGTGCCCACGATCAACAGCGCGGTTGCACTGTGGGCGTTTGGCCACCTCTATCGGAACGGCACGCTGGTGAGCGACAACGCGATGGTGCACGTGATGCAGCTGTCACGCACCCGACGGGACGGCGATTTCGCGCTGGCCTGCTGGGATTGCTCGAAGAACAAGATTGAGGAGCTGCAGTTACAGGTGCTCCCGTCCCCGGGCGAGCCAAAGTTCGACGCACCGGGCGGGTTTCTGTTTGTCAACTGGGAAAAGTCCCGCTCCCAGAAGCCAGCAAGTTGAGCAGGATCAAAATGAGCGCGGCTCGTCCGGGGTGACCGCGCTCAGATCTGGCGCAGACCCCGCTCCACGACAACCGCGGCGGCGGCTCCTAATCCTATGGAGCCCTTCAGGTTGTAGTCCAATATCGGGGCAGCTGCACGAGTCCATCCGTCGGCCCAGATCGTGCTTGGCCTCTCTTGATTCCCGCTCCACTTCGCTCTCTCCGTCACTGAGCAAGTCACTTCGCTTGACGCCCACTTGATGGCCGGGTGACACCCTGGCATCGAGACCAAGGCGCGCTTCTGCTGGAGCCATCCATGAACCGGGATTCTCTCTTCGACCGGAAGAACCTCCACCAGATCGAGCTTGCGGGAATTCGCGCACACGATGGTGAAGGGCTGATCAGGTTCGCTCGGGTGGTCGAGCGAGCCGCCCTGGCCGGGGCCTGCAACTTCATCGACCTGGCGGAGCTTCCCCCTGGCACCAGCGTGGGCCTCCATAGCCACGGCAGCTCAGAGGAAGAGTTCTACCTCATTCTTGCCGGGGCCGGAGAGATGACGCGGAATGGTGAGGTGTTCGAGGTCCAGGCAGGCGATCTGATTCGAAACCCTCCCGGTGGTACCCACGCCCTTCGCAACACCGGAGACCAGCCACTAAAGATGTTCGTGTTCGAGCTGGAGGTACGTGCATGACCGCCGCGCTGATCATGGCCGGGGGTCAGGGCGAACGCATGCGCATTACGGGCGCATCCACTCCCAAGCCCCTGGTGCCCATACGGGGTATCCCCCTCCTCGAGCGGAATCTGCTCGTCTTGCTGCGGTCAGGTTTCCAGGACATCACGGTGGCGGTCCCCGCTCAGATTCCGGAGATCGCCCAGTTCGTCAGCGGCCGGTGCCAGGCCCTGACCGCCATGCTCGGGGGGCGACTCAGCCTCCTCGAGGAGACCCAGCCGCTGGGCAACATCGGCGCGGCGGCAGAGATCGATGTAGCCGGCGACGACCTGCTCGTTACTTATGCGGACAATCTCACCTCGCTGGATCTGAATGCGATGGTAGACCACCACCGTCGCGCTGGTGCCGCGCTCACCTCGGCGGTCCACTTCGAGCCATTCCGAATCCCCTTCGGTGAGGTCGACGTCCGCGATGGAAAGATCGTCGCCTATCGAGAGAAGCCGGTGCACCGTGTCCTGGTCTCCAGTGGCCTCTTCGTGCTGAGCCCGAAAGCGATTGCCTCCCTCCCGCGCGGGCAGCACACCGCGGTGTCCTGGCTGGCCAATCGTCTGCTGGAGTCGGAGGAAACGATCGCTGCGTTCTTCCATGAAGACCCCTGGATCGACGTCAACGACCTGGCTGCGGTGGGACGTGCGGAGCAGCTCCTTGCCGACCGGGCCGGCGCCTTTGCGCTTCAGGAGCTGCCTCTGGATCTCGCCCTCCATGGCGCGGCTCAACAACGCTCCAGCGAGGGCCTCCCCTGATGCGTCCGATACGCATTGCCTCACTCATCGGGAACCTGGGCTTCGGCGGCAGTGAAAACCGGTTGCTCTCCTTTGCCCGAACCATCGACAAGACACGCTTCCAGCACGTGGTGATCACGCTGTACCGTCGGGAAGAGAGTTACGAGCAGCGGGCGGGATCAATGCGCCAGGCCTACGCCGACGCCGGGGTGGACGTGATCGACCTCGGTGTGAAGCCCCGGAGAATGCTTCCCTCGTCCACCCCGATGGCCGTGGCCCGGGCCGGCTCTACCATGGCTCGGCTGCTCAGCAGGCTGTGTCGGGTTATCCGTGAGAAAGAGATCGATCTGATCGATGCCCAGCACGCCACCGCGGCGGTGTGCGGTGTGCTGGCGGGCGGTCTCACTCGGCGCCCCACCACGGTCACCCTATACTTTCCGACCTACCTCGACCGCCGGGGCATGCGACTGCTCGGTCAGGCGGTGTATGCCCGGGCGGATGCGTTCATCTGCGACTCTCAGGCTCACTCCGATCTGATCAATGACTGGATGTTCCGTCCCCATCGGCACTCGGCGGTGATCCCCAACGGCGTGCCGACCCCGGTAGTCACCAAAACCAATGCCGACATGCGCCGTCTGCTCGACATTCCGGCTGACCCTTCCGTTCGGGTGGTCGGTCAGGTCAGCCGGCTGGTCCCGTACAAGGGGCAGCGGGTCCTGCTCAGGGCCGCCCGGGAGGTGCTCGCTCATGAGCCCAACACCTATTTCGTCCTGACGGGCTACCCCAACGAAGACCCGGCATATGTCGAAACCTTGAAGCAGGATCTTCGGGAGCTCGACATCGCCGACCGGGTTCGAATCGTGAACTGGCCTGGCTCGATAGGTGATATCTGGGAGGTCATCGACATCCACGTTCATGCCTCCCTGAAGGACTCCCTCCCCATTGCCATAACCGAAGGGATGTCGCTGGGGAAGCCGGCGGTCGTGACCAACGTGGGAGGCGTGGAGGAGATGGTCACGCATGAGCAGACCGGCCTCGTCGTGCCGATGAACGATTCGGCCGCACTGGCCCGTGGCATAGTCAGGCTCCTGCGCGATCCGGAAATGGGCAAGCGTCTTGGCGCAGCGGCCCAAGGCAGATATCAACAGAGCTACCGACCCGAGGTGATGACCCGCGCACTGGAGAACCTGTTTACCGATGTGATCGGAATGGGACCGGCCTCGCATGCCTCCTGACCAGCGTCGCGGATTCGAGGGTGGCCCGGTGTTCGTCACCGGGGCCGGGGGGTTCATCGGATCCTCCGTGGTGCGAGCCTTGGTCTCCCGCGGCGCAACTGTGCGGGCGTTGGCCGGGGCGCCAGGGCAGCGGCCTTACGAGCTCCCACCAGAGGTGGCGCCGGTCTATGCGGACATCGAGGACCAGGAGGCGCTCAGCCGGATGGCCGCCGATGCCTCGATCGCCATTCATCTGGCCGGGCCGCCGTCGGTTGCCGCCTCGTTTCAGGCGCCAGTAGAGTACGCGCGAGTGCACACCACCGGAACGGTGGCGATGCTCGAGGCCTGTCGGGCGGCCCGGGTTCCCCGGTTCGTTTACGTCTCGTCGGCCGAGGTCTATGGCCGGGTGCAGACTAACCCGGTTTCCGAAGACCATCCCCTCCAGCCCCGCTCGCCCTACGCGGCCAGCAAGGCCGCGGCCGAGCAGTTCGTCAGGGCCTATGGCCATAGTTTCGGCATGGAGACTGTCGTGCTGCGGCCTTTCTCGGTGTACGGTCCGAATCTGCCGCTGACGTCGGTGACCGGAACGATTCTCCGGCAGGTGCTCTGGGAAGACAAGGTTGTGCTCGGCGATCTCAGGCCGGTACGGGACTATTGCTTCCTGAATGACGTCGTCGAGGGGATCCTCCTCGCTGCTGAAGTCCCCTGCCTGAGCGCCACCACCGTCAACCTCGGTACTGGACTCGGAACCTCAGTCGGAGACCTTGCCTGTCTAGTGCTGAAACTCGCTGGGCGACAGCTCCCGGTTCGCACCGATTCCTCGCGGCGCCGCCCGGCCGGCGTAGATCTCGACGAGCTGGTGGCAGATCGGGCGTGCGCGGCCGAACTCGGTTGGAAACCTCGAGTACCGCTCGAAGTCGGTCTTCAGCAAACCTTAGACTGGATGGCGGGGCAATCATGAACCGCCGAGTTCTGGTGACCGGGGCGCAGGGGTTCCTGGGCCGCTATCTGATCGCCCATCTCCTCCAGTCGGATCCCGAGTGTGAGATCCTCGGCCTGGGCCGCTCGCCCCGCCTGAAGGACGGGTTCACTCATTCGGTACGGTGGGGCTCGTCCCAGCTTCGCGCCCCGCTGCCCCGGGAGCTGCGCGACGCCTTTGCGTCAACCCGGTATCACTACGCCTCTCTCGACATCGGGCGCCAACCGGAGCTGACCGGACTTCTGGGCGAGTTCCGGCCCACCACGATCTTTCACTTGGCATCGGGGCTCCGTGATGCCGCACCGGATCACCTGTTTCGCACCAATGTCGAGGGATCGATCTCACTCGTCGAGGCCATCCGGGAAGCCGGCATCGAGCCGCCCACACTCGTGATGGGCTCCACTGGATTTCTCTACGGACAGATCGCTCCAAACGACCTTCCGATCCATGAGAATACCGCTTGCGCGCCGATCGACTTGTACGGCGTCAGCAAACTGGCATCGGAGAACGCCTCGCGAATTCTCTGCCGGCAATACGGCATTCCGGCGATGTGGATCCGAATCTTCAACCTGGTGGGTCCCGGTCAGGAAGAGCGGCACTTCTGCGGAAGGCTGACCAGCCAGACCGCCGCGATTGCCGCCGGACTGCTGCCTCCGGTGATCGAAGTCGAACCCCTCACCGCCACGCGGGACTTTCTCGATGTCCGCGACGCCGCCCGGGCCCTCGACCTGCTGGCGCGCAAAGGCACCCAGGGGCGTACCTACAATTTGGCCAGTGGGCTCGAGGCGCCGGTCAATGACGTCTTCGATGCGATCATGCGCTGTGCCGGCCTGAACGGTAATGTGGCCGTGGAGCTCAAAGCGGCGCGCCCGGCCGATATTCCGCGCTACTACGCCGATGTGACGCGGTTGCAGGCCCTCGGCTTTGCCCCGGATCATTCGCTCGATGGTAGTCTCACAGATCTACTCGACTACTACCGGGGGCCCGTCGCGGAGGCCAGCAGACAACGGGTCGGCCGTGAACTGCGCTCCAAGATCTCAGCCAGCGTAGAAGCCGACTGCACGCACCGCTATGCAGTCGAGATCGAAGCCGGTCTGCTGGAGACCCTGCCGCAACGGCTCCAGGGACTCTACCCAGCGGCACGAATGGCGGTGCTGACCGACTCACGCGTGCTGGAGCTCTACGGTGCGAAGCTCGTCGCAGGATTGCGGGCGCGGGGAGTGCAGGCCGATGTGGTTCTTTTGGAAGAAGGAGAGCGGGCAAAGGCTCCGGATCACTATCTGGGTTTGATTGAGCGGCTCCATGAAATCCATTTCGACCGCCGCGCTCTGCTGATCAACCTGGGTGGTGGCATCGTCACCGACGTCGGCGGATTTCTGGCGGCCACGTACATGCGGGGCGTGGCCTATGTGAACGTCCCCACGACGCTGCTGGCCCAGCTGGATGCGGCGATCGGCGGGAAAGTCGCGGTCAACATGCCCTGGGCCAAGAATTTCGTCGGGGCCTTCGCGCATCCACGGGCGGTATTCTGTGACCCAGTCGTGCTGAACACGCTGAACCGCAGGGAAATCGCGGCCGGTGTGGCCGAGGCCATCAAGGTGGCCATCATCGGAGACCCGCAACTCTTCCAGTTGCTCGAAACCGAAAGCACCAGCATTTGGCGGGGCCAGGACGCCGCTCTCCTGGGAGAGGTCGTGGCTCGGGCCAGCGAGGGCAAGATCGCCATGCTCGCTCCCGATCCCTATGAACGAAACCTGCGGCGGGTACTGAACCTGGGGCACACCTACGGCCATGCGCTGGAGGTTCAAACCGGGTATGACCGGCTGCTGCACGGTGAGGCGGTGGGGTTCGGACTCGCTGTTGCAACTGCGGTAGCGCGGCGGCGGGGCTTATGCTCCAGACACACCCTCGACCGGATCTTTGCGGCCCTCAATGCGTACGACCTGCCGCCTCGGGTGCCTCGCTCGGACCTGTTCGCAACCTGTAATCGGATGCACGAGATCCGGCTGGTCAGGGCCGGCAAGCTGAACTTCGTCTTACCCCGGGATATTGGTGAGGTCGAGATCGTGGACGAAGTCTCCGACGCGGAGATCGCCCAAGCTCTCGAAGACATTGCGGCGCACCCCATCCTTGGCAGGTGCGTGGGAGAATCCTCATGCGTGCGATCGGCTTCGACCTCGGCGGAAGCAAGCTACTCGCCTGCCTGACCGAGGAGGACGGCACGATCGTTCGGCGCGCGGTCCGACCCACCGGCCGGGCGACCGGTCCCGCGGAGGCGTGTCGGCTGATGCTCGATGCAGCCGAGGAGCTGCGCCATGCCTGCGGCGCTTTCAGCGTTGCGGGAGTCGGCTTTCCCGGCCAGGTGGACTTTCCCGGCGGGGTCGCGCGCGCCAGCGTAATGCTCGACGGCTGGCGAGAGGTTCCATTGGCTGACCAACTGGCCGACGCACTCGGCGTACCCTGCGTGGTGGACAACGACGTAATGCGGCGGCGGTAGGCCGAGCTGAAGCAGCGGGAAGATGAGCCTCCCGAGAGCATGCTGTTCGTAGCCGTGGGCACGGGGATCGGAGGTGCCATCACGCTGGGGAACCGTCTCTGGCGAGGGCATACCGGCGTGGCGGGAGAAATCGGCAATGTCACCATCGATCGGCATGGCTCAACCTGTTGGTGTGGCCGAAAGGGATGCCTCAATACCTCGGCCTCAGGCGCCGCCATCGAGAGCCAGCTCGAGCCGGGAGTACCCCTCTCGCAGCAGGTCCAGCGGGGGCACCCATTGCTGGATCTGGCAATCGACCAGGCCGCCGTGGCACTTGGGATAGGCATAGCCAACGCACTGAATCTGCTGAATCCCGCCTTGGTGGTCCTGGGAGGGGGGGTCGCGGAATTGGGCCAGGCGTGGCTGGACAAAGTTGCGGCAACCGCGCGCTCTGAGGCGTTCCCGGAAGCGGGCCAGTGCGGGTTCGAGCTGGCCCGTGCCGGCTATGAAGCCGGCTCAGTGGGAGCCGCTTTGCTGGCAATGGAGCAGCTCAAGCGTTCGAGCCTGACGCAGCTCTCCTACCGCTGACCCGGCCGGTAGATCAGGCAGCTACCACCAGCGCTCCTCTGCCGGCTGTCGCAGGAGCAAGGGCGACAGGTGATCCACCGCTTTCCGAAGTCCCTCGACTCTTCCCACCACTGGGTCTTCGTGCTCCACCGCAAGGACTCCATCGTACCCGGCCAGGCGCAGCTCCGAGATCAACTGCTTCCAGTTGAGATCTCCCCACCCAGGAACCCGAAAGCGAAAGCCTCGGTCCCGCCGATCCCAGGCGCCGTGCGCCAGCAGTCCCGATCGGTCGATCTGGTGCGCCACCCGCTCGCCATCCTTCGCATGCACATGACGAATCCGGTCGCCTAGCTCCGCCACGAACGTCACCGGGCTCATCCCGGCCAGCAGTAGATTCGCGGGATCGAAGTTGAATCCAAAGGCAGGATGACCATCGAGCAGCTCAAGCGCCAGCTTAGCGGTTTCTAGATTGTAGGCAAACTGTTTAGGGTGGCACTCGTGGGCAAAGCAAACACCATGGCGGGAGAACACCTCAAGCAGGGGAAGCAGCCGCTCACGAAAGGTGGGTCCCATGCGGTCGTACCCATCTTCGGCGGGCCAGGGAAACCAGCGCGAGTAGTCCTCGCAACCGGTGAATCCGCACACGACGGAGACCTCCAGCCGCTCCGCCAACGCCGCCGTCTGCTCCATACGGCGCGTAGCATACCGGATCTTCTCCTCGGCGCTGCCGGCGTAGATCGCGTCGGTATCGCTGTGGTGCGGGCCGAGCAACAGCTGTCCCTCCTGGTGATTGGAGAGGGCCGAGATCGTGAGACCAGCGTCACGGACCGATTGACGAATATGCCGCCACTCGCCGTCGAGTGCCTTCTCGAGATCGATGAAAGGATTTCGGGCGTCAACCGGCAGCTCGATGGCCTCAAACCCGAGCTCGCGCGCGGTGGTCAAGGCCTCATCGAAGGGGAGGTGATACAACACCTGTGCACAGAGACCCAGTCTCATCGAGACTCCTGCCTGAAGTTGTCTGCCTGAGCCAGGCAGGCCAGCTCCTTAACCTGGGTTTCCGGAATGGATAGCGGCAACGAACGGACTGCCTCCGCCAGCAGGTCCGGATCCCGTTGGCTGGCTGCCCGGTATGTCAGTGCCTCAGTTTCTCCGACCTGGCGAAGAAAGCGTGATACTCGAAGCGGCAAAGGTCCGGCCGGGGCAGGGGAGATGCCGGCCGCGTCGTATGTAGCCCCTAGTTCGACCACGAGCTCCGGAGGAAGCTCGGGTATCGAGTCTCCGTTCCGAAGATTGGCGAACGCGGCGTGAGGCGAGCCGCCGAGGAGCGCCGCGGCAATCGGCGCAACGGCTCGATCGAGCCAGGGCGTGGGGCGAGCCTCCGCCTCGGGAATAGAATGCCCCGGTGCCGCTGCGAACCGCTCGAGCAGGCTCTCGGATAGCGTCATCAGCTGTCGTGCCCGGTTGGGAGCACGCTCCAGCTTCAGTCTTCGGCCGGCCTCCCGGTCGAAGATTTCGTAGAAGTAGCGGAGGGGTGCCGCCTTGAAGTGCTTGAGTGTTGGCCGATCCACCGGGGCCGCGCCGGGCAAGGTGACTGGCAGATCCGCGATGCGCGCCAGCACGTCCTCATCGCCGTCTCGAACGTCCCAAAACCAGCCGAGATGATTGAGTCCCCCGTAGCGCCAGGTTGCCCGCCCTGCCGAAGCGCTGGCCTGGTCCAGCCAGGTCTCGATGGTGACCAGCGGCAGCTCACAGAGACCGACGGCATCGAGACCCTGCTCCAGCAGCAAGCGGGTCGTCGCTCCCAGCGGCGCCATCAGATTGAGGATGCGGGCGGCCGGTGCGGTCTCCTTGATAACATTTGCGATACCTGCGAGCTCAGGCAGGGTGCGCCATGCATTGGCGATACCTCCGGGTCCGAGTCCCTCGTCCCCGACGAGGCCGAAGCGGCGAGGGAACTCCTCGTCCCAGGCTCGTGCCTCAAGCCCTCCTACCCGGACTAGGAGAACGATGAGGGTTGCACCCTCGACGGCAGCCTCGAGTGATGGCACTGCCCGTACCGACCAGCCGGGGTGGGCGGTGGCCAGGCGGCGGGCACTGTGGTCCGCCAGAATCCGGAGGCGATCGATTCGTCGGGCCGAGAGCCGGAGCTCCAGCTCGGGAAGCGCGATTGTGCTCGCTAGTGCCTCACAGAGCCGCGGAGTGAACACGCCTCCGCCAACGACGGTAATGATGAACGGATTCATGGGACCCGTGAAAGGTGGAGACGCCTTGGCCAAAGGTCGAGGTCGGTCCACAAGTACGACCCGGGAGATGCGATGGTGGTTGTCGCAGGAGTTGCAGTTGCAGTTGCTCCCGTCCCCGGGCGAGCCGAAGTTCGACGCACCGGGCGGGTTTCTGTTTGTCAACTGGGAAAAGTCCCGCTCCCAGAAGTCGGCACCGCTGTCGTACTGACTCCGCCTATTGATCCGCTGGGGCGGTTCGCAAAAACCGTTGCTTGGTCAGTCCTACTGCACGTGGACGATCCTGCCCACGGACGGCACTCCGTTTCGGTTGAGAAGAAAGAGGAGGTAATGGCCCGGCGGCGCGCGCCGGCCAAAGGCGGGGGTGGTGACGCGGACCTTCCCCGAGCCGCGGGAGAAGGTCAGGGTGTTTGCGCGCTGGTTTGCGTCAAACGCGTGGGTGACCGAGCCCAGGCGAATCCAGCGGGCCTTGGTGATCTGGGCGGCGTACGCGGTGGTGACCGTAAACGTTTCGGCGTAGGTCACGTTCGTCTTGGAGAGGCTGGTGATCGTCGGCCGGACGCCCTTGAACAGGTAAGGCGGCCGGAAGATCTCATGGTTGGGCTGCCGCGGATAGGGCGGCTCGCCGGCGTCGCCGCTCGCTCCGTGCAGCACCGTGCCGTCCGGCAGGAGCAGCGACACCGAGTGATACACCCGATCGATGCTGTTGCCGGCCAGCAGCGACCAGTGGCCGGTCGTCGGGTCCCAGACCTCGGCCGTATGTACGGCTCCGGACAGGGTGTTGAAGCCGCCCGCGCTGGTACCACCGGTGACCAGCACCTGGCCGTCCGGCAGGATCGTCGCATTGAGGTGCCGACGAGGAAAGTGCATCGGGTCGGTGTTGCTCCAGTGCGGCCCGGTGACGTTGAGGTCGATGGTTTCGGCCGTCGCGGTCGGCGCGCTCGCCTTGGGGTCGGTGGTGCTCCAGTTCAGATCGCCGCCGCCGCCGACGTAGAGGACCTTCCCCAGGTCGTACATGACGGCGGAGCCATAGTCGCGATTGTACGGCCAGAGGTGAGTGAACCCGGTGCTCGACGACCACTGGCCGCGGCCGCTGGTGGTCACGACATCTACGTCGAGGTAACGCGCTTTGACCCGCTCGCCTGCGTAGAAGAGCTTTCCGTTCGGAGCCACGAACTGCCGGGGATAGTACGGCAGCTTGAGGCTCGCGCCGGTGAGCCGCACCCATTGATTGTTTTCCCAGATCTCGGGGAGCAGCACGACCGCAGAAGCCGAGTCCCGGCCAGCCACGGTGATCATGCGGCCATCGGCCAGGGCGGTGACGGTGGGATACCAGCGACCCTTCGCCATCTTCGGAAGGCCGGAGGCCCAGCTCTCGGTGGCCGGGTCGAAGATGTTGGTGACGTCCAGTCCCCGGTCGTCCTTTTTATGGCCTCCCGACACCATCAGGCGTCCGTCCGCCATCAGGGCGTGCCCGGAGCAGAACAGCATCGTGTCGGCAGCGACCATGAGAGCCGTCGTGGGCGGGCCGATGGTTGGATCCCAGAGCCGGGGCATCCCCATGGTACCGTCGGACTCATACTTGCTCCACGCCAGAATCTTCCCCGTAGGCAGCAGGCTCATGTGCAACGGCACGATGTCCCAGGCGACCGGCGGATCCCACTTGCCCATGGTTGCTTCCGGTGGCAGCGCATTCACGGTGATGGCAGACGAGGTGGCAGCGACCGAGCCGGTGGTGAAGCGAAGCGTGTGCTGACCCGTACCCGCGATGCCGAGATCGGTGAACGTGGCGAGCCCGTTCGCGGCCGTGGTCGCCGTGGCTGTGCCTTGCAGCGTGCCGGGACTATTCGCGATGCTCGCAGTTACGACGACACCCGCGACGGCAACGTTGCTGGCGTCCCTCACCACCACCCTGGGCTGGGTGCTGGGGTCCCACACTTCCCGGTCCAGCGCATTGGCCGGCGGCTGCCGGTTCATGTTGATCTTGGCCGGAGGTCCGGCGACCGCGAGCTCACCGCTGGGCGTGTCCGGGGTGGGTCGGGTCAGATTCTCGTCGCCACAGGTGACCGACGAGGCTGCCAGACCGGCGGCGAGCAGCAGATGGGTGGCACGGCGGGACACGAGCATGGGCCCAACTTAATTGGGGACGAGCCCGGCAATGCACGAACGGAGCCAGCTACGGCGCCGTTTGGAGGGAGGTAAGTGCCTGTCGTTACAGGTGATCCGTGAGCGGCTCTCGGGTTACCTGTTGCCGTCACTCAACACCAGGTGGGGCGGGCGAGCGCTCAGCGCGCCGCGAGCGGCGGGCGCTCGAGGCCAGTGCCGGGAAGCCATGGCGGCGGCGAACCAGCATCCACAGCACCGGCGCAGCGAGGAGTGTTATGGCGAGGACGATGGCTGTTTCGGTGTCGGGGACGCGGAGGAGCTTGAGGGCCGAAGCCAGCAGGATGAACGCCAGCGCCCGGCGCACCAGTCCCCCGGGTGCTCGGGCGGACAAATGAGCACCGACCCAGACTCCGGGGATTGCACCCACCAGCAGCGAAGTGGTCAGGGCCAGCTTGAAATCGCCGAACAGGATGTGCCCCAGGGCCGCGGAAGCGACCAGCGGCACAGCCTGCACCAAGTCGGTGCCGACGAGCTCACTGGCCTTGAGGGTGGGATAAAGAGCCATAAGGGCGACGATGATCAGCGAGCCAGAACCGACCGAGGTCAGCCCCACGACTACTCCTCCCAATGCGCCAAGCACCACCGTGGGAAGCGGCCGGATGTTCACCGATGGACGGCCCTGGGGCAGCGGATCCGCGCGGCCGTCGCGACGGCGGGCGTGCTCAACTAACCGGATATAGGCTCGAACGATCAGGCCGGTGGCCGCGACGATCAGGGCAACGCCAAGCGCGAGGCGGATGATGTCTTGCACCTCCTGACCTCGGCCCAAGGATCTGGCAATGATCACCCCGCTGAAGGCGCCCGGGATCGAGCCGAGGCACAGCCATTTGACGAGGCCGAGATGGACGGTGCCGCGACGCAGATGGACCACCGAGCCCACCGGCTTCATCACGGCGCTCGCCACCAGATCGGAGGAGACGGCAGTCAGGGGCGGCACCCCGAAGAAGAGTACGAGCACCGGCGTCATCAGCGCGCCGCCACCCATGCCGGTGAGGCCGACGACAATACCAATGCCGAATGAAGCCAACGCGAGCAGCGGATCGATGTGCATGAGCCTCCTGAGTATCTTGGCGGTCCCTGCTAGAGAATAACGCCGGACCGCCTTTATCGAAGAGACGAATTGGGTTGTCGCTGGCATATTCCGGTCTTGCCCGTCACATTCGAGCATCTTCATTCAGAACGGCTGTCACCATGAACCGCCTGGCCCCATGCCTGTGCGCGCTCGCACTTCTGGCCCCCTCCTCCGCCTCGGGCCAGAGGACATCTCGCCCTGCCGACCTCACGGCCCTGAGCCACTCGCTCCAAAAAGTCGTGGCCAAGGTTGCACCCGCCGTGGTCCAGATCCGGGTGGCGGCGTACGGGCCGGTCGCGGGCGGGGCGACGGGCCCCTCCGCCTTGCTGGGCACCCAGCGGAGCACCGGCTCGGGAGTCATTCTGAGCGCCGACGGGTTCATCGTGACCAACGCCCACGTGATCGAAGGCGGACGACGCTTCACGGTTGTGCTTCCCCGTCCCGCAGTCACCGGTAGCCCCGGACGCTCAGGGCTCGCGCCGGTTTCCCAGGAGGTTTCGGCGACGCTGATGGGAACCGATGCGGAAACCGATCTCGCCGTTCTCAAGGTGCCTCTGACCGGCCTCCCGGTCGCGCGGCTCGGCGACTCGGACTCGCTGTCGCCCGGGCAGGTGGTGCTGGCATTCGGCAGCCCGTTCGGGCTCGCCAGCAGCGTCACCATGGGCGTCGTCAGTGCGGTGGGCCGCCAATTCCGCGACGAAGATCGGATGATCTACATCCAGACCGACACCCCGATCAATCCAGGCAACAGCGGGGGCCCGTTGGTGACCGATGAAGGGGTGGTGGTGGGCATCAATACTCTGATCCTGAGCCAATCCGGCGGCAGCGAGGGGGTCGGTTTCGCGGCGCCAGCCAACATCGTGCGCTTCATCTACGATCAGCTCAAGACCAATGGGCGGGTGCGGCGCGGCCAGATCGGGGTTTTTGCTCAGACCATCACGCCGGCGCTCGCGGCGGGCCTGCGCTTATCGCGCGAATGGGGCGTGGTGCTGGGTGATGTCTATAACGACAGCCCGGCGGCCAAGGCCGGGCTCCGCATCAACGACGTGATTCTCTCGGTGGACGGCAAGCCGATGGAGAACGGACGCCAATTCGACGTGACCCTCTACCAGCGGCGGCCCGGCAGTGCGGTCAACCT
>Ga0193723_1000140_pt1 | contig 24900 bp, 23 predicted proteins | sample H2m2metaG_FD_143042 | JGI IMG/M metagenome (GOLD analysis project Ga0193723, IMG submission 143042) | Soil microbial communities from a riparian zone of the East river system, Colorado, United States - H2m2 | ecosystem: Environmental > Terrestrial > Soil > Riparian zone | place: USA: East River...
TCACGATGTCGAAGCTCGCGCCGTGACGATTGTAGCGTTTGATGGATTCCGCGACTTTTTCGCCTGTTTTCACCGGTACCGTGCTCTTGTCGACAATCACCCGATAGTCGGTCAGTACTCCCGCAATCTCGCGCGCCACTTTCTCCAAGAACCTAAGATCGACATCGCCATTTGGTTGCTGCGGAGTGGGAACGGCAATAAAGATGATCTGGGCTTTCTCGACCCCTTCTCGAATGCTGCTGGTAAAGCGCAGCCGATGCGCTGAGACATTGCGGTGAATTACCTCCTCCAGACCAGGCTCATATATCGGCACCTTGCCTGCCTGCAATGCTTCGATTTTCTGCAAGTCGTTATCGACGCAAATAACGTTATGCCCGACGTCCGCAAAACATGCGCCGGTAACGAGACCGACATAACCCGAACCGATGATTGCGAGGTCCATAAACAGAAAAACGCAGCGACTCAGTCGCGGCGGCATGAACGTCCGGTCGAACTTAAGAAGGTCAACATTGTTCGCGGGATCTCGTTCATTGCCCTTCGGAGGAGGGATCGAAATTCAGATCGACTCCGAACTTCGGAAATGCTTTCAGCGTCACCGAGAATAGGACACCATATTCCTTTACACCCTTGTTGTCGCGGATTACGCCGCCGAATGAGGCAACCCAGCTCGTCAGATCGCGATAAATAGCATAGCGCTGCTCCTCGAGAAGGCCGGTCGTCGCTTCGTATTGTTCTTGGACGCCGACGCCCCAATTGTCGTTGACGCGATAATATCCACCGACAACGAATAAGCTGCTGTCGACGAAGAAAGGATTACCATTCAGATACCGATGCCCAACGGTCGTTTGTAAATTCGCTATCGGTTGAACAGTCGCGAGAGTATCGATTTCCGTAAAACCTTTGTCGAAAGCCGGCACTTGGGAGTTGACCGTGAAACGTACCCAGGGCAGCGGCGTAAAGCTGATATTGTTAAAAAGGTTTGAATACGGGGTACGATCGTACGGATTGTCAAAGTTCACGTCGACGAAGCTATCGAGTTCAAACCAGGTGACCGTCTGGTCGTCGCGCCGAGTCTCAAGACGATTGCGGACACCGAGTCGCCAGACTGTCCAACTAGCGATCGAATCGATTGGGGTGAATTGTGGAAAATCAATTGCCCGAAGTTGGGTCGAGGGTTCAAATCGATCGAACTGCAAAATCGAGGTCGGGTTCGGCCCGTTTTCGGAAACGTACGAGAAATTTGTGAACGGTTGGATGACGTGGAGAAGGCCATCCAGTCCGAATGCACGGCTTTGGACATTCTCCCACGTGCGCGAGACCTTGAAAGAAGCTTCCACCCCCGTATTAAAGACCGTCCGGAATGTGTCGCCACCGAAGTCGATCGGGTTGGCCAGGGTCGGGTTGGGAAGGAGGAAATCAGGCACCAGGGGATTAGGATTTGATGTGAAGATGGTGTTCCCGAGATCGCGGGTGTCTCCATAGTACGTTCCGCGAAAGCCAACCCGTGGCACGATAGAAAGCCAGCCAAAGTATGTGTTCGGATAGAGAAACTGATGGAAAGTATCGAGGCGAGTGCTGCCATAATTTTCAAAGCCGGAACCTTCAGGGAATTGCAGTCGAAGATCAGCGAAGCCGGTCTCGCTTTCATAGAAAATTGGCCCGCCGAAAAGCGCGTGACGCTTAATGTCCAATACTACTTCCGGCAAGCGCTGTGTTGTCGTGAAAAACTCGTTCGCCTGAAAACGCGCGATGCCCGTCAACGTGTAAAATGGGTTGGTTTTTGTTAGTGCGACGACGTTGTCCGGATTAGGATCGATAGTAAATTCTCCTTGATAAAAATCCTGCATAACGAACTGATCACTCAGTTTTGTTAGATTCGCGATACCGTAGATATCATCGGAAAAATTCGTCCGATCCTGCAGGCTGAGCCGATAACGCCCGGTAGGAACGTCCTTTCGTGGCACAGCCGTGTCATTTATGTTCGGATTCTGGTCCTGGATGTAGTAAGTCTTGATCCTGGCCCAGCTGTCCTTGTCCTTTCCATATTCGATAGTGGGATCAAAGCCAACGGCCACACCACGCCGCCCCCGATAATCGAGCCGGATCCGGCCTTTGATATCGTCGGTGATAGGGAACGTGACCTGGGTGAGAAGCGATGGTCCCCATGAGCTCAAAAACGCTGGTGTGACCGTAAAACTAAACGCGTCATTGAGCGATTGATACAAGTAAGGCCACCAGAAAACAGGCACCTTCCCGACATACAAGGTGACGTTTCGGAAAATCACCCGGTCTTTCTCGTATACGCGAATCGTTCGCGCCTGCAGATGAAAATCGGGATTTGGCGCATCATGTGTCGTAAACGTCCCGTTCTGTATCAGGTAAGCGTTCTCGGCGATTTCGCTCACATTTTGACCACTCAGGAAATAAGGCTGCGACACTGTTCGCATGTTTGTCGCGCGAATCTGTTTCGTGTCGATGTTATAAATGCCGCTCTCGGCATGGTAGAACGAAGTGTCGTGGCCAGGCTCTTCATTATTGTACTTATTGGGGCGCTTATTGGGGTTGGGCACCGTTGCTGTCGGTGTATCGCGGTAGATCCGCACGTGGCCTCTCAGTTCGACCTCATGTGTGCTCGAATTGTACTGCGCGTAATCGGCATAAATATCCGTGTCGCCCACATGAATGGCGACGTTGTCCCGCGCTGTTGCCAGTCCGTTTTCATAGGTCGTTTGTCCAGTGGAGGTAATTTCAATCGGAGCATTCTCCGGGGTTTTGACCTCTCCCCGGAGGAAACCGGTGCTCGCAAGGAGGGCGGAGAGCAGCAAAATCGGCTTTCGCATCGCGGACGCTGAACGTACCGCAGCAAGGCCTTCCTGCAAAGCTAAAAGCGGTCTGTGCCGAGGCAAAAGGAACTGCGAACTGTACAGAATTGCCTTCAAGATCATGGGATTGATAACCGCAGGCCCGCGACTTGCTGATTGACTCCGCAGCTTAACACGATTGCGTGACGCGCCTTGGTAAGCGCCGTGCGTGCAGTCGGAACCCGCAATGGAATCGTTGACGGAGCGTGGAGCAGCGGCGGAAGCTCGCGACGATCCAAGGCCTGCGCTCCCAAAATCACCTGCCACACTCCCGCAGCACCAACGCTTTCGCCGAGTGCTGGCTTCGCTGTGTAGATCATCGTATCCGGGATTATGTGTTGCAATGCTCTACATTCCGCTTGATCGATAAATGTGCCGTTTGCGCTCGAGATCACAAAATCGATTTTGCTTTCCGCGAGGTCGGAAACAATTCCCTTTAGGATTTCTTTTGCTTCCGTGCGTTTTCGGAAATACCCGCCGGTATGAGTGCGCTCGATCATTAATGAACCGTGTCGCGCGAGCACAATTGCTCCCGCCCCCTCACTCAAAATCATTCCTCGCTCGATTTCACTGAATGGTTCCACCGGCGGTTCCAGACGAAGAAGCCGCCACCGCCGATACGCATCGCACAATAGCCAATCCACTTCTTCAGTCCCAACCACAAGGCAGTAATCCAGGGAGTCGTTCGTCATCAAATCCTCCGCCATTCTTATCGCCAGAAGCCCTACAGCGCTATCTCCCACGAGGGTGTAGGTGGCTCCCGTGACTCCCAAAATCGCCGCAAGATGGCTCGCGGCGGCGTTGAAGACGGTTTCCGGGAACAGCAATGGACTGGCTGATTGCGCGCCCGTCTCGACGATATCGCGGTAAAAGCGCTTCGTGTAAATCACGCCGCCGTTTGAGATTGCGAAGACGAGCGCGATTCGGTCGCTATTCTGGGAACCGACCTTCACTCCCGCATCCTGCAATGCCTCCAAGCCTGCGGCTGCGGCGAAGCGCGAAATCGCACTGGCGCGGCGCAGGCGTGGATGAGGCGCCAGGCTGGCCAACGCCGCATCGGGTACTCGGAAAGCGCTATAGGATTGATCACCGAATTGCTCCGCAATTTTTCCAGCGAAGGCCTCCGCCCCTTGGAGCAAACGTTTCCACACCGGATCAACGCCGTTTCCGAGGGGTGTAATCCACCCCATCCCGGCGATTGCCAGACTCATGCCTCGAACTTCCGCATCACAATGGAAGCGTTCGTCCCACCGAATCCGAAGGAGTTCGAAAGAGCTGTGCGTAGAGCAGCCGGCCGCGCTTCGTTCGACACAACATCTAGCTCGATATCATCATCTGAAGCGTGAAAATTGATGTTGGGCGGAAGAAATTGATGCTGGAGCGCCAGCAGACAGACAATAGCCTCGACCGCACCCGCCGCGCCTAACGAGTGCCCCATCATGCTTTTCGTCGAGCTTACCGGCACGCGGCCAAACAACTCAGCGATTGCTTTGCCCTCCGCCGCGTCGTTAAAGAGGGTCGCCGTTCCATGCGCATTAACGTAATCGATTGCATTTGCCGAAATCTGCGCGCTCTGGAGGGCTCGCTCCATCGCCCGCCGCGGTCCAATGCCGCAGGGATCCGGTTGAGTGAGATGAAAATTGTCAGTGGACATGCCGTAGCCCACTATTTCTGCGAGAATGGGCACACCGCGTGCGCACGCCGCATCCAAATTTTCCAATACAAGAATCGCAGCGCCTTCGCCGAGGACCATGCCGGTGCGATGCCCGTCAAATGGGCGGCACTTTTCTGGCGTCGAGGCTTGAAGGGAGTCAAAGCCGACGAAAACAAGTTCCGAGAGTGCGTCGTATCCGCCCGTTAATACGCATTGGTAGCGACCCGAGCGTACACACTCGAACGCGTGGCCGATGGCGTTGGTTCCTGACGCGCATGCATTGGCAATCACCTGGCAGGGTGCAGAAATTCCGAAAGCTTCCTGCGCATCAATCACTGGCTTTTGCGCCGGATAATTCGCGATCCAGGTCGGTGAATGTCTCAGGTTGCCATGTCGATGTAACGATCGGTAGTAATCCTCACCATTAGACATGCCACCACTGGTTGTTCCAATTATCGTCAATTCAGGTTTGAATTCAGGCCTTTGTGTCGCCGCTTCTCCCAGGGCGTGGATCATCATGTGCGATGTGCGATGCAGCCGTTGCGTGCTGCGTTCGGCAACGCGCCCCTGCTCGAGCAAACGCTCGTCAGGCACTTGACCGGCAGTCCTGCATCGGCATTCAGTCACCGAAAATCGCGTCACTCGAGTGATGCAGTCCCTGGCCTCCAGGAGCGAATCGAGTGTCTCACCCAGTCCGAAGCCCATCGGGCTAACGACGCCCGCGGCTACAACGCCGACACGGGCAGGAGCATTTTTTCCGTTCCCAGCGGTATTTTCGCGCATTTTGGGCAAAAAAAGGCTTCGCGATTTCCTATTGCTTTATTAAAAGAAGCATTTTAGTAATGAGGCCGAAACGGAAACGGAAGCTTGGAAGTTGGTGGATTGTCAGTTGAGTTTATTCAGTGGCGATTTGAAATCCGATAAGCGGGAACGGTGACCTGGCTGCGTTTTCCAGAATAAACTCAATGGGAACTAAATTATACGTAGGCAATCTTTCCTTCAACACGACGGAAAACGAACTGCAAGAGCTTTTCGCACAGGCTGGCCCTGTGCAGGAAGTTACTCTCATGCAAGATAAATTCACCGGCAAGTCACGTGGCTTTGCTTTTGTGACGATGGGTTCGGAGCAGGACGCTCAAAACGCCATTTCAAAATTCAACGGCCAAACCATTGAAGGTCGGCCACTGACGGTCAATGAGGCTCGACCGCGAGAGGCGCGCCCGCCCGGTGGTGGCGGACGCGGTTACGGTGGGGGCGGGGGAGGCTACGGTGGAGGCGGTGGATACGGTGGTGGCCGCCGCGACGGTGGCCAGCGACGAGGCCATTAAGGTTCGCGAAAAGCGAATCGACAGTTGAATTGGGCAGGGCTGGATTCGAACCAGCGAAGGCGTAAAGCCAGCAGATTTACAGTCTGCCCCGTTTGGCCACTCCGGAACCTACCCGTCAACGCGAGCGTCGATATAACCCGCGATCTGCGCCTCGCAAAGTAATTTTACCCCGCGCAAGACACAAGGCAGCCAGATGGAATTTGTCGATCCTTCATCCGAAACATTTGTCGATTACATCAACCACAGAACGCTATGCTTCCCGAGTAATTTCAGGACACATCGGTAGCGGGAACTCTCGCGCCGGGCATGTTGCGTCTCCAGAAAATCGCCTTTTCCACAGCCCAGGCACGATTGTCTCCCGATTGACTTAGCTAAAGTAAGATACTGCTCACGGAGATCGAGCAGCCGGACACGCATCGCGCGAAAAGAATTCCAGTTCTCGTCCTCGTTTCACTCCGAATTGCGCCTGGAATGCGCAGCGTTGACCACCCACTTCAAGCGAGTTACGATTTTGCGATGGCGTTATTCCGCGGGCTCTTTTGGTTCGTCCTCTTCATCGTATTAGCTTTTTGCTTCGTTGTGCTTTTCGAGTACGGACCACATGATTTTGCGAACGGCTTCCAGAAGGAGTTTGCGCGCGTAAAGTCGTTCGTCATGAAGGAAACGGGCCAGTCACAGAAACCGAAGAAGTAGTGCCTCGCTATTGCACGAACTCAACGTCCACTGGAGTGTCGATGTAACCTGCGTGGTGTGCGGCGTGTAGAAACTTTCGGATGGCTGCGCGTCCGGTTTCACCATAATCGCGAGTAAATTCGTTCACATACATGCCGATGAATTTGCCGGCGAGGTGCGGGTCCATGTCGCGCGCGTAGGGCATCGAATGCCGTACTGCCTCATCCCAATGAGCCAGGCCGAAGTCGATGCTTTCGCGGATGATTTCATAAAGATCGCGCTGCACGGGGTGCGGGATGTCTTTGCGCAGCACATTGCCGCCGAGCGGGAGCGGCAAATTTGTTTCGTGCTTCCACCATTCGCCAAGATCGGTCAGTTTCTGAAAACCGGAGCGAGCGTAAGTAAGTTGGCCTTCGTGAATAATCAGACCAGCGTCGGCGCTCCCGTTTTTTACCGCCTCGAAAATTTGATCAAACGGCACGACGACGTCCCTGAAATCGCCGAGATAAATTTTCAATGCGAGATAAGCGCTAGTCATCCGGCCCGGTATCGCGATCACCCGTTCGCGCAGCCAATTGCGACGATCGACATCTGATGCGGGGATGCTGGATATGCGCCCTGTCTGCGTGATTACAAGCGGGCCATACCCATCGCCCATGCTCGCGCCGCAGGGTAGGAGCGCATAGTGCTTACTTACGTGTGCATAAGCGTGAATCGATATCGCCGAGACATGCAGTTCGCCCCGGAGCGCGCGTTCATTGAGCGTCTGAATATCTTCCAGTCGATGTTCGAAACGGTAACCACGGAGATCGATTTTGTTTTGAGCGATCGCATAGAACATGAACGCGTCATCGGGATCGGGTGAATGACCGAGCGTGAAGACTCCGCGGTTCGACGACATGAGCGCAATGCTATCCGCCACCATAACCCGCGCAACAATCTGGCCAAGTTAAGGGGAGGAGATAATGGTTGCTGTTTGCGTTCCTCGGGCCGTTCCGGTAGCCTCAGCGGACATGGCGAGATCCGGTCTTGGCAAAGGTCTTGGCGCACTCATTGGGACTCCCGTAGTCGCTCCCCGAGCGGATGCCGAATCGGGAGAAAGAGTTTATCAGGTTGCTCTCGCAAGCATTGTCCCGAGCGCTTTGCAGCCGCGCAAAGATTTTGCGCGGGAAGCGTTACAGGAACTGATCAATTCAATTCGACAGCATGGAATCATTCAACCACTCATCGTCCGGCAGGTCGGCGTTCGATTTGAGTTGATCGCTGGCGAGCGGCGGTGGCGCGCGGCCCAGGAGGTCGGTCTTACCCAAGCGCCGGTCATTATTCGGAGCGCTAGCGACCTGGAGGTTCTCGAGATTTCTTTGATCGAAAACCTGCAGCGCGCCGACCTAAACCCGATCGAAGAGGCGCAGGGTTACGCCAGATTAGCGGGCGAATTTGGGATGCGACAGGAGGATATCGCCCTAAAGGTTGGTCGCAGCCGGGCCGCAGTGGCCAATGCCATGCGCCTATTGGATCTGCATCCACAGGTCCAGATCTGGCTCGCTCAGAATTTGCTTTCGGTAGGTCATGCAAAAGTTTTGCTCGCATTAAAAGCGCAAGCGGAACAGTTGCTCGCGGCGGAAACAGTCTTGCGACGCAGTGCCACCGTTCGTGCGACAGAACGGCTGGTGGCACGGCAACTTGGAATCGGTCGGTCGCGGCGCAGGTCCCGACAAGTCGGGACCGGGCAAACCGTCGCCCCAGCGGCAATCGAGGACTTACAGAGTCGCCTGCAACAGCATCTTGCTACCCACGTGACCGTTCACCACGGAGAGAAACGCGGACGAATCGAGATCGAATATTACGGAACTGACGATCTTCAGCGGATCGTTACCGCTCTCGGACTAACGCCAAGCGAGAGTTGATCGCAGGTCCAAGCCGAAACGCATGGCACAACGCGCGTTTTCTTTCGTTAGGCGACCGCATCCGACCTCGCTATTTCTTTTTCCGTTCGTCCTATTCCTTTCAATTATTCGTGGCGAGGCGCCGCGCCCCTCTCAAGCCAGAATTTGGGAAGAATTTTCCGGCGGGAACGCCTTGGCTCATGTCCAACGACTCGTTGACTTCGGCCCGCGTCCGCCCGGATCTGATGCCATCGAAAAATCCAGGGATTACATCGAGCGCGACCTTCGACTCTTCGGTTGGCAGGTAATCCGGCAGGCATTCACCGGTGACACGCCGCGAGGCAACGTACGATTCGTCAATCTTATTGCGCGTTTTCGCGCGCAGGGAAGCACGGCACCGTCTTTCTTGTTGTGTTCCCATTATGACACAAAGACGTTCGACACCATCCGATTTGTCGGGGCCAACGACGGTGGTTCGAGTACTGGGTTGCTCTTGGAATTGGCTAGAGTCCTTGGACTGCACCCGAATCTGGCAACCAAGGTTGAACTGGTGTTCTTTGATGGCGAAGAGGCCTACGAGAATTTTTCTGAGACCGATGGTTTGTACGGAAGCCGCTATTTCGCCCGGCAGCTTGCAGATGCCAGAACGGGGAAACAATTTCGCGGTGGCATCCTGTTCGACATGGTAGGCGACCGTTCTTTGGATGTCACTTTGCCAACGGATTCACCTGTGAAAATGGCGCGAGATATTTTTGCGTCGGCCGATGCGCTGAAATTCCGAAGTTATTTCAGCTACTTCGATCGCGAAATGACCGACGACCATACGCCCTTGAACGCAATCGGAATTCCAACTGTCGACATGATCGACTTTGATTTTGCCTGGTGGCACACGGCCGACGACACCATAGACAAGCTCAGCGCCCAAAGCCTCCAGATCGTCGGTTCGGTTGCTGTCTACTACTTGTCTGAATTCGCCTTAAAGTGAGACGCAAACTCTTTATTTTCATTGGCGCTTGCCGGAGTGTGCGTCGTCGGTGTCGCCTGCGGTAAATTGATCCTTTGTTTGCTGATCTCTCGCATGCAATCGGGATCTTATATGGACGCGATCTCCTGCGTACGGTCAAGGAATCTATGAAGTGGATTTGCAGCGCACCTTGGAGAGATCCGCTATGCGGTGTCGATTAGGACGATTTTTGAACTGGACCAAGTCTATTAGCAAGCGCTTCTAGGTACTCCGGAGACTTGCAAACTTCTGCGTTGCCTGCCCGCGCTTTTGCCCGCACTTTGATCGTGACCGAATAGCTCGTCCAGCGGAGCCCAACGTCACATGTCCGGTCCAATGCGAAAATATATTGGAATCATCGGCCTCGGAATTATCGGCCGTGGCGTGACCGCCAATCTGCGGCAGAAAGGATTTCATGTCTTCGTTTGGAACCGTACCCCGCGTCCTGTTCCAAACTTCGTCGGTTCGCCCGCGGAGCTGGCGGAAATGTGCGATTACCTCCAGATTTTTGTTTCCGATGATGACGCGTTGGTGAAAACCGTTCATCAACTCAGCGGAACGCTTGCACCGCGCCATGTCGTCATCGCGCATTCCACCGTCGCTCCAAATTCTATGCGTGGCGCTGCGAAAATTGTCGAATCTCGCGGTGCGCATTTCGTCGAGGCCCCATTTACTGGCAGCAAGACTGCGGCGGAAAAGGGAGAATTGGTTTACTACGTAGCGGGCACTGATGCGGCGCTGCAGAAGGCACGCCCGATTCTTGAGGCGAGCAGCAAGGAGATCATTGAGATCGGTAAGCTCGGCCAGGCGACGGCGATCAAAATCGCAACTAACATGATCACTGCCGCGAGCGTCCAGGCGGCGGCGGAAGCTTTGGGGATTGTCCGAGCTTTAGGCTTGCCCCTGGAAAAGTTCCTCGAAGCGATGCGAGGCAACGCAAGTCATTCTGCAACTCTGGCGATGAAAATGCCAAAAATGATCGACGGCGATTTTGAGCCGCACTTTTCCATAAAGCACATGCTCAAAGACATGCAGATCGCCAATCAGCTTGGCTTGTCCCATGATCTTGAACTGGGAGTGACCGCAGCTGCGCGCGATCGGCTGGTTGAGCAAGTGCAACAGGGCCATGGCGAGGACGATTACTCGGCCGTCGCGCGAAAATATTTGCCCGACGGCGGATCGGCCACACGTGAAGAAGTTGAATCAGGAACCCAGAATGCAGAGCCCGCTGTGTCCTCAGCCGATTTGAAAGGGCCCAAACCTCAACAGGAAAATGGCAATGCGGCCATCGGAGAAGGAACGATGGCGACTTCTCCCGGCGAAAAGGCCGAAGAAGGAACGCAATCGCGTCACGGTATTCTTGGCCGGTTACTTCGCCGCAGTAAGCAACTATTGAAACGGACTACACCGTCTGAAGAAGCATGATGGCGCCGCTCCAAACCGGTGAGGGCGGGTTTTTTGATTTCTCCGGTCGCACAAAGCTTCGCCTTACGGGGAACGATCGTCTCCGTTTTCTGAATGGGCAGATTACGAATGATGTGCGTAAGGTCACTGAGTCAGCGGCGATTGAAGCGTGCGTGCTCAATGCGAAGGGCAAACTTAACGCGGATATTTTCCTTTCCGCCGCGTCCGATTGTTTTTGGGTCGATGCTGATCCCGAACTTCAAAAAGCCCTCCCGGCGAGGATCGAGCGCTACATAATCGCGGACGACGTTCAGATCGATGACGTTACTGATCGATTCTCGATTTTTCATGTATTGTCGCGAGCGGCGCCGGATGTTGCCGATTGCCAGCGCATCCTATCCACGCGCCGGTTTGTCGAAACAGGCTGGGACATCTGGGCCGATTCCGCGTTCCATGATGCTGTTTCGCAACAATTGTCGTCAGTGTTTCGTTTTTTCGACGGCACTTCCACGGAGATTCTTCGCATTGAACACGGTATTCCCCGGTGGGGGTGCGAGCTGACGGAAGAAATCATTCCAATCGAGGCGAACCTGGAAGCGCGCACAATCGACTATGACAAAGGTTGCTACATTGGTCAGGAAGTAATCTCACGAATCAAGATGTCCGGCCAAACAAACAAGCGATTGTGTGGGCTAATTTCGTTGCACGATACGCCACTTCGCGCGGGTATGAAACTCGCCAGCACATCGGCGAACGCCAGACAGGTGGGCTGGATTACGAGCGCAACACGGAGCGAGAGACTTGGGAAAGAAATCGCACTCGGGTTTGTCAAACGAGGCTTCAATCTCCCGGGCACTAATGTGGACGCCATCGTCGGAACTGAGGATTCCGGTGCGCCGGTTCCGATTCACGTCGAGGTGGTTTCGCTTCCATTTGTATAAAGCAGCGCGATCAGCCCAAATCGCGCATCTTTTCATCCGCTCCAAAAGCCAGATATTCGTGGCGTTTGTAATTTCTTTTGTTTTCGGCGGTTGCGTAATTTTAGTCCTTGCGTTTTAAAGATCGCAACGTGTAAAGTCTGCAGTTCAATTTTTGTCGGGCCATGAATCAACGTTTAATCGCAGAAATTGGCCGTACCCAGCGGCTGGAAATCCTTAACTCGCTCAAGCGGACCAGAGGCATGTCCGTTAACGAGCTGGTTGAAAGAATGAAGATGAGCTACATGGGCATCAAACAGCATTGCCTCACCCTTCAGCGCGATGGCTATCTGGATACCTGGCGTCGACCGCAAAAGATGGGTCGCCCGGAAATGGTTTACCGGCTTACGCGCCGTAGCCATGATCTTTTTCAGGCGGATAGCAATCAATTCACCATTGAGCTATTAAAATCGGCTCAGGAAATTTATGGGCCGAATGTGCCGGAGAAACTCCTTTACAACGTTTTCGAAAAAAAGACTGCCGCGCTCAAGACCAAGGTAAAAGGAGAAACAGTCGCCGAACGCGCCAAATGGCTTGCCCGGGTGCGCGACGGCGAGGGCTACATGGCCCGGTTCACCACCGGCGAAGGGGGCGGCCCCCAGATTCTCGAATGTCACTCGCCGATCATGAATTTGCTCGAGCAGTATCCTATCATTGGCCGGCTTGAGCAGGATATGTTCGAAATTCTTCTTGGCACCCGGGTGCGCCGTGAGATGATTCGCAATTCCGGTCTGTACGAGTGCGCGTTTTATTTCGCATTGGAATAGGGCTGCTTATCTCTCCGTCGCGGAGATTTCTCCTTTCGCATCCAGCGAATTTCGGTTGATTCATGGCCCATGCTTCGGGCCTTTCCTTCTGCGGTTATAGAAAATCTGCAGCCGCTGCTCGACGGCGGTCGCTACCCGATAAAACGCATCATCGGCGAAGATCTCGTCGTCGAAGCGGACATCTTTAAAGACGGGCATGACGTGATTGCAGCAGTCCTGAAGTGGCGCGTTGTCGGGAAGAGACAGTGGCGGGAAACGCCCATGGCGTTCGTCGATAACGACCGGTGGCGAGGTGTCTGCACGCTTTACGACAGTGCGATTTACGAATACACGATCGAGGCGTGGACGGATAAGTTTTCCGGATGGAGAGGGGAGTTCGCCGCGAAATTCGGGGCTGGCATCACTGCGCTCCAGAGCGAAGCACTGGAAGGCGCTGTTCTGCTCGAGGCAGCTTCCCAACGAGCGCATGATCGCACGGATTCTGCGCGGTTACGGGAGCTTTCCAAGCGCATCGGCAAAGCCGGCAACACCGAGATCAATGAGATCGCACAATCCGGAGAGCTGGGGATGTTAATGGCGACTTACGCGGACCGCGCCGGCGCGACACAATATGCACCGGCTCCGCGCGTCATTGTCGATCGTCCAGCGGCGCAAACCGGCGCGTGGTATGAATTTTTCCCGCGCTCTGCCGAAGGCCGCAGCGATCGCGGATCGACGTTCCGCGATTGTTTGGCACGGGTCGACGACGCCAGGGCAATGGGCTTCGATGTCATTTATTTTCCACCCATTCATCCGATTGGCCATACGAATCGCAAAGGTCGCAATAATTCAATCGAGTGCGAGCCTGGTGATCCGGGCGTGCCGTGGGCAATCGGCAGCGAAGCAGGCGGACACAAAACAGTCGAGCCGGCACTCGGCACGCTGGCCGATTTTGACTGGCTTCAAAAGCGGGTCCGAAAACGCGGAATGGAAATCGCGCTCGACTTCGCAATCAATTGCTCACCCGATCATCCTTACGTCAAAGAGCATCCAGATTGGTTCTACAAGCGCCCAGACGGCACCATAAAATACGCCGAGAACCCGCCGAAGAAATATGAAGACATCTATCCGTTGAACTTTCGATGCGAAAACTGGCGCGAGCTATGGTCGGAGATGAAGAGTATCGTCCTTTTTTGGGCCAAGCGTGGCGTACGCATCTTCCGGGTCGATAACCCACACACTAAACCGGTCGCGTTTTGGGAATACTTAATAAACGGCGTGCGCGCTAAATATCCGGACTCGGTCTTCCTCGCCGAAGCCTTCACCAGACCCAAAATGATGAAGGCCCTGGCCAAAGCCGGTTTCAACCAGAGCTACACATATTTTACCTGGCGAAATTCGAAACGTGAACTCATTGAATATTTCACGGAGCTAACGGAGACCGAAATGAGCGAATATTTTCGGGCTAATCTTTGGCCAAACACGCCTGATATTTTACCGTTCGTGCTTCAGGACGGCGGCCGGCCGGCGTTCATGATTCGCGTGCTCCTCGCCGCCACGCTCTCAACTCTGTATGGCATCTACAGCGGATACGAACTGTGTGAGAACGAGGCTCTACCGGGTCGTGAGGAGTACCTCGATTCGGAAAAGTATCAGTGGAAAGAACGCGATTGGGATGGGCCCGGAAACATCAAGGACTGGATCACGCGGTTAAACAAAATCCGGAAAGAAAACCGCGCGCTCCACTTTTACGACAACTTGCGGTTTTACCACGCTGACAATGATGCGATCCTGTTTTACGTCAAAATGACGCCTGCTCGCGACAATATCATTCTCGTTGTTGTGAATCTCGATCCGCATCGGAAACAGAATTCTTATATCGACGTGCCGATCGACCAGTTCGGGCAAATGGCCAGTGACGTGTATCAAGTGCACGATTTGCTCAGCGATGCGCGCTACACATGGCGGGGTCACCAGAATTACGTTGAGCTCGATCCGGAAATTCAACCGGCCCACATTTTCCGCGTTCGTCGCTGGGCTGGTGGCGACCAATTCGTTTAGCAACCCGGTGAGTTGGCCTGTGTTTAGTCTGTGAGTTGTATATTTGCATCCAACAACGCTCCGTTTATCGTAACAAAATTCTTGGCATGAAGATTTCATTCCTGGTCCTTGCCCTGCTGGCGGGCGCAACTCCTTTGCTGGCACAGGATGCCACGCCTCCTCTGGTGCCTGATACACACTCGGAGACGATCCTGGACACCCTTGTCAAAGCCGGGCCGGTGATGATACCGCTCGTCCTGTTGTCGATCTTTTCCGTCATGCTCGTGATCGTTTATTTGATGACGATCCGCCGGGGCGCGGTTGTTTCGAGCGGTTACATGGCCACGGCCGATGCCCTATTGCGCAAGCGGGATTATCTGGGGCTGCTCGCTGTTTCCAATCGCCACGGCGAAGCGATCGCGCGAGTCGTGCAAAAGATCCTCGATTTCACGACCAAAAATCCGAACGCAGATTTGCAACAGGTTCGCGAGATCGCCGAGACGGAAGGGACGCGGGTCGCGGCCAGTCTGAACAATCGCGTGATCTATCTGGCCGATATTGGAATGATCGCGCCGCTGCTGGGCCTCCTCGGTACCGTTTTTGGAATCATCCACTCGTTTGGCGCGCTTGGTCGCAGCGATCTCGGAGCGACGCGTTACGTCGCTCTCTCGAGCGGGATCAGTCAGGCGTTGGTTAACACAGCCGCTGGTCTGGCCATCGGTATTCCGGCGATGATGTTCTACGCTTTTTTCCGTGGCCGGGCCCAAAGATTGATTTCAGATTTGGAAGCTGCCACGACTCACGTTTTGGCTTTGCTTTCTTTGCAATATGGCAAACGAACCGAGCGAACGCCCGTGCTGATCGAGGACGAACTTTAAGCGGGCCATCGCCCTAGCAATCCGCAAGATCGACATCATCTTTCACATCACATGAATCTGCGGGGTCACGCGCCTTTGCATCATCCCGGCATTCAACTGGCGCCGCTTGTTGATGTCCTGTTGCTGTTACTGATTTTTTTTCTGTTGACTTGGAACGCAGCTCGAAATGAGAACGAACTTGACGTTAAAGTGCCGAAAGCTTCTGCCGCGAAAGAGAAAACTTCGCCGATTGGAGATGTAGTTGTGAATGTGAAAGCGGACGGAAATGTCGTCGTGAACCGTCGCACTCTGAGCGCTGCTGAATTGGGCGAATTGCTGAAAAACCTGGTCCAACTCAACGCCGACCAGGCGGTGGTCATTCGGGGCGATGAGGCCGGTGCGTACAAAAACATTGTCGGTGTCTTAAATATTTGCAGCGAAGCCGGGATCACGAATGTAGCTTTCGCGACAGCGAAATGAAAATTACACGCAGCGCATCCGGTCTTCTCGGATTGGCGATGCTGCTTTGGACTGCAGATACCGGCGCTCAATCGCCGCCGGAAGTGCGTCGGGCTCGGCCGATAGATGAGCCGCCGGTTGCGCGGGCCCTGCCTTTCGAGGAGCCGCCAGCGCCAGTACCCCGCCGTTCGGAGCAGGAATCTTCCGAACCGGCTGCACGGGAAAGCGAAGCGCCTGACCAGCGCCAACTCGATTACGCGAACGCGCTCTTCACTCGCAAGCTTTATGATCTTGCCCTCCCGGAATATCAGAAATATCTGGACGATTACCCGGGCCGCTCGGGCCGGGCGAACGCGTATTTTTCGCTCGGTGAATGCTGTCGAAATCTGAATCGTCCATCAAGCGCTCGCACAAATTTCCAGAAAGTCCTCAGTGATTATAACGACAGCGAGTTTGCTGGACCGGCTGCGTACGCGCTGGCCGAGATGGCTTTCACACAGAAGGATTATGCTGCAGCCCTTCCGCTCTTCCACCGTTCGGCGGCAAAATCAAAGGAATCAGCCGTGGCGCTTTCCGCGCGCTATTTCGAAGCGCGCTGCCTCGAGATCCTCGGCCGCAAAGATGAAGCCTCTGATATTTATCAGGAGGTTGCTGAGAGTGGAAATCCGAATCCGTATCGCGAGGACGCGCGATTGACCGCAGCATCCATTCTCGTTGGGCGTGGCAGAAAAATCGATGCGCTGAAGCAATACGAAGCTCTTTCAAACGAAACGCAAAAGCCAACCTTAAAAGCGGAGGCGGCTGTGCGCGCCGGCATGATCGCTCTCGATCTTGTGCAAGCGGATAAGGGCAAGATCGACAAGGCAATGGTCGATAGAGCTACAAGCTTGCTGCAAAAGGGCCGAAGCCTTCCGGAAGCCGGAAAATTCCGGGCGATCGCGCAGGTGGGATTGCGCCGATTGCAATACCAATCCGGCCAATACGCACAGCTGCTGACCGATTACAAGAAAGAGCAGGAAAAGCTTCCGGAAGCGGCCCAGGCTGAAGTGATGTTGCTCGCTGCAAACAGCGAGCGCCAACTTGATCACGCCGACAAAGCTGAAGAACTTTATCGGCAGATTATCGCCAAGTATCCGGATCGAGAGGAGGCGAAAGACGCGGCGTATCAGCGATTGATCAACATCTACAACGCGGATCCGTCCACGCTTCTTGCCGAAGTGGAGGAGTTTCTCAAAACGAATCCTACAGGTGAACGCGCGGACCAGGTGAAGCTTTTAAAGGCGGAAGCGCTCTACAAACAGCAGAATTACACAGAGGCAGTGCCGATTTATGCCGAACTGCGCGCCTCCCAGCTCTCGCCAAAGTTGCGCGCCGAATCGGCCTATAAACTCGGTTTGTGTTACGTGCAGACGAAGAATACTCCCGAGACTGTCGAAGCTTTTACGTATTACCTGCAAACGTTTCCAGATAACCCGCAGGTGCCTGCGGCTTTGGCTCAGCGCGCTTTGGCTTACGAACAAGATAAGAATTACAACGCTGCGCTTTCCGATTTAAACGTCATCATCACAAAATATCTCGGCGCGCGCGAGCGGGAGGCCGCGCTGCAAATGAAGGCATTGATTCTCGGGCAACAGGAGAATGCAAAAGGCATGGTCGACACGTTTCGCCAGCTCCTGAAAGAATTTCCGAAGAGCCCGGTCGCGGCCCAGGCACAATATTATATCGGTAAAGCAGCGTTTGAGGCCAAGGATTACAAGACCGCGATGACTGCGCTCAACGCCGCACGTCAACTCAACAAAGAGCAATACTACAATCTCGCGACGCTCCGGCTGATCTTGTGCCAGTTTTACTTAAAGGATCGACCTGCTCTGACCAAAGAAGTGAACAATTTTATCGCCAATAGTCCGAACGTGAATCCGCCACCAGAAGTTCTTGAATGGCTTGGGATCGAATATTTCAACGAGAAAAATTACGAGACGGCCGAAAAATACCTGAGCGTTTTGGGGAAGATCGACAATCGTGGCGGTGTAAAGCCCGACTTTTGGTTTTACCTCGGAGAGGCCGCTACGAAACTGAAAAACTTGCCTGAAGCCGAGGATGCGTTTGGCAAATATTTGCAGACCGCCAAAGATCCGGCGGGAAAGGCGAAAGTGTTGCTCGCGCTCGGTGCGGTGAAAATCGGCGCGCACAAACCCGACGACGCGCAGAAGATTGCGGAGGAAATTATGTCGCTGCAACCAGAGGGTCGCGTGAATGCTGAGGCGCGGTTGCTGGCGGGTGACGTCCAATTGGAGCGCGGAAATTTCGATGATGCAGGCAAGGCTTTCATGAGTGTCGCTTTGCTTTACGATGATGCGGCCATCACTCCTCGCGCATTGAACAAGGCAGCCTCGGCCTATCAGCGCGCTGGTAAAACGGATGAAGCAGACCGGCTGGTTCGAGAACTACGGGAAAGATATCCGAATTACGCGGGCGGTTAGATCGACATCTTTTCAGGCGTAACAAGCGCTAGGCATAACGTCTAAAGCTCCAAAGAAACGACAAGCAAGGTTGTCAGCGTCTGCATAATTTGATTGCATCGACAGATGGCCAAGCTTCGCCCGTTGCTCGCGGAATTCATTGGAACATTCGCGCTTATATTTGTCGGCATCGGCGCAATCAAAACCGCTGGACACGATATCGTCGCTGTTGCCCTTGCTTATGGTCTCACGATCGCCGCCTTTGTCTCGGCTACCCTGCATATTTCCGGTGGGCAGTTAAATCCGGCCGTGACCTTCGGCTTGGTCTGCGGCGGCCATATGACGTGGTCCGAAGCGTTTCGTTACTGGATCGCGCAATTGCTCGGCGGAATCGCGGCTGCTTTCATCTGTCTCGGTTTATTCGGGCGCGATGTCGTCGTTACTGGAACGCCGCAGCTTGCCATCAATCTGACAGCTGGGCAGGGAATTTTGGTGGAAGGAATTCTGACCTTCTTTCTCGTCTTCGTGGTTCATGGCACTGCCGTAGATCCGCGGGGACGCGGTCTGGCCGGGTTTGCCATTGGAGCGACCATCACACTCGATATGTTGTTCGGAGGCCCTCTTACCGGCGCGGCAATGAATCCCGCCCGAGTATTTGGTCCAGCGGTGGCGGCAAATTTTTGGCATGATCACTACGTTTACTGGGTTGGACCATTCGTCGGTGGAGCGCTGGGCGGTTTTGTTTACCGTCTCTTCATCGAGCGCAAATCTGCTGCGCGTATTGAGACGATAACCGTCGAATAGTCAAATCGCGGTCGCAAGTGTCTCGATGGGAAGCGGTGCCAGAAATTTCTTTGCCTTCTCGATTTGCAGGACCGGACGCGCTAATTGCGCGACGAGAAAACTAGTATCTGGCGAAGCTGCAATCCCTCCTTGCGCGATAATTTCACATTGGCCGAGCTGTTCGATCACCCGCGAAAGCTTCGGCGTAAGCTTTCGATTATCGGTAAATTGAATTGTGCAAACGCCGGCCGCGGTCGCTTCCACATACGGAGAAAGCGTAAAGGCATAATGAAGGAGAATTTGGTCGATCAATTTTTCTTGCGATCGAGCGCGTGTTTTCACGATGAGACTTAGACATCGCGCCAATCCCTGGCTCGGAGTCATGCTTTTGCGAACACCGGCGTTTTCCGCAGCCTTGTTAAGTTGAATGATCACCGTTTTTGTTTGGTCGTCATCGAGGACGGCGAACGGTTTTGAGCGCAACTCCGGTTGATGGCGCATTGCGGCCTGCAAATAAAAGTTCGGCAAATAAATCGTTGCGAACATTAATTCGCAGTGGCGCTTTCTTGCCTAAGGAGATGCGATCGTTGCACGCGAATTTGCAGACGCGAAATCGCCTCGTCTTCTTCAAAAGTTTCCAGACTCCAGGAATTTTCGAGAACGATTTTGAATTGTGCGCTGCTCACCATGCCGTGCCGTGATAGGACCAGACATGCAGTGGGCGCTGATTCGACCAGCCGTTGGAACCGGTACCAAGTCGTCTGCGGAATTTTGCGCAATTCTTCCGGTGGATTGAAAACGAGATCGATAATCAGCAGCGGGAAGTTGCCATCACGCAACAGCAGATCGGCGGCCTTGACCGCCTCGAGCGCTTTGCTGCAACGCACCCAAAGAAGATTGCGCAAACGCGCGTTGTCCAGTTCGCCTAAGGCGGATGGATCAAACGAGTCCCGCCCATCGATCAAGGCAAGGAAATAGCGATCGCGATGTGCGGCCTGGAGAAGTGCCTGGATAAACGAGGCGCTGCCCGCACTTATTTGCGGGCTGATCAATTCGGTGATGGCGCCTTTGGGCAAGCCGCCGCCGATTGTTTGATCGACAAACGATAAACCTGTCACCAAACGCGTGACCGCTGAGAAAGGCGGCTGCGGAAAACGCTCGGCAAGAAGTTTCCGAAGATCGACAATTTTTCCACTCGCAGCCATTAAAAAAAATGGCACGGCTCACAAAAATGTTCAAGTGAACGTTATTTACAGGGATTTTCGCCGCTCTTGCTTGCGCACCAACGAGACCATCACCCCCTGAATCTTCAACTCGCGCGCTGGGCTGAGATTCGGATAACGCGGATTCTCCGCTTTTAAATACGGTCTGCCACGTTCTACGACGTAACGCTTCAAAGTCGTTTCATCATCAATTAAAGCCGCCACGATATCGCCGTTCTGCACATCTTTGCGGTCCTCTAAAATCACAATGTCTCCATCGACAATGTGGGCGCCGATCATCGAATCGCCGCGGACCCGCAAAGCAAAGGTCCGCCCGTTTTTCGAAACATTGGCCGAGCGTGCGTCGAGAGAAACGTGCCCATCGATGGTCTGTTCGGTCAACGTCGACATGCCGGCGGGAATCTCTCCATAGATCGGGACATCCCTGATCCGGACCTTTTGCATCGGTGTGATTAGCGCACGGGCTTTGCGCGCATGCCGACTGAGAAAGCCTTTGCGCTCGAGTGCGGCAATGTACTGCATCACCGATGTCTGACTGGCGAACCGAAAATGTTTTTGAATCTCGCGCGTGCTCGGTGTGATTCCTTTTTGCCGCTGCTCGCTTTGGATGAAATCGAGAACGTTTTTCTGACGATGTGTCAGCATGCTTTATGATCGTCGAACTCGTCGACCGCGCAAGTTCAAATGAACAGATGTAGTCTGTTGAATTTAAACAGCGAAACTTTCGCCGCACGAGCAATGTGCGACGGCGTTCGGATTGGTGACTTTGAAACCGCCTTTTTGCAGGTCATCGCTGTAGTCGAGCACCGAACCGCTCACGAAAAGTGCACTCTTTGGGTCGACAACCACGCGCACGTCAGAGGCTTGAATTAAGATATCGCGGTTAGCAGGGCCCTCCACCAGGTCCATGGTGTATTGCAGGCCTGAGCATCCGCCGCCGATGACAGCGAGGCGCAATGCGCCGTTTGGTTTACCCTTTTCCTCAAGCAGCGACGCCAATTTGCGCGACGCGGCCTCGGTCACTTTGACCAGTCGCTCGTTGCCGACCTTGTAATTGATTTCCGAAGTTTCGGTCGTCATGAAATGAGTCAGAAGCCGATCAGAGTAGGAATTTCGCGCTCTTCGGCGATTCGGTCTTCAGTATGTAAGATATTTTCTTCCGCGATTCTCTCAACTTCGGCAAGGGTCGAGACGTGCGAAAATTTTTCGCGCAGCCGTTTGGCATCGGGTATCGCCCGTGAATAAGCCATCAGACGGGCGCGCATCGATCGAATCGCGGATTCTTCCGCACCGCGTTGCCGAACAACGAGCTGGCAATGCCGCAGGATTAACTTCCATTTTTCCGTTAGATCAGGCGGATCGGGAATCTCTCCGGTCGCGAGATATTGTTTCGTCTGGCTGAAGATCCATGGCGCGCTCATGGCCGCGCGACCGATCATCGCACCAGCGATTCCGGTTTCATTGCGTCGTTTCGCAACATCAGTGGCGCTGGCGAGATCTCCGTTTCCGATGACGGGGATTGGAACGGCTGCTGCCACCTCGGCAATAGTATCCCAATCGGCCGCTCCGGCATAGCCCTGCGCACGGGTGCGTCCGTGGACCGTGATCGCTGCGATTCCTGCGTCGACAAGGATACGCGCGACATGCGGCGCATTGATCGAATCTGCATCCCAACCGATGCGAATCTTGGCGGTGGCCGGCAACGGCGCGAGTGCGCGAACCACCGCGGCAGTGACGGCGGCCAACGCCGGGCAATCCTTTAGCAGCGCGGAGCCGCCATTTTTTGCGACCACTTTGTTGACCGGACAACCGAAATTGAGATCGATAAAATCCGGGCGCATCCAATCAGTGACCTGGCGCGCGGCTTCGGCCATGTGCCCGGCATCGGCACCGAAGAGTTGCACGCCGATTGGTCGCTCAATGTCGTCGAAGTCCAGGTATGCGCGCGTCCGTTCATTGCGTCGAAAAATTCCTTCGGCCGACACGAATTCAGTCGTGAGAACATCCGCGCCATATTCCTTGCAGAGTTGCCGAAAAATTTTGTCGGACACCCCGGCCATCGGCGCCAGGTAAAGCGGAAAGCGGTTGGAGAACCAAGGTAGTGCGGACAACATATATCGATCTCTCAATGATGCCCGGCGGTTTGGAGTAGGGTTGAGACTTCATTTTGAACACTTTCCAATTCATCGAGCCGCAATCGCGGATCGGGCACGATGAAGACGTCGCCGGTCGCTCCGTGTTCGTAAATCAAGACGCGCCCATTCGTGGCTTCTTCGGTTTTGACTTGTTTTAGCACGCGTTTGCGCTCCAGCATGGCGGCGAGCACGTAACATGCACTCGCGGATGGCGTCTCCGATGAAATCAATCGGCGGAAAAGCTGCTCGGCATTTTCTTTGGCTAGAGGCTCGGGCGATGGCGGCGGCAGCGGTTCGTAGCGCGATTTCCAAAATGAAAATGGCTGAATATTCTCGTTCCGATTCCGCCACGCTTCTTCGCTCAAGTCTTCACGCCGATAACCGCCAGCGTCGTGAAAAAGTAGCGTGTAGAAATATTCCCCGGTCAGAAAGGGCCGACGAGTGACGGCGCAGACGTCGGCGCGACGCTTGACGGCCCATTCGTTCGGCAGTGGAGTCATTGCCCAACTATACGTCGCGCCGCGAAAAGACGAAAGCTAAGCGCTTCGCGGTTGGAAGCCCGAAGATAGAGCAGATAGAGACCGATCGCGGTGAAAAGAATATTTGGCGTCCAAGCAGCCACCCAGGGAGAGATGCGATCTCCTTCGCCGAGCGCGAGGAAAAGATGAGTGAGAAAATTCATGGAGAAAACAAGAACTACCGCGGCCGCGACACTGGATAAAACGCCGCGACGCGAATAGCCGATTCCAAGCGGGGCCGCGATACAGACGACAACGAAACAGGTCCAGGGCAAGGCGAGACGATATTGGAGATGTGTGCGGAACGGCGCTAGCAGAGTTGCCGGAAAATCGGCGTTGAAATGCAGATATTCCCGCAGCTCTGGCAAACTGAGGAATTCCGCGCGCTCGTTTGCGCTTCCGAGCCGAAAAGGTGTTTCGCTCCAGTGCTCGACCTTGAGCGAAGGATAGATCTGCTCGTCGATAATGTTTCCGGCGCGATCGTAGTGAACCACTTTTGCGTTCTCGAGATCCCAGGTTTTCGTTTCCGGCCGATAAAAGGCACGGATCGCCAGATAATTGATGAGGATGTTGCCGTTCGCGTCCTGTTGGAGCACCTGCACATTGTTGAAGGTGGTGCCGCCATGACGAAAATTTTGAACAAACCAGGTGCGGGTGTCGGTTCGGTTCCGAAAAATTTGCCCCTGAATAAAGGCCTCCGGGCGCGCACGCGCTTCGGTGAGAAACGTCTTGCGGGCCAGCTCGGCATGGGGTGCAAGTGAATAATTTAGCGTCATGCTTGCCGCTACGGTAAGCAGGCCCATTCCGATCAACGGCAGGAGAACCCGCGGAAGACTAACACCTGCGGTGAGCATCGACACAATTTCATTCGCACGCGACATTCGCCCCAGCGTAAAAAGGAGCGCGAGCAGGAGCGATACCGGCAGCAGAATGATAAACACTTGCGGGACCTGCGTGGCGTAATACCGGACGGCGAGCAAGAAACTAATGTGCTCGTCGATAAATGTCGAAATATTGTCGCTAATATCGAAAATGAGCCAGATCGAGATAAAGCCCGCGATACAGTACAAATAAACCTGCAAAAAATTGCGGACGACGTAGCGATCGAGGAGTCTCACGGCGTAAATTAAGACTAAATTTCGATGATCGCGTTGAAAAATTCTCTGGGCACGGACTTCGTCGAACGAATTCGGACAATTTTTTCGGAGAATGGGCTGCTCTCAAAGGCAAAGAATTTCGAATTTCGTCCGCAACAGCAGGAAATGGCGGCGGCCGTGGCGCGGGCGCTGGAAGAAGAGCGACATCTAGTGGTCGAAGCGGGCACAGGCGTCGGCAAATCGCTCGCCTATCTCGCTCCGGCGACTTTGTTTGCGCTTGAGCAGCACAAAAAGGCGATCGTTTCAACCCACACGATCAATCTTCAGGAACAGCTTCTTTACAAGGATATCCCCATCTTAAAAAAGATCTTGCCAAAAGAGTTCGAAGCCGCCCTCATGAAAGGACGGCAAAATTATCTTTGCCCGCGACGATTGAAACGTGCGCTTCAACAGGCGAACGAGCTTTTCACCGGCCCGGAACAAAATGAGCTGACGAGACTCGCCGGTTGGACACGCACGACGCATGACGGATCGCTTAGCGATTTATCGGTCGAGCCTGATCCGAAAGTTTGGACTCAAGTTTGCAGCGAACCGCACATCTGCACGAAAAAGACCTGTGGCCGCGACACGCGCTGTTTCTATCACAAGGCGCGAAAGCTTTTCGAAGCGGCTGATCTCGTGGTGATCAATCACACTCTCCTGTTCATTCTTCTGGTAAGCCCGGAGGTGCAGGAAGAACGCGAAAGCGGTTTCATTTTCCCAAATGATTTCCTCATTTTGGATGAAGCGCACACCGTC
>Ga0193723_1000141_pt1 | contig 24839 bp, 28 predicted proteins | sample H2m2metaG_FD_143042 | JGI IMG/M metagenome (GOLD analysis project Ga0193723, IMG submission 143042) | Soil microbial communities from a riparian zone of the East river system, Colorado, United States - H2m2 | ecosystem: Environmental > Terrestrial > Soil > Riparian zone | place: USA: East River...
CATCATCAATCAGCGCGAGATCGGCAGCGACACCAAGTCGTTCGCCAACGCGCTCAAGTACGCGCTTCGTGAGGATCCGGATATCATCCTGGTCGGTGAAATGCGCGACCTGGAGACGATCGCCGCGACTCTGACGATTGCCGAAACAGGTCACCTTGCTTTCGCCACTCTGCACACGAACTCGGCGGCCGAAGCGATCAACCGCATCATCGACGTGTTCCCGTCTCACCAGCAGTCGCAGGTGAGAGCACAGCTGGCGTTCGTGCTGGAGGGAATCGTCACCCAGACCCTGTTGCCGAAAGCGCAGGGCAAGGGCCGCGTGATGGCCGCGGAAATCCTCGTCGTCACGCCCGCGATCCGCGCGCTCATTCGTGACGACAAGGTACACCAGATCTACTCGTCGATGCAGGCCGGCAAGAAGTGGGGCATGCAGACGCTCAACGATGCTTTGTACCAGCTGTACATGAACCGCGAAGTGACGGCGGACGAATGCCTGCGCGTCAGCGGCGACCCAACCGAGTTCCAGCGCATGATTGGCCAGCTGGATCCCGCAGACGAAGGCAGAACCGGCCAGCCGCCGGCCGGAAAGCAGGCTACAAAGCCCGCGCCGGGTTCCCCAGTGAAGCGTTAGGAGAGGATTAGATATGGCAACGTTTACTTATACTGCGAGAGCATTCAACGGCGACCTGCGCACTGCTACGATCGATGCCGCGTCGCGCGATGACGTCATTGCGCAGCTCCGAAAGCAGCGGCTCAGTGTCGTAAAGATCGACCAGGATGCGACCAAGAAGATCGGCCGCGGATCGATCAAGACACGCGACGTCGTCATCTTCACCCGTCAGTTCTCGACGATGATCAACTCGGGTCTGCCGCTCGTGCAGGCCCTGACGATTCTCGCCGAGCAGACGGACAACAAGGTCCTCGCCGAGGTCACCAAGAAAGTGGTGTTCGACGTCGAGTCGGGTAACACCGTCGCTGACGCGCTCTCGAAGCACCCGCGGGCCTTCACCAACCTCTACGTCAACATGGTAGCCGCCGGTGAAGCCGGTGGTATTCTCGACACGATTCTCATGCGCCTCGCGACCTTCCTCGAGAAGAACGACGCGCTGGTGAGAAAGGTGAAGGGAGCCATGATTTATCCGACGGTCATCATGAGCGTCGCCGGCATCGCGGTCGTGACACTGTTGATCTTCGTCATCCCGGTGTTTGCGGGCATGTTCGCATCGTCGGGCATGGCGCTGCCGTTGCCGACCAGAATCGTCATCGGGGCCTCGGACTTCCTCAAGCACTACTGGTGGGTGATTGGCGCCGCCATGATCGTCGGCGGATACTCGTTGAACAAGTACTACGCCTCGTCGAGCGGAAAGCTCGTAATCGACCGGTTCATGTTGAAGGTGCCGGTTCTCGGCGACGTCCTCCGCAAGTCGGCGGTATCGCGCTTCACCCGCACACTGGGCACGCTGATCAGCTCGGGCGTGAGCATTCTCGAAGGACTGGAGATCACGGCGAAGACGGCCGGCAACCGCGTCATTCAGGACGCGATCATGCAGTCCCGTTCCTCCATCGCCGGCGGTGATACGATCGCTCAGCCGCTGCAGAAGTCGAAGGTCTTCCCGCCCATGGTCATCTCGATGATCGCGGTTGGTGAGCAAACCGGTGGCCTGGACGAGATGTTGTCCAAGATCGCTGACTTCTACGACGAAGAAGTCGACGCCGCGGTCAGCAATCTTCTGTCGCTGCTGGAGCCGATCATGATCGTGTTCCTCGGAGTGATCGTCGGAGGCATGGTCGTAGCCATGTACCTGCCGATCTTCGACATGGTCAACGCAGTGCAGTAGACCACACCATCGCAGAAAACAAAATGGCCAGCCTTTCGAGGCTGGCCATTTTGCTTTCAGCTACCGAGCGAGTGCAACCGCCCTACCACATTATGCCAACAGTCACCGGAATGAAGCTGAGGCTTCCACCGTTGATCGACGCGCGATTGTAGCGCGCTTCGATGAACGTCTCGAAGCTCGTGCTGAGCGGCAGTTTCACACCACCACCGACGTTGAACCCGAAATGGTTCTCCGCGGAATTATTGCCGAAAGCGTTGCTGGCGCCGACACGGTAAAGGCCGCCTCCGCCGATCACGTAGGGCGTGAATCCCGCCGCAGGCAATGCGAACACCGCATTGGCCGTGAACGCGGGGATGTTCATGTTGCCGCCGCCGCCCTGGAATCCGAACTCGTTGTACGCTGCTTCGAACCTCAGGCCAACCGGCGAAGCCGCCGGATTGTATCCCACCGCCAGCGTGACGTTGTACCCGGTGTTCGTGAATGTGCCGAGATCGCTGGTCGGGAACGCAATGCCCGCCGCGCCCCCAATCTGGAAGGGGTTCGAGCTCTGCGCGTTCGCGCTGGGTGCAGCCGCCGCTACGCTGACTGCGGCGAGAAGAGTGGGAATCATGAATCGGTTCACTGTATCTCCAATGTTATGGATGACGCTGTAACCTACACCCGCTGGAGTACCCGTTTGGACCCTTGATGATCCGCGGTCACGCCTTTATAGGCGTTCCTGCTCCCTTGCGCAGAAGAGTATCGATCTCTTCGAGATCGCCGACGGAGAGCTTCCACCTCGCGGCTGCGGCGTTGTGCCTCACCTGTCCGCCCGACGTTGCGCCAGCAATCACCGATGCAACCACCGAGTGGGCCAGGAGCCACGAAAACGCCAGCTCGAGCAGCGTGTGGTCGCGTGACTCGGCGAATTCCGTGAGCGCTTCGACTTTGTCGAGATTCTCGTCCGTGAGCAGCCTGTGATAACGGTCGAACTTTGCGATCCGTGTACCCTCCGGAAGTGGCCGTCCCTTTCTATACTTGCCCGTCAACAGGCCGCTCATGAGCGGGAAGAACGGAAGAAACGCAATCCCCGCTCGCTCGCATTCAGCAAGCACTCCTTGCTCGGGCTCGCGATGGAGCAGGCTGTATTCGTTCTGAACACTGACGTAGCGCGCCGATCCTCGGCGCACCGCACTCGCTGCCTCGGCTTCGCGCATCTGCTGCACGGAAAAGTTTGAGCAGCCGATCTCGCGCACCTTCCCCGCCTTCACAAGCTCGTCGAGTGCTCCGAGCGTTTCTTCGATTGGCACATCGGGATCGGGAAGGTGCTGCTGGTAGAGATCGATGTAATCCGTCTTGAGCCGCCGCAGGCTCGCGGTGCACGCCTTATGGATGTACTCCGGACGCGCGCCTTTTCCTTGCCCCTCGACTTCCTGGCCGAATTTGGTCGCGATCAGAACGTCCCGCCGGCGGCTGCCGAGATACCGTCCGAGCAGCTCTTCGCTCTTCCCGTCGGCATACATGTCGGCGGTGTCGAAGAAGTTGATGCCGGCGTCGAGCGCCGCGTCAATCACTTCTTCGGTGCGCTTCTCGTCGATCCGGCCGCCGAAGTTGTTGCACCCGATTCCCACCACCGTCACGGCGAGCGAGCCGATCTGTCGCTTTTCCACTGGCGCGCTTCGTTATACGGCGGCGGTTTCTCCGAGCTCTACCCGCGTCGTCTCGTCATCCGGACGCTCTCCGAGGAACTCCACCCACTGCTTCTTCAGGTGCGGATAGTGCTTCGAGGCTTCCACGAGGTCGATGAAGCATTCGATCGTCGTCTCGAACCAGTTCTGCAGCTTGCTGTCGGCGATGCGGCCAGCCGGCGTGAAGGCTTGATGCGCTTGCGCCAGCGCGAACATGTCGGGATAGACTCGCGCGCCGAGGTGCTCGAGCGGCTGCCGTAGTGCCCAGAGGCCAATCTTTCCTCCGGTCATGGAGGGAGAAGCCGCAATCAGGAATCCCTGCTTTCCGTTGAAAGGTTGCGGACGGAAGCGCGACGTCCAGTCGATCGTATTCTTGAGAACGCCGGACATCGACGCGTTGTACTCGGGCGATGCGATGATGAATCCGTCGTTGGCCATGAGCTTGTCGTGGAGTGCCTGCGCTCCCGCGGGGATGCCTTTTGCCAGCTCGACGTCGGTATCGTACGGCGGACACTCGAAATCCGACATCGTAGCCCGCTCCGCCGAGCCTCCTTTTTCCTCGACAACCTTGGCCGCGAGTGACGCGAGCGTGTCGTTCATCGATCCTTCCCGCATCGAAGCGCCGAACACCAGCAGCTTCACCGAGCAGCGTTTTTCAGTCGCCATTGCAACCTCTTTCGCGTTGAGCGCCAGATCCCGCGACGACCTCGCGCGTCTCTTGAACTCAAGCAGGCGTGGCAATTCGCGCACCCTGCGCTCGCTCTCTACCTCGCTGGAGCGCTTGCTTCGACTCCGGCGCCTTGCACACAGGCGGCGACGTCGGCCGCGGTGTCCGACTGGCACGCCCGCTGTCGGGAAGCATGATCGGCGAAGAATCCACCCACCTGCAGCCCCACGCCATCCCAGCAGCTCGACCGAACCTCTCCATCGGGAAGCGATTTGCAGAAAGCGACGCCGCGCGGTAGCTCGCTCGGCGCGTACGCGAGATGCCGGACCGCTCCCTGATAGCAAAATGGCACGCCCGCCGGCGATCCCCGGTCGCAGCGCTTCCGAATGCCGGCGTACTGAAACGCCGCGGCACCCGATGCATTTCTTCCGAGGCCGAGATAACAGGCGCGAACGAATTCGGCCGCGCCTGCTGCGTCGCACACCTGACTGGCTTTTCGATAGTCCTGCTTGAGCGCGGGAAGAATGAGGTCGGCCTGGAGCTCGTAGCACTCCCGCCGGTAACGCGCCGGCGTAGCGTTGCAGGGGTAGTGCAGATCGTTCGGCTTGTAGAGAACGACGGACAGAGCGGGCATCGCGTGGCGATGCATTCCGAACTCGCCGTCGCCGAAAGCCTGCATTCGCGCGCCCATGTTGTGCTCCATGAACACGCCGCTGTAGCAGCTTCGCTGATCCCAGTCCGTCGCGAGGCGATCGCAATCCGCGAGGGAAGCGTTGGCGTCGTACTGGTGATACATCATGAGACCGTGCCCTGTCCCGTGGAGGCAGTCGAACAGGCGGAACTGTTCCCTCGTGCCGCGCAATCCATCGCACGGGGCCAGCAGCACACTTTGCGCGATCGGCATGCCGATCCGCGCGTCGAAGTACCGCTGCAGGATTCCGTGATAGCAGCCCGACTGATAGCGGTCGTCACACTCGGAGAGCAATCGAGTCGCAGTCGCGGGGGTCGACCTTACCGCGTAGCCTAGAGCGTGGGCGAGCGGGTGTCCGAGCAGAACGAGCGACGGATCGCTGTGGACGACGTAGTCGAGCGTACCCATCGCGAGAGCGATGTTACCGGCGGACGAGAGCGAGGCGATGCCATCACCGATGCAGGTGGAGTACGCGTCGATCGAATGACTTACGTGAGGCTTGCACAGCTTGAGCAGAGAATCGGCGACCATGGCCGAATCGGACACTCGCCGGCTTGGCGTCGTCGGGGCCGTCGCCGAAGTGTCGGCGGGGAGGCCACTCACCGCCGAGTGCCCGGCGTGCTGCGATTGCGCACGGGTTGTAATGGCCGTAAGTGCGACCAACGCGAGACACGCAGCCGACCTGAGACGGGCGCGCGGTGAGGGATGATCGATCATCGATGGAACATCACCGCATGGAGCCGCGGATTCAACTGCGGTGCGTCGCTACTCGAGCCCCAGCTTGCGGTTCAGCGCCGTGGCCACATAGACCATGTCTATGGATTTGAGGAACTCGTGCCAGGGAGGGGGAGCGCGAAATGCCATTCTGCCGGTGGCATCTTCCCATACGGGGACGACCACGCCGGGAATGTCAGCGGCCGCGGCGCTGCGCTGAAATGCTTCCTGGATGCGCGCTTGCTCCGCGGGCGACCGCTTTCCGAACGAGCGGTCCACAGGGACGATGATCACGTCCTGTCCGTCGCGTCTCAGATGTGCCACCTGAAAGGTGGGCATCGGGTCCATTTGTTTTGTCGCTGGTTCTCCCATGACGATGGAGGTTTTCACCGTTGCGCAGAATTCGCAATGTCATTTCTGTATCATCCAACTGTCGGTTTTATATCACGCCGTGTTAGCTACTCCCACCCGGGGAGTACGGTGCTAGCTTCTCTGCGATGAACAAATTCCTGGTGCTGTCGCTCGTTCCGCTAGCGGTCGCGTGCACCGAGGCATCGCGCAAATCAGGCGGGGAGCCAGGTGGCACGCTCGTCATCTCGACGACGCAGGATCCCGGGACGCTCTTTCCTCCTTTCCGTGTGACCATTCAGGCGAAGCAGATCACCGAGCAGATCTACGATTACCTCGCCGATGTTGGGCCGGACCTGAACACCCAGGACGAAAGAACATTCCGCCCAGCGCTTGCGGACGGATGGCGCTGGTCGAACGACTCTCTGATGCTGGCGTTTCACATCAACCCGGCTGCAAAGTGGCACGATGGAAAACGCGTGACCGGGCGAGATGTTCAATTCACCTTCGCTCTGAACAAGAACCCGGCGCTCGGTGGCAGGTTCAACACAGAGCTCGCGAACATCGACTCCGTGACCGTGCCGGATTCACTGACCGCCGCGTTCTGGTTTCACGGAAGATCGCCGACTCAGTTCCTCGACGCCTCGGCGCAATTGCTCATTCTGCCCGCGCATCAGCTCGAGAAAATTCCGGTGGATTCGCTGAGCGAAGCCGCGCCGCCACCGATCGGAACCGGACAGTTCCGGCTGCGAAAGTGGAACAAGGGCGCGTCGGTCGAGATCATCGCGGATACTACCAACTTTCGCGGGCGTGCAAAGCTCGATCGCGTCATCTGGAGCGTGGCACCGGACTTCCAACCCGCCTTGACGAAGCTATTCGGCGGCGAAGCGGATCTCTTCGAGGGACTCCGCCCCGAAAATTTGCCGGAGCTTGCGCGTCACAGAAATCTCAAGACGATCATCCTGCCGGGAATGGACTACGCGTTCCTGCGATTCAATTTGCGCGACCCGGCGAACAACAAGCGGTCGCATCCCCTCTTCGGCGATCGCAACGTCCGACGCGCGATCACGATGTCTCTCAACCGAAGCACGATGGTGCGCAACCTCCTCGACACCTTCGCGTTGGTGCCAGTAGGTCCAATCGTGCGAGCCTATTCGATAACCGATCCGCGGGTCTCGCAGCTTCCGTTCGATTCGCTGCGCGCGAGCCGGCTGCTGGACTCAATCGGATGGACGCGTCGCGCTTCGGATGGGATGAGAACAAAAAACGGGAGAGAGCTCGCCTTCAGTCTCATCATGCCGATTTCGAGCATGAACAGGATGAGGCTCGGGCCGCTGATTCAGGAACAGCTCCACCGCATGGGGATTGGCGTGCGGCTCGAGCCACTCGAGATAGCTACCCAAAGCGACAGAGAAACTGCCGGTGCATTCGACGCCTCTCTGGGCGGCTGGACCATGGCATCGAGTCCCGATGGAATAAGAGGAGCGTGGACCACCTCGGGTGTCGGAAAGAACGGCGTCAATTATGGGTCATACAGCAATCCGAGATTTGACGCCCTGATCGATAGCGCTCTTTGGGCTGCCCCGGGGCAGGCGCGTGAGAGATTTACAATGGCCTTCGCCGTCATCAACGAAGATGCCCCCGCCATCTGGCTGCTCGAGCCGCGCAAAATCATCGGTGTAAATCGACGCTTCCGGACCCCCCGAATGCGCCCCGATGCCTGGTGGGTGGGGCTCGCGGACTGGTCCATTCCGCCCCTGGAGCGCATTCTGAGGGACAGGCTTCCGATAGGGCGTTAAGCCGCTCTAAGCGCCCTTAACCCTCCGGGAGGTGACACGAAAACGCCCCTCCGGTGATACGAAACAGGCATTTCAATCTGAGGGGAAAAGGTGCATTTTAATGCACGGAAATACCCCCAAATCGGCCCCCAAATGATCCGGCATCAGGTCTATTTCGACACGCTTGGCTCCATGAGGGAGGATACTGCCTCCTGGCGTTCCACGTTCGCCGGACTCTCAGTCCTGCGGCTGGTGGACACCTATGCTGACGCCGGTTCCCCCCGGGATCCCGCCGGCTGGGCGCAGCTGCACAGTGTCCGAGCAGCGGTTGAAGCGATGAGCGAGGGCGATCCCGCCCGCGGTGCGCTGATCTCGGTTTTCGAGGAAGTGACCAGGCGCAACGTCGTCGACGAAACAGTGTGCAACTTGCTCCTCGCGTACGGCCGCTCTTTGGACTATGAGGCCAGCTGGGGACTCGCCACCGACGTCTTCTCAACGGTCGCCAAGGTGGCCCGGCCCGAGAAGAACGCGCGCCTGGCGGTCGAGGCGCACACGGCAGTTGGAGGCGCCGCGCGTCGCAATGGCGACTGGGACACCTCCGCCAGAGCGTACTCGCAGGCTGCGTACATCGCCGATACGCTTGGCGACCGTGCGGGCGTTCTCGGGGTCCAGATTGGTATCGCGAACACTTATCTGGCCAAGGGAAATCTTCCGCAGGCCGAGACCATCCTGGACGATGTCATCGTACAGGCTCGGGATCAGGAGTTGCCTGAAGTTCAGGGCATGGCTCTCCACAGCCGCGCGGTCGTTGCGCAGAAACGGGGGCAGTTCGCCGAGGGCTTGAAGCTAGCCTACGACGCGCTTCAGCATACAGTGAAGCCGGCGACGCGGGATTTTGTTCTAGAAGACATCGCGTCAATTTTCACTGATCTCGGAATGCGAGACGCCGCGCGGGACGCTCACCTGCTCCTCACCGCGACCGCTGAAACCAAACTGGTGCGCTGGACAGCGACTGTAAACTTGTTGGAGCTTGCCAGCGTGGATGGAATGGAAGACGCCTTTGATTCGTACGCGAGTCAACTCGATTCCGCCCAGACCGGTCCTTGGGTGCGCGCGCATTTCCTTCTGTTCCTCGGTGAGGGACTGCACCGATTGGGACGCGTCGCACAAGCGGAGCAGACTTTGGAGGATGCGGTCGTCTTCTCCGAGACGAATCAGTTCCACGAAATCGCGTTCAAGGCGCAATCCGCGCTCAGCGCAGTTCGGTCCGCTCCTCGCTCTACAACACCCTTTGCTGATCCCCCAACATGGGTGCCCGACGAGGTCGCGTCCGTTGCACGAGCAATGTCAGAACTACGCAAAACGGCGAACGCTGCCGCCAGCTAACCAGCGGCAGCGCTCCAGTCGTCTTTACTGGGTGCAGATCTGAGATCCGTTCGACATCGGGCAGGTTTCGTTCTTGGGAGCAGTCATATCTGAGCAAGCGGCTAGCACGACGGAAGCGACGATGGCAGTGGCGATGAGAAGGCGGCGGCGGATCATGGGAGTATCTCCAGACATGGGGTAGGGATATCGCGGACCTGAGGTCCGCTCCAACAGTACCCACCTCAGCCAATCCGGAAATGGCGTTTTCTTATCAGAAAATGTCTGTTTCTTATCAAAAACAGCACTTTTTCTATCATTTCCCCCTCGCGCCGGTCAGAATTACCCCACAGTTTCCAGACACTATGAGCGCGACCGCCTTTTGAGCGTTGCCGCTTTCCTGCCTGCGCGGCTCCTCACTCACGTCAAGCACGTCCTCGCCGACGACCCCGAGCTCATGGTCGCATCCTCGTGGGAGGAGCTCGAATCCATCATTCGGCGCAAGCCCATCAGCGTAGTCATCCTGGATCCATCGGCTGACGGAACCATGAACGTCGGCGCCGTTGGCGGACTTCTTAAGCGGTACCCGTCGCTGCCCTTGATTGCGTACGTCACCCTGAACGCTCCCGCGTTCAATGCCGTGGCTCAGCTTGGCCGGCTCGGACTGGAGGACGTGGTGCTCAACCGCTTCGACGACGCACCAGAGCGGTTCAGAGAGCGGATTGAACGCGTCCAGGGCAACGCACTGACTCACACCGTGATCGAGGCGATAGACGGTCGCCTCAACCAGCTGCCCAGACAGCTTTCAGTCACGATCGAGAATCTGTTCGATCAACCCCACAGGTACTCGAGTGCGCTGGATCTCGCGATGGAGGCGGGGATCGCGATCGTCAGCGTCTACCGGAATCTCGACGGCGCGCAGCTAGGATCGCCGAAGCGGCTCTTGGTCGCGGCGAAAGTCTTGAGGGGATTCGGTTACCTGCGCGATCCCGGTTATTCCGTCCTCGACGTGTCCATCAAGCTTGGATACAAGACGGCGCGAATCTTCTCGCAGCACTGGGTAAGCGTCTTCGGCATTACGCCGGCGCGGGTGCGAACTCGCCTTACCGACGACGCAGCCGTAGAGAGTGTGCTCCGGTGGCTTGGGACTCCGAGCGACGATTCAGCTCTTCTCGAAGAGCCGGACCATCCGCCCGGAGCTAGCGGGTCACGCCGAAGGCGTCACCGCAGACCGGAGCGAACTTAGTCCCACTGCCGAATGCCCTTCATGTCGTCCAGGAGGGGCACCGCTGAAGGAGAGCGCGGCTCCGGCGTGTGGATCAACTCGGTCCACATTCCGCGCAACCGAACCGTCAGCAACTCGACGCCGAGGCCGTCGCTGAATGACTCCGCGACGGTCTCGTGCGGCTTCTCGATGTCCCTGAACGGCTTCGGAAAGTCTTTTTTGTTTGTCATCTAGACGGAGGCGGTGCGCTATCGGGCGGGTCGAGCTCATCGAACGCGATGGTGGAACCGCTGGCAAATGCGTTCACCAATATGCGTCCATCACCCGTCACTCGTCTAGCCGCGACCATATGGTCCGCGAACCACTGTCCTCGGCGAGTCGAGAAATCGTCGTACCGAACACCGTTTCCGCTTGACGAGGAGTGGATGAAGCGGCCGCTCCCCGCATAGATCGCGACGTGACTGATCCGGCCACCCTGCGAGAATAGCAACAGATCACCGACGGCGAGATAGCGCGCAGACGGAGTGACGGCGATTCCCGAGCCGGCCATTTGCCTCGAGGTGCGCGGCAGGCTGACTCCCTGCTGTCCGTAGACATATTGCACGAATCCGGAGCAGTCGAATCCGGTTCGCGGCGACTCTCCGCCATATCGATACGGAGTACCGATGTACCGCTCCGCCGCGGGTACTACTCTGCGAGCGGCTCCGCTCGCAGAGGTAGTGCTGACTGGCCAGGTGGTGCGTGACGACGGGGACGGTCGTGGCGCGCGCGATGCTCGCGGTGGGTTATCGGAGGTGCGTCGCGAGTAGACCGCGGAGCGCTGGGATCTCCCTCCAAAGTGGATGCCGATGCCGACGCGGAACTCGAGTCCCCGAACGAATTGCGAGTCCGCTGGCGTCGCAATGGCTGCGAGGTGTCGGGAGCGGGCTTCGCCGTTCACTGACAGCATTCGGCCCAAGGCGAGCTGAAGTCCGCCGCCGTAGCTCCAGGTCCGGATTGCGTCGGTGAATCCGATTGGCTGCGCGCTACTCTGCATTCCGATCCCTGCAAACGAGTAAGGCATGAAGCCTTCACCCAGGCCGGCGTTGACAGGGCCGAGCACCAGGTCGGCGTCGGTCGCCCACACGAGGTTCGAGGGACCCTGATAGGCGGTGCCCGACTGTGCGCCGACCGAGGACACTCCAAGCCCCCCGCTCCCCCGAATACCCACGTAGGGCGTCCCAACGCTCAGGGACAGGCCGCCGATGGTCCGGGTGATGGGAGAGGAATTGTCCAGGGCTCCGTACAGCTCCACGCCTCCCGCAACCTGGGCGGCGAGTCCAACGGGTACTGCCAGATACGATAGGACTCCAGAGAGACCTATCAAGCGTCGCAGGTTCATAAGCGACTCCACTGAAGAGGTTGGGGCCTAAAGAGGCATTAGCAGGACCAAGCTGTGCCAAACAGCTAACTAGCTATCCCACAGTTACTTACGCCCAACAGCCTCAGCCGTAAACATCCGATTGTCACCTTTCTCGGACAGGACTTCAGGTCAAAGGAACGATCTCGAATGAGCGGGTAAGACGAAAAGGTCCCTAAAACGCCCAGCCCCGGGTAGTTTTAGGCGTCTGCCGCGCTCAACGCCTGGAGGCCGAATGCCGAACTTTGATTGGCGATCGATCCCGGCCCTGCTCACAGCAGGTCTGATTGTCGGCACACGCTCGCCCATTACCCCGCCCGCCATCGGTGACGCTGTAGCTACCGCATCGGCCAACATCGCGGAGAGCTTATCAGAGGGGCCGCACCTGGGATTCGATACTTTCAGTTATCCCGGCGACGATGCGATGCATGCCTGGCTCACGGCCGATAAGCCGTACCGCTGGGTCGGCTATTATCTCTCGGCCCCCTGCCACACCGATTCCTCGTGGGAAGGCAAGCGCGAGACTCTGTCCAACATGGGCTGGGGGATGGCGGTGATCTACGTCGGCCAGCAGACGTGGGGACGGACTCCGGGGCAGAAGGTGGCGGTGACTCGCTACGTGACGAAGCGCGTCCGCCAGGTGAAAACGCGCAACGGCAGACGCGTGGTGCGATACGCGGTCAAGCGCGTACCGGTGCGTGTGCTCGTCTCGCCTCGTGCTTCGCGCGGATCGAGCTGCTCGACCCAGTTCGTGAGCGCGGCACGCGGGATCGCGGATGCGAACGACGCGATCGCAAAGACCGCGGCGGAAGGGTTCGCTCGCGGCACGGTGATCTTTCTCGACATCGAGCGGATGGACGCTGTCCCCAGCGCGATGCGCGACTACTACCGGGCGTGGACGAAGCGCGTCCTCGAAGACGGACGCTTCCGCCCCGCATATTACGCGCACAGCTTCAACGCGAATCTGATCTACAATGATGTGAAGCAGGTATTGGCCGGCGCGGGAATCTCCGCCGATCCGCCTTTCTGGATCGCCAGCGTACGCGGATTCTCGATCGACAAAGCTCCGTCGGATGTCGGACACGCGTTCGCGCAGGTGTGGCAGGGGGTTCTGGACGTCGTCGAAACGCACAACGGCGTCAAGCTGCCGATCGATGTGAACGTCGCGCAGATGCCGTCACCGTCCCAAGTTTATCCCGCCGGAGAATAGCCGCTATTTGACGCGAGTGATGAAGTCCTCGCGGTGCGGCGGCCGGAAGATCAGATCGAGCGCGAGCCAGGTGGTCTTGGCGAAAGGATAACAAAGCACGGCGCCAAGAATGGAAAGAATCACTCCGCCGTACTGTAGCGCGTTCCATGGTGGGTTGGGCCAGGTCACGATCACGACGATCAGAAACGCGGACGCGAGCAGGACCTCCACAGCAATCAGGTTCATCGTGTACGCGCCGATGAAATAGTCGGACTCCCCTCGCTCCAGCAGCATCCCGCACGTTGGGCACCGCAGCTTCGTCCTGAAAAACCCCTCGAAAAGGCCGCGTCCCCCGCAGTTCGGACAGCGCAGGAGTAGCGCTCGCCCAAGAAGTCGCCACGGCGATTGGTGGGAGATATCGGGTTGTTGATGCCCCGTCATGCTCGTCCTTGTGATGTGCGCCAGTGACGCGCATACACCGGGCCCCACGGAACCAGGAAAGTGGTCCGGGTAAAACATATGTGTAGGCCGGAAGCGGTTCTTTCATGCTTCGGCCGATAATACCTTTTCCCTCGCGAGGGTTTGGCCTCTCCGGCCACACCGTCGTAGGCGTCTGTGGACACCAATGCGTACACTCGTCGCGCGCTCTAGTCAGCGTGCTTACAACTCGTTTGTGCGTCTCTCTCGCGCGGATGGAGCGCTGATTTCCCGCTCCCTCCTGTCGTTCGCGCTGCTCGTTGGCGTGCCCACATTCGCAGGCGCACAGACTGTTAGCCAGGCCTTCGTGAATCTCTTCTCTGGCGCGAGGCTGTACGTTGACCCGTCATCGCCAGCGAAGCGTCAGGCCGATGCGTGGAGAAGGTCGCGTCCCGCCGATGCCGCGCTGATGGACAAGATCGCCCAGCAGCCGCTCGCTCAGTGGGTTGGCGGCTGGAACGTGGACATAGGCCGTGACGTCGCCGACGCGGTCTCGCGCATTACCGGCGCGCGGGCGCTGCCGATCTTCGTCGCCTACAACATTCCTGGCCGCGACTGCGGACAGTATTCCGCGGGCGGCGCGAACGGCAGCAACGCCTACAAGAAATGGATCCGCGAATTCGCCAACGGCCTGGGCAATCGCAGAGCCGTCGTCGTACTCGAGCCGGATGCACTGGCGGGAATGACTTGTCTGAGTCCGGCTCTCCAGCAGGAAAGATTTGATCTCATTCACGACGCCGTGCAGGTGCTGAAGGCACACGGGGCCGCCGTCTACATAGATGCGGGGCACGCACGCTGGGTGGCTCCGGCCGAAATGGCGAACCGTCTCAATCGGGCCGGCATCGCTGAAGCCGATGGCTTCAGTCTCAACATTTCGAATTTCCTCAGCACGTCGGTCAACATCGCATACGGCACTGAGGTGTCGAAGCGCGTTGGCGGAAAGCACTTCATCATCGACACGAGCCGCAACGGCCAGAACCTCACGAGCGCCGGCAACTGGTGTAATCCGACGGGACAGCGCGTGGGTGCCGCGCCGACGACGCGCACGGGGAATCCGCTCGTCGACGCGTTCCTCTGGATCAAGACGCCGGGAGAGTCGGATGGCACCTGCGGAGGCGGCCCCGCCGCCGGGAAGTGGTGGGCCGAGTACGCCCTTGGTCTTGCCGGCGGCGCGTGGGACAGGCTGATCGGCCGCTGATCCAGGCCGTTGCTCTCGATCGACCTTACCCCCTCACGAAAGTGAGGGGGTTCGTCATTTTAGGGTAAGGCATTTCGCGCTGCTGCCACGCACGGCGAATCCTCAACCCTTTCCACGCAGCGGGTGTCAGAAGGTCGACGATGGGATTGGTTGCCTACGAGTCTCGGAGCTTGGTGAGCGATATCCAACTGATCACGCGGGTGGTTGCTGGCGATGCCGCCGCTGAGCGTGAGCTATACGAGACATACGTCGATCGCATTTACCGGCTGACGTTTCGGCTGGCGGGTGACGACGAGCTCGCGCGGGATTTCACGCAGGCGACCTTCATCCGTGCTTTTGAAAAGATCGGAAGCTTTCGCGGGGAATCATCTCTGTCGACGTGGCTTCATTCCATCGGAGTATCGGTGGCGCTCAATGGGCTCCGGAAGACGAAGCGACTCAGGAATCGTGAAGCCCCGATGGAAGAAGGAATGACGGTTGGGGTGACGCCGATCCAGGCAGAACCCGATTTGAAGGAAAGGCTGGCGAGGGCAATCGACTCGCTGTCGGAAAAATACAGGACGGTATTCGTGATGCACGACGTAGAAGGCTACACACACGAAGAGATCAGCGGGACGCTCGACATTCCGGTTGGAACGTCGAAGTCTCACCTCTTTCACGCACGCAGCAAGCTGCGCGTTGCATTGGCCGATTTTGCACCGGAGTGGGTGTCATGACTGAAGACAAATTCGAGGAATTCCTCCAGAAAGCGGCTCAGGACTACAACGTGCCGCCGGCTCGTACTCCACGCGAAGACATGTGGAGCGCGATTCAGGCGCAGCGCGCGAGTGGACCGCGAGTGGTATACGGCGGCGGATTACCGGCACGCGAAACGTCGGTCCGAAGATTCGGTTCGAAGGTGTGGCTCGGTGCGGCAGCGGCAGCGGTTCTTTTCCTCGCGACCGGTGTGGGCATCGGTCGGTGGAGCGCGTCGTCGAATGGGTCGGTCGCCGTGACGGCGATTAATCCGGCGCAGACCGGACCATCTACTGCTGGTACCGAAACGCCGTCGACGAGTGTGGCGGTTGGAGAAGATGCAGGAGCCGCCTCACCAAGTCAGTCGGCTGGTGCCGAGCGGGAAAGATCATCGCCCGGCGCGTCCGGTCGGAACGGCGTTGAGCGGAGAGACATGAATGGTGGGAATGGAACGCGAGTCGCGCTCGGCGCGCCTCCGGCCAATTCCGCTCCCAGCTCCGCCTACCAGCTGACGACGGTTCGCCACCTCAGTGAAGCCGAAGCGTTGCTCACTTCGTTCAGAGCGCGCTCGACCGCAGATCAGCAAATGGACGCGCAGCTCGGCACGTGGGCGCGCGACCTCTTGAGCAACACCCGTCTGTTACTGGATTCTCCCGTCGCAAACGATCCGCAGCGTCGTCCGCTGCTGGAAGATCTCGAGCTCGTGCTCGTGCAGATCGTCCAGCTATCGCCCGGAAGCACGCCCCAGGATCGGGAGCTGATCGAGAAGACCTTGCAGCACGACCATGTAATGACGAGGCTGCGCACCGCGATTCCCGCGGGATCGCAGCGCGGCAGTTGAGACCACTTCAATGACAATGAGAACACTACTCACGGCAGCAGCAATAATTTCTTCGGCGGGATTCGGGGTCGGCCAAACTCCGGTCCCTCGCGATCCCATCCACCCTTACCCCGCGCAGCCTGTTGCCAGCGCGGTCATAGCGATTGACGCGACTGATGCGATGGACGCGATGGATGCGTACGATGCTTACGATGCTTACGATGCGTACGATGCACTCGACGCGTTCGATGCATTCGATGCGTCCGATACTTTCGATTCGTTCGACCACGAAGCCAGGTCGCTGCCCCCAGCACCGTGGGCGAAAGCCGATCCGGCCGACTCCCTGTACCGCCTGGCGCGAGAAGCGCTGTCGCGCGGCGACTACAAGCGCGCCGCAGAGATCTTTCACCGTATTCCCGAGCGCTATCCGCAGTCGGCGTACGCGGGACAGGCGCTCTACTACGAGGCGTTCGCGCTCTATCGCAGCGGCAGCGACGACGATCTCGCGGCGGCGCGCGACCGGCTGAACCAGCTGAAGCAGAAGTTTCCCGCGATCGCGAAGAAAGACGGAGCGCAGCTTCAGACTCGCGTCTGTGGCGAGCTGGCCAAGCGCGGTGACGAATCGTGCGCTGCGTCGATAGGCGGCATAGCTGAAGGCGGCGGCGATGTGACTTCGGGCGAGACGCGCAACCTACCCGGGTCCCAGGGGCGCAATTGTTCTCCGGACGCCGACGAGGACAGCGACGATCGCATCGCCGCGCTCAACGCGCTGCTTCAGATGGACGCAGATCGCGCGATGCCGATACTCCAAAAGGTTCTTGCACGTCGCGACGCCTGCTCAGTCGCGCTAAGGCGTAAGGCCGTGTTCCTGGTCTCTCAGAAGAGAACCGACCAGACCGCGAACATTCTCATGAACGTCGCCCGGAGCGATCCGGATCAGGAGGTTCGAGAGCAGGCTGTGTTCTGGCTCTCTCAGGTTCCGGGATCGACGGGACTCCTCGAGGAGATCCTGAAGGGGAACAGCGACGAAAGCCTTAAGGAGAAGGCGCTCTTTTCCCTCTCTCAGCAGAACGAGCCGAGGGCGCAGCAGATCCTTCGCGACTTCGCGATGCGTGAGAGCGAAAACAGCGACCTGCGAGAGAAGGCGATCTTCTGGCTCGGCCAGCGTCGTTCAACGGACAACACTGAATTCCTGCGGACTCTCTATTCGAGGCTCACGAATCAGGACCTGAAGGAAAAGGTTCTGTTCTCGCTCTCGCAGCAGCGCGGAGCGGGAAACGAACAGTGGCTCATGAACATCGCGCTCAATTCGAAGGAAGACATCGAGCTGCGGAAAAAGGCGCTCTTCTGGGCGGGACAGTCGGGCGTGGCAATCCCGGAGCTATCCAGGCTTTACGACCGGATGGGTGAGAGCGAGATGAAGGAACAGATCATCTTCGTCCTCTCGCAGCGTCAGAGCGACCGCGCCGCGATGGACAAGCTGTTCGATATCGCGAAGAACGAAAAGGACGCCGAGCTGCGCAAGAAGGCGATCTTCTGGCTCGGCCAATCGCGCGATCCACGCGTGCAGGCGTTCCTCCTCGACCTGATCAACCGATGAAAACATTACGAATGACATCGCTCGCGGGGACGACGGCCGTCGTCCTCGCAGCTCTGGCCGGTGCGGCGGTGGTCGCGCCCGCGCAGAGCATCGCCAGCAGGGTCGCCCGCGTCTCGAATGGAACTGTTCGGATGACTTTCGCCGCCAAGCCCGGAATCTGCGGCAGCGGGAACTCGATCAGGCACTCGAACGGGCGAGGCAGGACGACGTGGGGCGACAACTGGAATTCGTCGCGCGACGTCGAGTGGGAGAACGACTGCAGTCTCGGTCCCGCCCGTGTCGTGCTCGACCGTCGGGACGGTGAGCTGGCGGATCTTCGATTCTACGTCGGCGGGCGGTGGCGCGCTCCCGGATCGGACGTCGTCGATCTGGGAACGGTGCCGGCGGGTGAAGCGGCGGACTATCTGGTCTCGCTCGCGCAGAGCGAAAAGGGAAGCATGGGCGAAAAGGCCATTTTCCCCGCGACGATCGCCGACAGCGCCAACATCTGGCCGGCGCTAATCAAGATCGCACGCAATCAGAGCGTGCCGCGCGGCACGAGAACTCAGTCGGTGTTCTGGCTCGGACAGGCAGCCGGTGACGTGGCGACGGCGAACCTGAAGGACATCGTTCTCGACAACAGCGTCGACCGCGAAGTGCGCGAGCAGGCTGTGTTCGCTCTGTCGCAGCGTCCTCGCGAGGAAGGCATTCCAGCGCTCATCTCAGTCGCGCGGACCAACAAGGATCCGGAGATCAGAAAGAAGGCACTCTTCTGGCTGGGTCAGTCAAACGATCCGCGGGCGCTCGACTTGTTCGAGGAGCTGCTGACAAAGAAGTAAATTCCCTGGGTGGATTTCACTCACATCTCCACCCAGCTGTCATCGAGTCCGCTCACAGCCCTGCCGATTCTCTTCATCGCGGGGGTGCTGACGAGTCTAGCTCCGTGCATCTATCCGATGATTCCGATCACGGCCGCGATCGTAGGCGGCAGTGCGGTCGGGGAAGTGCCGCGCCCGCGCGCTCGTACTGTGGCTCTCACGCTGACCTATGTGCTGGGCCTCGCGCTGGCTTACGCGTCGGTCGGCCTCTTCGCCGGCCTCACCGGGACATTGTTCGGTTCCGTGAGCACAAACCCGTGGCTGTATTTCGCGATGGCGAATCTTCTCGTCATCGCGGCGCTCGCAATGCTCGACGTCATTCCGGTGCGAGTGCCGACCTGGCTCCTCACGCGGGCAGCAACAGCGGGCGCGGGCGGAAGTCTTTACGGCGTGTTCGTGATGGGAGCCGCTTCGGGGCTGGTAGCCGCGCCGTGCTCGGCGCCGGTGATGGCGGCGGTCTTGACGTGGGTCACCGCGACGAAGAGTGGCGCGCTCGGTTTCATCTACCTGTTCGTATTCTCGCTCGGCATGTGCACCATACTGGTCGTTGTCGGGCTTTTCAGCGGCACGCTTGCCCGCCTGCCGCGCGCGGGCAATTGGATGGTATGGATCAAGCGACTCTTTGCGCTGATCATGTTGGGCGTTGCGGAGTATTACCTTGTTCAGATGGGGCAGTTGCTCATCTGAATTCGCTGCTTCATGAATCTCCAATCGAGCCCGATGACCCCAGCCCACAAAATCGCTCTCACGGCACTCCTCGCCGCCGCACCATTCGCGGTCACAACAGCGTCAGCGCAGGACCTCGGCATCGAAGTTGGCGCGCAAGCGCCAGTCGTCACGGTGCAGTCGCTGGACGGGAAGCCGGTCGACCTGGGCAAGTACATCGGTAAGACGCCGATGCTGATCGAGTTCTGGGCGACATGGTGCCCTAACTGCCGCGAGCTGATGCCGGCGCTGCTCGACGCCGAGAAGAAGTACGGAAAGAAGGTCAAGTTCGTCGCGCTCGCGGTGGCGATAAACCAGTCGCCGGAGAGAGTGCGCAGGTACCTCGCGGCGCATCCAATGCCGCACGACTTCTACTACGACGTGGATGGAAAAGCGGCCGGCGCGTTCGATGCGCCAGCCACTTCGTACGTTGTGGTGCTCGACAAGAATGGCCGCGTCGTCTACACCGGACTCGGCGGAACCCAGAACCTGGAAGCCGCGATCAGAAAGGCGTTGTAGCTATTTCGCAGAATCCGCTTTGGGCGGAGGAGCGAGACTGTCCACGACCGCCGCGAGCTCCGTGTACGCCGCCGGCGTGAGAACCTTGAACGGCTTGGTCACGTAGGCGATACGACCATCGGGGCGCACGACGAACAATGACCGGTTGTCCAGCTTGTTCTTGGCGTCGAACGCCGCGTACACCTGGCCAACTTTTCCGCCCGGATCACTAGCGAAAACAACGGGGAAGTCTTCCTCCCTTGCCCACGATGCGAGCGTGGTGTCCGCGTCGACGCTGATGCCGATGACGACTACGTTGCGGCCGTTGTTGAAGAGCGTGGCGTACTGATCACGGTACGCCTCCATTTGGATCGTTCAGCCTTTTGTTCGCGCCTGATAGAAGAAAGCGAGAACGACCGTGCGGCCACGGTAATCGGAGAGAGTGACAGGAGTCTTGAGGAGACCGTAACGCGTCGCACCGCCGAGCGAAAAATCAGGGGCGACATCGTTGATTCCCGGGCCGGTCGGAGCCGTCGGCGCTGCGGCTGCGGGCTGCTGCCCCTCAGCCAAGCCTGCAGCCATCACGAGTGATGTTACGGCAACAACCGCCAACGCCGCGTTTTTTGTTCTAGCGAGCATGCCGCAATCCCCGGTGTGATATTGATCGAATTCTATATCGGTACGCATCCAACGGCTAGCCACTTCACTCGAGGCACTGATCTCTGTTCAGAATTCTGACGATCGCGTTGTTGATCCCTGTCTGTGCGAGCGCGCAGTCAGTTCAGTATGGTCCCGCGCACATCGAGCTTGGCGCGCAGGCGACTGGCGTGGTCACTCGCGAGTCTCCCGCGATTCACGGACGCGATCTCACTGAGGGATACCTCACTCAGCCTCTGGTGATGGCGACGGCGAGCTTATGGAACGACGCGCTGCAGCTCAAGGGAACCGTCGATTTCGAAGGTGTGACGATGAAGCGAGGCGAGCTCAACGCCGGCGCGCACGGCGAAGGATACATCGACCGCCGCCATCCCCACACGTATCTGCACGAGCTGCTGATTACGTCCGAGCGCAGGGTCGGAGACAACGGTGTCTCGCTGACTCTGGGAAAAGGATTCGCTCCTTTCGGGACCGACGATCCGATGGCGAGACCGTTCGAGAAGTATCCGATCAATCACCATCTCGCGCAGGTTCTCGAGCGGGCCGTCGCGATAGGTGCGTTCAGGACGCGTCGCGTAATTCTCGAAGCTGGTGTGTTCAATGGAGATGAGCCGGAGAGTCCAGGTGACGTCCCCAACCGCAAACGGTACTGGGACTCGTGGTCCGGGAGAGTCACGCTCGTTCCGTTTCCGCAGTGGGAGGCCCAGACCAGCTACGCGCGCGTGCGATCACCAGAGAACGCGACGGGCGGCGGAGCCGATCAACACAAGCAGAGTGCGTCGATTCGCCTCGAGGATTTACAGCACACCGGATACGCGTTGTTCGAGTGGGCGCGAACGGCGGATTACGTGGGATCGTCTCGGACCTTTGCGTTCACTTCTCTTCTCGCCGAAACCTGGGCGCGTTACGGGTGGGTGAGCGGGGCACTCAGGATCGAGCGAACGGATCGGCCGGATGAAGAGAGATTGGCCGACGAGTTCAGAACTCCTCTCCCCGCAACGGATCTGAGCATTGCAGGCCGGTCGCAGTGGACGATCGTCACGCTGCGGCTTGCGGCAACACTGCCGGAGGCAAGGGGCTTCACACTTGAGCCCTTCACGGAAATCGCGCGCATTCGTTTCACTCCCACCTTGAAGCCAGCGGGGTTCGATCCGGCGCAGTTCTACGGCTCCAATCGCATCTGGAGCGTGTCGATCGGGGCAAAGCTGGCGTTCGGGATGAGCCACATGCGAATGGGCAGATATGGTGTCGCCAGCACAGAAAAACACGACAAGAAGATGAGCGACATGAAGATGGACGGGATGCACCACTGAAACTGGCGGTCGTTCAAACCGTAAGGGTGATTGGGTTGTCTAACCCGGTCACACCCGCATGGAGTAACAGATGAAGCGACAGATTCGCGGCGCTGCCTTCGCGGCGGCGCCTTTCCTCATCGGCTCGGCCGCGCACGCGCAGGGCCGAGGCGATTATACAGCACCGAGAAACGCGGTAGTGGACGCGTCGGGCGCACGCAGCATCGCAGTCGAGGCCGCCGCAGGCAGCCTCCGTGTAGAAGGCAAAGCCGGGCTCAAGCAGGTGCAGGTGACAGGTACGGCCCGCGCTTCCTCGCAGCAATTCCTAAATCAGATCAAGCTCATCGCCGAACGCCGGGGAGACGTCGTGTTCATCAAGGCCGACATCCCCGATCACGACTCCGACTGGTACCGTGACAATTTCTCGGCCGGGCTCGATCTCGTAATCCTCGTACCTCAGGGCATCAATGCCGACGTGTCGGATGGAAGCGGCGAGGCGACGATCCTGAACGTAGGCGCGCTCGAAATGAGCGATGGATCCGGCGATCTGACGGTGAGTGGCGCCGCGGGCTCCGTCCGCATCACGGATGGCTCGGGCAAGCTCACGATCGAGAACGTGACTGGAGATGTGACAGTGAATGATGGCTCCGGCGAGATCGAAGTACGCAACGTGAGCGGCTCATTCACCGTGGAGTCCGACGGCTCCGGCGGCATTTACGCCACGGACGTTCGCGGATCGGTCGTCGTCGAGAACGACGGCTCGGGCGAAATCGAGGTGACCAAGGTGGGGCACGACTTCAGGGTCGAGTCAAAAGGCAGCGGCAGCATCGACTACAGCTCCGTGTCGGGAAAGATCGACATTCCGGAGCGCCATCGGGGTCGCGGGTACGGGAGCTACGAGCGCTAATTTCATCCCGAAAAGTGTGTTCCGGCCCCTGAGCTGGCCTGATTTCCGTTTGGGCAAAGCAGGCGTGCATGCTTATTGCCGCACTGCGAGCCACACTGTGCGGGAAACGGAAGATGCGATTGCGGCTCTTCCGTTGATACGCCTGCCCTACAAACGGAGAACGAAATGCGATTTCTGGCAATCAGCTTTTGTGCACTTGCTTTGATACCTGGCGCGGCCAGCGCGCAGCAGTCCAAACAGATCTCGACGAAGGGCCCGACGCTTCAATCAGCCGCCGTCGGATTCAGCGTCAAGGAAGCAAAGGTCGACGCATCGACGAAAGTCACGGCGGCACCCGTCGTCGCGCGGCATCAGGGCCAGGACGTAGCGTTCATGGCTGTCGGCGTCGGCGCAATGATCGCCGGCGCTTTGATCGGCGGCACAGCGGGCACGATCATCATTATCGGCGGCGCGGCACTGGGATTGATCGGCCTCTACCACTACCTGGAATAACGATCGGCGTTGACGCTCCTCTGAAGACCCTTCGACGCTGAGGCAAGAACCGCAGTGACCAAGCCGATCTCGTCGCGAGTCCACGGCGTGCTCGACTATGCCACGGTGGTTGGGCTGCTCAACGCGCCGATGGTGTTCGGCTTCCACGGAACGCCGGCCGTCGTCGTTTACTGGCTCGCCGGCATTCATCTGTTGATGACGGGGTGCACCGATTTCCCGCTGGGCTTCTTCAAATTCATTCCGTTCAGGATCCACGGCGCGATCGAGCTGGTGGCGGGGTTATTTCTGATCGCCGCGCCGTGGATCTACGGATTTGCCAGTGACAGCGTCCCGCGCAACTTCTTCATCGTGATTGCGATCGTCATCTTCGTGGCCGTTGCGCTCACCGACTACTCGGGGCGCGTCGTACTGGCGCCGGCAGAGCCGGGCGATCGCCGACAGCGCAGGTAACTCGACGGGCTAAGCGGCTCCGTCGACGTGGAGAGTTCCGGAGCTCACGAGAACCGATTGTCCACCGACCTTGATCGCGGCGAGCTGACCTCGCTTCAGCTCGACCTCGAGCTCCAGCCTGCTGGGTCTTCCCATCTCCACACCCTGATCGACCGTCCAGCGCAGCGTTCCATCGCGCTTCTCAGAGCGAAGCGCCAGGAATCCAGCAAGTGCGGCGCAGGCGCTGCCCGTCGCGGGATCTTCTCCGATGCCCAAGCCGGGAGCGAACATGCGCGCGCGTATGTGGCATCCCTCGAAGATGTTGCTCCAGTCTTCGGTGCTGTAGACGAACATCTCGGGCGCCCAGTAGTCCCGCAGCGCCTGCTCCCACTTGAGCACGTCTACTTTCACCCACGAGAGCATCTCCGGCTTCTTGATTGGGATGAAGAGGTACGGCACACCGCACGACACTGCTTCCGGCTCGATCATGTCGTCGGCGACGATGTGACTCGGCTCCAGCGAAAGAATCTCGCAGAGCGTTTCGGGCGGAGGCGGAGGGTCCTTGATCTCGGGCAGCCGGGCTGAAGTGAGCTGAGCAAAAACGGGCTTGCCGTCCTTCGAGCGGATGAGGACGGGCACGGGTCCCACGCCCTCTTCGAGCACGATGCGCGTCTCACCACCGTCGAGTGGAATGTCACCAATGGCAGCGAGAACGAACGCGCAGCCAACGGTGGGATGTCCGGCGAAGGGCAGCTCCATGTTGGGAGTGAAGATTCGAACGCTGCGCGTGTTGCTCTTCGTCGCGGGCGGAAAAACGAACACGGTCTCGGAGTAGTTGAACTCGCGTGTGATCGCCTGCATCTGCGCGTCCGACAATCCACGGGCATCAGGAATCACCGCGAGCGGATTCCCTCCGTGCAGATGATCGGTAAAAACGTCGGCGGTATGAAAGGCGTATGACATACGCCTCAGAATGTGCGAAGACCAGTCGCGTCCGGCTACCAGTGACGCGACAAGGTTCGGGTAGCCAAGGGGGCGCGGGGGCCTCGGCAGCCGCGGCCACAAATTCATTGACTGGAAGGCCTTAATGGGTTAGGTTAAAACCCTGAAGCGCAACGTTTGCGCGACATAGCCAGTGAACTCACGGGGACCTGGAGAAAGTGCCAGGTCTTTTTTGGTTCCCGGGCTTGGAAAGGCGGCCATTTCGGCCGCGAACAAACAGTAGTCGGACAGGTACCGCAAAAACGGCACTCCGACACAATTGAATGAGGATGTACCGAACATGCGTACCACC
>Ga0193723_1000143_pt1 | contig 24783 bp, 18 predicted proteins | sample H2m2metaG_FD_143042 | JGI IMG/M metagenome (GOLD analysis project Ga0193723, IMG submission 143042) | Soil microbial communities from a riparian zone of the East river system, Colorado, United States - H2m2 | ecosystem: Environmental > Terrestrial > Soil > Riparian zone | place: USA: East River...
TACAGCCCGCGCTCCTGCACCCAGCCGCGCCAGTCACCGTCGCCGATCGCATTGGGATAATGAAAGACGGCATGGGCAGGATCGAGCTCGGTGACCGGTGCGGTTTCGTCCGTCACGCGGTCGTGGGGGCGCGCGATGGTCAAGGGATACGGCGCAAATCCACCCTCGACGAACGGATACTGCTGGTACTGCACGATGAGGAGCCCACCCTTCGTCACATAATCAAGGAGCCGGCCATTGTTGGCCACGAGCGCGGGCTCGGTCTCGTACGCCCGGCTCCCGATCACGACGACGTCGTAGCGCGACAGGTCGCCCCGCGCGAGCGAATCGGGGCCGATCAGCTCGACCGGCACACCGATCGCCAGCAGCGCTTCGGGAACGCGGTCCGCGGCGCCGCGCACATAGCCCACGTGGGACACGCCCGGCAACGCGACACGCGCCGCGCGAATCTGTGCGACGGAGGGCCTGGTCAGCGCGCGCGGCCGGATGTGCGGGTAGTCGATGATCTCGAGCCAGCCCGAGCCGGCGCGCAGATCGTACGTTCCCGACTTGAGACTGTCGGCGGTCGGCGGTGCGACCGCCAGCACCACACTCTTCGTTTCATCTTCGCGCGTGAAGGCGAGACTTTCGGCGGGAATCGGCGGCCAGCCGGCGGGAGGCGTGAGCGCGGTGCGAACGGACGCGGCTCCGCGGGCGCGATTGGTCACCGTCACCGTGAAGTGCCGAGGCTCGTGCGATCCGCCGTCAATCGGCCAGAGCAACTCGTCCGGCGCGATCGCGACATCGACGTCGCGCGTGACGAAGATCGGGCGCCGGACCTCGCCGATGGCCTGGTCGCGGTAGCGGTATACGACCTCGCGGGTCAGCGTGATCGACTCGCCGCCGATGACCAGGCGCACCCGCGCCGTCACCGGCGGCGGCTCGAACGGCAGGCCGCGCACATCCGCGGGAGCCGCAGACCAGTCGTACAGCCCGCCGCGATTGGTGAGCGGACGACGCAAGAAATAGGGTTGGGTCCGCTCGGCATCTTTTCCCACCGTCAACACGAAACGGCGCGTCACCAGCGATCCGGGCGCGACGGTTGGGGCCCCGAGCTCGAGGCGCTCCAGGCTCCACCCGGTGGGCGCGGCCACGGCAACGCTGTCCAGGCGCACGACGCTGTCGCCCGCGTTCCAGACGTTCACTTCTATCTGCAGCCGCTCGCCCGGCGTGACGATTCCGTCGTCGGCGGTGCCATCCACGGATACGCCGGCCGCGGTCGCGATCGCGCGCTCGAGCAGCGCGCGCTGCACGGTGTCAGCGGCGCCGACCAGTCGCAGCGCGCGGATCAAATACGGCAGCGTGACGGACGGACGCCACGGCGTCAGCCCCGCACGCGCGGAGTCGATGAGTGCTGCGTAACCCGCAACGCGAATTGCGGTATCCACACCCGCAAAGATCGAGGTCTCGGCACCCCCAGTCCCCGATCCCAAGCCCCCAGCCCCTGTTCTCGTCGCCAGCAGCGCGAGTCCGGACGTGGCCGGCCCGGGCCGCTGCAGCTGGCCCATATCCTGGGACCGATGGCGGCTGCGGCTCGCCATCGCGACCTGGAAATATGATTGACCGAGGATCGGATCGAGGATGCCGACAGGCAGGGTGAGCGTGGTGGCGCTGGGATCGCCGCGCGTCGAGCGGTAGAACTTCTGTGGCCCCCAGGTCGAGTCGCGCAGCAGGTCGAACGCCTGGCGGGCGAGAATCGCCGAAACCTGATGGTGCCCGTGCCCGTCGGCCGGCGTCCCGGAGAATACGGCGATGATGATCTGCGGCCGGAACCGCCGGATCACATCCACCACGTCTTTCAGAATCGAGTCGCGCGGCCAGAACCGGAACGTCTCTTCGACCGACTTCGAGAAGCCGAAATCGTAGGCACGCGTGAAAAACTGGCGCGCGCCGTCGAGCTCACGCGCCGCGAGCAGCTCTTCGGTTCGAATGATGCCGAGCTCGGGGCCAAGCTCGGGACCGATGAGATTCTGGCCACCCTCACCGCGCGTCAGCGAGAGATAGGCGGCCTGCGCGCCCATGCCGCGTGAGAGCAACACCAGGAGCTGGGTGTCCTCATCGTCGGGGTGCGCGCCGATCATCAGCACCCGCTTGTTGCTGCCGAGCTGCCGCAACGTGCTCGCCAGCGCAGCGACGCCGCCCGTGCCAGCCGGGGACAGTTGTCCCTGGGAAGCACGGGCGGCGCCGACGCTCAGGAAGAGCCCGAGGAGCCCGCCGACACACAGTTTCACTATTGGGAAAGGTACACGGCGCCGCCCTTCATAACGAATTTCACCCGTTGCAGTTCCGTGATATCGCGCGTAGGATCGCCCGCGACGGCGATGATGTCAGCGTACAGTCCGGGTGCGATGGCGCCGACGTTTTGTTCCTGGCCGAGTAACGCCGCGGCAACCGAGGTTCCCGATTGAATCGCCTGCATCGGCGTCATCCCGTACTGCACGTAGTACTCGAATTCCTTCGCTTGATTGATCTCGGTCCATGGAAAGCCGCCGACGTCGGTGCCCATGACGATCTTCACGCCGCGCCGCAGCGCCCGACCAAAGGCGCGCCGCTCGAGATTGACGAGCGCCACCCAGACACCGCCCCGTGCCACGACATGCGCACCGACCGTGACCGTGGGTACCCAGTACACGTTGTTCCGCACCATCACGTCCATCAGCGAGTCGGTGAGGCCGTCGCCGTGCTCGATGGAGTTGACACCGGCGCGGAGCGCCGCGGCGATACCGTCGGAGCCGATCGCGTGCGCCGCCGCGAAGCGGCCCAGGCGGTGCGTCTCGTCCACGATAGCTTTGGCTTCGGCGTCGGTGAAGTTGACCCAGCTGTGCAGCACGCTGTCGGGCGTGAAGTAATACCGGCGGTCGCTGTAGTACTTGATCCAGTCCGCGCCGTGCTGCACCTGCTGGCGTACCGCCAGGCGCGCGTTGTCCACGCCGTCCACCGGCTGGACGCCGTGCGGAAGCTCGAGCTCCCAGTTCGCGGTCGTGATCGGATACATCCCGGTCGGCGCCATCGCGCGCGTCGAGGCGAAGATCCGGGGCCCCGGGATCTCCCCGTTGTTGATCGCGAGCTTCACATCCACGTCGGCGTACATCGCCCCTTCAGTTTCGAGATCGCGGATCGCCGTGAAGCCGTGCTCCAACGCAATCCGCGCATTCCGGGCCGCGAGAATGGCGCGGTAGGGCGTGGATTGCTTGAGCAGCTGGTCTTCGTACTCCTGCGACGTGATGTCGCCCTGCAGGAGCAGATGGGTATGGGCGTCGATCAGCCCGGGCAGGACGGTCATCTGGCTGAGATCGATTACCCGGGCGTTTGGGGCCTGTCCCTGGATCTGGGCCAGCGGACCGACCGCCTTGATCCTTTCGCCTTCGATCAGGATTCCTACATTGGGCTGGACGCTGGCGGACCGGCCGTCCACCAGGCGCCCCGCTTTGATCAGCACCTGCGGCGTCTGGGCATTGGCAGCCCGCAGGACGACGAGACCAACGAACAACAGCAGAAACCCGCGCATCGGTGAGCTCCGGTTCGGGAGAGGCGCGGCAAATCTATCATCTCGGCGACGGAGGCGTACATGGCGGTGCACATGACCTGCGAATGCGGTACGTCCTACGACCTCAAGGATGAGTTTGCGGGGAAGCTCGTGAAGTGTCCGCAGTGCGGGCGGCCCGCGCGCGCCCCCACCGCCCGCAGCGCCCCCAGCGCCGTCGCGACGGCAGAAGGCGACCCCGCGTTCGACCGGGATATTTTTCTCCTGCGCCAGCAGATGTTGAAGATCTCCGAGAAGTACGATGTCGGTGACGAACAGGGCAACAAGATCATCTTCGTCGAACGTCCCGCGCACCTGTTGCGGAATCTGGGCGCGATCCTCGTCGTTCTTGCCGGGCTGCTCGTCGGATTGCCTGCGTTCGCGGCGCTCATCGACGCCATGCCGCCCGGCGCCCTCCGGACGATCGTGGGGATCATCGGCATGGTCACGATCCTCGTCGGCTCGATTGTGCTGGGGGTAGTGATTTCAGCCAAGCGGCACGTCACGTTCTATCGCGACCAATCCAAGCGCGAGAAGCTGATCGACATCCTCCAGGACAAGAAATTCCAGCCGATCACCATGACGTACACGGTGCGCGACGCCCGCGGCCGTCCGCTCGCCAAGCTCGGCAAGAATTGGTTGTTCAACGCGATCCGCAAGCGGTGGTACGTGTGGGCACCGAACGGGACGCTGTTGTTCCTCGCGAAGGAAGACTCCATCATCCTGTCGCTGCTCCGACGCTTTCTCGGTCCCCTGTTCGGCCTCCTGCGCACCAACTTCATCTTCCTCCCCGCCGGAACCGAGGATGTCATTGGCGAATTCAAGCGCAAATTCACGATCCTCGACCGCTACGTGCTCGACATGACGTCCGATCCAGAGCGACTCATGGACCGGCGCATCGCCATCGCCCTCGGCGTCATGCTGGATACCGGAGAGCGGCGGTGACCACGGGCCCGGGCGGGGTGAACGGCGGCGAGCACGAAGAGCCAATCCTCATCACGCCGGACATGTTGGCCCCCCCGCCGCCCCCGCGCCGAGCGGCCGCAAAAGTCTCCGACGGCCGCGTGGACTTCGAGCGCGGCATGCGGCGGCTCCCGCCCCTCATCATCGCCCTGATCCTCGCCAATGTGGCGGTGTTTGTCTGGGAGGTCAGCGCCGGTGCGTTTGCTCCGATCTTGGCATCGACTGGTCCTGATCACGCCAATCCGGTAATGGCCGGTGCGCTGATCCGCGAGCGCGTTCTCGCCGGTGAGTGGTGGCGGATGATCACGGCAACCTTCCTGCACGGCGGCCCCGATCATCTCATCGGCAACATGGTCGCACTGTTCATCGTCGGAATGGCGTGCGAGCATGCCTTCGGCGTGGCCCGCACCGCGGCGATCTATTTCGGGAGTGGCTTGGCCGGAACGGCGTTCAGCCTGGCGACCGGACCGGGACCGTCGGTCGGGGCGTCGGGCGCGATCTTCGGCGTCCTGATGGCCGTCGTCGTCATGCTCTATCGCAACCAGCAGTACTTCTTCGTGCGCGACAAGCGGATCGGCTTCGTGCTCGCGGCCTGGGCGGGTTGGCAGCTCTTCGTGGGATTCATGAGTCCATTCATCGACAACTTCGCGCACCTGGGTGGAATGACGGGGGGCGCGATCGCGGCGCTGCTGCTGACGCCGACACTCGCGAGGCAGGAACAGATTGTTCGGATGTCTTGAATAGCTGCACGTAAAAAAAGGAGGGGCGCAGCATGCTGCGCCCCTACGACATTCCCTTACCGTCCCATACCGTCCTTAGCCGTCCCTTACCGTCGGTGTTACCGCGCCGCTAGCGGCTTGCCGTCCGCATCCAGGAATCTGATCTCTCCGAAATTCAGCTCGCGAATCCCGGCTTCGATCTTCGACCGATCGCCCACGACCACCCAGACGAGGTGATCGGGTCGGATCGCTTCCTGCGCCGCGCCCGCGGCGTCGGGAATCGTCAACGCGCGCACGCGCTGCGCATACGTCTCGTAGTAATGATCGTCCAACCCGAATGTCACGAGCTGTTCGAGCGAGCCCTGCACGGCGTCCATCGTTTCCCAATTGCCGGGCAGCGTGAGCGTCAGGTTCGCCTGCGCCTTCGCCAGCTCGTCCGCCGTCACCGGTTTCGGGCCGAGGATGCCGCGGAGCTCCCGATCGACCTCGATCATCGACTCCTTCGTCTTGTCGGTCTGGACCGGTGCGTACGCGATGAACGGGCGCTGGCCGCGCGCGTCCCAGATCAAGGTGAACGCGCCGTACGACCAGTGTTTCGCTTCGCGCAGGTTCATGTTGACGCGCGACGTGAATTGCCCGCCCAGGAGTGACGTCATCGCTTCGATGGCGTACTCGTGCGGATTGGCCTTTGGCGGCGCGAGATCGGCGGCGAAAATGATCGACTGCTCCGCCCCCGGCCGATCGAGGATGTAGACGAGTGACCGCGGCTGATCGGCGACGGTGCTCACGTTCTTCTGCGGCACCTCGCCGGCTCGCCAGCCGCTGAACAGCCGCGCCAGCTTCGGCTGGATTTCCGCCAGCGTGACGTCGCCGACGATCACCAGGGTCGCGTGGTTCGGCTTGAACCAGGTGCGGTGGAACCGCACCAGATCGTCGCGGGTCATGGCCGACACCGACGCTTCCGTGCCCGACCCCGTCAGCGGATTGCCGTACGCATGATTGGCGCCGTACAGCAGCTGCGGGAAGACGCGCAGCCCCATCTGCACCGGCTGCACTTTCTCGCGTTGGATGCGCGCCAGGCGCTGCCGCTGCTGCCGCTGAAAGTCGGCCTGCGGGAACGACGGATTGAGCAGTACGTCCGTGAAGACATCGAGGGCCGGATCGAGATTGTCCTTCAGCGTCGAGAGCGCGACGCGCGACACGTCCAGCTGCGAGCTCGTGAAGAGCTGGGCGCCCAGCTGCGACAGCGTGTCGCTGATCTGCAGCGCGGTGCGCCGGGTCGTGCCTTCGTCCAGCATGTCCAGGGCGAGACTCGCCGTGCCGGGGGCCGAGAATTGATCCGCTGCATAGCCGGCATCCACGAGCAGCGTCAGCTGCACCTGTGGAATCGAGTGCCGCTCGGCGAGTACGACCTTGAGCCCGTTCGGCAGCGTCGCGCGCGTAAATGCCGGGAAGCGGGCGTCGGGCGGCGTCCCTGCGTCAGGCAGCTTCGAGCGGTCGGCACCGCTGGCCGCGGTCTCGAACGTGGGATAGGGATGCACTTCGAGCACCCAATCGCCGTCGCTGAGCCAGCGGGTCGCCGCAGATTTGAGATCGCCGAGCGTTGCCGTCGCGATGCGCCGCTGCGTCACCAAGTAATGATCGGCGCTGCCGGTGAAGACTTCGTTCCGCGCGAGCACGTCGGACTTCCCGCCGAAGCCCCCGATCCGCTCGATCCCGCGAATGAAGTTCGCGCGCGACTGGGTCTTCACGCGCCGCAGCTCGCTCGCGGTTGGACCCGTCTGGATCAAGCGCGTGACCTCTTCGTCGATGGCCCGTTCCACCCGCGCCAGATCGCCGTTCGGCTTCGCCGTCGCGCGAATCACGAGCTGGCCGCCGATCTCACGGAGATCGACGTAGGCGATGACGTCGGTGGCGATCTGGTCGTCATAGACCAGCCGCTTGTAGAGCCGCGACGTCTTCCCGGCCGCGAGCACGTCGGTCACGAGATCGAGATAGTCGGCGTCCGCCGATCCATACTCCGGGATGTTCCATTCTTTGTAGATTCGCGCCTGCGGGACGCGGTCCTGCATGATCTCCCGGTGCGACCCGGTGCGCTTCGCGATCCACGTCCCCTGCTTGGCAATCGGCGGAGTCGCGGGAATGTCGCCGAAGAACCGCTCCACCTTCTGACGTGCCGTCTCGGCCGTGATGTCGCCGGCGACCACGATGACGGCGTTGTTCGGCCCGTAGTAGGTGCGGAACCAGTTCTTCACATCCTCGACCGACGCCGCGTTGAGATCTTCCATCGACCCGATCACCGACCACGAGTACGGATGGCCCGCGGGATAGGTGCCCTCGGTCATCAGCTCGTCGACTTTGCCGTACGGTTCATTCTCGCCCTGGCGCTTTTCGTTCTGGACGACGCCGCGCTGCTCGTTCACCTTCGCCGTGTCGATCGCCCCGAGCAGATGGCCCATGCGATCGGACTCCATCCACAGCGCGATGTCGAGCGCGTTGGTGGGCACGTTCTCGAAATAGTTGGTGCGGTCTTCGTTCGTCGTACCGTTCTGATCGGTCGCGCCGATGCGCTCGAAGGGCTGGAAGTAGTCGTCGTTGAAATGTTCGCTGCCGTTGAACATCAGGTGCTCGAACAGGTGCGCGAAGCCGGTGCGGCCCGGCCGCTCGTTCTTCGAGCCCACGTGGTACCAGATGTTCACGGCGACGATCGGCGCCTTGTGGTCCTCGTGGACGAGGAGGGTGAGTCCGTTTTTCAGCACGACGCGCTGATACGGGATGGTGATCGGCGCCGGAGCGGACGACCGTGCGGCAGGCCGCCGCGTGGCGGTTCGAGACGGGCGCTGGGCGGTTCCGGGCGTGGGCAACGCCGTGGCGAGCCCGAGCGCCAGGGTCAAAAACGCTATGCGGGACATGGAAATCTCCTTCAAAAGGCTGACGGCGGGCTGAACCAGGTGAGAAGATATTACATTACCAGAGCATGGCTACCCTCGCCGAACCCAAACAGCCCAAAGTCAGCGCCGACGAGGCGCGTGAAGTCGCCGAGGCGGCACGCGAGCAGGAGTGGGCCGCGCCGAGCTTCGTGCGTGACCTGTTCCTCGGCAAGCTGCGGATGGACCTGATTCACCCCTACCCCGAACAAGACGCGGACGAAGTCGCCCGCGCGAAACCGTTTCTCGACAAGCTCGAGCGATTCCTCCGCGAGGACGTCGATTCCGATCGGATCGACCGCGAAGGAGAGATCCCCGAGAAGGTGATCGAGGGTCTGCGCCAGCTCGGCGCATTCGGCATCAAGATTCCCCGCGAGTACGGTGGGCTCGGCTTATCGCAGCTCTCCTACATGAAGGCGATCGAGCTCGTGTCGTCGGTGGACGGCTCGTTGACCGCGCTCCTGTCCGCGCACCAGTCGATCGGCGTGCCCCAGCCGCTCAAGATGTTCGGCAACGAAGCGCAGAAGAAGAAATACTTCCCGCGTCTCGCCAAGGGCGCGATCTCGGCGTTCGCGCTCACCGAGCACGGCGTAGGCTCGGACCCCGCCGCGATGGAAACGGCCGCCATCCTCGACGACGACGTCTGGGTCCTGAACGGCGAGAAGCTGTGGTGCACCAACGGCACCAAGGCGGAGCTCCTCGTCGTGATGGCGCGGACACCGTCGAAGATGGTCAACGGGAAAGAAAAGAAGCAGATCACGGCGTTCATCGTGGAGACCGACTGGCCGGGCGTCGAGATCGTGCATCGCTGTCACTTCATGGGTCTCAAGGCGCTCTACAACGGCGTGATCCGCTTCACCAACGTGCGCGTGCCCAAGGAAAACGTGCTCTGGGGCGAGGGCAAGGGATTGAAGCTCGCGCTCATCACGCTCAATACCGGCCGTTTGACCCTGCCCATTTCGTCGGTCGCCGCGGGCAAGCGCTGCCTCGAGATCTCGCGCCGCTGGGCGGCCGAGCGCGTGCAGTGGGGCCGGCCGATCGGCCAGCACGATGCGATTGCGCAGAAGATCGGCACGATGGCGGCGAACACGCTCGCCATGGAGGCGGTGGCCGAGCTGTGCGGGGCGATGGCGGAGCGCGGCGGCTACGACATCCGCCTCGAGGCCGCCATCGCCAAGCTGTACAACTCCGAGGCCGGCTGGCGCATCATCGACGACACGGTGCAGATCCGCGGCGGCCGCGGTTACGAAACGGCCGATTCGTTGCGCGCGCGCGGCGAGGCGCCGATCGCCGTCGAGCGCATCATGCGCGACTTCCGGATCAACCTGATCTTCGAGGGCTCGTCGGAGATCATGCACCTGTTCATCGCGCGCGAAGCCGTGGACAAGCATCTCCAGGTCGCCGGCGACGTGGTCATGCCTGGAAAAACTGCGCGGGAGCGCTTGGCCGGCCTGGTCCGCTCCGCGGGGTTCTACGGATGGTGGTATCCGTCGCGCTGGCTGGGCTGGAGCCTGTGGCCGCGCTACGCCGAGTTCGGGCGGCTGGCGAAACACGTCCGCTTCGTCGAGCGCAGCTGCCGCCGTCTGGCACGCAGCGTCTTCCATTCGATGATTCGGTTCGGGCCGAAGCTCGAGCTCCGCCAATCGGTGCTGTTCCGGCTGGTGGACGTGGCCGCCGAGTTGTTTGCGATGGCGGCCACCTGCTCACGGGCGCAACTGCTCTACACGAAGGATCGCGCGGCGGGCGCGCGGGCAGTCAAACTCGCGGATCTGTTCTGCAGGCAGGCGCGCCGGCGGGTGCGTTCCAAGTTCAACGGATTGCGGCGCAATGAAGACGTCCCCACCTACAAGTTTGCCCAGGAGATTCTGGCCGGCGAGCACCGCTGGTTGGAACGCGAGATTGTGGAGTTGCCCGAGTAGGCGGTTAGGCGGCCTGGTGGGCGATCATGATGCTCTTCAGACGCTCAGGTGCTTCAGCCCCCGCATCACCGTAGGGCGACGGATGGCCTTCCTGCTCCATCACGACCGTGGGACACACGAGGGGAAACTGCCGGGCACGAATCCGGTCGGCGGCGGCCTGCGCGGCCACCGGCGTCGCGATCACAACCTCACGCGCGCCTAACCCCGTGGCGGCCTTCGCCGCGGCCAGCACCTTCCATGGATAGACGACTTGTCCTTCGACGATCACCACGGTGCGTCCCTCGAGCTTCTTCACGGGACGCTGCGTGCGGTACAGCACGAGATCCTGCTTTACCCGCGCGCGTGACTCGTCGATCGCGGCCTGGAGCTTTTCGAGGAGATTCATCCCCGGCTGAAAATCGGGGTCCATCTCGGCGGGCGCCGACTCGGCCATCGCGCCGATCGGTGCGAGGTTGGCGCCCAGCTTGATGAACGACGCCACGATCACGTCGAACTGGGCGCCCATCGCTTTGGCGGCATGGGCGGCGATTTCGACACCTTCCGGCGTGATGCCCAGCAAAATGCAGGACTGATAGCCGCGGCTGGCGAGTTGCTGCCCCAAGAGCGCACCGGCACTCGAGCGGGTGGGATAGAGACTGGGTCTTGGCTGAGCCACGGTTCGCAAGATACGAGAGCGATCGGCTATCGGCCATGAGCTATCGGGCGAACAGCCAGTTATCTTTTCGACTCCCCACTCCAGGGATCCGCAGTGCCGAAGGACACGCTCACGGTCGTCGACAACCGCACCGGCAAGAGCTACGAGCTGCCGATTCAGGACGGAACAGTTCGGGCAGCCGATCTCCGCCAGATCAAGGCATCCGACGACGATTTCGGGCTGATGTCGTACGACCCCGCCTTCATGAACACGGCGGCGTGCCGCAGCGCCATCACGTTCATCGACGGCGACAAGGGAATCCTGCAATACCGCGGCTATCCGATCGAGCAGCTCGCCGAGAAGAGCACGTTCCTCGAGACCTCGTATTTGCTCCTCCACGGGGAGCTTCCGACGGCCGCCGAGCTGGACAGCTGGGTCTACCAGGTCACGCACCACACGATCATTCACGAGAACATCAAGAAGTTCATCGACGGCTTCCACCATGACGCACACCCGATGGGGATGTTCGTCAGCGCCGTCGCGGCCCTCTCGACGTTTTATCCCGAAGCGAAACGGATCTTCGAGGAGAAGTCGCGCAGCAACCAGATCGTCCGGTTGATCGCCAAGACGCCGACGCTGGCGGCGTTTGCGCACCGCCACTCCGTGGGGATGCCGTACGCCTACCCCGACAACGATCTGAGCTATACCGGCAACTTCCTGAACATGATGTTCAAGACGACCGAGGTGAAATACTCGCCGCACCCCGTGCTCGAGCGCGCGCTCGACGTCCTGTTCATTCTCCACGCCGACCACGAACAGAACTGCTCGACCAGCGCGATGCGCGGGATCGGATCCTCGCATCCCGATCCGTTCTCCTGCATGGCGGGGGCCGCCGCGGCGCTGTACGGGCCGCTGCACGGCGGGGCGAACGAGGAAGTGCTGCGCATGCTGCGCGAGATCGGGTCGATCGACGCGATTCCCGCGTACCTCCAGCGCGTCAAGAAGGGCGAAGTCCGGTTGATGGGCTTTGGACACCGCGTCTACAAGAACTTCGACCCCAGAGCCAAGATCATCAAGCAGATCGCCGAACAGGTGTTCGACGTGACGGGCAAGAACCCGCTCATCGACATCGCGGTGGAGCTCGAGCGGATCGCGCTGCAGGAGGAGTATTTCGTGACGCGGAAGCTGTACCCCAACGTCGACTTCTACTCCGGCATCATCTACGAAGCGATGAAGTTCCCGGTGGACATCTTCCCCGTCTTGTTCGCGATCGGGCGGACGCCGGGGTGGCTCGCGCAATGGCAGGAGATGCTGCTCGACAAGGAACAGAAGATCGCCCGCCCGCGGCAGGTGTATGTCGGTCCACCGAAGCGGGATTACGTGCCCATCGAAAAGCGCTAAAACCGTCAAGCAAGAGCGTCAAGTAGAGGCGTCCAGCAGAAGCGTACAAACGTGCTAGCATTACGTCGTTGCTTGACGGTCTTGCTCGACGGCTTTTCTCGACGGTTTTTGGGGGTTCCATGCCCACTTACGTTTTGCTCTCCAACCTGACGGACGAGGGCGCGAAGGCGCTCAAGAGCAACCCGAAGCGGCTGCAGGAAGTGAACAAGGAGATCGAAAAGTTCGGGGCCAAGGTCACCGCGCAGTACGCGGTGCTCGGCCCCTATGACTTCATCAGTATCGTCGAGTGCCCCGACAACGAGACCATCGCGCGCGTGTCGGTGGAGCTGTCCTCACGAGGCAGCATCCGGCTCATGACGCTCGCCGCGACGCCCGTCGCGAACTTCATCCGGACGCTGAAGACGAGAGATTAGCGGCGCTTCAACCCTCGCCGGGGCCTCAGCGAACGCTCCGGCCGAGGCGCTTCGGCGATCGCCTGCCGCGGCTGCAGCGGCGACACCGAGGGCTCGAATCCCGGAATCACTTCGCGCGGGAAGTTCTGCCCGATCAGCCGCTCGACGTCGGCCATGAGCAGCCATTCGTCGGGCGAAATGAGGGTCAGCGCGAGTCCCCGCGCCCCGGCGCGCGCGGTGCGGCCCACGCGATGGACGTAGACCTCGGCATCCTGCGGCACGTCGAAGTTCACCACCATGCGGATGCCTTCGACGTCGATGCCGCGCGCGGCGATATCGGTCGCGACCAGAATCTCGGCCGCGCCCGAGCGGAACTGGTCGAGCGTCCGGGTGCGGTGGCTCTGCGCCTTGTCGCCATGGAGCGCGTTGGCCGGAATGTCCTCGCGCTTGAGGAACGTGACGAGCTTGTCGGCGCCGTACTTCGTCCGCGTGAAGATCAGCGTCTGACCCGCGGGCTTGGCCTTCAGAATGGCGGCGAGCGCACCCTTCTTCTGCAGCTTGTCCACCGCGACGATGACGTGTTCGATGCCCTCGGCGGCCTGCGCGCGGCGGCCGATTTCCACCGAGGCGTGGCCGTTGAGCGCTCGACGCGCGAGCGCGTCCACCTCGGGCGATATGGTCGCCGAAAAGAGCATCGTCTGACGCTCGTCCGGCAACTTGCTCAGGATGCGCTTCACGTCGGGCGCGAATCCCATGTCCAGCATGCGATCAGCCTCGTCCAGGACGAGGACCTCCAGCTGGGAGAAATCCACGTGGCCACGCTCCATGTGATCGAGCAAACGGCCGGGCGTGGCGACGACGATGTCGGCGCCGTGCTTCAGCGCGCGGGTCTGCGGCTCCATCCCGACGCCGCCGTACACCGCGGCCCCCTTGAGATGGGTGTGCCGCCCATACGCCTTGATGCTGGTGGCAACCTGCTCCGCCAGCTCGCGTGTGGGTACGAGAATCAGCGCGCGGAGCACGCCGCGCGTCCCGGCGGACAACCGCTGCAGGATCGGCAACATGAACGCCGCCGTCTTGCCGGTGCCGGTTTGGGCTGAGCCGATGAGATCGCGGCCCGCGAGGGCCAGCGGAATCGCTTCGGCCTGGATGGGGGTTGGCTGCGTGTAGCCTTCATCGGCGACGGCGCGAACCAGTTCGGGCGCTAGGCCCAGTGCTGCAAATGGCATACTACTCCTAGGTACACACACACTCGCTGCGAGGTGGCCCAATGCCAACTCGACGTCAGCGACGCTTCAGTTTTTGAACCTGGGGGAGAGTACCGTGCGTGTGTTCAGCGACGGAGTCCCTGAGCGGGACTTCCAGAAGGAGCCAGCTCGCGGTTCTTTGCACCAAGAAGGTAATCGGAAGAGATCCGAAAAAACAGGGCCAAACACTACTAGGCCACAGACGCAGCAGCGGTAAACAGTCTTGAGGCAACGGGTTGTCCTGTTGCGAACGACTGCTCACCGCGGTGCGTCTGTGGGCTAGTCTTTGCAGGTCCTACTTCGAACCCGCACCAACGACGGGCTCAGTGCCCCACCACCACAACCGCGGGAGTGCCCGTTGCCGCGGCCATACCTCGTTCAGCGTTTCACCCTCGTACAGCCGGCCGTTCTTCATCACGTAGCGAACCGTGTTCGTGTTGTGGATGTCCTCGAGCGGATTCGCGTCCAGCACGATCAAGTCGGCCAGTTTGCCCGGCTCGATCGAGCCCAGATCCTGCTCCATCCCGATCGCATTCGCGCCGTGGATCGTGCCGACGCGGAGGACGTCGTGGTTCGACATTCCGCCCGCCGCCATGGCCCACAATTCCCAGTGGTCGCCCAGCCCGTCCATCTGACCGTGACCGCCGAGGCCGATGTGGCCGCCGGCTTTCAAAACCGCATTCGCCGACGCCGCGATCCGCGGGAAGACGTACTGGTTCTCCCGGAACCACGGCCGCCGCTCGGCACGCTGATCGATCTCATCGTGCGGCATGAAGCGGCGTACTTTGGGATTGTCGTGGATGTCGTAGCGCTCGTAGAAGAAGTTTTCGCTCCACGGACCGCCGTAGGACACCAGCAACGTCGGCGTGTACGTGATGCCGGACTGCGCGATCAGCTTCACCGCATCCTGGTACAGCGGCATGATCGGATAGCTGTGCTCCGATCCGGGATAGCCATCGAGCACCGTGGTCAGGTTCATCTTGAAATCGAGCCCGCCTTCGAGCGTCGGCATCAGGCCCAGCTCCTTCGCCGCCATGATGACCCACTGCCGCTGCTTGCGGTTGCCGGTCATGTACATCTTGATCGTGTTGATGCGATAGAACTCGCTGTAGCGGCGCAGCGCCTGGCGCGTGTCGTCGAGGCTCTTGAAGTCTTCGTCCCAAAAAACGCCCGGGCCGGTGTGGAAGATGCGCGGCCCGAGGATCTCTCCCGTCTCGACTAAATCGGCATACGTCAGGACGTCCGTTGTGGCGGTCTGCGGATCCCGGGTGGTGGTCACGCCCCACGCCAGATTGGCGAGGTATTTCCAGACCTGCGTCTCGTGGACGCCCCAGGTGGGCCAGGGATGCGCGTGGACGTCCACAAACCCCGGAATGATGGTCTTGCCCGAGACGTCGATGACCCGCGCGTTGGCCGGTGCGTTCCCGCGCGGGCCGACCGACACGATGCGATTGTCCGTCACGACGACGTCGCCGTTCTCGATTACTTCGTCGCCCTTCATCGTCACGATGCGGGCGCCGCGCAACACGACGGTGCCGCGCGGAATATCGCGTGGCACGCGGATCGTGACGTCGACGCGCAGCGGCTCGTAGGCCGGCTGTTTGGAGAGCGAGTCCGCGCGGCTCCGCATCTTCTTCTGGACGGAGTCGGGCAACGCTTTGAACGCGTCGCCTTTCAGGGAATCCCCGCGGATCGAGTCGGTCCGCTGCTTGATCTTGTCCATCGAATCGGCCGCGGCGGGATCCCACTTCAGGAACGAGCGGCCGATGGACCAGAACGCCTGCCGGGAATCCCTCGTCCAGCCGATGAAATCGCCGCCGATCATCGTGAGCCGCTTGGTCGGGAACGCCGCCGACGAGGGATCCGATACGTTGATCGCCGGTGTCTGGCCGCCGATCAGCGGGAGCGTCACCAGGTAGACGTAGTTGCCGACCTGTGCCACGACGCGGTCCGAGTCGGGACTGATGATGATCTCGTCGGCGTTATTGGGCTCGGCACCGGGCCCGGGGTAGGTGTAGCCGGTGACCCGGATATGCGCGCGGCGGTCGGTGCCGTCGAAGCGCATCGAGACGAGTCCCTCAGCGCCCTCATAGATGTAGATCCGGTTGGGGTCGCGGCTGAAGTGCGGGCGGCCGGCGGCGTTGATGGGCGAGATTCGCGTCAACGCACCGCCTGCGGCGGGAACCCAATCGAGCTCGTAGCCGGGCGCAAAATGCTCTTCGGTCCGAGGGGCTCGCGGTCCTTTCACCACCACGATGCGCGCGCCATCCGGGGACCAGACGGGCGTATCATAGAATGCGGTATCCACCGTCAGGCGAACCGGGCGACTGCGGCCATCGGCCCTGATCTTGTTCAGCGTGCCGCCTTCGTCCGTCCACGTCACGAAAGCCAGCCACTGACCGTCGGGCGACCACGCCGGCACCTGCTCTTTCACGCTGTCCGTGGTCAGGCGGCGCGGCGTGCCACTCGGCAGATCCATGACGTACAGCCGGTCCAATGCGCTGAACGCCAGCCGCCGCCCATCGGGCGATGGTGACGCGTTGCGGATCTGACGCACAAGCACCTGGGCCGTGTCGACCCGGATGGGCAGATGCACCATCGGTCCGAGCTGCTGCTCGACTTTCGCCGTGAACGGGATGTCGGTCACCTGTCCGGACGGCACGGCCACGCGATGAATCTTGCCGCCGTACGAGACGATGAGGGCCTGGTTGTCTGGCGTGAACGAGTAGCCAGGATACAGATCGCGCGTGAAGCGGGATTCCTGATCGTCACGCGTGACAGGGTACACCAGCCACCTTTCGTCGCCGGACGCCAGATCGCGCAACCGCAACCCGGTCTCCGCGTCGTAGCGCGTGGCATACACGAGCCACTTGCCGTCGGACGAGAGTACCGGGCGCATCGCGCTGCCGTACATGTCCGTCTGCGTGAACAGACGGCCCGTCTGCCGGTCGTAGATCGCCAGTTGCCAGAGCGGATATTGCAGGTTGTAGCCGAAACCGCCGCGGTGCCGCGAGACCCAGATGTAGCGGGGATCCTTCCCGAACGCCGGGCCTAACGTATTCATCGGCGGCGGCTGGTTGGGACCGGCCTGTACGCGCAGCATCGCCGCCCCCGATCCGCCGTCCTTGTGAATCAGCCACAGCTCGTAGACGCTGCCCAACACCCCGCTGGTACGCGAGACGACGATGTAATTGCCGTCCGGCGTCCAGTCCGGCGAGGCGTACAGCTGGTTCGTGCCCTTGGTGAGTGCCTTGCCATGGGTGCCGTCGGGATCGCAGAGCCAGACGTTTTCGGCGCCGCTGCGGTCGGACAGGAAGACGATGCGCTTGCCGTCGGGCGACCAGCGCGGCTGCGAATCGAACGCGGGGCCCGACGTGATCCGCGTGGCCGTGCCACCGGCGACCGGCATCGTGTAGAGATCGCCGAGCAGCTCGAAGACGATCGTTCTGCCGTCGGGTGAGACGTCGAGCGAAATCCATGTCCCCTCGGAGGTCTCGAAGCTCACCGTCCGCTCCGTCTTCAGCGGGAGGGAGTCGAGCTTGACCTTTGTCGTATCGCGCTTGGTGGTGTCTTGGGGAGGAGGCGGCGGGGGTTGCTGGACCGCCAACGTCATGGCGACAAGCAAGGAAAGCATGGATTCTCCGGATGGAAGAGCGACGGCGTGCGTGAGCGGACTAAAAACTACTGCGACGGTAAGAGACGGTAAGGGACCGTAAGAGACGGTAAGGGACGACAAAAAAAAGTAGGGGCGCAGCATGCTGCGCCCCTACACAACGCTCACTGCCATTGCTCAGATACTGAGCGCCCTCACCTGGCGCGGCGCCGGATCCTGCGACCGCAGCACGATCCGCATCGCGTGGGTATCGAAATCGATTTCCCAACCCGCGATGCGCGGCCTGACGAATTCCTCACCGTCCTCGGGCGTGAGCCCTTCGGGCGTGGCATCGAGGAATTCCATCAACTTCATGCGATGCTCGAGATAGGTGCAGCCGTCGCGGCTCGCGGCGATGCGGATCCCGACATCGTCATCGAGCTGGCGGCGGACGAACCCCTGGGCGACTTCGAGCAACCGGCCGACGATCACGCGCTCCAGCATCACGCCGTCCTTGCGGCCGAGCCGGCGCGCCAGCACCCGGGCCCGGGCCGGATCGAGGCACAAGGCCAGGAACTGGCGCCGGATCTCGGGGTGCGGACGGCGCTTGCTCTTGGTCTCGCCGTCCCGCTCCGCCTTGGCGCAGGTGGGCAGGTCGTTCCGGTGCAGCTTGAGGAACTTGGTCATCGGGGCGTAGACGTCCATGCGGCCCGGGGCCGGGGGACGCCGCCGTCCGGCGACGAGGTCAGAGATGTAGATCTCAGACACCTGAACCGCATCCGCCAGCTCGCGCGGGGTGCGCTTGAGCTCGCGCAACCGGCGCCGTACCAATTCTCCGACTTTGACGGGGCGCTTCAGGGGGAGGGCTGCCGCCATGTAGGCTCCTTTGAGCTTGTTATCTGTTATTGGGGTCGCGCAATGTAGCTAAATGCAGGCCAAAACGGTAGTTCTGGCGCCCCACGAGTCACAGTCCCTTGCGGCAGGCCATTATTGCGTGATACAGTTGTATCACGATATGGGTACACTTGTGACTCGGCTTTGGCGTGCGTTCGTTGCCCTCCGCCCCCCCACGTCGGTCCCGCCCCCGCCCCCGCCCGGTGGCCCGCGCGTGTTGCCCGCGTATGCCGCGCTCGCGCGTTATCAGACGCACAGTCCCGACCTCGATCCGCGCCTGCGCCTGCTCGTAACGCAGCTCGCCGCCGAGCGCAGTCGCTGCCGGTGGTGCATCGAGCGCGGCCGCCATCTCTGGCGTGAGGCACAGCTACCGATCGACGCGCTGCACGTGCTCGCCCGCTACGAGACCAGCGCGCTGTTCTCGAATCGCGAGCGGGCGGCGCTGCGGTTCACGGACGCGGTGACGCGCTACAGCGAGGCCGACGGCGGGATGCCGCTCGAGCCACTCATGCGCGCCCGCCAGCATTTGAGCGAGCCGGAGATTGCCGCAGTCACCGGGTTGGTCGCCGCCCAGCATTTCTTCAATCCGATTACCGGTGCCCTGGGCGCCGATGTCACGCCGTGGGGTGCGCCCGTGGGCTCGTCGGTGCGGAACCTGTGGCTATGAAAGAAGGCCGCTGGTTGCTGCTGATTCATCAGCTCCCGCCGAAGCCCGACTATTTCCGGGTCAAGGTTTGGCGGCGCCTGCAGGGACTCGGCGCGGTCGCGATCAAGAATTCGGTCTACGCCCTGCCCTTCAACGCCCAGGCGAGCGAAGACTTCCAGTGGCTGCGCAAGGAAATCACGGCGGGGGGCGGCGAGGCATCGGTCTGCCGCGCGTCGTTCGTCGATGGACTCACCGATCCGCAAATCGAAGCGCTGTTCCGAACGGCGCAGGATGCGGCCTATGCAGAGGTGACACGCGCTGCCGATCGCGCCGAATCCGCGGCGGAGATCGCGCGACTCGAGCGGCGGCTCAGGGACATTACGGCCCTCGATCATTTCGGGGCCGGGGGACGAAAAGTCGCGGAGGCGGCGATGGCCAAACTGAAGACGCTGAGGACCGGCCGCGGTAAACGCGAGAAGCTGCCCAAGAAACAGACGTGGGTCACTCGGCCGGATGTGCATGTCGATCGTATCGCGAGCGCGTGGCTGATCCAGCGCTTCATCGATCCAAAAGCGCGATTCGTGTTTGGCAATGCGCGTGACGGCGCGGTCAGCTTCGACATGTTCGAGGGTGATTACACGCACGAGGGCGACCGCTGCACCTTCGAAACACTGCTCCAGCGCTTCGGGTTGGAGGAGGACGGGGCACTCCGCGCGATCGCCGAGATGGTGCACGACGTGGACATGAAGGACGGAAAGTTCGGGCGGGACGAGACACCGGGCTTCGAGCGGATGATCGCCGGCATCGTTAAGCGTCACGCGCGCGACGACGCCCGGATCGAGCGCGGTGTCGAGCTGCTTAACGACCTTTACGAATCAATACAGCCGTCCCCACCAGGGCGATGAGCGCAAAGCTGAACCACTGAATCGCGTAGGACAGATGGGGACCATTGTCGAACGTGGGTGGGGGCCAGCGTCGCGGCAGTCCTCTGGCAGGATCCACTGACTCGAGCTGAATGACGAACGGCAGAAAACCGGTCACGTCAACGTCGCCCCTGCCGCGTGGCGGAACCAGCGCAATCCCGGTCACGGCCGCCGTGTCCGGCTCCCGATACAGCGTGTGATCGACGTGAAATGCATCGGGCGACGGCGCCCACCCGCGATCGACCAGCACCGCCGACCCGTCGGCCAACCGGAGCGGCGTGACAAGCGCGACGCCCGGCGTTCCCTGGAAACTCCGTCCCGGCCACGTGCGCTCGGCGGCGAAGTCATAGACTCCCCGCGCCACCACACGGCGCTGCCGCGCGCTGTCCGCCGAGACGTTCCGACCGACCGGGAGCGGTGGCAACGCCAACCGGGCAGCGAGCGCGGCGTTACGCACGCGGCGCTGCGCCAGGCGATTGAGCTGCCACCTCCCCAGCAACACGCACACCGTCGCAACCAGTATCGCTATCACTCCGAGCGTCACGTCTCTGCGTTGCACAGTGCCAACTTTTCGATGCGGGAGAGCCGCCGAATCGCGGCCTCGCGCTTCAGCGCGCTGCCGCGGTCAGACGCGAGTTCCTGATAGGCAAGGGCAACCGGGAGACGCGCGCGCGTATAGGCGCTCGCTTTGCCGCGGCGATGCAACGCGAGGCGCTGCGCCAGATCGTTGGTGATTCCGGTATACAGCGAGCCGTCGCGGCAGCGGAGGAGATAGACGGTCCAGGACACGCGGCCGGCAGCCAGCGCGTCAGGTCAGTCTTGCATCCATCGTAATTTCGACGTTGCCCTGAATCGCTTTCGACAAAGGACAGTTCTTTTTCGCCGCCTCGGCGGCCTGCCGGAACGCCGCGTCGTCGATGCCATCAACCTTTCCCCGCACCTCCAACGCGCTCCGCGTGACCTTGGGCGCCCCATCCACCATTTCGAGCGTGACGGCCGCGCGCGTTTCGATGCGCGTCGCGGGATGGCCCGCTTTCTCGAGACCGGACGAGAGCGCCATGCTAAAGCAGCCGGCGTGGGCGGCGGCGAGCAGCTCCTCCGGGCTCGACCCTTTCTTGCCTTCGAAGCGCGTGCCGAAGCTGAACGAGCCACTGAATTGCCCGCTCTGCGCCTTGAAGCTGCCTTTGCCGTCTTTGAGCTTGCCTTCCCAAACCGCGACAGCGTTGCTGGTCGCCATGATCGACTGCTCCGGTGGTTAGAGGGGAACGGGGAATCTGGCGAGACGCGCGGCGGTTCGCTACGCTTCGTGACCCTTACGGAGCATATCCGATGGCGACCAAGAAGGCGGCCAAGAAACGGCCTCGTTCCAAAGCTGCGACTAAAGCAAAGACGCGGCCCGGCGCCAGGCGGCAGCCTGAAACGCTGCGTCTGCGCGACATCTCTCCCACGTTTACCGCGACCGACCTGCAACGCAGTATCGCCTTCTATCGCGACGTGCTGGGCTTCGTCGTGGGCGAGGAGTGGCGCGAGAACGGCTCGCTCGAGGGCTGCGAGATGCGCGCCGGGTCGGTGACGTTCTATCTCACCCAGGACGATTTCGCCAAGGGTCGGGACCGCAAGAAGGGAATCGGCTCGCGACTGAGCTGCACGACCGCCCAAGACCTCGACCGGTTCGCCGCTGAGGTCAAAGCACGCGGGGGCGCGCTCGACCAGGAGCCGATGGACATGCCGTGGGGCGAGCGCCTGTTCATGATCACTGATCCAGACGGGTTTAAGCTGACGTTCGTCCAAGCGCGTTGACGCTCTCGCCCGCCGCGCGAGAGGTCCTGCAGGCGGTCGCAGCGACGCTCATCGCTGACGGGGGTGCTCCCGACCTGGGCGAGCGCGTCGCCCGGAAGATCGCGTCGCTGCCCCGCCCCGCCGATCGGCGCGAGCTCGATCTCCTGCTCCGCGTACTCGACAACCGCATCGTCAATCTGCTGCTCAGCGGCATCCCCAAGCCGTTCACCCGCATGTCGCCCGCCGAGCGCGAGCGCTGCCTGCGCGGCTGGGCGACGAGCCGCCTCCCCCCGCGTCGCAAGGCATTTCAGGCGTTGAAGCGTCTCACGACCGTCACGCATTACACGACCCCTGGTGCTGCACGCGCGATTGGATATCCGGGCCCGCTCGGACCGCCACCGACGACACCGAAGCCGATTCACCCCGTCGCCATCACGGCAAATAGCACACTCGCCTGCGATGTCGTCGTCGTGGGATCGGGAGCCGGGGGTGCCGTCGTCGCAGCCGAGCTGTCGGCCGCCGGGAAGGATGTGATCGTGCTGGAAAAGGGTGGCTATCGCAACGAGGCGGACTTTACCCATCTCGAGGGCGACGCGCTCGAAACGATGTACGATGCCGGCGGGCTGCTGGCGACCAGTGACTTGAGTCTGGTCGTGCTCCAAGGCGCAACGCTGGGCGGCGGCACCGTAATCAACTATACGACCAGCTTCCCGACGCCGGAGAGCGTGCGCCGGCAATGGGCGACAGAGCACAAGCTGCCGCACTTTGAGAGCACGGAATTCACGCGCTCGCTCGACGCCGTCGCGCGCCGGCTCGGCGTCAACACCGATCACGCGAAGCCGTCGGGCCGCGACCAGGTGTTGATCCGTGGCCTCGAGCAACTCAAATGGCATCACGGCGTGCTGCCGCGCGACGTGCGCGGATGTTCACAGGACGATGCGTGCGGCTACTGCGGGATGGGGTGCCGCCGCGGCGCCAAGCAATCGACGTTGATCACGTACCTGCAGGATGCCGCAGACCACGGTGCGCGCATCGTCGTGAATTGTGCGGTGCGCCGCGTCGTGATCGATCGCGGCAGTGCCACGGGCGTCGAGGCGCGCGTCGGGGACTTCGCGCTGACCGTGCGTGCGAAAGCCGTGATCGTCGCCGCGGGCTCGGTGCATTCTCCCGCCCTGCTCCTGCGCTCCGGCGTGACCCTTCCCGCGCTCGGCCGCCATCTCGCGCTCCATCCCGCGACCGCGGTGCTCGCAGACATGGGGGAGGACGTCCGGCCGTGGACCGGAACCGTGCAAGCCCATTACTCCGATCAATTCGCCGATCTCGACGCCGGGTACGGATTCAAGTTCGAGACCGCGCCTGTCCATCCCTCGCTGCAGGCGCTGGCCGCCCCGTGGGAATCGGCCGCCGGGCATCGCCACCGAATGGCCAAGCTGCCGCAGACCGGGCTCGTCGGGATCCTGCTGCGCGATCGGTTTGGCGGGCGCGTGCGGGTGGATCGCGATGGCGCCGCGGTCGTCGACTACCGGCTATCGCGCTACGACCGCGCCCATCTGCGCCGCGCGATCGCCGCCGCGGCCGAGGTACTCGAAGCCGCGGGCGCGCGCGACATCTGGCTGCCCCTGGCGCGCGACGTCAGCTATCGCCCGGGAGCGAACGCGCGCCAGGACTGGCTCCGGCGCGTGGATGCGGCCGGCTGGGGCCCCAACGAGATCCTGCTCGTCACCTTTCATCAGATGGCATCGTGCCGTATGGGCGCGAACGCGCAGGTGTCGGTCGTGGATGCCGAACATCGGGTCTGGGGTATACGAGGCCTGTACGTTGCCGATGCCAGTGTCTTCCCGAGTGCATCCGGTGTGAATCCGATGCTGACTGTCATGGGAATCGCGCATCGTGCCGCAGCTGTCATTGCGACCCACTAGGAGAACCGCATGCTCGTCTTGCTGTTCGCTCTCCAGCAGGTAGTCGCCGATTCCTCGCCGTTCCGTGCCCTGCCGCTGCCCGCGCCGACGCCGGCCCGCAGCGCGGCGGGAGCCCCGGGCCCGCATTACTGGCAGCAGCGCGCCGACTATACGCTCGAAGCGACGCTCGACACGGCCACGAACGTGCTGCGCGGCAGGGGCCGCATTTACTACGTCAACCGCTCGCCCGAGACGCTCGACCATGTCTGGGTGCAGCTCGATCAAAATCTGTTCGCGCCGAGCTCGATCTCGCGTGCGCTCAATCTTCCGCCCCTGCGGTTCGCCGGTGGTGTGGTCTTCGACTTCACGAGCAAAGGGTTCGCCGGCGGGATCACGGTCGATCGTTTTGCCGCGGCAGGCCGCCCGCTCACGACGAAGGTGTTCGGCACCATGATGCGCGTCGAGCTGCCACGGCCTCTGGCGCCCAACCTCAATATCACGTTCGACATCGCCTGGCATTTCCCGATTCCGCCATATGGCGGTGGTCGCATGGGCCGCGTGGACTCACGCTTCTACGAGTTGGGCCAGTGGTACCCGCGCATGGCCGTCTACGACGATGTACACGGCTGGAACACGCTGCCATTTCTGGGCGCGGGTGAGTTCTATCTCGAGTACGGCGACTTCGACGTCAGCCTGACGGTCCCCGCCGGATTCCAGCTGACGGCGACCGGCATGCTCGCCAATCCTTCGGCCGTTCGCACGGCGCAAGAGGGTTCGCGCATCGCTCGGGCGTTTGCGACGCCCGGGCAAGTGGTGCAGGTCATCACGCGGCAGGAGGCGATGGCCAACGCGACCCGACGCGTTCCCGGGACCAAGACGTGGCGCTTCACGGCGAGCGCCGTCCGCGATTTTGCCTGGGCCACCGGCTCGGGATTGCGCTGGGACGCGAGCGTCTGGAATGGCACGCTCGTGCAGACATTCTACCATCCCGACGCGACGCCATGGGAAGAATCGAACAACATGCTGCGATTTGCGCTCCGGCATTTTTCGGGCGCGCTCGGGCAGTATCCGTGGCCGCAAATCTCGGCGGTCGAGGGACTGATCGAGGGGATGGAGTACCCGATGGTGATTTTCTGCCCCTCGCTGCAGAAGCGTGAAGATCAGTACTGGGTGCTGATGCACGAGCTCGGGCATCAGTGGTTCCCGATGCAGGTGGGCTCGGACGAGCGGCGCTATCCATGGATGGACGAAGGCTTCAACACGTTCGCCGATTACGACGCCGCCGAG
>Ga0193723_1000144_pt1 | contig 24758 bp, 19 predicted proteins | sample H2m2metaG_FD_143042 | JGI IMG/M metagenome (GOLD analysis project Ga0193723, IMG submission 143042) | Soil microbial communities from a riparian zone of the East river system, Colorado, United States - H2m2 | ecosystem: Environmental > Terrestrial > Soil > Riparian zone | place: USA: East River...
TGTCCGCGGCCACCGAGTCGGCGCGATGCGCGCCGGCGCTCGTCGAGTCCGCGGCCCGCATGGCGCGGCCGACGTTGCTCGCGCCCGGGATGCTGGACTTGGCGAGAATGCTGTCCTTCTGGCGCTGCGTGAGCGTGTCGCGGTTCACGGCCTGCTTGTCGCTACTCTCGCCGCCGCCGCACGCGGCGAGCGACAGCACGAGGAGCGTCACGATCGGCGGTTTCATGCGGGGATCCCGTTGCGAAGCAGGTTTTCCATCGCTTCCGCGAAGCGATCGATCTCACCCAGCGTCGTGTACACGTTCGGCGTGATGCGCAGACAATTGAATTCGGGGTGCGCGATCGCGGTCACGATGATGCGGTGCTTCTCGAAGAGGTAGCCGGTAACCTTACCGACATCGAGCTGGCCCGGAGTGAACGACGCCAGGCCGCACGACTGCGCCGGGTCGTACGGCGTGAGAATCTTGACGCCCGGGGCGCGCTCGAGCCGCTTGGCCCAGCGGTCTCGCAGGAACCGCAGCCGCGCCCCTTTGCGCGCCGCACCGATGCTCTCGTAGAACGTGAGGGCTTCGGCGATCGCGTTGTGGTTCGCCGCTGGATGCGTCCCGATCTCTTCGAACTTCCGGATGTTGGCGTTCATCTCGGGCGGCGCCGCCATCATCGGCCAGATTTTTTCGATCTTCGCTTTGCGCACGTACAGGAAGCCCGTCCCGATCGGCGCGGTAAGCCACTTGTGCAAGCTCGTGCCGTAGTAGTCGCAATCCAGCTCGTCGCGGGTGAACGGGAAATGCGCGTAGGCATGCGCCCCGTCCACGATGACTTCGATGCCCCGCGCGCGGCCCATCTGGCAAATCTTCTTCACGGGGAAGATCTGGCCTGTGAGGTTCGTGATGTGGCAGATGTGAATGACCTTGGTGCGCGGCGTGATCGCCTGCTCGATGCGATTGGCGAGATCGTCCTGCGAGGGCGGCGGCACGGGGAAGGGGATCTGCTTCAGCACGATGCCGTCGCGACGCTCGCGCTGTTTCCACGTCGTGATCATGCGCGGATAGTCCTGCGTGGTCGTGAGGACTTCATCCCCGCGTTCCAATGGCAGGCCCAGCTGCACGATCTCCAGGGCCTCGCTCGCGTTGCGCGTGATCGCCATCTCCTCGGGATCGCAGCCGAAATTCGCGGCGAGCCGCCGGCGCACCGCCTCGATCTCCGGCTCGATCCAGCCCCACATCGTGATGGCCGGGGCTTGATTCGACACCGTGAGGTAGTGCTGCAGCGCCTGCTGCACCACGCGTGGGCTCGGCGCCACCCCGCCGTTGTTGAGATTGATCAGCGCGCGATCGATGTCGAACGCTTGCTGGATCGTCTGCCAGTAGTCCTCATCCTGGGCCACGTCGTCGGGGCACCTTCCCAGGGCCCCGCGGTTGGCGCCGGCGATCCGCGCCAGAGCGTCGTTCTTGAGGGCCGGGACCGCCGCGCTCGCGGCGACCAGGGAACGGAGGAAACCGCGTCGTGTGGTCATCTCTACCTAATACGGCAAAACCCCCCGCCTGGCCAGAGCCAGGAGGGGGGCTTCGTCCCGCCGATTCGGATCAGCCGCCGAAGAACGTCTCGATGGGCAGGAACAAGGAGTTCATGGCGTTCTGGAATGCGGTCGCCTCGTCGTCCAGTGCCTCGAGGGCCGCGATGTCTTCGGCCGTCAGGGGCTCCCCGCCCGCGTCGACCCAGACCGGCCCCGGATCGCCGAATTCGCCGTTCAGCGTTGCCACGGTGCGGCCATTCACGCGCACGGCCGCACTGAACGCGATCGTCGAATCGAACGTGATTCGGGCATAGAACTGCACGGTCTCGCCCGGCCGGACGAAGCGGAAGTCTGCGGTAATGACCAGGGTCTGGCCGCTCACCGCCGCCACCTCGCTCACGGTGAACGTACGCGCCGGGTTGTTGAGCGTGAACGTGGCGTTCGCGGTGACTCGCGTGTCGGTGACCACGAAGGTTTCATCAAATGTCAGCGTCTTGTTCGCTGCGGTCAGCCCGTTCGAAATGAACCCCGTGGCGCTGGCGTTCAACGTGCTCCCCGGCGCCGAGATCGCGGCGGTGTAATCGAGGTACGTGATCGTCCCGCCGACGCCCTTCACGAGGATGTGGAGCTGGAGACTCGACAGGGTGCTCTCATCGATCAGATCGAGCGTGCCAACGTCGACGGTCGGCTCGACTACGAACCCAAACTCGTCGACTTGATAGAGAATGAAGCGGACACCGTTCAGGCCGGCGACCGTCGAGTCCTGCCATGTGTACGAGTCGGACGCGGTGTCCCACTGGAACACGCGGCCGTAGACGGAGTCCGGGATGATGCGGCCCTGCGCGGCCGCCTCGTTCATCGCCGGGCGCAGCTGCTGGAGCCGCTGGGCTCGGGCGGCGCCGAGCACCGCGGCGCGTCCAGCCGAATGCTGCAGCTTCGGGAGCGTAGCGCTGAGCATCGTGGCCGCGGGCTTGAGCGGCGCGACGCCGGTCGCTGCGGGGCCGAGACTCTGAGTGGCAACGCCGAAGCTGCGGTACACATCGGAATCGAACGCGCTGTCAACCGACTGCATGTCGGTGGTGACGGCGACGGGATCGCTGAAGTCCCCGGGCGCCTGGGCGTCTTTACACGCTGTGACGACAAAGCCGAGCAGGAGCCCGGCACGAAGGAACGATCTCATTGTTACCTCCAGAGGAGCCTACCTCAGGCGATGAGGCCACCGCCCAAGAGCCGATCGTCCGAATCATAGAGGACGCCCGACTGTCCAGGTGTGATGGCCCTCACCGGCTCCGCGAGGCGGAGCGCGAGGCGGTCGTGTGCGAATGCAACCACTGTGCCGGGCACCGCGCGCGCGCGGTAGCGGCACTGCACCCACACGGGGTCACCGGGGCCGAGGGGGGGGGGATCGGCGAGCCAGTTGACCTCCTCCAAGGACACTTCGTGTCCGAACAACTCCGCGCCCGGACCGACCACCACTTCGCGCGTCTCGGGGCGGATCGCCACGACGTACATCGGCTCGCCGAAGCCGCCGGGCAAACCCTTGCGTTGGCCGACCGTGAAGCGCGCGAAGCCGGCGTGCTCGCCGATCACCGCGCCGCCCGTCGTGACGATCGACCCAGGCGTGAGCGCCGGTGCGTCAGCGGGCAGGTGCCGCTGCAACACGCCGACGTAGTCGTCGTCCGGTACGAAACAGATCTCAACCGATTCTTGCTTGTCTGCGGTCAGCAACCCCAACCCGCGGGCGACTTTTCTCGTTTCCGGCTTGGTCAGCGTGCCGACCGGCGTCAGCATCCGGGCCACGACCGCGCGATCGATGCCCCACAGAAAATACGACTGATCCTTCTGGGGGTCCTGGCCGCGATACAAGGCGCCGTCCCGCGCGATGGCGTAGTGCCCCGTCGCGATGTACTCGCAGTCGAGTGCGTCCGCGTGATGCAGGAAGTCGCGGAACTTGGTAAACGAGTTACAGCGGACACACGGAATTGGGGTGCGGCCGCGCGCGTACTCCGCCACGAAGTTGTCGATCACGTCGTGCCCGAAGCGGTCTTCGAGATTCAGGACGTAATGCGGAATGCCGAGCTTGTGCGCGACCAGCTTCGCGTCGGTGATGGAATCGAGCGAGCAGCAGGGGCGGTCCGGCACGTCGTCGCCGTAGCAGAACAGCTTCATCGTGGCGCCGATGACCTCGTACCCTTGCTCGACGAGCAGCGCGGCGGCGACGGAGCTATCGACCCCGCCGGACATCGCGACGAGTACTCTCACCGGTGCAAGACCGCCGACAGCGACCGCACCTTCTCCACGATTCGAGGCAGGACCTCCGCGAGCGTCTCCACGTCCTCGGCCGTGCTGTCCTTGCCGAGAGAGAACCGCAGCGCCGCGACGCCCAGCTCGCGCGGCACGCCCATCGCGGTGAGCACGTGCGACGGCTCCACGGCGCCGGTGCTGCACGCCGAGCCGGAGGAGCACGCGATTCCGGCGAGATCGAGGTGCATCAGCAGCGCTTCGCTGTCGGTCCCGGGGATCGACGCGTTCGAGACGTGCGGCGCGCGCTCCGCCTGCCCGCCATGGACCACCGCGTCTGGCACGATCGCGACGAGCCGGCGCTCGAGATCGTCGCGCAGCGCGGCGAGGCGTGGACCGAGCGCCGCTTGCTCCTTCACCGCCAGCTCCGCCGCCGCGCCCAGCGCGATGATCCCCGGCACGTTCTCGGTGCCGGGCCGGATGCCGTACTGCTGGCCGCCGCCGTGGATGATCGCCTCGACCGCCTTCCGATCGCGCACGATCAACGCCCCGATGCCCTTGGGGGCGCCGATCTTGTGGCCGGAGAGGGTGAGGAGGGTGCAGGACACGTCGCGGAGCGATACGGGGACCTTGCCGAACGCCTGGACGGCGTCGGTGTGGAACAGGACGCCGGCGTCACGACATCGCTCGGCGACGCGCGCCACCGGCTGGATCGTCCCCACTTCATTATTCACCCACATCACGCTGACGACGGCCAGGCCGCTTGCCAGCGCCGCGTCGAGCGCGGCTTCGTCCAGGATCCCGGACGCCGTCACGGGCAGGATGATTTCGTCGCCCCCCAGGTGCTTCACCGCATGCGCTGCGGCGAGGGCCGCCTTGTGCTCCGTGGCGGATACCGCGACGCGGAACGGGCCGCCGCGATCGCGGGCGGCCAAAGCCGCGCCGATGATCGCCAGGTTGTCGGCTTCCGTCCCGCCCGACGTGAACACCACCTGGTTGGGCTCGGCGCCCAGCGCCTCGGCGACCTGCCGCTTGGCCGCCTCGATCCCCGCCCGCGCTGCCCGCCCAAAGCGGTGCGCGGAAGACGGATTCCCAAACGCGTCCTTCCCGAGGTAGGGAAGCATCGCTTCCAGTACCTCTGGCCGCACCGGCGTGGTGGCGGCGTTGTCGAGATAGACGATGCGGGTGGGCATTGGACGGCTCAATCTAGACGGGGTGCCGCTCGTCGCCAAGCGGCGGCGTGAGGGCGAGCACGACGAGTGCCGCGAGCGCGCCCCACGTGTGGGCCGCCGCCGCGTACCACGCATTGCGCACCGGCCGAGACCACGCCGCGACGATTCCCGAGGTCACGAAACCGATGGGAATCAGGACGGCGCGCCGCCAGCGGGGCGGCAGGGCCGACAGGGGGGGGGGCGCGGCGAGGATCGCCACCCAGGTCGGGAATAGCAGCACGAAGTTCTGGGTCCACACGAATGGTGTCGCGAGGACGGCGACGTGGGTCACGAGGGCCATCTCCGTGAACAGCGGGCGGCGACGCCGCAACCACCACCCCGCCCAGGCGATCAACGCGACGTTCGCGACGATCCCCGCGGCCCGTGGCGCGCCGCTGCGGTCGACCAGCGCCATGAGGGATTGACTGCGACCGCGCTGGGCGACCGTCCCGTCTCGCGTCAGACGTGCCCACGCCACGAGCGTGGCGCCCATGCCCTCGGCGCCCCGCGGCACGAGCGGAACCACGGTGAGCGCCAGCGCCAGGCCCGCTCCCCAAGCGGCGGTGCGCCAGCGACCACGCAGCGCCGCGTACACAATGAGCAGCGCCGGAAAGATCTTGACTGCCGTGGCGATGCCGAGCCATACGCCGCCGCGCGCGTCGCGGCCCGCCTCGAGGTCGCGCCACGTAGCGATCACGAGCGCCAACAGCACGACATTCAGGTTCAGCGTCTCGAAATCGGTTTGCACGGGTTTGGCAACGGCAGCCAACGCCAGCGCCGCGACCGTCCATCGTCCCGCCGGTGCGCGCGCCACCGCCCAGAGCAGGCACGCGACGCTGAAGACGGCGAACAGCGCTTTCGCGATGGGCACGCTGGCGCGCGCCACGAGCGCGAACGGAGCGATCAGGGCCAGCGCGCCGGGGGGCCACCACGTCCCGTAGCTCGGCGGTTCGTCGTACAGCGGGGTTCCGTCGAGCAGCTGATTGGCGAGCCGGAGGTGGGGCTCGAGGCTGTTGCCTTTGCGAGCGCTGATGAGGACGACGGCAACGGCGTAGAGTGCGCCGAGGAGGATGAACGTGCGTGTTTTCGTCAAATGGACTGACCGCCAAGCGTCAGCACGTCGTCCACCACGAGGGTCTCGTGCATGAAAAACGGCTCCCCGTACGGGCGCCGGATCAGCGACCCGTAGTGGGCCGACTGCACGCGGATCAGCTCGTACAGGTCCTGCCCGGTCGGGAAGATCTCCCCCGCCGCCTTCGCGCCGTCGAACTGCGACGCGTAGCAGCGGATCGCCTGCATCTTCGCGTCGAAGGTATCCGAGATGTCCACCACGAATGACGGCTTCACGGGGTCTTCCCGGTAGGCGAGGGCGTACAGGACCTTGAAGGGCCGATGGGCTTCACCGCTCCCGTACTTCGCGAGCCCGGCCAGGAAACAGGCATCGCGCCCCAGCTCAGAGGCCACGCGGTGGTCGGGGTGTCGGCCGACGGGGTAGGGGAGGATCACGACTCTCGGCTTCGTTCGACGTATGAGGCCGACGACTTTCATTCTCGACGCCTCATCGTTTTGGATGTGCGCGTCCGGCATCTCTGCATTGAGGCGAACGTGCACGCCCAGGGCCGCGGCCGCGCGCACCGACTCCGCGGCGCGCGTGGCCGCATCGCCGCGCGTGGCGCTCTCGCCCTGCGTCAGGTCGACGATCCCGACGCGATGCCCCGCCCGCACCGCCTGCGCGAGCGTGCCGCCGCAGGTCAATTCGACGTCGTCGCGATGCGCGGCAATCGCGAGGAGCTCGACGCGTTCGTCACTCATACCGAAGAGCCTCCACGGGATCCAGGCGCGCCGCGCGCGCGGCTGGGGCGATGCCGAACACGAGGCCGACGAGGATCGACGCGACGGTGGCGATCAACGCGGGCACGACGGGCACGGTCGTGTTAAATGCGAGCAGGTACTTCAGGAGTTCCCCCGCCCCCAGGCCCAGCAGGATGCCGATGATGCCCCCCAGCAGTGTGAGCGTGGCCGCTTCGACCAGGAACTGAAACATAATCGCCTGCCGAGTCGCCCCCAGCGCCTTCCGCAGGCCGATCTCACGGGTGCGGCTCGTCACGGACACCATCATGATCGCCATGACCCCGATCCCGCCGACCATCAACGCGATGCTGGACAGCACGAGCATCACGAAAAAGAACGCAAACGTCAGGCTGTCGAAGATACTCAGGACCTGATCCGACGTGAGCAGGTCGAACGTGTTGGCATCGCCGACGCGCAGACCACGCAGTCGCCGCAACGTCACCGTGGTGGCATCCATCGCCCGGCTCACGCTGACCGCGGGTTTCGGTTTCACGAGAATGATGAGGCCGTTCCACTCGTCGATGATGAAGCTGCGGCGCGCCCCTTCGAAGGGCACCACCGCCGCGATCTCGGGTGCCCCCGGCACTTCGAAGATGTTCGTGGGCCGTTGCCACACGCCGACCACGCGGAACGGATGTCCACCGATGCGCAGGACGCGGCCGAGCGGGTTGATGGTGCCGAACAACCGATCGATGGTGCGTTGCTCGATGATCGCGACGGGCGCGCCGCCCCGTACCTCCGCCGCCGTAAACGAGCGCCCCAGCGCGAGACCGCCGCCGAGGATCTCCATGAAGCGGTCGTCGGCGCCGAACACGCCGAGGATCCGCGTGTGGTTGCCGCCGTACTCGAATCGTTGGAACACCTGCGTCCAGATCGCGGCATAGTGGATTTCGGGCAGACGCGCGACCGCCTCGGCGTCCTGCGGCAGCAGTTTCGGCCGGATGCGCACCTCGCGGGGCACCGCGTCGGGATTCACGCCGGTCGTGGAGAAATACCGGAGCACGCGGAACGTCGTCGGGCCCACCACTTCGAGGGTGTTGACGATTTGCTCGCGAAAGCCCGCGACGATGGACGCCATCGACATCACGGTGGCGATGCCGATCACAACGCCGAGGACCGTGAGGGCGGAACGGAGTTTGTTGGCGCGCAGCTGGTCGATGGCGATCCGCCAGCCCTCGCGCACCGAGTGCAGTTTCACCTATTCCTGGCGGAGCGCTTCGATGGGATCGAGACGCGAGGCGCGATGGGCGGGGTAGACGCCGAAGATCAAGCCCACCACGATGCCGACGGACAGCGCGAGTCCAATCGACCACGTGGTGACCCGCGCCGGCAGCGGCGACATCGCTTGCACGAGCCCGGCGAGGGCGAAGCCGACGAGCAAGCCGGCCACGCCGCCGAGCAGCGATAAGGTGAGGGCCTCCGCGAAGAACTGACGGCGAATGTCGCGGCGCGAGGCGCCCAACGCCTTGCGAATTCCGATCTCGCGCGTGCGTTCCGTCACGCTCATCAACATGATGTTCATGATGACGATGCCGCCCACGACCACGCCGATGCCCGCCACGATCGGGACCACGTTGAAGATCACGCGGGTGAGCTTGGCCCAGAACGCGATTAAGCCTTCGCCCGTATCGATCGTGAAGTCATTGTCCGCGCCCGGCCGCAGACGGTGCGCGATGCGCATCGCCTCCTCCGCCCGCAACATCGCCGGCCCCACCATCTCCGCCGTCGGCATCTTGACGGAAATCACCATAGTCTGGCGGCGTCCGTACATCATCTCAAACGTGGAGAGGGGCAACATCACGAACCCGTCCCACGATTGCCCCAGGACCGTGCCCTTCTTGGCGATCACGCCTTTGACGGTCAGCTGTACGCCGCGCACGCGAATCATCTGCCCGACGGCGGCCGCCGGTTCCCCGAACAGCTTTTCCGCGACGTCGTACCCGAGCACGGCGACGTAGCGCCGCTGCTCGAGGTCGACGGTGGTCAGCGGGTCGCCGGCGGCGAACGCATAGTCCTGGACCACCACGTAGGGAGCCGTCACGCCGAAGATGAACACGTCGCCGGTCTCGCGGTTGCGCCACTGCACGTCCGCCATCGGCGTCGGCCACCCCGACTGCAGGGCGACCGCCTCGGCATCGGGGACGGCCTTCGTGATAAAGGCGACGTCCTCGGGGGCGATGATGGGACGACGCTGGATCTGCTTCCAGGCCTCGTCGTCGATGAACCCGACCTGAATCGGATCGCGCCGGATCTGAAACGCGTTGACCCCCACGATCGCCCCCGCCAGGCGTTCGCGCACGTACGCGTTCATGCCCGAAATCACGGCGACGACCGCGACCAGAAACGCGACCGACACGATGATGCCGAGCAGCGTGAAAAACGACCGGAGCCGGTGACTCCAGACGGTATGGAGTGCGAGGAGGATCGCTTCGACGAGCTGCATGACCTACAAAGTTAACCGCCGCGAGACGGGTTCCTACTCGTAGCGCAGCGCTTCCACCGGGTCCATCCGCGACGCCCGGCTCGCGGGATACAGCCCGAAGCCCACGCCGGTGAGCGCGGACGCCAGCAGCGCCGCGACGACCGACCACAGCGGCACGTTCGCGGGAATGGGAGTGATGGCCGAGATGAGGAGCGCGAGCAAGCCCCCGCCGAGCATGCCGACGGCGCCGCCCACGAGCGTGAGCGTCGACGCCTCGACCAGGAACTGCCACAGGATGGCGCGGCGCGTGGCGCCCAGCGCCTTGCGCACGCCGATCTCGCGGGTTCGCTCGGTCACGGAGATCATCATGATGGCGACGACGCCGACGCCCCCCACCATCAGGCCGATCGACGACAGCACCAGCATGACGAGGAAGAACATCCCCGTCACCTGGTTCCAGGAGTCGAGCAGTTTGTCCTGGGTGACGATCGAGAAATTGTTGTCCTGGCCCGGTTTGAGCCCCCGCAGGGACCGCAGCGTCGCGACCACCTCGTCCATGGACTCCTGCTGCGTGTATCCCGGCCCCGGCGCGACGGCGAGGCGCATCCAACCTCTGAAGTACGGCACACTCTTCACGAACGCGCCGTGCGGGACATACACGTTGGGCGGCGCGGCGCCGCTGAACAGACTCGGCGGCTGCGTGTACACGCCGATGACGGTAAAGGACGCGCCGGCGATGTGGATCGTGTGACCGATGGGGTCGCGCCCGCGAAACAGCTGGTCCTCGAGCTTGCGGTTAATCACGGCCACGGCGCTGTTGGACAGATCTTCAATCCGCGTGAAGGTGCGGCCCGGGTACACGTCGCCGCCGTTCACCTCGACCCATTCGGCCGACACCCCGGAGATCTGCACCGACTCGAGGTGCACGCCGCCGAACTCCACGTTCGCCGAGCTCTCCTCGCGGCGCGTCACGTAGCGTACCGACGGCAACAGCCTGATGCGGTCGGCCTCCAGCTCGTCGATCGCCGGGTTGCGCCGCCACGGACTGTTCTCCTCGGAGCCGTCCGACACCGTGACGCCGGCCTGGAAGAAGCGCCACACCAGGAAGGTGCGCGGCGCGATCGACTCGAACACCCCCGCCACGCTCTTGTTGATCCCGCTGATCAGCGCGGCCATCAACATCACGACCATCACGCCGATCGCCACGCCGAGGATGGTCAATGCCGCCCGGGCCTTGCTGCTGCGCAGCGACGCCAGCGCGATACCGACGCCCTCGAACAGTCCCGTCACGTCTCCGCCCGCAATGCCGTGATCGGGTCGAGACGGGCCGCCCGCGTCGCGGGATAGACGCCGGCCACGATCCCGACGCCGGCCCCGAGCAACACGCCGGCGAAGATCGACCAGGGGGCGACCGCGGCGGGGAGCGGTGTCGTCGCGGCGACCAGGGCGGCCAGTGCGATGCCGACGCCGACGCCGGCGGCCGCACCCACGACGGCGAGGGTCGTGGCCTCGACCAGGAACTGGCGCAGGATGTCGCGGCGCCGCGCCCCCAGCGACTTGCGAATCCCGATCTCGCGGGTCCGCTCCGCCACTGCCATCAACATGATGTTCATGATTACGATGCCGCCGACGACGAGCGAGACGCCCGGGAGGAAGGGGAGCGCGTACTGCAGAATGCCGCTGATCTTGCCCCAGAAATCGAGCACCTCATCCGCGGTCTCGAGGGCAAAGTCGTCGCCCTGGCGCGGGCGCAGGTGGCGCCGGCTGCGCAACACCGCTTCGGCCTGCGTCATGGCCTGTCGCATCTCGGTCGGCGAGTTGGCCTTCACCGCCAGGGCGTCCACAACGCGCGGCGGATTGACGAACCGCTTGAGCGGAGACGTGGCGGGGGCGATCGCGAACTTGTCGAGCGACATGCCGAACAGGTTGCCCTGCTTCTCGACCACGCCGATCACGCGGTAGGGAATGTCGAAGATCTTCACCTCACGTCCGAGCGGGTCTTGCCCCTCGAACAACTTCTCCGCCAGGTCGTGTCCCAGCACCAGAACCGGAAGGCTGGCCTGGACCTCCTGCCCGGTGAACGCGCGGCCCTCCTCGATCACGAGGGCGCGAATGTCGAAGTACAGCTCCGTCGCGGCCGTGACCTGCACGTCTTTGGCCGTCCGCCGGCCGGCCGTCAGCGCAGCGCGCGTGCTCGACTCCCACGCGGCGGCGACGGGGGTCGAGATCCCTTGGATCACGGCCTGCGCGTCCTCGTAGGTGATGCGCGGCCGGCGCATCCACGTCCGCCACATCGAGTCGGTGACGTTGCCGAGCTGTACGTCGGGGAACTGCCGCACGCGAAACGTGTTCACGCCGAGCAGGGTCCCCGCGAACTTGTCCGTCATGTAGCGGTTCATCCCCTCAACGACGGACACCACGGCGATCAGGAACATGACGCCGATGAACACGCCGATGACGGAGAACGCGCTTTTGAGTTTTTGCGACCGCAGCGTTTGGAACGCGAGACGCACCGCGTCGAAAAAGCGCATGAGCGCGCGCTACTCGAAGCGCAGCGCTTCCACGGGATCGAGCCGCGCGGCTTTGCTGGCCGGGTAGATGCCGAAGAGCAGGCCGGTGAACGTCGCGCCGATGAGAGCCATGACGATCGACGCGAGCGGTACGTAGGCTGGCACGGGCGTGAAATTGTGCAGCACGATGGCAATGGCCCACCCGATGACCATGCCGACGATGCCGCCGACCAGAGTAAGGGTGGCCGCCTCAACCAGGAACTGCCACATGATCTCGCGCCGCAGTGCGCCGAGCGCCTTGCGCACACCGATCTCGCGGGTGCGCTCGGTGACCGAGATCATCATGATCGCCACCACGCCGATGCCGCCCACGATCAGGCCCACCATCGACAGCGCGATCATGAGCACACGCGCGACCTTGGTAAAACTGTTGACCGCCTGGACGTACACTTCTTGCGTGACCGCGTCGAAATTGTTCTTTTGCCCGGGGCGGAGCCCTCGCATGGTTCGCATGGCCATCGTGACGTCGTCGATGGCGCGTTCGGTTGAGACCGAGTCTTGCGGGACGACGAACATGTCCATCCACCCCGGCCAGTACTGCAGGTCTTTCCGGAACGTGCCGTGCGGGATCATGACCTCCGGTTGGTCACCGTCGCCGAAGAGCCGGGGTGGGGGATTGTAGATACCGACCACATCGTAGGGCAGGCCACTGATCTTGATGCGCCGGTTCATCGGGTCGCGCTGCCCGAACAGATTCTCGGCCAGCTTGCTGTTGATCACGACCACGTGGGCATTGGACGCGTCCTCGACATATGAGAACGAACGACCGGGTTCGATCTGACCGCCTTCGATCTTCGGCCAGTCCGCGTTCCGGCCGCGAATACCAATGGCTGCCAGCCGGTGACCTTCGAACTCGATATCTGCGGACGTGTACTCGTCGACGACCACGAACGCGATCGTCGGCAGCTCCGCGAGACGGTTCGCTTCGTCCACCGTGATCGGGGGACGCCGGCGCCACGGGTTCGGATCCTCTGGATCCTCATCGTTCTGACCGCCCCAATAGCGCCCGACCCAGAAGGTCTTCGGGCCGAGCGACGCCAGCATATCCGAGACACCCTTGTTGAACCCGCTGATCAGCGCGCCGATCACCATGACGACGGTCACGCCGATCGCCACGCCGAGGATCGTAAGCGCCGCGCGCATCTTGTGAGCGCGCAGCGACGAGAGGGCAATGCCCACGCCTTCGAATACTCCGGACACGCGTTACTCCTGCCGCAAGGCGGTGATCGGATCGAGCCGGGCAGCCCGGGTTGCGGGGTATACGCCGGCGACGACGCCGACGCCCGCCCCCATGATCACGCCCAACACCACGGACGCGGATGATACGCTCGCGGGGAGCGGCGACAGCTTGTTGATCAGGACGGTCAGGCCAATCCCGGCCAGGATGCCAAACGCGGCGCCAACCGTCGCAATCGCGGTCGATTCGGCGAGGAACTGACGCAGCACGTCGCGGCGCCGCGCACCGAGCGATTTGCGCAGCCCGATCTCGCGCGTGCGCTCCGCCACCGCCATCAACATGATGTTCATGATCACGATGCCGCCGATGACGAGCGACACGACGACGATGCCCGGGATGACCGTCACGAGGATGCCGCTGATACCCGCCCAGAATCGCTGCACGCCCTCGGACGTGTCGAGCACGAAGTTGTTGTCCTGCTTGGGCCGCAGGTGGCGGCGGCTGCGCATGATGCCCTCGGCCTGGGATATCGCCTCGCGCATCTCGGGATCGGAACGCGCTTTCACGAGGAACGCGTCGAGAATCCCGGGCGGATTCACCAGGTTCTGGGCGGGTGAGAGTGCGGGGACGACCACGAAACGGTCCAGCGGGAATCCGAGGATGCTGCCCTGATGCTCGACGACGCCGATCACACGATACGGCACGCCGCCGATCCGCACGCTTTTTCCCAATGGCGTCCGATCGGCGAACAGCCGTTTGGCGACGGCCTCGCCGAGGACGGCGACGGGAGCACCCGCACGGTTCTCTTCGCCGGTGAAGGGGCGGCCGAGGGCGATGCGTAGGTTCTTGATGTCGAAATAGCGCTCACTCGCCGCGGTCAGATCGATGTCGCGCGATTCTTTGTTGCCGTACGAGACGTTGACGCGATCACTCGATTGCCACGCCGTGACCACCGGGACCGTGAGTCCCGCGGTGATCGCGTCGGCGTCGCTGAACCGGATGCGTGGCCGCCGCCGCCACGCGCGCCACACGGAATCGGGCACATTGGGCGTGAACATGGGTTGGCGGCGCAGCTGAAACGTGTTCACGCCGTACAGCGTCTGAGCAAACTTTTCGGTCATGTAGCGATTCACGCCGTTGGCGATCGACCAGGCGGCGATCAGCGAGGCGACACCGACGAAAACCCCCAGCAACGAGAAGCCGCTCTTGAGCTTCTGCGCGCGCAGCGTCTGGAGCGCGAGCCGGAAGGCTTCGAAAAACGGCACTCAGGCGGCCTGCTGCTGGTCGGTCGCGACCAGGCCGTCCCGCAGCGTGATCACGCGCGCGGCCTGCGCCGCGATGTCCTGCTCGTGCGTCACCATCACCACCGTCTGCCCCGAGTTATGCAGCTCGCGGAACAGCCCCATGATCTCGAGACCCGTCGTCGAGTCGAGGTTGCCCGTCGGCTCGTCGGCGAGGAGGATGCTGGGCTCGTTCACCAGCGCCCGCGCGATGGCCACGCGCTGGCGCTGGCCGCCCGACAGCTCGTTCGGCCGGTGGTCCATGCGGTCACCCAGGCCCACGCGCTGGAGCGCTTGCGCGGCCCGCGCGCGCCGCTCCTTGGCGCCGAGGCCGGCGTAAATGAGCGGCAGCTCCACGTTGTGCAGCGCGTCGGCGCGGGGCAGGAGGTTGAACGTTTGAAACACGAACCCGATCTCCTTGTTGCGGATCCGCGCCAGGTCGTCGTCGGCGAGATCGCTCACCTTTTGCGCGTTCAGCCAGTACTCGCCGCTCGTGGGCGTGTCGAGGCAGCCGACCAGGTTCATCAGCGTCGACTTCCCGGACCCCGACGGGCCCATGACCGCCACGTACTCGTTCTTGCGGATCTGGATGCTGACGCCGCGCAGGGCCCGCACCGTCTCGGAGCCCATGTCGTACTCACGCGTCAGCTTGTGCGTCAGGATCACGACGTCGGGGAGCGGCGTATCCCCGGTGCGGAACTCCTGCTGGCTCACGACGGCCTCCGGCCCGCCGAGTCCGACGCCTGGCGGCTCGACTTTACGCGCGACCCCTCTTTCAGATCGCGAATGGCCTGGTACGGACCGGCCACGATGTTGTCGCCCTCGCGCACGCCGTCGATCACCTCGAAGTATTCCTCGCCCGCGATTCCGACTTTCACGGGCCGGAACGTGGCCACCCCGTTGTTCACGATGAACACGCCTTCGGTTTCCTTCTTCTTAGGATCTGCGCCGGCGGGTGTGCCCTCGGCGGGCGCGGGAGCCTTGCTGGCCGTCCCGCCACGGATCTCGTTGGCGACCGGTGTGTTCTCACGCACGGTCAGCGCGATGATGGGGATCGCAAGGCTTTGCTTGCGCGTGTCGGTCACGATTCGCGCCGTAGCCGACAGATCCGGACGCACGTCGGCGGGCGGATTCGTAAGGGTGATTTCGACCTCGTAATCCACCGCGCGGTCGTTTTGCCCTCCCACGCTCGACGCGGCCGTGAGGACCGCGCTGTTCGAGATCTTCGTCACGCGGCCCACGAACGCCGTATCCGGGAAAGCGTCGATCGTGACCTCGACCGAGTCGGACAGGTGCAGGCGGACGACGTCGGTCTCATCGACCTGCACCTTGGTCTGCATCACCGACAGATCGGAGATGGTCAGCAGGAGCCCCGTCTCACGGGAGAACGTGCCCGGCACCGCGACTTCGCCCTCCTCGACGGCCAGGCGCGTGATGCGTCCGGCCATGGGGGCCACGAGGTGAGTCTTGGCGAGCTGATCGCGCGCTTCCTGCAACGCCGCGCGCGACTGCTCCACGTTGTGCATCGCGGCGGTGGAATTCGCCTCCGCGATCTCGAACGCCGTCTGGGCCTGCTCGAGCTGCTCCGGCGAGACGAGGTTCGGGTTCTGCTCGCGCAGGTCCTTGGTGCGAGCGAGCAGGCGCTGCGATTGGTCACGGTTCGCGCGGGCCTGTACCGCCCCCGCCTCGGCCGAAGACATCGCGGCCTGGGCGCGCTGCAGGTTGGCCTCGTAGATCGTCGGATCGATCTGCAGGAGGAATTGACCCTTCTGCACGTAGTCGCCTTCCCGCACGGCGATGCGCGTGATGCGCCCCGTGATGTCGGCGCTGACGTCGACCTTTTTCTTCGGCTGGATCTTGCCGCTCGCCGTCACGGCGGCCACGAGGTCGCGTCGCCCGACCTTCTCGAACCGGACTTCGACACCCTTTTCGCGTTTGGCGCTGGCGCTGACCATGACGAGCACCACGAGGAGCACGCCACCTCCGGCAAACAGCAGCACTTTGTTCCGCTTGGACATGTTCGCTCGTTTCCTTTTGGTTAGCGCAAGGACCGGCCGACCGCGGCTTCGAGCGCGGACAGGGCCTTATGGTAGTCGTAGATCGCGTTCACATAGTCACTCTCGGCGCGCAGTGATGCGACCTGCGCGTCGAGCAGCTCGAAGAACGTGCCGGACCCGACGCGATAACGCTCCGTGGCGAGCTGCAGCTGCTCGCGGGCCGCCGTGCGGTTCGTATCCTGGAGGCCGGTGGTGCGGAACGCCGTCTGCAGCGTCAGGAAGGCCTGGCTGACCTCCGTGTGTACGGCGAGGCCGCGCGCTCGCACCGATTCCTCGAGATCGCCGCGCTGCGCGCGCGCCTCCGAGATGCGCTGCGTGCGCGAGAAGTTCGTGAAAATCGGCAGCGAAATGGTGAGCCGTGCCTGGAACGGCTGCCGCGTGAAATTGAACGGGAACACGGAGTTCGCGGCGCGTAGGTCGGCTTCATTCTGGCTGCCCCACACGAATCCGCTGCAGTCTCGCGTGGACAGTCCATTGTTGCTGCGGATCACGTTATCGTCATCGCACGCCGTTTTCTGGAAGCCGAACGATGTCTGCTGGTTGGCGATGATCGGGTCCACGTCGGTGAACTGTTGCGTGAAGCCGGACCAGCCGGCCGAGAATGACACTGAGGGGCCGTACGTGGACGTCGCCGCCCGCACGCCCCACACCGCCGCGCGCTCGCGCGCACGCAGCGCCTTGAGCGCCGGGTTCTGCTGCTCCGCCATCGTCAGCAGGTCGGTGAGCTGCCACGCCGGCGTCTGCAAAGGGAACGTGTCGGTGAGCTGGACGACCTGGATGTCGGTCGGCGCCACCACGCCCATGTTTTCGAAGAGGCGCAGCTTCTCGACGCTGACCGCGGTCTCCGCGCGGAGCAGCGCGACTGTCGCCTGGCCGCGCGCCACCTGCGCCTGTCGCACGTCGATCAGCGTGGCCTGGCCGACGCCGTAGCGCGCCTGCGCGAGCTTCAGGAACTCTTCATTCCGTGCCACCATGCGGCGCGCCACCTCGGCTTGATCGCGGGCCTGCAGCACCGTGAGGTACTGCTGCGTGATACCGGTGACGAGCGCGTTCGCCGCCCCTGCGATGTCCTCATCCACCGCGTGCTGCTGCGCCTTGGCGAGGCCCGGCTGCGACAACGTCGTGCCCGACCACTGCCACGACAGACTCAGGTCGTAGAAGGAAGAGACCGTCGAGACGCTCTGCGTGAAACTCGACGACAAGAACGTCTGCGAGCCCGGGCCCGTGTAGCTCATCCCCCCCGCCGTCGTGACGTTGGGGATGAACCAGCTCGACCAGGCGCCGCGCACGCCCCATGCGGCGGGGCCGCGGTTATTCAGCGTCTGGCGATAGGCGGGATTCTGATCCCGCGCGATGGCGATCGCATCTGCGAGCGACAGGGCCGCCGGCGTTTGGGGAGCTTGCTGCGCGGCCGCCACAGCCGGGCCGAGCAGGAGTCCGGCGGTGAGCAACACATGTCTCATGGGCATCCTTGGAGATATGGTCGTGAGGTCGAAGCCCATACGCGCGGTGCCCTGGCTCGGTTTCGACCTGCGACACGTGCCGTGCGGGTGTTCGAGGCTAGACAAAAGGAACCTAATCCCGGGCACGCTCGGCGGAAAGGCGACGGAAGGGGATTTCTACCTTCATCAGGCGTGTGTCGGCGTCGAGCCAGAGGTGCACGACCAAGTTGGGGCCCCCGGTGACCGTGATGTGTCGCAACGTCACGGGCGCGTGGTTCAACGTGGTGGTCGCGAGGCCTTGATCCTGGATTTCGACCGTCTCGCGCCTCAGCCCGCGCGGCACGATCGCGGTGAGCTGGCCTGGTGCCTGGCCGGTCGCGCGCCAGGCGGCGAACAGATAGAGCGCGAACACGGAGTCGTCGAGCACGACCGGACGCCCGCCCGATGGGAATTCGCGGGCCCGTTCGGTGGCGCGCGCGACGAAGCGCACGGTGAACCGCCCACGCCCGAGCTCGCCGAGGATACGGACGGGCTGGCGCGGATCCGCGACGTCGTATTGCAGCGTAGCTGGGAGCGTGTCGGTCGTGACGTCGAGGATCGGGGACAAGACGACGACCGGTCGCGTGCGGTCGTACCGGATGGTGGTCGCGATCGTCCACCCGATGCCGCCGCGCGTCAGCCGGCCGTGCATCAGTCGGAACGACTCGCGTGCGACCTCGACCGTGTCCTCGCGCACGACGAAGGTGCCCTCGTCGAGGGGCGCCTGCAGCATGGCGAGGACCAGGAGGCAAGGGCTCATGCGGCGACGGCGCCCAAAACTCGCGTGGCGAGGCAATCATAGATCATCTTGTAGAGCCGCGCGCCCTTCTCAGCCGAGGCGAGCGTCGGCCGGCCGAGCGAGCCGGGCGACAGCGCGGGGAGTGAGCCGGTGGCGCCGCGGCGGTAGCGGGCGCGCTGCCGGTCGGGGAGCATGAAATCCTGGGCGAGCTGCATCTGCACGAGCCGCGGCGCCAGGTGCAGCATTAGCGATGTATCGAGCTCGCCACCGTGCACCGGACCAGCCGGGTCGTCGAGGTGGCCGGTGAAATCGAGCGAAAACACGTCGGCGGTGAAGATGCGAGCCCGCCGCGTCCGAAGGGTCGAGAGGGCTTCCTGGTGGGGATCGTGGCCGTGCGCGGTCAGGATGATGAACGCGCTCACGCCGGCCTCCTCCCACGACGCCAGCAAGTCGTTCATCCAACGGTGCAGCGTCTTGCGACGCACGGTGGCGTTGCCGGGGTAGGGACGCTTGGTGGCGGTGTTGACGCCGTACTCGACGGTCGGCGCGCGCAGAATGCCGAACGCGGAGGAGAGATCGTCGGCGAGACGTTCGACGATGATCGTGTCGCAGCCGAGTGGCAGGTGGGGCCCGTGCTGTTCGCAGGTGCCCGCGGGCACCAGGAGACGTGAGTCGCGCGCGAGGGCGGCGCGCACGGCCTCGGGAGTGAGAACCTTCAAGTGCAGCGGCTGCGGCTGGGGAGTGGTCATGTCGTAATCGCCGGGGGGCTCGCCGCCCTCGCCGCGGCCGAATGGCTGCGCGGCAACGCCGCCGCCTGGGCGTGGGCGGCGGGCATCGCGGGGCTCGCCGCCGTCGCGCTCGTCGCCCGCCGTCCGTTTCGCCCGCTCGCCATAACCGCGGCCCTGTCGAGCCTCGCGCTCGGTGTGATACTCGTCTCAGGTGCGCTCAAGGTGGGGCGCATCCAATGTTGTTGGCCGGCGTTCCGCGAGGCGCGCGTGACATCGGCCTCGCACGCGCTCCAGTCGACGCTCGCCGGGGCGATGACGCAAGCCAACCGCTTAGCCGAGCGCGGTGCGACTGCCGCGTTGCTGCCCCGGGAGGCGGCGTTCGCGGAGTTGGCGCGCGCCACCGCCGCGGGGCCCATGGGGATCGAACGCGGCATCGCCATCATCGAACCCGATGGCCAACTCTTCGCGTGGGCCGGCCGGCACCGTTCCGTGCCGACGCCCGACACCGCGCCCGAACTTCGAGCCGTCATAACTCCATTCTACGCGTTGCTCGAGGCCCGGCGCCAGACGGCGAACGGGGTCGCGGTGGGGACTGTGCTGCTGAGCGTCGCGCCGGCGATGCCCGATCAGGACCGGACCGTCGGCGCCGCGTTCGAGCGGGCGCACGGCGTGGGTCTGCAGTTCTACAGTCCCGGGTTCGGCCCGCGCGACGAGCGCGTCTTCGACATCTGTCCGGTCGGCTGCGAGCACGGCGACACGCTGCTGTCGGTGCTCACGATCTCTCCTTCCCAAGGCGACGCGAAGCTCGCCGCGCTCGATGAGGCGTCGAGTCGCGCCGGGCTCGCCCTCGCGGTGACGCTGCTCCTGCTGCTCGGGGCCGCCGCACCCGGGGCAGGCCGCTGGGGCGTCGTGCTCGCGGGCGCCTGGGCCCTCATTCGCGCTTCGCCGCTCGCTCCCAGCGTCGACTCACCCGGTCTCTTCTCGCCGGCCACCTTCTACCGGCCCGTGGCCGGTCTCGTCGGGGCATCGGCCGGCTCGCTCCTCGTGGTGGGGACGCTGGTGTTGTTCGGGGCGGGCGTGCTCTGGCGTCGCGGCGTGCCGCGCCGCTGGTGGACCACCGCAGCGGCGGGGTTCCTGGTTCTCGCTGCGCCCTACCTGGTCCGCTACTTCGGTCGCGGCATCGCGCCGCCGGCCGGAGGCGTGAGCATGACACTGTGGCTCTCGTGGCAGGGCGCGCTGGCCGTGACCGCGATGGCCCTCATCATGCTCGCTGCCGCACTGGTCCGTGGTCCCGCGGAGCCGGCCCGCGTGCCGCGGTCTCTCCCGACCGCGTGCGTCCTGGCGGCCCTCGCCGCCGTGGGGGGCCTGTGGTTGTGGAGCCCCTACGGTGCCTGGCCGGAGTGGTACACCTTCCTTTGGTTGCCCGCGCTCGGCGGCGTAGTCCTCCCGGCGCCGCGACGTTGGGCCCTCCCGGGGATCGCGATCGTCGCCGGGACGGCGGCCGCCTTGATCACGTGGGGCGCTGCCGTCGAGGGTCGTTTGCAGCTCGCCGAGCGCGATGCGCAACGCCTCGGGCGCGAAGGCGATGAGCTCGCCGTCGCGCTGCTCGAACGGATGGGCCAGCAGATCACGGCGCGGGCGATGCCGTCGAGGGCCGTTTGCAGCTCGCCGAGCGCGATGCGCAACGCCTCGGGCGCGAAGGCGATGAGCTCGCCGTCGCGCTGCTCGAACGGATGGGCCAGCAGATCACGGCGCGGGCGATGCCCCAGACCGCCGGCGACCTCTACCTCCTCTGGGTCAACTCCCCGCTCGTCGCTGAGGACTACCCCGCGGTGTTGCAGCTGTGGGATCCGGGGGGCCGGCCGATGGCCGAGCTGCCACTCGCCACGCTCGAGCTCCAGCCAGCCGTTCCCGCGGCCTTCGCCGCCTCGCCCGGGACCACGGCGGCGACTGGTCCGCGCATCGAACGGGTCGAGTGGGTGCCCGGCGTTCACTACGTGCTCGTCGTGCCGTTCCCCGGTGGAGACGTGCTCACGGTGGTCGTGGGGCCGCGCACGCGACTCTTACCGCCCGATCGGACCGCGCGGTTCCTGCGTGGCGACCCAGGGTTCGAGCCGCCCTACACCATCTCGCTCTCACTCCCGGACGCGGGCTCGGCGCGCGCGATGCCTCTCGGCGCGCGTCTCGTGTGGCGCCGCGCCGGCTGGGCAGCTCGGGGCGAACGGCGCATCGACCTGCCGGAGGGCGTGCGCCACGTGCACGTGCGTGTAGATCTGAGCGGTCCCCTCGCGTTGCTGGTGCGCGGTGTGCTCGTCGTGCTCCTCGACGTGGCGCTGCTGGCGGCTGTGTGGCTGTTCGGGCTCGTCGTCGCGGAAGGATGGCGGCCGCGCATGCCGGGGCTGCTGACGACGCTGCGTACGAGCTACCGCGCCCGCCTCACGGCGGCGCTGGTGGCGTTCCTCGTCCTGCCGGTGCTCGGCTTTGCCGCGTGGAGCTTCGCCCGCCTCGCCGACGAGGCACGGCGCTCCGGCGATCTCCTCATCCGCCAGACGTTGCGCGATGCCGTGGGGAGCGCAGGGGGAATCGCCGGCGACCGCCCGGAAGGGATCGCGCGGTCGGTCGTCGAGTTGGGGCGGAGCCTCAATGCGGAGCTGTGGCTGTACCGCCGCGGTCGTCTCGTCGGCACCAGCTCACCGGTGATGGGCGAGCTGGGTCTCGTCGATCCGTTCCTTGCACCGCCGGCGTTCGTCCTCACCCTGGAGGATGAGCTCGAGCTCACGACCGACGCTCGCACCGCCGGTCGGCCGACGCGTGTTGGATACCGCGTCGTCGCCGGGGGGCCGGCCGGCGAGCAGGCGATGCTCGCCGCCCCGCAACTACTCGACGACGAGCGCATCCGTCGCCAACAGGAAGACCTGGCGCTCGCCCTCGTGCTGGCAACGCTCGCCGGGCTCGTCGCCGCGGTGTACCTCGCCGGGCTCGCCGCCGCCGGGTTGGCGAAGCCCGTCGCGGCACTGCGCGACGCCGCGCTCGCCGTCGGCCGAGGGAGCGAGCCGAAGGCGTTCCCCCCCGGCGCGCCGCGAGAGTTCGAGCCGGTGCTCTCGGCCTTCGACCGCATGGTGACTGATGTGCGCCGCAGCCAGGCGGCGATCGAGGAGGCGCGGCAACGCACGGCCCGCGTCCTCGCCAACGTCGCGACGGGCGTGATCGCCGTGGACGACGCGCTGCGCGTGACGATGGCGAACGCGCGCGCCGCCGAGGTGTTGGGCGAACCGCTCGCGCCCGGCGACGAGCTGCCGCTGGCGGCGCCCGCGTGGGGCCCCGTCTGGCAGGCGGTGAGCGCGTTCGTCGAGGCGAAGGGCGAGGCGATCGAGGAGAAAGAATTCGAGATCGGCGGCCGCCAGATCCGGGTGCAGCTCGCGCCGCTCGGGCCCGCGCCCGACGGCTGCGTCATCGCGCTGGACGACGCCACGGCGGTGACCCGCGCGGCCCGCGTCCTCGCCTGGGGGGAAATGGCGCGGCAGGTCGCGCACGAAATCAAGAATCCGCTCACGCCCATCCGGCTCGGCATCCAGCACCTGCAGCGCGTGAAGCGGGGCGCGAGCGCCGCGACCTTCGACGCCACGCTGCAGGAGACTGCCGACCGGATCCTCGTCGAGATCGACCGGCTCGACGGGATCGCGCGCGCCTTCTCGCGCTTCGGCGCGCCCGCGGCGGAACAGATGCCGCTCGAGCTCGTGGACCTCGTGGCCGCGGCGCGGGAGGTGGTGCAGCTGTACGGGCTGGGATCGGGGAAGGGCGCCAAAGGCGCGACACGCTTCGAGGTGCGCGCCCCAACGGGCGCCGCTGCCGCGCGCGCGCGCAAGGACGAGGTAAAGGAAGTGCTCGTCAACCTGCTCGAGAACGCGCGCAGCGCGGCGGCGAAGCGCGTCACCGTGACTGTGGAGGACGGCGGGCGGACGCTCATCGTCTCGGACGACGGGCGCGGCATCGCGCCGGAGGTACTGCCCCGCGTGTTCGAGCCGACGTTCTCGACGACGTCGAGCGGCTCGGGTCTGGGGCTGGCGATCGCGCGCCGCCTCGTCGAGAGCTGGGGGGGTACGATCACGCTGGAGAGTGAGCCGGGGCGGGGGACTACGGTGACGCTGACGCTGCAAGGGGGTGACGCCGCTCACACCGCCCAATAGTTGGAGGCGCGAACATTATATTGGTGGCGCACTTCTCCCGTTTCGAGGTGAATTCGTGCGAATTGCAGCCGTTGCCCTCACGCTCGCCGTCCTCGTGGCCGGTTCCGCCCGGCCGGCGCGCGCCCAGTTCTCGTTCGACGCGCGCCGCATCGGGATGGGTGGTGTCTCGCTGACGCGTAACGGCAACCTGCGGCGCTACAATCCGGCCTATCGGGCCGTGAAGGATCGTCCGGGCAGCGGCAATCCCAAGTTGACGATCCCGGTGCCGCTCGGCCTCATCCAATTCTTCCACGATCACCCGATCAGCAAGCTCGGCGACGACCCGATGTTCAACCCCGACTCATCGGCCTTCAACCCGATCGAGGTCGTGAACCTGGTGTTCAACCTGCCGATCTTCCTCGAGGTCAAGAAAGCGCCGACGCCGACCAACGACGTCGAGTTCACCATCGGCAGGAACGCCTTCGTGGTGGACCTCGGCGCTGCGCAGGTGTTGATCCCCGAGGATGAGTTCGGAATGGGCGGCACCAGCCGCCTGCTCGACCTGGGGATCGGCATCAAGGGGTTTCGGGTCAGCGTCCAGGGGTTCGAGAACCACGACATCGGGTTCGTGCTGGGGGATTCGCTGCGCGCCTTCCTTAAGGATGCCGACTCGGCGCGCACCAACACGACCTACAACGTCCTGGGCGACGGGCTCGTCCAAGGCGGTTTCGCGCCGACGCTGAGCTTCTCGGGCAGGGTCACCGGCCGAGGGAGCGACAACGACGACGGCGTGTACCTGGGTGCCGCCGTGCGCAACTACTTCGGCGTGGCGTACTACCGCGCCGTCGGCTCCGGCGGCTTCACCACAGGCGACACGCTGTTCGCGGGCCCCAACCCCGTGACCCCGCAACTCGAGGCCCTGGTGTATCGAGACAACGGCATCGGCACGTCGTTCGGGCGTGGGTTCGGAGGCGACGTCGGTGTGGTACTGATTTCCGGCCCGATGGAGGTCGGCCTGGGCGTCAACGACATCGGTGCCAAGTTGACCTGGCAGGATACGCGGGTCGATACCACCTACTTCGACAACGTCGGAGATTCGATCGCCACGTCCGTTGTGAGAAACCACGTGGAAACGACGACCAAGCTCCCCATCAGTTACATCGCCAACGCAGCGCTTCACATGGGGACGGGCACGACCGTCGGCGCGGACGTCGTGAACACGGGCCGCGGCACCGTGCTCCACGTCGGCGGCGAGCAGCGGATCGGTTTTCTGGCGGTACGCGGCGGCGTGTCGCGCGACCAGCGCAAGAAGATGCAGTT
>Ga0193723_1000145_pt1 | contig 24713 bp, 25 predicted proteins | sample H2m2metaG_FD_143042 | JGI IMG/M metagenome (GOLD analysis project Ga0193723, IMG submission 143042) | Soil microbial communities from a riparian zone of the East river system, Colorado, United States - H2m2 | ecosystem: Environmental > Terrestrial > Soil > Riparian zone | place: USA: East River...
ACTAATTTCAAATCTATATCCTCCTCTTTTCAAATTGATGGGTAGGCATTGTGACATCAAGACGTTATTATTCTGACCTCATTACACGGGGCAGGTCTTCACATCTGGGCATGATTTCAAAAATATCAAATTCTTTTTTGCGTCATAGCCAAGATCACTCATTCTAATTACTTTAAATCCATTGTCACGTAGGTATTTCATTTCTGTTTCAAATAAACTTCCACTTGTAGCAAGATTATTCTTTCTATAGTCCTTGTTTTGACCGTCCATAAACTCATGATACTTAAGTACTGCAAATGCTTTTAGTGCTGCGGTTCCATTTGTACTATTGTTATACTGAGCTGCCGTATTGACATAGCCGATAAACTTTTGAAGCATCTCGGTATCGTCTGTCCCACTATCATGTTGTTGAGTTAGAGCTCTAATAGAATATCTATTAGCAGTTGTTAATTTCCCGTCTGATGTATATGGTCTACAGTCAGGAGGTTGGTTTTGAGTACTGGAAGAGCTGCCACTCCCATCTTGATTATTTTGAGCGTTATTTGGACCAACACAATTTAGGAACTGAGTAGGGTCGCCACCTGTCCTAGCGAGTCTGTAGTATTTAGCAACTACGTCCACGACTTTGGCTTTATCAGATCCATCAGCAAATGGGTATCCAAAAACAGTGGCATTTATACCATGATCTGCTAGACATTGTTTTGACTGGCCTATCTCAAATTGTAGATCTGAGTCTGAAAGTTTTGATAGGTGCTTGTGATTCATAGTATGTGATTCAATGTCATGCCCTCCCTTTTGTAATGTTTTAATTTGAGTCCAATTCATTTTACTGTCGTTATTTCTTCCCACGTAGTTGCATACTGTAAAAAAAGTTCCTTTAAATCCATATTTGTCAAGGATTGGTTTTGCAAAAATATACTGGCTTTTCAAGCTGTCGTCAAATGCCAGAACAACGAGCTTTTTAGGTGTAGTGACAGATGTGTTTGTTTTAATGTTATTAGTAGCATTATTTTTGTTGATGGTAGCTGAGCCGTTGGAAATAAGGGGTCCATTACTCGCAGTAAGATTGCTAGTGCTGTTCTTTATGGACAAAGCATTTTGATTAGTAGTAGCATTATTTTTGTTGATGGTAGCTGAGCCGTTGGAAATAAGGGGTCCATTACTCGCAGTAAGATTGCCAGTATTCGTATTGTTTGTAGACAATTTCATTTGAGATGGCGAGGAGGGCGAGGAGGAGGAAAGCTGACCAGTTGAGGATGATGGCGGATTAATTAATCCGTCAACTCTCATTTCAGTAATACTAGCCCAGTCGTTCTCGGAATTTCCATTGACTGTCACTTTTATATAACGACCATCAATCTCCCGAAAAGTATTATTTTCTATTTGTAATGTTTTTCCAGTACTTGTACCTGAAAACGCCTTTGTATAGGCATTTCCGTCTTTAGAAACAGATATATCAAAATTATAATGGCGAGTGTCCCCCTTGTACCAGGCAATACCTAAACTGCATATTGTTTTAATTGACCCCAAGTCTGCCTGGATAAATGAACCAACACCATTGGCTGCCCATCGTAGATTCACCTTACTATCAATAACGTTCTTCGCTGTGTTTCCTTTCTCAGTATTATCGCTTGCTACGACATTAGTAATTGGTAAGTTTTTACATTGCCCATTTGTAGGTTGGGCTTGTATGATTTTCGATGATACGTTTTGATTATTAGTAGAATTACTACTATTATAATTCGTGTTATTATTAGTTGAAACGATTCCAAATACTGCAATCGATGAAAATACAGATCCTGAAATGATGACAATAATAATTACAAGAGGAATGGCAATAATGTTTATTTTATTAAAGTTCATACTTTCCTTTCCCAATTATAAACGCCCATATTTTAGTCATGTTGATTGTATTTGGAGATGATTGAACTAAATCACTTAACATTGTTATACTAGAGTAATCAAGCAGGCCGTGTTTAACAAGCAGTATGGGTGCTAAATTTTACAAGTCCTATTCATGAACATAGAATTTGTATCCTGTTACAGCTAGTCATGCTGATATTATAGATATTACGAGTCTAAGCTTCTAATATTTTCTAAAATGTTGTGGATGTATAAAGTTGTTCCCTTTTTCTTTTTGTAATTCTACAATGTTTTGATACTAGATATCTCTAATTATTACCCAGTATTTTTGTTTGCTGTAGCGTATAGACAGTTCCCTCTGTATTACCTTGAAAAGTTACCTTTGCATATCTAGCTGTAACCGGAAAATCAGATGATAAATCATATGTTTCTCCTCCGGATATCATGGCAGTATTATCATAAGAGACGGGATCATTAAAGTGTACCCCATCTGTTGACGTCTGTATTGTGAAATGGTTCACGATTTTATCGCCGTTATTCAATACTAAGTTCAGGCTGCAGACTGACTGCTGTTGCCCCAGATCCACGATAACCCAGGGATTTTCGCCCTTTATTGATGTCAACGTAATGTTATTATTATTATTATTATTATTATTGTAGTTAAATACTTTATTGGAATCGCTAGTACCAAGCTGTTGTTGTTCGATGTTGGTTGAAACTCTTGCGATTCTGACTTCATTATTTGCGCATGTGTTCTGATCTAATGAATGTGTGCTATCTTCGGCAGCAGTTCTTGGCATCATATCTATGCCTAGGTCGTAAGATGCGTATTCATTGCTGATACTACTACCCTGTTTGTCACTAGAAATACTACTAACACTGCTATTAGTTGAAAAGATTGCATGCACCTCTAGATTCCATATTCCCTGCACTCCTGAAAGTTCAAATGTATCTTTAGATAATTTCTTAAGCGGATGTACCGAAGGAACGTCAGCCTCATAATCTACAATAAATGCATTTGCACTTACTGGTTCCTTGCTAAATTCAATCTTAATTATACCGCCCTCTTGTACTGTTGTCAGAGGATTAACATCTGCTGAGGGGTATTGGATTTTATGCATATCTCTCCCATCAGAAAAAACGAATGGAGACATTTGATATTTTTGATTATTATAGATCAAAAGGGCTCCTGCTACTGAGGGCGGCTGCTGCTCCAATGAAAGACCATATGCATTTTGTATGTAAACTGATGTTGCTACGAATGAAACAGAGAAAGCGCCGACGCAGACTAGAGACAATATAGAAAAAAATATTACAAGATATTCGGTACTAATTGCTTCCTTACGAATTATTTTGGTCAAGTGCACAAAAGTTATTCGCTCGCAGGACAACTCCACCTAGTCACCTTATAGCAAACCTAACAGTACTTGTATATTTACGCAGTATTCAATAAACTCTCTAAACAATAATTAGTAAGAGATTAGATTAGTTTAACTGTTAAAATACATTTAGATAATTGGCTATGAATGAAAAGCTGCAAGACTACAAGTACTATTAACTTATCCAATGTGATTAATGATAGCAGTTTAGTAATCAGCCATAAACAATCCTGATTTAGTATTATAAAAGCATCCTAGTATACTAAAATCAAAAACAAAGTTGACAGACAAACTAATGACACCAGAGATATAATAAGAAGACATTTACGCTTAATTGCTTAATCATACAGAAATATCTAAAATGTTAGATGATAAGAATTAGTACAAATAATGATTCTGCATAAATAGTTTATTCCTACTGTGTGTTGTGGATTGATAAGTGCTTTAGGATATTTTAGGATAAGGGCAGCAATATTAAATGCAAATTTATTTTTGTCTTTGTCTTTGTTTTTGTTTTCAATAAAATTCATGCCAGACGATAATTCCTTACGAGCATTAGCTGAAAGAGATTTTACATCGAAGTCTGATTAATATGATACAAAAAGAAAACTATCTTCAAATAAAGAGGATAGCCCTAATACCTATGACAGTTCTCTTATTATCATCATATGTAGTTACAAGTCAATTTGCCTTTGCTCAGTCTGCTATTAATAATTGTACTAAAGTCGGAATTACCGCGTTTAACTCATCACCAAATGATGCTGGTAATGTCGCTGCAAATACGATAGACAATAACATTAATACCCGATGGTCAAGTTTGGGAATTGGTTCATTTATCCAGACAGACTTGGGGTCAATTAAAACAATATGCAGCATAGACATTGGCTGGTACAGCGGAGACACACGCCAGAATAGTTTTGTAATATCTGTATCTGCAGACGGAGCTACGTTTAGCGATGTATTTACAGGAAAAAGCAGTGGAACAACTACACAAATAGAAAACTATGATTTCCAGGATATTGACGCTCGTTATGTAAAGATAATAGTCAATGGAAATACACAGAACAACTGGGCATCTATAACAGAGATTGCTGTTAATGGGTTTGGAGGTACATCTCCACCTCCACCACCACCACCTCCTGACACATGTCAGAAGCTTCCAACAGGTAATGCTGTGGCAAATGGTAACGACGGTAATCTTCCTGCAAATGCAATAGATAATAATCTTAATACACGCTGGTCAAACCTTGGTATAGGTTCATGGATTCAAACAGACTTAGGAGAACAGAAGACCATTTGCAGTGTAAATATTGCTTGGTATCTTGGAAATGTACGCCAGAATAATTTTGTAATATCTGTTTCAAATGATGGAAGTACTTTTACTGATATATTTACAGGCAAGAGCAGTGGAACAACTTTATCTCCTGAGAGCTATAACTTGCCTTCGAACACTTTTGGTCGATTTGTAAGAATTATAGTCAATGGAAATACACAGAACAACTGGGCATCTATAACAGAGATTGCTGTTAATGGGTTTGGAGGTACATCTCCACCTCCACCACCTCCTACAAACCATGCACCAGTGGTTGATAACATAAACGACGTATTAGTCCAAATAACCAACCCACCAACTCCTGTAAGTATCACCTTATTGGGTAGAGATGCCGATAACGACCCCTTGACTTTCGAAGTAGTACAAACCCCAACAAAAGGAACTGTAACGTCTACTGGTCCTAACACTGTAAAGTACAGCTTAGGCCCAAGCGTCCAAAGTGATACTACAGACAGCTTTACTTACAGAGCGAATGACGGTAAAGCAGGAGGAGTTAGTAACATAGGTACTGTAACCTTGAAGATAACCAGCCAACAGGTACCTCCACCACAAACAGGAGTTGACAAATTCGGGATAAAGGAACTTTATCCTACAAAAACCGGAGGGGAACAATGGTTTATGAATATGCAAGATCCAACTGGAGATAAACAAACAAATCCACCAAGCATGAGCAAAAATCCGGGTTCCTTCAAAGTGACTTCAACACAGGTAAGGTACCCAGTCTTTACGTCTTCTGGCTATCATTCAGATCAAATCAAGACAACTGACCAGAAGATAATGGCACAGCAAGGATATATGCAATCACCAAACGATTGGAAGAATGTTGAAATAACCGGATATTTGAAGGTCAATAGTTTTACTGGCTCATCAAATAATGGTCCAGCTCATATAGAGTTCATGGCTCGTGGTGGAGTTCATACGTCGAGTAAATCATGTGAAGGTACAGCATACCATTCAAATTTATATGAAACGGGGAGGAGTAAGTTTGAGAAAGAGCTGCAACACACAGCAGGATACACTACAAACGACCCAGAAAAATCAGGAGCAACGAGTAAGTTGGATGGACGATGGGTTGGAATAAAAGCAGTGTTTTACACAAAACCGGATGGTACAGTGAAACTAGAACAGTGGCTTGATGATGGGTCAGATAACATTAATGCACCCGGCAATAATTGGCATAAACTCTTGGAATTTACTGACTCAGGAAGTTGGGGCGGTGGACATCCAAATTGTGGTGGGACACCTAGTACAAAGATTACATGGGGAGGCCCGATGGTTCACTTTAGATGGGATAATATAGATAATATGGACATCAAGAATTTTAGTGTTCGAGAAATTCAACCAACTACGACAGCAACAACTACAACTCCCATGGTCAATACTCCTAATGCACATACTGAATTTTCTCCCCCATCAGTAATTGCAGTGAACCCATATCACTGAATTAAACAATAATAATGAAGCCAACTCAAAAACATTAAGCATCTATATTTGAATACTTATGCTGAGTGGAATCGATATAAGATCTTCCTTTGGTATTACTATACAATACAGTGGCATGCGTTTTTATAATGATAACATGCCTTTAAAAAGTTCTTGATATATTAGAGAAACTATTGCTAGAATAAATCTGCACACATACATTTGTGAGCATATAATAAAACTTTTACCATCTAATTGTAGACACTCAAACCCGCGCAGATCAAGGTCTTACTGTTAATAAAATATTTATTGCATAGCATAACATCATATTAATAATGTATGGCAGTATTTTTAATTCTAAAAAGACTTCAGAAACGGTGACATTAATTGCTATTTTTGTTATCTTAAGTCTATTATTGCCATTGCTTTCAATTAACTATCTTGCTTATTCCATAGTGGATACCAAAAATGTCTTAAATCCAAACGCAATGAGGTTTCATAATGTTTCTTGTAGCCAAATTTCTCACGATGTAGATCGTTCAAACGGAGCCTCTAATGCCATACTGGATGTAAACAACAACGTAAGTTACAAACTAAATATTTCCTGGCTAATCATATCAAGTGATGACGGTCAGGACTTTTACAAAGGGGACTGTAATAATCCAACCAATATTGTATTGAAGGGAGACGAGAGTATTAAACTCCACTTCAACAATAGCATTGGTGAAGGTGTGGGTGTGTTTCTTGCAAATAATAGCAAAAGTGATAAATCTATATTATTAGAGCCTCCAGGACAAGAATTCAAGCAGATCTCTGTAAATAATAATATCACAAGCGGTGGTGTTGAGACAGCTAAGGCATTTGAATTTAATGTTCTACCCGAAAAACAAGGAATGCACAAGTTAATAATAACTGAAGTTCAAAACTCCGAGACACTAGGCTTCATAATAATCAGAAATGTAAGAGTCTTATGACAAAAAAGAATTTCCCCTGTAGTAGTGGCAGTAGCGTTCTTTTAAGTAACAGCAGTATGAGATTTCATAGTTAATATGTAATCGAGTCTAGGATAGGGTGAAGCGTCACATTGAGAACATGTTTTGGTACCAAACAACTAATTGCACAGTAGAAAACTATAGAGAACGACCACTAATGTATTTATAATGAATTGGCTTTTTAACATATTGTGCTATGACTTCGGTTGATAAATACAATGAATTTGCGCGGTATTTTGAAAGGATGGGTGATGTGTACAAGGAATATTTTAAAAGTATCGAAAGGATCAATCGACTATATACTGAATCCATTAAAAATGTTGAGAGGATGAATGAGCTGTACAAAGAGCTTATCAAAACTAATGAGAGGATGAATGAGCTGTACAAGGATATACAAAAAATAAATCTGGGCTGGGTAGATCTATTTTGGCGGCCTTGGCTAACGAAAGAAGAAGAGAAGAAAAATGATATAGAAGAAAAAGAGAAAAAGAAAAGGCAATAACTATAGTTCTATGATCCATCTTCAGATTTTGGATATGATTGAACAACAGCAGTAGCTTTACGTTTGTATCTATTTTACTCTATTTTTTTTTATTTTACAGGAGGAGTTGGAATCATAAAGGAAGTAGTATTTTCACTGGCAGCTAATATCCCGGTGACATTAATACTATAAAATTTTGTTAGATTGAAAGGATTGTTAATACAAGATAATTTTGAAGTTAAATCATTTATTCCTTCTTTAATCTTCTGAGAGTCGCTAGTAGACCTCAATGTCCACTTTGAATAGTCGTTCTCTCCACTAGGTCCAGTTGCTGTAGTATTTTGATAGGGTTTTTGATCATTAATATTTACTGAAACTTTGCAATCAGTATTGGTATTATCGCTGGATATTCCTGAAATTGTAAGTTTCCCAACTGGGACTTGCTCACCGGCTTTGGGCGAGGTAATCTTTACACCCTGTGGTTGTGTTGTATTCCCTGCCTGTTGTCCTGTTACATTCTGTTTTCCAGGTATCTCTTGTGCATACACGTAGCAATTAATCCAATTAAGTAAAACAAGTGATCCAAAAATAAGTATAAGCATTATTTGCCTTTCATACTTCAAGTGACTTTTATCTATCCTCACTAAAAATATACGTGAGATATAGCTCTTAACTAAAGTTGTTAAATTACTTGAAAGTATTGGTTGAATATATTTGATCTGATTATACAACTATGATGATAATTGAGAAAATGCTATATGTTCATTGTAGAAACGTAGAATATTGAGTTGGAAAATTTTGTAGTACATTATTCTTGTTCGGCCTGTATGACTAGGTACTGCCAAATGGGCTCATTGGATTAGAGTGAGCTGCGTTATTTTGTGACTGTCGGTCAACAACAAGTTTTGTAGAGGACAACAATATTCCTTTCCATTTAAGAAATGTCTAAAAGAATTACAACAAACAAATCACTAGATATTGACAATTGTTGACACGTTTGGTACATTCTTTGAACAGATTGTAATCTCAGATGATCTCTATTCTTTTACCTAAGCCAAAATAGCACAATGAGTCACTAAATGCGTATAAATCAAAAAAAGGATGTAGTTTGAAGAGTTATGGAATATAACAAGAATTTAAGAGTCCTAGTTAGAGTAGCAACATCATTGCTACTTGTGGGAACGATTCTGGCGTCAACACAGTCATACCCTTGTAGCAGCGGTTTTACAGACCATTCAAGTCTTAAAGATGATATCTCTGAAGACATACAAGGGGATTAAGTCTAAGGAGAGTGAATGCATAAAATCGATTAGGGATGGTCTTAACCTTAAAGAGGAAATTAGGTGCCCAGTATGGAAAAGATAGTACATGATAAAGACGCGTATAAGGAAGTACATGTACTATATTGGAATGTCGATGGCGATTTGTTTCATGACAAGACCTTAAAGAAAAAAGCGTATTGTCCTATACACACCAGGACTCAGATGTGGATAGACTGGGAAAGACAACCATGCTATGATGAACTCACTCTTATTCGAAAACATATGCATTGCAGTAAATGTGATATGTTGAATATGTAATAACGGCGCCACAACTGTCTCTATTACTATTGGTTAGAAGTAAACTGAGTTGAACTCAGTCTAATGAACTAATTCTATCAAATTTGAAGCTGTTTTCAATTCTTACCAATATTCACTTTCAGATTGAATACTAGAGTCACTGCTTTTTCTCAAAGAAAGGTACTCATTGATTTTCTCTAAACCCTTAAAGATTCCTTCGACTGCAAATAGCGATGAATCCATGTTCAAAACTTGAGAAATAGAAAATCTGTTTTATTTTTCTGTAAATTAAAAGGTACTTGGTGCTCGTTGCATTTCTATGTCGCTAAGCGCATGTATTTTTATCGATAGCAGATTATTCGTTTTGGATTTCAGTCGTAGAATCATGAAATTTGATTTAGCTGTGTAATAGCCTCGAATTATTTGATCTGTTACTATTCTCTCACTTGAACTCAAAATTGCAATTGATGGCTCTCATATATCTTAATATTACATTTACAAATAAAAAAACATATTATGATGGATGATGACTACATCTCTCCTGATAGGAATCATTCTGCTCTGCTTATCATTGATGTCCAACGTGATTTTACTCTAATGGGTGCTACGTCTGAAATGCCAGGCACACTACAGGCTATTCCGTATATGCAGTGCTTAGTTCAGAGCTATAGAGGTTTACATCTTCCTATAGTTCACGTTATAAGACTCTATTGTAGAGATGGGTCGAATGTTGATTTGTGCCGCAGACATTCTATCGAGAATGGTAAGCAAGTGGTTATTCCAGGAAGTGATGGTGCTGAGATTATGGATGAACTCAAACCCTCATCCACTAATATCAGATTGGATCCAAATCTACTGCTTTCTGGTCATCTTCAACAGATTGGATCTATGGAATGGATAATGTATAAGCCCAGGTGGGGAGCTTTTTATAAGACGTTGCTGGAAAAGCATTTGCACAATCTAGCTGTTAATACAGTAGTTGTGTGTGGATGTAACTTTCCTAATTGTCCTAGAACAACAATCTACGAAGCAAGTGAACGAGATTTCAAAATTGTTCTGGCTAAAGACGCCACATCGCTGATCTACGACCTAGGATTACAAGAGTTGAGAAATATAGGAGCATCAGTAATGAATACTGAGGAATGTATAGCATGGCTGGAAGCTTCAAAAGTTCAAGGTGACCAACCATGATACCAACGCTTGATGATTACATGACATATATCTAACAACGTTTGATGATGGGTATACCCCTTGTTTGTAGTATAATAAGAATTACAGACGAGAGTGAGATTGATGTTGCTTCGATTTTCCGAACTTCCTTATCAAATTGTTTATAATATATTCTGTATCTCTATTCTAAGCTAACCACTTTTCATTCTGAAGTTGAAACGAGCTTCTCCTTTCTTTCTCTTATGATAGTATGATGTTGTCACCATCCTATAAATTAGAGAACTCTAATATCACTCCACTCTTTGAATCATAATTAAAGATGTAATTTTCATTATCGCATATTGGAATTGAATCTAATTTTCTGCTGCTATCGCAGATAGGACATTTAGTAATTGTTGTGTCTGTATTGTTAAAATATAATGATGATGCACACCACAAACATGATTCGCATATCAGGAAGCGTATATTGCCATTAGTCGCTCTTGTTCTTTTATTTTCTTTTATTTCCTTTTTGTTGATAGCACTAGTATTACTGTTACTAGCACCAATATTTACCCTCACATCTGCTTTAAGGATCTTGGCAATGATAGACTGAGAATAATTTCTTTGGGTAGAATTATGAAATAATAATAGTTGTTGGGACATCTTGGTGCTAGTACAATTTACTCTTAATAGCCTTTTGCATTTACTCGTAAAGTGATGAGTATAAAGAGCAGCATCAGATCAAAAGTTAAAGATCAGCACTCCCTTCAATGTGTAGGCATTCTGTGCGTGTGACGATTATGGGTATGTATTTTCAATAAAGGAACTTACGACTTCCGTCCAAGCATCTCCGATATTAGTGCGATTGTATCCCCCACCGCCTAAGGCAACTATCCTGCCCTGACAAAACTTATGTGCGAGTCGATGTAATTTGTTTGCTGCATATCTATGTGCTTTTGAACTGTATCTCAAATGCGTTAATGGATCACCATTTATACAATCTGCGCCACATTGCAAAATAATCAGTTCAGGCTTTGCAGTTTTATTTATAAATTCTTCGATTTTGTCAAATGCAGCAATAAAATCGCTATCAGTTGAGTCAGGCTTCAGCGGTATATTCAGCTTGGTGTCTTTTGCAATACCTGAGCCTGTCTCTGATTCAAATCCGGTTCCTGGATATAGAAAATGACCATCCTCGTGTATGTCTGCAATGAACACCAGAGGATCATCTTCGAATTCGTAATAAACCCCATCGCCATGATGAGCATCTATATCAACATAGGTTATTTTGTTTACAGCATATTTTTTTCGTGCAATAAGAATTGCAATGCCTATGTCATTAAAGACACAAAATCCTCCTGCAGAATTTCGTCTCGCGTGATGAAGCCCTCCAATAGGATTAAATGCATGCAATATTCCGTCTGTCTTTTTCATGACGAGATCTAATGCCTTAAGAGTAGTTCCAACCGTATAGGCAGAAGCATCGAATACGCCTTTATACGCCGGCGTATCCCCTAAATCAAGAAAACCTCGTCCATGTTGTGAGGCTTTCTTAACGAGGTCTACATAATCTTTGTCATGGAATTCCAGTATGGTCTCTTCTTGGACTTGGTGCGGTTTTTCAAGTCGAATCTCAGGAGCTTTGTCAAGATTTAATGCTCTGAACTTAGACCAGAATGCATAGATTCTGTCTGAATTGAATGGATGCGATTTGCCGAAACCATATTTGGCCAGTTCCTCCCCGAAGAATACCGCGGTATTGCACATACGAGTTATAATTTAGTAGCATCGCGAAGGAAATAAGCGTTGTTGTATGCTGTAATAGTTGACGTTTATCATGAAAAATTACAAGACAATCAATCTGAAATTTATTTCGTCGGATCTTGCAAAGAAGTGAGTATTGGACTAGAGACAATTTGCAGTCCTGTACTCTTATTGGATTTAATCTGGATTGTCTTAGAATTATCTAAGCAGAAATCGTGAGTGAATCTGTCAGTAGGTCTTTGATTCTTTATTACAGAAATATTCGACATTCATCTGCTACCCGGTAATAGCGTTTGAACAGATCTACATCTCATTTAAGTAAGTATAATAATAATAATAATATGATAAGAATTGATTTAGATTGGTATCAGATCAAAAAACTGCCGTTATTACAGGTACGTCAAGTGGAATAGGCTACGAGATTGCTTTAACAATGGCAAGAAACGCTTTCCTTACATTCGCTACCATGCGTAACCTCGAAAAAGGAAGAAGCCTTAAATCAATCGCAGAGAGGGAAAAATTACCATTGAAGTTAGTACAATTGGACGTAACTGATGAGAGATCTGTTAATAATGCAATCCAATCGATAACAACTGAGGCTAATAGAGTAGACGTATTAGTGAATAACGCTGGATATGCGCTTGGTGGACCATTTGAGGATCTTGCAATAGATGAAATAAAGGCGCAATATGAAACTAATTTATTTGGATTGATAAGAACAACTCAAGCCGTTCTTCCAATCATGAGAAGACAAAAATCTGGTACGATAGTAAATATCAGCTCAGGAGCAGGAAGATTAGGCTATCCAGGAGGTTCAGCTTATGTCAGTACAAAATTTGCAGTTGAAGGTTTGAGTGAATCTATGTCATACGAATTGGAGCCATTTGGAATAAAAGTGGTACTAGTAGAACCAGGGTTTATTAAGACTAATTTTGCCCAAACTATGGTGATTGCTAAAAAGTCACAAGATCCAAACTCTCCATACTCGCAGATGATGCAAAAGACGGCATCTACCTCTAGCCGTCTAGCTGAGAATGGATCTCGGCCAGATCTGGTAGCAAAAGTGGTACTGAATGCTGTTACAACTCAGAATCCCAATCTAAGATATTTGGTTGGTAAAGATGTTGAAGAGTGGGTAAGAACTAAGAATAGCGTGACAGACGAGGAATTTCATAATATGATGAAGAATATGTCAAACTAGAGATAAGGCGCTCCACGATGTTAAATTGGCTTCTATCAGATTGGATTGAAGGCAAAAACCTAATAGATAGAGATAAAAAGTTTGATCCATTATTGGACCCCCTGATTTCTTCTTAATCTCTCTTATCACACCAGTAGTAGTAATTTTGAGTGGTGAGCGAGTAAATATCTTTTAGAGCATTAACCTTTTATTTATTTAAATTTGAGTGGATAACATTTCACAGACAACCAGAACGAACGATCAGAACGATTTCGTAATCTGTGTTTCCGTAATTTTGTGTTTAGGTTTTAGTCTTTTTTGGCTCGGCTAGATGATAAGCGTTCACATAGGTCTGCGGGCTAAGGGTCACTACTCCATTAATGCTTTTTCGAATCTTCTTTTCAAGATCAAGATCATAAGATATCTACCAGAATTTTCTAAAATGGTGTAGCTCATACAAGACCTAATTTATAAATCCTCTAGGGGTATTTAGCAGCGGATTAAAAAAAGGTTCCAGTATCTCCATGTGGGACTAACATAGCTTTATTAATTTATATTATTCTATACTCAGTATGATATATATTCACGTTGTGATTCCTACAGGTGAGCACGCGTACCCATTGTTCCCGGTACAAATGTTATCATCTGTAGGGCTGCTGTCACAACGTGAATACTTTTCATATTAATGTACCTAGGGCATATGGCGCACACTTATTATAAGGTCAGTCTCATTTTTGAATGGCTAAGGTATTTATTTGCAGGTAGAAACAAGCCTAAGACTTGATATTCAGAATATGCTAATTATTATATGATCAGATAAAACAAAGATGTGTGATGTGTATATTCTAGAGTGGTAAGTGAATCGATGGGATTTTGACAAGGCTATATGTATCTATTAAGGGGCAGTAGTAGTTACGTATCTTCTGCTCGATACCCCGTGTGAGATACTTTCTATTCCAATTATCAGTAGATTAATTGCCAATATCAGCGTCAATAGAATGACCCCAAAGATCGGTGATGCAAATACTATAAACGATACAGCCAAAGACAATATGCCTACGGCTATAAGGAATATCCTTGACCATTTTGAAATCTTCTTATCTACTATACCATGTATGATTCTTGCAATTCCTACAAAGAGCAGTCCAACTGCTAGCAAACTGACTAAAAAGATTGTTGCCAGTAGAGGAAATGCAATAACTGCAATTCCTAATCCTATAGCTAAAACACCTAATACAATATTACCTATACGTGATGATTTTGTAAGATGTGGAAAAACACCTACAGCCACTCTTTCAATTCCTACAACAAGCAACGTAACTGAAAGTAGGAAGATCAAGGTTGCGATACCTAGTCCTGGGTTGACGAGTATTGCAATAGACAGTATTATTGCAATTGCTCCAAGCACTATTTGTGAAATTCTGATTCCTTTAGAGAAGTTAGTTTCATTGGCTGTCAAGTATAACAATTTATGATTATAGCTTATTTAAGAAAGATGTATAGCTAGCTATATCGACATGGACCAGTATTATCCTCTATGATCATTATATACTAAGGTTGGCATTTTTTCTTAGGATCAAAGAGGCTGATCCAAAATACCATAGATGGGACCCTAGCCAGTTAAGAATTTTACATTAAAAAAAAGATGTGATCGTCTCGATTGTATTATGTGAAGCTGTCAAAAAACTGGGCCGTACTTGTCATCGTTATCAAGATGGGTCCGGGGCGGATCCAAAACAAAATTGACGGCAAGATTGGTCCAGAGTATTTTAAATATTCATTATAAAATGATGTTATAAACAGGATTCAGCACGTCGACCGCAGTAGCATTATTTTCCTAATAGACAGGAGAGATGATTTCTATTGCACTGCAAGCGTAAAAATCGATACTCTCAAAACCGTCAACCCTTATAGTAGTTGGCACCCCGCCTGCCCAGTTTGCTATTATCTTTGGGTATTTATTGCCATTTCCTTTGTCAATATACTCCGAATAAAGTCGATAATTGTTTCTCAACGTTCCATCTGAACTGAATGGATCTGGATCAATGTAACATCTATTTGTTGTTGTCTTGTCTAAGTTATTCCAGCTTGTGGTTTTCATACCAAACCATCTTCCATCCTCAACAAAGAAATCAAAAAAGGGGCTGAGATAATTCTTTGGCCCACCTTGCAGTATGTCCTGAATCTCTTGTTGAAGTTTCAAGTCCGATACAAGCTGCCTGATCTGGGCTATCTTTGTGATGACCACCACCACGCATTTTAATAGAGCATCCATTTTTGGATCCGATCCTGTTGTTTGCTCTCATAATGATAGTCACTTCTTGATTTTTTAAATCGTTCTCATTTCCAATAAAACCTTTGTGTATTGCAGTCTTCCAATCATTGGTCTGTTTTAATGTTGAGGGAAATACGTTTAGACGGCAGGTTCTGCCATTTTGTCCAGTGCTTTTATATGTTATTTCACCAGAAAATGCATTCCAAAATTCGATATTTCTATCTTTTTTCTTGGCGAAGCTATTATGAGTGTTGGTGGTAACGTTCTTGAGGTTGTTCGGATTTTGTTTGCTTAGAACAAATCGAGAACCATTCTCATTTGGGGGAAAAAGCATTATAGTCCCGTCATCGTTATATGTCATATTCTCTCTTGTTGATGCTGGACCTGGCGGCAGATTCGAATCTTGAAATTTTTCAACACTTTCTCTGGTTTTGCTATTACTAGATAGAGAGTTCCTTAACAGTTCTTTCCAGCTCTTAAACTGCATACGTATCCAGATAAATTGCAAATATATCATTATTTCTTTAATTATTCCTAGTTTTCTGCTAACAGTTCCGCCTCCTTCTGAAAAATGAACTATGGGTTGACATAGGATCCGCACGTCTCAAGATTTTGTAGTTATTATAAAAGAGAAAGATCAGTTAAAGGAAATGAAGTTGTTTATGAACTGTTATCGACATTGGCCAAAGCAAAGTCAACATAAAGTCCCTTTAACTTTACCTAATATGCATATCTTACTAGGATTTATATACCCACCTAGCCTACAGGGTCTCGCGTATTATCGAATAACAAATATGACCAATTGTTCTTTTCGTCTAAAAGATTTAATATATCAACATATTAGAAAGATTCTGAAGACTGATCAGGTCTTTAAAATATGACTGTCTTTTTGACGATCTTAGCAATTTCAGCGACAGTAATTTTAATTCCATTAGGACAACCTGCTAGTGCTAAATCTATGTACGACTTAGGCTATGACCACGGATGTACTGATGCCAATGCTGGAGGACATCCATATTTAGAATCCCCAGGCAAAGGTCCTAGTTTTCATACTGATGCCTTTATGCAAGGATATAATGATGGCTATGGCGCTTGCTCACACAGTACGGTAGACACTCCACGGCCTCAAGACACCCCAAATACTGGATCCTATTCTCAAGGACTTAATGGTGGAAAAGCGAAAGCGAGACAAGATCACATAAACGGTGACAAGTATAATTCGTATTGCGGTTTTGGTCATCCTGACTCGTATTGTCTTGGTTATAAGGCAGGTTACGCTGTAGGTTGGGGTGCGGCGCCAGTGCTACTTCATAATCGACAGATGAAATAACAATTTTCCGGCCATAATAGCGTTACTAGTTACAAATTGAGAGTGAGGATAGTTATAATAGTATGAAACACTACAACTTAACTTATGAGTAGATTCGGATTTTATTCCGACAAGGCAGCAGCCATTTCATTTGAAAGCCATTTATCAGGCTTAGAAGAACAGACAAAGGCATTATTACTTGACCTGCGAAATTTTGTAAAATCTCTAGGTAGTAATGTCATTGAGGAAATAAGACCACATAGAATAGTTTACGCCAAATCCTTAACGTTCAGAACCTTTTTAGACATACAACCAAGAAATGACTGCTTAACAATTTCTGTAAGTAAAGGTAGAACCGCACCTACTACAAACTATACGGCTAAGAGCGCACTAGAATCAGAAGAAATCAAACATCAAATTGCAGAGGCATACGATACAATCAAATAATAATAATTGAGCTTTTAATTAATCGTTCATAATATAAAGGATAGGTGTAAAATATTGGAACAAATACTCAGTGTGTGAGCATTCCCTTTATTTCAACACAATCTAACTTGCGTCCTACCTATCAAAAAGTAAACTAAGTCTTAGCATTTTTTTGTCATGTAGTAACAACAATCTTTTTACATAAGATTTTACCTTATTCATTCTGCTATTGTCTACAGAGAGAAAACATATCTTAATCTTGGGAGCAGGATTTGGAGGATTAGAAGCTGCAAATATACTGCGTAAAAATTTTCCTTCATCGTCTGCAGCGGCGCACCGAATAACTATTATTGATAAAAAGGACTATTTTATGATGGGACTTGTTAATTTATGGATTTTAAGTGGAATCAGAACACTTCAAGATTCTAAAATTTCTTTGAATCGCCTAGAAAATAAAGGAATAAAATTTCTGAATGATGAAATAAAAACAATTGATGTTGCCTTAAAAACTGTTACAACCAGATCAAATCTTGAATTGGAATACGATTATTTGGTGATAGCATTGGGCGCTGAATTGGTACTGGAAGAAGTGAATGGGCTGTTAGAAAATGGAGGCTTTAATCTGTACGATGCAGACCAGGTTCCAAAATTAAGAGAAAAGATCCTTTCATTAAGGAAGGGAAAAATTGCGATATGTATAACATCTATACCATATAAGTGTCCTCCAGCACCATATGAGGCATCTTTACTAATCAATGATATTTTAGTTAAAAATGGATCAAGAGACACTATTGATATTGAGGTATACTCGCCAACTCCAATTGCTTTACCTGTAGCTGGAGCAAAAGTGAGTCAAGGTGTTGTTAACTTGCTTAATCAAAACAACATCAATTTTCATCCACTACACAAAATAAAGACAGTATCAACTAACGGAAAAATAGAATTTGAAAATGGAAATAGAGTAAATTATGACTTACTTATAGGAATTCCACCTCATAAAGTCCCCGGAGTAATTAGAAATTCTGGTCTGATAATACAAGGACAGAATTGGATTAATGTTGACAAGTTTACTCTCAAGACCGATTATGATAATGTTTTTGCAATAGGTGATGTAACTGAAATTAAGGTTAATGAAAATATGGCTATCCCCAAAGCTGGAATATTTGCAGAAGCCCAAGCCAAGGTTGTTAGCCAACAAATTATCAACGATATTGTAAATGATAGTAATGAATTGTCTTCAAGATTTGATGGGAAAGGCTTTTGTTTTATGGAAACTGGTGATAAAAAGGCAGGTTATGTAGTTGCAGATTTTTACAATGAAAAAGGTCCTACTGCAGTACTTGAACCGGCATCTGAGGATTCATATAAAAAGAAAATAGACTTTGAGAGAAGCAAGATAAATGAGTGGTTATTATTGTAGAAGAGAAATTTTCATTCATCCCATTGAGATAATTGTCTGATTTCATACTGAACCATATCGAAATTAAAAATTCAATTGTTTGTAGATAGAAAATTCTCATGTTCTGCTTGGTGGGTCTATAATCACCCTGTACCATATTAATTAGAATCAAAATTGTCTAGTCCGCTAATGCATTAAACACTAAAAATCTAATTACAACTATCTCAAGTTATTCGTTTGTAATAAAGATCTTAACTCATCAGATAAAAATCCTTAGGTTCTAGCAAATGCATACCGTTACCTCCTATCTGATGGGAAATATTATTCGGCTTTTGTTAAAAAAGGTCGCCTTTAATCGTCTTCCTGATAGCTCCTATTTTCGTCATCGCTTACTCTGAAGCTCTTTTATAACTAATTCCATGTAGTCCTTCATATCATCCTCTTTCATTGACGCTTCAACTCCAGTCTCTTCTGCCATGATATCTGAAGTTTTCTTTGCTACTGTCAATATGCGACCTTGCAATTCTCTTTCCAGCTGTGCACTCCCTATGCTGTCCAATAATTTTGACTGCTCAGTTACAGATCTTCTGATTGTCTTGCGTAATGCCGTGTCCTGAGACACTGAAATTGCTGAAAAATAAAGACCATTGTATATCAGATAACAGGATAATCCAGTAAAGGATACTGCAGCAAGACCATATGGCGGATATGCAGCTTGCGATACCATCGCAGACCCGGCAACATAGAAGAGAACAAAGCCATATGCAGTCTAACTAATTATTCGTTTATTACTTTGACGAAAGAATTAGAAGGCGATTCAATTTGTCTAAAAGCTTCTGGATCGATTATCTTCGCAAGTATTTCTAACCCAGCGATCGTTCTAGGTCCTGGTTTACTAAAGTATTCATTTGCATTAGCAGCATATACTTCATCTCTTTGTACGGCTCGCAATAATTTCCATTTATTGTTATTCTTTAATACCTTTGCTTCTTTCAATGTTCTCTCTAAATCAAATCCACATGGCATTAGAATTATTTTTTCTGGATCGAATTCTATAATTTCGTCTATGGATACACGACGCGATGGCTGACCTGTAGTACCTAAGCCATTATAACCTCCTGCAATGTCTACCATCTGTGGAATCCAATGCCCTGCAATAAAGAAAGGATCAATCCATTCTATGCAAACTATTTTCCGTTTGGTTTTGTCTTTTTTGACCTTGACAGATCTATTACTGCTATAAGTACGTCCTAGTATCTTCTTCTCTCCAACTATCCTTCTTACGGTATCAATTCTATTTTGCAATGCTACTACTAATTTACGACCTTCCCTCACCTTTCCGACCCTTTCTGCTATATCCATTATACTTACCAAGATATCATCAAGATTATGAGGATCAAGTACAAGCACATCTGGTTTATATCCTAAAATAGTATTTGCACGATCTATCTCTTTGGCAAATGGTGCACAAACTTCACAAACACCTTGAGCAATAATAAGGTCTGGCTTTGCTTCTTTCAATTTTTGGTCATTTATTAGGTATATATCTCCTCCTGCTTTCATCAATCCTCCTATTTTATCATCAATCTCTCGGCTAGTTAAATTCGCAGCATCAAAGGAAGAGTTTATGACTCTAGGCTTATTCTTAGCATCGCCAGGGTATTTACATTCATGTGTAACCCCTGTTATTTGATCTCCTGCGCCAATCTCATAAAGGATTTCGGTGGAGCTTGGTAAAAACGACACTATCCTACTTGTTTGTTCCTTATTAGACTGTTTTCTTGAATGCACGTACTAATTAATAACAGTAGATAATTTTAAATATATTCCGAAAAGCCTGTTTAACCAATTTCTCATCTATCATTAAAGTGTGAACATCAAGAAACTTTGGCATTTCATTTTACAGCTCCAATTTGTTTTAAATGTATTGTAAACCACTGAATATACTAGCATAGAACCTAAGGATAGAAAACACCAGAGGTTAGGGAAATCTAGAAAACTCTGATTTGGACGCAGGTTTTATTAGAAAACCAACAGAGAATGAAAAATTCGTAGAACAGGTTAAGAAAAGAGTAAATTCAATCTAGGATAATGCGGCAAAATTTTTCTACATACTTTTGTGTTCAGAATGTTTTCAAATCAGTTCTTAACAAGTTATTCAAGATCTTCTAGCTTTCCTGGTTCTTCGAAAATATATGTTCATACTGAAACATGTATATCTACGTGGCTGACTAACCCTGAGAATCAAAGCGGCTTAAACTAGTGATGAGAATGGAATGACTTTTGGATAAAGGATCATGCTTTCAAGTAACAATCTACTTCTGGAGGGTCCGGATGGGCTTTGGCACTATGCATAATAGGACGCACATACTCTAATCTAATATGAGCCATCTAGGGAAGGAGAAAGATAATACCAGAGATCGTTTATCTGATTCTGCTAGAATATCTAATAGCATCAGAACAATACTACTGAGTCTATTTGCCTTGATTGGTTTCATTATTCTGATATTTGCTATCTTCATAGCTGTTGTAAGAGTGGAATTAGCTCAGATTGCAACTGGCGTATTCATAGTAGCTTTAATAGCAGCTATAGTTGGGGTATTTGCGCTATATGGGGTAGTAGTATATCAGATTCGTAGTGGTAAGAGTGGCAGAGTAAAGTCGTAAAATATATTGCTCAACTACTGAGTCTTCTTGTCAATCTTGTCATTTGTGCTTCAAAAGTCATTATTTGTTCAATTTGGGATAGATTCTTGGTCCACGAATTCAACATAAGCATTAAGGATTTCGTAAGATATCAAGTACTCAATAGAATTGATTTAATGGATTTTGGATACACTCGAAAACCCTCACATAAACTAATTGCCATCAGATATAAACAAAACTTTTTTTTCTGCTAGTTCTGTGGGTATTAAAAGCATTTTTGAAACTCCTATGATCAAAGACACAATTGCAACTATTGACCAAAGCAGAGGTACGTGTAATATACAAAGAGTAGTCAAAGATAGACTAATTAAAAAAGAGATAAAGATGAAAACCGCCATCTCAGCTGTTAAATATGTCAAATAATATTAGATTATTTGATTATGAACAATAAGAAAAACTGCGAACATTTTGTGGGTATAGACGAGAATAATATTTCCCCTAGAACATCTGGTTGCGAAGAGTGCGAAAAAGAAGGAACTGATTGGGTTGAAATACGTATGTGTTTAATTTGCGGTCATGTAGGATGCTGCGATTCTTCTATTGGTCTTCATGCTACAAAACATTTCCAAAAGTCTGGTCACTCTGTAATGATCGCATTACCAAACAAATCATGGAAATGGTGCTATGTACATAAACAATATTCCTAGTTTTTCGTGTAAGAAGCTTAACCTGCTTTAGATATGCTGACCCCCATCAAACATTCTTTTCTGTACTCACTGTTATACTCCAATCTAACATATCAGCCGCTTTTAATCGTAGAGTAATGTATCTGTTCAGCCACGGATTTTTTATCAATCTAAGCCAAGGCTCACTCGCCCTGTAAATATGTGTCAGTCGTTAAATACTCAGGGGAATTGTTATGTTAAGGAATCTAAAGAGGAAAGCGAAATAAATCTGGTACTACAATTAACCTAGATAGCTACATTGTGTTATACTGCAATATTCGTCTTCATATAATATATGCTCAGAAATGGGCCTAATGTCAAAATCACAACAAGCACAATGTATATGAGGTAAGCCAATTACCATGGCAAACGATGAGAAAGATTTTGGTACCGGGACTACACTAAAAATAATAGGGGAAAAGGACAAAGAGACGCAGCTTTTTCACAGTATTGATTGTGCATTGATTTCCAAAAGGCTAGAAAGCGTTTACAATAATAGCAATCTGTTTCTTGAGTAAATAATAGCGCGTCTGACAACATATCGCAAAAGATCAATTATCCATTATGCGAAGTATTTGATTGCATTATTGTATCCATTGTATCCATCTTGTATTTGCCTTAACATGTAGGTAGAATAGTCAAGCATCTTATTCGAGACGTCCGATTCAACATTTGTTATTCTCTATTCCAATCCCATTTACTCCGCTAAATGGATTTACTCCAAACACAGACGTAAATTTAGTTAGCATAGTAATTGTGATTGTTAACAAGATGGAGAAGGTTGATATGATGTGGGAGTCGCCCAAGACTATGTAAAATATGAACCTAGGGACCAATTGCTTATGTTATGACGAGAACATTCTCTTTCATCATTTAATGGATGATATAAAAAGGAAAGTAAGAAGCCTTAATGATATTATCAATGTTTCTGATAACTGAAATTATAAGCACTGTGAAAAATGTACAGCATCAGACAGAAGATGATGATTCTAGAATTAATGGAACACAAAGCGAAAAAGAAGTCAATGTTTAGAATATAAGAGGTAGAGAGAGACTGATCTGATTAATTGGATATCGAATGGTTAGTGAACTGTTAAATAGGGCATATCTAACTACATTTCTTCTAAGAACTGAATATGCAATAAACTTAATGCGACCGAAGCTGAAATAGCAGATGAAAGCTTTTGATAGGTTCTTCTGAATTCAATGAAATTTTAATAGCCCATTTAAATCAAGTCGGACTAACCTGTGAACCATCGATTAAGATCTCTAAACATCTCATCAGATGATAATAATATACATTCTTCTACCTTACCCTCCTCTTGTGGATAGTTGGAATCGATAATCAATCGTTCTAGAGCAGCAGTTCTTTCTTTAATGCTGGCCAGAATAGTATATACTATAAATTGGTTTAACATTGCCTCTATCTTTTACTTTATAGCTTTAGATTTCAAACAGGACATATCTATGCTAGGAATAATTACCGCAAGTTTTCTCATAGGTGTAGGTCTGTTTCAGGTACCAGCTGGAATTCTTGCCGCAAAACATGGTTCAAGAAAGATCGCTATCTTTGGAATCTTGATTGCATCATCCGCAGCACTAGTTTCTGGATTGTCCGGTGACATATTGCATATGGCAATATTGAGATTTTTAGTTGGTATAGGAATGGCTTGTTTCTTTGGACCTAGTGTTATATTAATTTCTAGATATTTAGAAAAAGGATCTGAAGGATTAGGAATAGGATTACTAAATTCCGCACATGCTATAGGTGGTATTGTGGGCCTTTTTGGATGGGTGATATTAGTGCAAGCCGTGGGCTGGAGATTTAGCATAGCCTTGAGCGGAGGATTAGGGCTAATTACTGTTTTAATGTTAATGATTGCATTGCAAGCAGAGGATGAAAAGACTCGTACAGGTTTTAGAATCAAGATGCCTGATATACTCAAGATTTTATTTAACAAATCGCTCGTTATACTTGGAATTACATTACTTGGATTTCAAGCGGCGTCCAGTCTAGTCTTGACATTTATCGTGTATTATCTTGCAGGCAATTTGAAGATAGATCCTGTAGTGGCTGGTTTTATAGGGAGTCTAAGTCTGATAATTGCCCTTGTTTCTTCTCCTCTATTTGGAAGGATCTATGATACAATTGGACATGCCAAGAAGCTGTTATTCATGTCAGGCATTGCTGCTGCAGCTAGTCTGATTGGGATTGCTATTGCTTCGTTATATATAATCATCCCCTCAATTATTATAGCAGGGTTTTTCTTATCATCTGGCTTTGTAATAGTCTATGCTAAAGCAAAACAAATTAACAACCTTCAGTCTGAGTATCAACCTCTTGCTGTAAGTTTTGTAAATGGTATTTCATTGTTTGGTGCTTTCTGGATTCCAATTCTTTTTTCATTTGTTGTGAATCGATTGGGATATTCTGTAGCCTGGGTATTAGGAGGGATAGTTGTGATTCTGTTAATACTCCCAGTACTCAAACTAAAATGAATAGTAACAAATCGTAATGCCCGTTCTAGAAATCAAGAATGGCTTTATCAACTTCTTCCGTATTCCACATCCCGAAAGATACGTACGGATTTTGAAGTTCGTGAGCTAATATGGGTTCCATTAGAGCCATTATCAAATTACTCATATTTTCGAGTTTTACCGATAATGAAATTAACCGGCGACGTTATGACAAATCTAGCATTAGCATTAGGATTTGGCTTTGGCTTTCATGAAGTCTTCGTGGCGCTCAAAAAGAGAAGAAGGGATCAAGATGTTAGGTTCCCAATATCTGTTGCTTGACTATACCTG
>Ga0193723_1000146_pt1 | contig 24624 bp, 22 predicted proteins | sample H2m2metaG_FD_143042 | JGI IMG/M metagenome (GOLD analysis project Ga0193723, IMG submission 143042) | Soil microbial communities from a riparian zone of the East river system, Colorado, United States - H2m2 | ecosystem: Environmental > Terrestrial > Soil > Riparian zone | place: USA: East River...
GCGCCGGAGCGTTTGGCTTTGGCGATCAGACCGTCGAGCTCGCCGAGTCCCTGCCCCACATCGGCGGCGAAGCACACGACGCGCGCGCCGTACTGCTCGCGCAGCCAGGGGACGATGGCGGACGTGTCGAGCCCGCCCGAATAGGCGAGCACCACGAGCGGACCGGATTTCGGTTTATGCATATGGGTGCATAAAAATACATACAGGGAGAGGTGCTGCGCAAGGAGGGCATGGCATCACCAGCCCCACCCCTGCCGGTATTTGGGTTTGACGTATTCCTCCGGGATCCCGGGGGTGAGCACGGCGCCCGTCTGCGGGTTCACCTCGATCGGCTGCGCGGTCCGCACGGCGAGGTTGCCGAGCAGTACCATCTCCGTGAGCGGCCCCGAATGGTCGGGGATGTTCGACCCGGCCGGCGTGCCGCCTTTGCACGCGGCGATCCACTCGGCGTACACCCCCTCTGTGCGTGCGTACTTCTGCGCCACCGGATGGGCCGTGACCTCAGCCTGTTTCGCCGCATCGAGCAGTTTCGGATTCTCGCCGTAGATCCCCGCGATCAGGCGGCCGCCATCGCCGATCCAGAGCTGCCCGCTCGTGTCGAAGGGCCAGGCGTTGGGATCGGTGATCTCGGGCGGGCGGGGCGGATAGAGACTGCCGTCGCGCCAGACGACCGTCACCGGCGGCCGGTTGCCCTTCGCTGCGAACGAGTACGTGATACGCGAGCACGCGGGGGCGGTTTCCGCGAACAGCTTTGTCGACTCGGCTTCGATGCGCGTCGGATAACCCAGATTCAGCGTCCAGAACGACGCGTCCATCGAGTGACAGGCGATATCGCCGAGCGCGCCGGTGCCGAAATCCCACCAGCCGCGCCATTTGAACGGCGCGTACGCGGGATGGTAGGGGCGCTCGGGCGCGGGGCCGAGCCACAGATCCCAGTCGAGTGTCGACGGCGTGTAGAACTCGTCCAGGGGACGCTCGATCGCTTGCGGCCAGATCGGCCGGTTGGTCCACAGTTGAACCTCTCGCACGGTGCCGATCAACCCGGCTTCCACCCATTCGCGGATCAGGCGCGTGCCTTCCTCGGCGTGCCCCTGATTCCCCATCTGCGTGGCGACTTTGTACTTCCGCGCCGCGTCCTCGAGCTGTTTCACTTCCCACAGCGTGCGCGCCAGCGGCTTCTGAATGCGCGTGTGCTTGCCGAGCTTCATCGCCATCATCCCGGCGACGGTGTGCGTGTGATCGGGCGTCGAGACGGTGACGGCGTCGATGCTCTTTCCTTCTTTGTCGAGCATCACGCGGAAATCTTTGAACCGTTTGGCCAGCGGAAACGCCGTGAACGACTGCGCCCCCTGGCGGTCGTCGACATCGCACAGCGCGTAGATATTCTCGGTCTTCCCCACCCCGCGCACATCGTTCCCGCCCATCCCGCCGACGCCAATGCACGCGATGTTGAGTTTGTCGCTCGGCGCGAGCCGATTCCGCCCGCGCGCGCCCAGCACGTGCGGCGGGACGATCGTGAACGCGATGCCGCTCGCGACATCGCCCACGAACCGCCGGCGCGAAATCCGCTTGCGGCTCATGGCAGCACCCGAATCTTGATGTTGCGGAAGGCAACCACGTTGCCGTGATCCTGCAGTCCGATATGTCCCTGCGCGTTTTTCCCGAAGCGGGAATGCGGTTTGAACTTGCTCGCGGCCACTTTCGAGTCCCAGTCGCGGCTGCCCAGCTCAAACTCAACCATCTTGAAACCGTTGAGCCACTGTTCGACGTGATTGCCGTTCACGACGAGCCGCGCCGAGTTCCATTCGCCGCCGGGGCGGACGTGCCCGGGCGGCGCCGGATACAGATCGTAGGCCGCGCCCGCCGAGGTCAGCGGTGACTGACCGTCGGGGTGCTTCGCGTCATCCAGCACCTGCATCTCCGGGGCGTTCCAGTAGATCGCATCGCTGTCTTCGCTCGCTCGCCAGAAGATGCCGCTGTTGCCGCCGATTTCGATCTTCCAATCGATGCTCAGCTCGAAGTTCTTGAACTGGTCGTTGGTGATGATGTCGCCGCCCGCGCCCGTACGGGTGAGCGCGCCGTCCTGCACGGTCCAGCCGTCGGAGATCTTCGGCTTGCCGTAGTTGCGCCAGCCGGCCGTTGTCGTTCCGTCGAACAGCAACCGCCAACCCGCGGCCTTCTCGGCAGCGGTGAGGGAATTCTGGGTCGTGGAGGATGGTGGAGGTGCTGGAGGTTGCGACTGGGCTTTGCAGGAGTCGGTGACGAAGGTGAGTGCGATAAGCGCCAAATGAGTTTTCATGCGGGGAGTCCTGCGAGCTCTCGCAGCCGCGCCTGCACGGCGCGGCGGCCTCGCTCGCTGCGAGTGATGACCAGGATGGCATCGTCACCAGCGATGGTGCCGATGATCTCGTTCCAGCCGGCGCCGTCGAGCGCCAGACCCAACGCCTGTGCGCCGCCCGTCGTCGTCTTCAGGACGAGCAGCGGGCCGACGCCTTCGGCCGAGACGAGCATGGAAGGAAGCAGTTGCTCCAGATGCTGCCGCACGCCCCCCCCGGCGCCGCCTTCCGGCCCGGCGGCGTAATGCGAACCACCGTCGGGGGCCGCGACCTTCGCAAGCCCGAGCTCGCGGATGTCACGCGACAGCGTGGCCTGCGTGACGTTGTAGCCTTCGGCCTTGAGACGCTCGCGCAGCTGCTCCTGACTGCCCACCGTTTCCTGCCGTACAATCCGCAGGATGGCCGCGTGACGCTGCGTCTTCATGGGGCGGAAATCTGATGCACGATCCGGCCGCTGACTACTGTCAGTTGGACGGTTGGACGGTTGGACCGTTGGATGGTCTGAACAAGCAGATCCGCGGCCTTCCCCACCTCGAGCGAGCCGATCTCGTTTTCCCAACCCAGCGCACGCGCTCCTTCTATTGTAAGGGCGCGGAGCGCGGCCTCCCCGCGCAGACCGGCCGCGTCGGCCTCCGCCCATAGATCCAGCACACCCACACTGACGACTGAGTCGGTTCCCAACCCTATTGGCACACCGGCCTCGCGTAACAATCGGAGCGGCATGACGCCGTGACGATGGGTCGCGTTCGATCGTGGACAGTGCGCGACTGAGGCCCCGATCCTCCGCAGCAGTGTGATTTCGCTGTCGTCCACCTGGACGCAGTGAATGCACAACGTCCCACGTTGCAGGACGCCAAGTTGCACGAGATAGGCAACGGGCGAGCGGTGTTGTGGCTGCACCATGATCCCGCGCGCCCGCAACGCCTCTGCAAACGGACCGGCGCCATCCCGAACCAATGCCGTCTCCTCCGGCGACTCGGCGATGTGGACGGCAGTCGGTAGTCGCTCGCGCCGCGCGAATTGCGCGACGGCCTCATAGAGCACGGCACTCACGGTATACGGAGCATGCGGTGAGGCACCGAGCCGCAGCTCGGGCCGCTCGAGTCCACGCAACGACATCACCGCCATCTGGAGCTCGGCCATGCTCGCATCGCGCTGCGCGGGATCGGGGCCGAAGACTTCCTGGTAGACGATCCCTCGGCCATTCAGGTCGTGAAGCGCGCGCATCACCGCACCGGTGCTGCCGGTTTCGGCGACACACGTGACGCCCCGCGCCCAGCAGTCACGGACGCCGGCGACCGCGGCCTCGTAAAACGCTTCCGCGCTGGTCGCATCCTTGAGCTCGCGAATGCGGCGGATCCACTTCAGAAACTCCGGCTCGTCGTACTGCACGCCACCACCCAGGTTGGTGAGCTCGAGGTGGGTGTGGCAGTTGACGAGGCCCGGCAAGAGCTCGGCGTCCGGAAAGTGCAGCGCGTGCGCGCCCCGCGGCGACGGGACACTCGCATGCGGGCCGACGGCAGTGATCCGGCCGTTCGAGTCGACAAGAACGGCGCCGTCCTCTATGGACGGCGCCGTGACGGGATGGACCCGGCCAGCTCGGATGCGGAGCAAGAGCTAGGGTGTGACTCCAACACCGAACGGTGAGTGTACCTGACACACCTGCGTCGGCTCGGTGCCCGGATAGAACCACTCCCAGCGCCGCACCTCGAGCGGGCAGAACGGCGTTGCGAGAAAGCCGTTCGACCAGTCCACTTCGCGCGTGACGAGATCGTCGGGGCGCGCCCAGTCGCCCGGCGACGGGCGGCGCTCGTACACGTCGCGCATGAACTTCGTCCACGCGGGCGCGACGATGCGGCCGCCGCCGGCGTTGTTCATGATGCGCTTCTGATAGTCGTAGCCGACCCAGATGCCTGTCACGATCTCAGGCGTAAAGCCTACGAACCAGGCGTCGGTGTAATCGTCGGTCGTGCCCGTCTTGCCGGCCATCGGGATCCGCAGTCCGCCCACCGCTCCGGCCGCGGTGCCGCAGCGATGCGGGCCCGTGCCTGGCTGGCAGCGCATCACGTCCTTCATCATGTCGAGCATCAGCCAGTTGTGCTCCGGGTCGAGCACCTGCTCGCGCTTGATCGTGGACTGATAGAGGATGTTGCCCTGGCGGTCCTCGATGCGCTGGATGCCGATGGGCTCGACGCGCGTTCCGTTATTGGCGAAGGCCGTGTACGCCGCGATCAGCTCGATCGGCTTGGCCTCGCGCGCGCCGATGTGGATCGACGGGTACGGCGGCAGCGGCGTCGTGATGCCGTAGCGGCGCGCTTCGCCGATCACCGTCTGCTCGCCCAGCGACATGCCGAGCTTGATCGTCGACAGGTTGCGAGACATGTACAACGATTGGCGCATCGGGATGAGGCCGAGCGTCGTGTCGTCGTAGTCTTTGGGCTGCCACAGCGAGCTGTCGAGCTGGATGACAGGCGGATTGAGCGGCGTGTCGTCGAGCATCTCGGTCACGGGATGCCCGGCTCGAACCGCGGCGGAGTAGACGAACGGCTTGAACGTCGAGCCGGGCGGCCGCGCCGACTGCGTGACGCGATTCCATTTCGAATCACTGAAATCGCGGCCCCCCACCATCGCCAGGATGTTGCCGGTCTTGGCGTCGAGCGCGAGCAGCGCGCCCTGGAGATAGGGTGCGAACGGCCCCTGGTCGTCGGGCGTGGCGCGGCCCTGCTCGATGTATTGGCGGTAGGAGGTACCCTCGAACTTGCCGTTCGAGTACACGCCCGATTCGATCTCGTCGAGCTGCGACTCGAGCGACTGCTCCGCCGCTTCCTGCATATCCAGATCCAGCGTCGTGTAGATCCTGAGGCCCTTCTCGTACAGATCGCGGCCGAAGCGCGGCTCCAGGAACGAGGTGCGCAGCCACTCCACGAAATACGGCGCGACGTCGCCGTAACTCGTGCGTCGCGTCGTCAGGACGAGCGGGTAGGCCTTCCAGAACTCCGCGTCTTCCGGGCTCAGGAATCCCTGATCGCGCATCAGGTTCAGCACGGCGTTGCGTCGCAGCACGGCGCGATCCGGATGCGTGCGTGGGTTGTAATTCCCGGGCGCCTTGGGCAGCGCCGCGAGCGTCGCGGCCTCAGCGACGTTCAGGTCGCGGGCCGATTTTCCGAAGAACACCTGCGACGCCGCTTCGACGCCAAACACGTTCGGCCCGAGGCTGATCTGGTTGAGGTACAGCTCGAGGATCGTGTCTTTGCTGAAGTTGCGCTCCAGCTCCACCGCCACCCGTGCCTCACGCAGCTTGCGGGCGATCTTCTTTTCCCGCCCCAGGCGCTCGGGGAAGACGTTCCGCGCCAGCTGCATCGTGATCGTCGAGAACCCTTGCGTGTAGTGCAGCGTCAGGATGTTGGCCTTGAGCGCGCCGAGGATGCGCCAGTAGTCGATGCCGTTGTGCTTGTAGAAGCGCTTGTCCTCGACGGCGATGAAGGCCTGGCGCACGTGCACGGGGATCTGGTCGAGCGGCAGCACGGTGCGGAGCTCGATGCCGAGCTCGCTGATCAGCCGGCCGTCGGCGGCATAGACCTTGGACGTCTGCAGCTGCTCATGCCGCCCGCCCCGCGGGTCGATCCGCATGATGCTGGGGCAGCGCTCTGCCGCGCACACCCGGGTCCATGAGCCGTACGCGAGGCCGCTGCCGTAGAGCAGGGCCAGTACGGCCGCGATGATCGCGCGCCGCCGCTGGACGGGATCGTACCACCAGCGGATGAAAACCGGGCGGCGAAGGGCGGCGGAGGGCGGCGAAGGGGGCGTCGAAAAAGCCATCTGTGATACAACCTAATGAGGCGGTAAATTCGCCGCCATGACACAGGCTAACGTATTGCAAGAATTAGAGTGGCGCGGGTTCGTCCAGCAGGCGACGCCCGGCCTCGCCGCCCACTTCGCCAAGGGACCGGTCACCGCCTACTGCGGCTTCGACCCGACCGCGCCGTCGCTGCAGCTCGGCAATCTCATGCCGCTGATGCTGCTCGCCAACCTGCAACGCGGCGGCCATCGGCCGATCGTGCTGATGGGCGGCGGCACCGGCTTGATCGGCGATCCGTCCGGCAAAGCAGGCGAGCGCCCGCTGCTCTCGAAAGAACAGATCCGCGAGAACCTGCAGCGTCAGCGCGATCAGATGGCGCGCTTTCTCGAATTCGGCGCGGGCCCGACGGCGGCGCTGCTCCTCGATAACGCCAAGTGGCTCGGCGCACAGGGGCTGATCGACTTTCTGCGCGACGTCGGCAAGCACTTCACCGTCAACATCATGCTGCAAAAGGAATCGGTGAAGGCGCGGCTCGAGGCCGGGTTGTCGTTCACAGAATTCAGCTACATGCTGCTGCAGGCCTACGACTTCCTGCATCTGTTCCGCGAGCGGCAGTGCACGCTGCAGGTGGGTGGCAGCGATCAATGGGGCAACATCACGGCGGGCGTCGACCTGATTCGCCGCATCGAGAACGCCGAGGCGCATGGCCTCGTCGCGCCGCTCGTGACCATGGCGTCGGGCAAGAAGTTCGGAAAGACCGAAGAAGGCGCGATCTACCTCGATCCGAAGCTCACGTCGCCGTACAAGTTCTATCAGTTCTGGATCAACGTGGACGACCGGGACGTCGAGGCATACCTGAAGCTCTTCACGTTGCACCCCAAGGACGGGATCGCTGCCACCATGGCGCGGCACCAGAGCAACCCGGCAGCGCGGGCAGCCCAGTCGGCCCTCGCGGCCGAGGTCACGACGCGCGCGCACGGCGCCGACGCGGCGGCCAGCGCCGCTGCGGTCGCGGGCATCCTGTTCGGCGACTTCGATCCGCACCGCGCAGACGCGAAGGTCTTCGAGATCCTGGCTCAGGAGATCCCGACCACGTCCGTCGCGAAGGACGCGACGCTGGCCGACGCGGTCGTGCAGGCCGGCCTCGCGAAGTCGAAGAGCGAAGCACGCCGCGGAATCGAGCAAGGCGGGATCTATGTCAACCAGCAGCGTGCCTCCGATATTGGCGACAGCGATTGGATCGGGGGCCGGCACGTGTTGCTTCGGAAGGGCAAGAAGGATTACGCGCTGCTGCGACGCGAAGGGTAGCCGTGAACGAGCAGCCGTCAGCTCAGGTCGTCCAGGACCTCGATCACCTTCTCCATCTCTTCCACGGTGTTGTAGCAGTGGGGCGACAGGCGGATCGAGCCCTCGCGCAAGCTGCACACCACTCGCGCCCGTTTCATCCCGTGATACGCTTCGACCGGCTTGGCCGGTGCCACGCACAGAATCGCTGAGCGGTGCCCGTTTTCGGTCGGCGAACTGATCCGCACCCCGTTCTCGTGCGCCCACTTCACGACCGGCGCGTGCGTCGCGCGAGTGACTTCGGCGATGTCGCGCACCCCAACCTCCAGGAGCAGGCTGAGCGACGTCGTCATCCCGACGAAGTCCTGGTAGGGCAGCGTGATCATTTCGAAGCGGCGGGCATCGGCGCGGAAGGTCGGGTTGTACTCGGTGAGCCGCGAAAAGTCGTCTGTGCCCTCGAACGCCATCCAGCTGATGATCGCCGGTTCGATTTTTGGAATCAGCTCCTTGCGTACATAGACGAAGCCCGAGCCCCACGGCGACAGGAGCCACTTTTGGCCGCCGCAGGCGAGGATGTCGATCGGCGTCTCGGTGACGTCGAGCACCGAGTTGCCGATACCCTGAATGCCGTCCACGACGAGATACGTCCCGTTGGCGCGGCAGGCGGCGCTCAGTTTCTGCAGATCGGCGCGGTAGCCGTTGGAGAACTGCACGAACGAGACGGCGAGCACTCGCACTTTCGGATCGCGCAGGCGCTCGAGGAGATAGTCCTCGTCGGGCCACCCCTCGGGCCGGCAGCGCGCCACCTCCACGGTGATCCCCTGATCCCGCAGCATCAGCCAGGGATAGACATTGGCCGGAAACTCCTTGTCGGAGAGCAGCACCACATCGCCGCGCTTCAAGGGCAATGCGCGGGCCGCGAGGTTCAGACCGAAACCGGTGTTGGTGGCGAGCGCGATTTCCGACGGGTCTGCATTGATCAATTGCGCGATTCCGAGCCGGGCGGCGGCGAGGCCGGCGAGCAGCTCACGATCGGGCAGGAGGTGGGGGGCCGTGCGTTTGGCGGTGAACTCATCGAGCGCGCGCCGTGTGCGCTCGGGGATCGGACCGATCGAGGCGTTGTTGAGATAGATCGTGTCGGCGGTCCACGGGAACTCGGCCGTGCGGAGCGCCTTGAACGTCTCGCGCAGCGCGCGCACGTGGGTCGGGTGGTAGGCGATCTCGGTCATGCTCCCCCCCCTCCCCCTCCGACTCGCCCGAACCCACGGACATCGAGCGCGTCACGCAGGCCGTCGCCCAGCAGGTTGAGACCCAGCACCGCGAGGCCGATCGCGACGCCCGGGGCGATCGAGACCCACGGCGCGACGCGCAGCAGATCGCGGCCCTCGGCCACCATCGCGCCCCACGAGGGCGTGGGCGGCTGCGCGCCGAGTCCAATGAACGACAACGCCGCTTCGGCCATGATCGCGCCGCCGATGCCCAGCGTCGCCGCAACTATCACGGGCGCGATCACGTTGGGGAGCAGGTGGCGCGCGATGATGCGCGCATCCGATGCGCCGAGCGCGCGCGCGGCCTGGACGTAGTCGAGCCCGCGCGCGAGCAGCACCTGGCCGCGGACGATCCGCGCCATGCCGGCCCAGCCGACGATGCCGATGACCACGAAGACGACGGGCAGGGACGGCTTCACGGCGGCAGCGATGGCGATCAGGAGCAGGAGCGAGGGAAACGCGAGCGTCACGTCGGCGACGCGCATGATCGCGCCGTCCGTCCAGCGGCCGTAGTAACCCGACACGAGTCCTAACGTCACGCCGAGCGCCAGCGCGATGCTCTGACTGATCAAACCGACGGCGAGCGACAGGCGGGCCCCGTAGAGCACGCGCGAGAGCACGTCGCGTCCCTGCACGTCGCTGCCGAGCAGGAAGGCACCGGAAGGTGGACGCAAACTTGCAGCGAGATCGCCGCGGAATGGATCACCGGGAGCGAGCCATGGAGCCAGCAGTGCGAGGACCGCGAGACCTGCGACGAGTCCCAAGCCGAAGCGGGCCCAGGGATCACGCGCGAGTCGGGTCAAAAACAGTGGCGCCGCCATGGGGATGTCGACTACGTTACTCGGAACCGAACCCCCCGGGCAAGCGGACACTGATGTGAATCGCGATACACCGTTCACCCTCGTGCTGGGCGGCGGCGGGATGAAGGGGCTCGCCCATGTGGGCGTGATCCAGGCATTCCTCGAGCGCGGCCACCGGCCGACCCGCATCATCGGGTCGAGCGTCGGCGCGCTCGTCGGCGCCGCCTGGGCGGGTGGCATGGGCATCGCCAAGCTGCGGGAGATCGCCCTCGGCCTGAAGCGCAAGGACGTGTTCGCCGTGGCCCATGCGGACATGGCCTTCAAGCGCATGCGCTCCCCCGCCCTGTTCCGGCGCGATCCGCTCGAGCACCTCATCGCCCGCACGGTCGGCGATCTCACGTTCCAGCAGCTCGATCCGCCCGTCATCGTCAACACGGTCGACTTGAACTCCGGGATGCAGGTCTTCTGGGGCCTGCCGGGGCTCGATGACATTCGTGTCGCCGACGCCGTCTTCGCGTCCTGCGCGCTGCCGGGCTACTTCCCGCCCCACGAGATCGGCGGCCGCTTTTACGTGGACGGCGCGGTCGTCTCCAACGTCCCGTACGACGCCGCGCGCGCGCTCGGCCCGGAGCTGATCGTCGCGGTCGACGTCTCGGCGTCCAGCGTGCTCACGGCTGACGCGCAGGACGAGGGCTTCGCGGGCGTGTTCGCGCGCGCGACCGAAATCCTCATGACGACGCTGCTCGAGCAGCGCGTGCGCACGTGGACCACGCCGCCGGTCTACTATATCCAGCCGCGCGTCGAGCACGTCACGATGTTTTCGTTCGATCACCTGCGCGAAGAAGTGGAGGAAGGCTATCGCGCGACCGCCGCGGCGCTCGACCGCGCCGATGACTGGCCCGAGCCAGGCGATTCCGGCATCTATCCGAAGCGGCGGGTGATGGTGCGGGTGGAACGGGAGCGGTGCATCGGCTGCGGTTCGTGTCTGGTGCACGGCCCGCAGGGTATGTTCGTGCTGGATTCGGAACGGAAGGCGGTGGTGACACAGCCCGATCAGGAATGGTCACCCATGGACGGCAGCTACATCCGGCACTGCCCGACCTACGCGATCATCGCGCGGCCGGCCGAGCAGGCAACCGGTACGATGCGTCGATCCGGATGAGATCCGTCACGACCCGATCCCAATTGTAGTACGTCTCGACCGCTCTTCTTCCCGCCGCACCCAATTGTTTTCGTCGTTCCGGATTTCCCAATAGTTCATTGATCCCCGCCGCAACCGCCGCCGGATCGTCCGGATCAACGAGCATCCCGGTCTCCCCGTCGTGCACGGCGTCCGGCACGCCGCCCGAGCGCCCGCCCACGACCGCGAGCCCGCACGCCGATGCCTCGACGAGCGAGATGCCGAATCCTTCCGCGAGACCTTCGCAGCGCCGTGACGCCCCCACATACAGATCGGCGGCGTTGTAGATCGCCGGCAACTCAGCGTCCGAGATCCCGCCGAGGAAGCGCACGGCATCACCGAGGCCCAGCTCGTCGCGCAGATGCTCGAATTGCGCCAACCGCTCGCCGGTCCCAACGATCGCATAGCGCGTACCCGGGTGTGCGGCACGCACCGCGGCGAGCGCTTTCATGGTCGTGTCGATGCCCTTGTGCCGCTCCAGCCGCGCTACGGTCAGAAGCCACGGGCCCCCGTTCAGGCCGTGCTTGGCGCGCACCGTGTTCGTATCGACGCCGGGCCGGAAATGCGCCGGCGTCGTCCCGAGCGGCACACACTCGACGGGGACCCTGAGATCGAGCATCGCGAGGACGTCGAGCGCGAGGTCCGCCGTCCACCGGCTGATCGCGACGACGACTGCCGCGTTGCCGATGATGCTCGCCGCCGTGCCGCGCTTGAAGCGGCTGCGCCGGATCTTTTCCTGGATGAGCAGCAGCTCGGTGCCGTATACGATGACGCCGTACGGAATGCCGTGCCGGGCCGCGAGCCAGCGCGCGGGGTATCCGGCGGGCTTGAGCTCCGCACACCATGTGAACCCCGGACGCCATTTTTTCGCCAGTCTCCCGGCGCGCCAGGCCCACACCCCGAGCCCCTGAATGGTGCGCAGCCGCGTAGCGCGAATGCCGACCCGATCGATGACCTGTGGAAAGAGTGCGTCACTCGCGGCGCTGCCGTCGTAGGCGCCGGTCGAAACGACCAGCGTATTGCGCGGATAGCGGAGCGTGATCTCGCCCATCATGCGGGCGATGCCGCCGCCGTGCGGCGGAAAGTTGAACGCTAGGAGGAGACTTGTGATTCGATGTCCAGCAGGTCGCGGATCACACGGTCCCAGTTGTAGTAGGTCTCGATCGCCTTGCGGCCCGCCTGGCCGAGCCGCCGCGCGAACAGCTGATCGCTGATCAGGCGCTTGAGCGCCGTGGCGACCGCTTCGGGATCGTCGGGATTCACGACGAGCCCCGTCTCCCCGTCGTGTACCGCCTCGGCCAGCCCGCCCGATTGGCCGGCGATCACCGGCAGGCCGCAGGCGCTCGCTTCCGCGAGCGCGACGCCGAAGCCCTCGACGCGCGAGCCGTCGGCGCGGCGTGAGACCCCGACGTACGCGTTGGCGATGTTGAACACGGCAGGCAGCTCGGCCTCCGGCACGTTGCCGACGAACCGGACGTGGTCCGCGATGTGCAACTCTTCCGCGAGCCGCTGATACTCTTTGCGTTTCTTGCCGCTGCCGACGACCAGATAGCTCACGTCCACGCCGTCGTTGCGGCACTGCGCTACCGCGCGCAGCGCCATGTCGACGCCCTTATAGGGCTCGAGCCGCGCGACGGTCAGCACCCACGCTCCGCCGTTCACGCCATAGCGCGTCCGCACGGCGCGCGTGTCGATCCCCGGCCGGAACTGCTCGGGGTCGGTGCCGAGCGGGACGAGACGGACGGATTCCGCCAGCGGGTCGAGGCCCAACTCGCGCAACACCTTTTGCGCCTGCTCGCGCGTCCACTGGCTGTTGGCCACGACGGCGACCGCGGAGCCCAGGAGCGCCTTCGCCGTCTTGCGCGCGAAGCGCGAGTGATGGATCGCGTGGAGCTCTTTCAGCAAGTCACCGCCGTGGACGAACACGCCGTATTTCGTGCCGACGCGTTCGTGCATCCATTTCGCGGGGTAGGTGCAGGGCCGGATCGAATCGCACCACGCAAAGCGTGGCTTGTGCTGGCGCGCGAGGCCCGCGACGCGGCGCGACCACAACAACAGCCCGGCGATATTGCGCAGCGCTTTGCTCGGCAGCGGCATGCGGTCGATGACCGCGCCGCTGAAGCGCACGTCGGAATCCTGCGCGTCGCGATGCTGGCCGGTGGAGACGAGCAGGTCGCCACGCGGATAGCGGCGCGTCAGCTCGCCCATCATTCGGGCGATGCCGGTTTGCATCGGTGGAAATTCGCCGGTCAAGAGAAAGGTCTTAGCCACGCCGTTCGAGCTCCCAGAGGAAAGCATACTTGAAGAACACGGACGCCGCACTCATCCCCGCGTGAATCACGCCGAGCCTGCCGTCGAGGAAGCTGCCGTGGAGGACATAGTCGCGCCAAAACCGGAAGGCGGGCCGCAGCGCGAGATCACTGAACGACGCCCGGTGCCCGTTGGCGATGAGATCGACCGCGCTCATTCGACTGTAAGCGATGACCTTATCGAGGTGATGTCCCAAGTCCTTGTAGGGCGTGTGGTCCAGCTCGTGCGTGAGCTCACCTTGCTCGCGCTCCGGGATTTCAAGGCCGGGATGTGCCGCCTTCCCACCGAAGCGCCTGGTCCGCCGGAATAACCGCACGACCCAATCACGGCCCCAGTGCCCGCGGCGCAGCACGTGGCCGTGAAAATAATTGCGCCGCTTCACGCGATACGCCTCGTGTCGCGGCGCCGCGACGACCTGCGCCAGCTCTGACGCGAGGTCCTGCCCGATGCGCTCGTCGGCGTCGAGCGCGAACACCCATTCGTTGCTCGCGGCCTGGATGCCGGCGTTGCGCTGGGCCGCGATCCCCGGGGCGACGCCGTTGAGGATGCGCGCCCCCGCGGCGGCTGCCGCCTCCGCCGTGCCGTCCTGCGATCCCGCATCCACGACGATCACTTCGCGGGCCCAGGACAACCCGCGGACGCAGTCGGCAATTTGACTCGCTTCGTTGAGCGTGGGGATGACGACCGTGAGGGGCGCCGGTGGTGACATGTTCCGAATCCTAACGAAATGCCGCCCCTGCGAGCAATCGGCGTCGCTCGCCCGCTTCGCGATACACGGCCTCGGTCCGTTCGGCGGTGCGCGCCATGGTGAACGCGCCGCGCACCAGCGCACGCCCCGCTTGGGCGACGTGCGCCCGCAGCTCGTCGTCGCCAAGCATTCGCTCCAGCGCGCGCGCCCAGGCGGCAGGGTCGAGCGGCGGCACGAGCAATCCGGTCTCCCCGGGATGGATCAGCTCCGCATTGCCGCCCGCCGCCGATGCGATGACGGGGACGCCGAGGGACATCGCTTCCAGGAGCGCCTGCGACAGCCCCTCGATGCGCGACGGCAACGCCGCAACGGTGGCAAACCGGTAGAACGCGAGCACCCGGGGAGGCTCGGTGAAGGGTACGAACACGACGTGATGTCGCGCCGGCACGGCGGCCGCTGCGGCCGCCAGCTCGGCGTCGGGACGGATGCCGACGAACGCGACGGTGACGGGGCGCTCGAGCGCCGGCAGCGCGCGCAGCAGGATGTGCTGATCTTTGCGTCGCGCGACGACGACCACGACCGGCCTCCCCCGCCCGGCGTCTCCCAGCGCCTCCCGGGCCACGGCAACATCCTGCGTGGAGGGTTCCGCGTCCACGCGCGCGAGATCGATGCCGTTCGGCACGACGCGCATGCGATGCCCGGGGTGGAAGCGCCGCCGCAGCGCGCGCGCCACCGCCGCGCTGACGGCGATGGTACGGTCGGCGGTGAGCCCGACGGCGATCAGCTCGGGCGGCAGTGTGAGCGGCATGGTGCGCCGTGTAACGACGAATGGCTGTTTCAGTCTGCCGTGCCAGCGCAGCAAGGTGAGCGCCCGGCGATCGCCGGTGGCGTGACTGTTCACGACGTCCACCTGCTGCGTCGCAATCACATATTCAATCGCGTTTGCGACGCCACGCAGCGAGGAAAAATCGAGGGAGCTGTACTCGAGCGGTGGACTCGCGGCGACGTTGCGGGCGAGGAGCGTGCCCGGAGGACATCCGACCAACACGCGATGGCCGCGCTGCGCCAGCTCGCGACTCAGACTAAAGATGGATTGCGTGGAGCCTGCGCCCTCGCCTTGATGCGTGAGCTGCAGAATCGTGAGACGCGCGGGACTCTCCGACATGTGCCGAAGCTAGTTATACTGGGACCTCGATGCACGTCGTGGTGGCATCCCATCACCGGCTCCCGGTCGAAGGTTACGGCGGACCGCAGCGCGTCGTCGTCGCCCTCGTACGCGGGCTCGCCGCGCTCGGCCATCGCGTCACGATTCTCGCGCAACCGGGCACCAAAGTCGTCGAGGCGGCGAAGATCGTCCACGTTGCGCCGCGACTGCTCAAGGATTCGGGCGTCGACCTCATGAAGTTCATCCCGGACGGGGCGGATATCCTGCACGCGCATTTTCCGCTGAAGCAGGGACCGAAGGGCGTGCCGTTCGTCCAGACGCTGCACGGCAACTGGAAACCCGATACCCCGCTCCCGCCGCACACGATTTTTCTTTCCCGCGACCACGCGAAACGCCACGGCAGCACCATCTTCGTCCACAACGGCCTCGATCCGGCCGAATACATTTTTCGCGGCCGCAAAGAGCAGTGGGACCTGTTTCTCGGCAAGCTGCACAGCGACCGCGGGTACCACTGGGCGGTCGACGCGGCGAAGCGCACGGGCCGCCCGCTCATCATCGCGGGCGGCTGGCGTCCCAGCTTCACCGGCTCCGTGAAGTACGTGGGCGAGGTTGACGGAAACCGCAAGGCGGTGCTCCTCGCGCGCGCCCGCTGCCTGTGGATGCCGGCACAGTGGGACGAGCCGTTCGGCCTGCCGACGATCGAGGCGCTGCTCTCGGGGACGCCGGTGCTGGGAACGCGGCGCGGCGCGCTGCCGGAGATCGTTACCCCCGCGGTGGGCGTGTTGCGCGACACACTCGACGAGCTGATTCTCGCCGCCGACAAGGTCACGACGCTGGACCCGCGGGCGTGCCGGGAGCGGGCGGAGCGACAGTTCACGCACCTCGTGATGGCGGAGAACTACGTACGGATCTACCAGAACGTCCTGAAGACGGGCGAGCTCCAGTAGACCGGACGCTGGTCCGCGTTCTCGCCGTCGCAGCAGCGCTGCGGCTGCTCGCGGCGTTCTGCAGCGGCGGATTCCTGGCCAGCGACGATCACCACGTCGTCATCGGCGCCGCGGATCAGATCGCCAGCGGCATTGGTCTCCCGGTGACCTACGCGCGCTCCGCGCTGTTTCCCGGCATCATCGCGGCCATCATGACCGTGACCCGCGGGATCGGCATTCACGATCCCGGCGTCGAAATGCTGCTCGTTCGGCTCGCTCAAGCCGCGTATTCCCTGCTCGTCGTCTATTTCGTGTATCGCCTGCTCGAGCGCTCGCTCGGCCGCGAGAGTGCCATGCTGGGCGGATTGCTCGCGGCCGCCTTCTTCGCGATGCCGGTGACCGCCGTCCACCAGCTGGAGGAGTCGGTCTCTCAGGTGCCGCTGCTGGCGGCGTGCTGGTGGTGGCAGCGTACTGAAGACTCGTGGCATTGGGCTGCGGCTGCGGGATCAGCACTCGGAGGCGCGTTAATGCTGCGCTTTCCTTTAATAGGATTTGTTGCGGTGTTCGTGGTGATGGCACTGCTGCAGCGAGTCACCCTGCAGCGCAAGCTCGCATTCCTGGGCGGCCTCGCGCTGGTCATCGTGCTCCAAGGCTCCAGCAACGTTCTCATCAATCATCAATGGGGGTATTCGTTCATCCACCGGCTCGGCCCCATGCTCCATCCGCAGCAGATGGCGCTCGAGGCGGAGGGGTACCCGAGCAGCCCGCCGTGGCATTATGTCCTGACCCTGCTCGCCGCGCTGATCCCGCCCGTTTCGATCCTGCTCCTCGCGGCCGCTATCCGGGGGGGGGCAAGTCGCCGGTTCTCGCTCATCGGCGTCGCAACGTTGGCGTTCCTCGTAAGCCACAGCATCGTCGCCAACAAGCAGGAACGATTTCTGCTGCCGATTCTGCCGCTGCTGTTGATTCTCGTCGTGGCGGGACTGCCGTGGCTCGCCGCGCGCATCGCGCCCGTCTATCACGGCATGTGGTGGTACTTCTGGATTGTGAATGGCGCGCTGCTTCTCGTGCTGACGTTGAGCTTTGCGAAGAAAGACCGCGTGGCGCCGCTGCTCTTTGTCTACCACCGCCATGACGCGACGGGGGTCCTGGTCGCACAGTACAACCAGACCTTCGGTGTGCCGGAGTACTACCTGGGACAACCGCGGCCTGCGCTCGTCGTGGCGGAACGAGAACAGGAGGTGCAGGTCACCGGTGTGCCGATCAACTATGTGATTCTGTACAGCGACACGCCGGAAGCGGATCGCGTCTTTCTTGGGGAAGCGTTGCATCGCAATCTCACGCTGCTCACGACGATCACGCCGAGTCTCGCCGATCGGCTGGCGCACGCGATCAACCCGCGCCACAACAAGGCCCACACCGCTCTCGTCTACACCACGTCGTAATTCCGGAACTCGAAGACGCGGGCGCCCGTCAGCCGTTCGATCCAATCGGAGAAATAGAGCCGCAGGTGCGCGGGCTCGAACCGGGCCGGCTCGATTGCCGGCGGCGGCTCGTGCGCGTTGGCGGCGATCCAGTCCCGCGCCGCGGCCGGATGGGCGCCGGCAAACGGCCGCACCAGTGGGATCCACTTCAGGGTGCCGCGTTTCAGCTCGCGATCGAGTCGCTCGGTCGCCCACGGGTACATCCGCTTCGTCACCTCGAGCTTCTCCCGCATCGTTCGCGCGGGCCGGGCCCAGCCGTAGTGGAACATCTGCGCGCCGGTGGGACGGGCCCGGATTTTTCGATGGTCCGGACCGACCCGGAATCCTTGCGCGCCCTGGTAGGGCCGGATGTCGCGGCCCAAGCGGACGCAGCGGACCTCGCGGCGATACCACTGGCGGTTGGTCGCCACGCGATCGAAGCCCCCATAAAAATGCAGGTAGTCGACGAGCATGCCTTCAACCCGCTCGTCGCGATCCCACTCGGCGACCCGTTGTTTGAGGATCGTCGCGCCACGCTCGTGGAGGACTTCATCGGCCTGGATGTAGATGCCCCATGTGCCACGGCACGCATCCATTGCCCGCTGCGTCTCCAGGGCCAGCATGTCGTCGCCTTTGCTCAAATCCCATTCGCTGTCGATGATGCGGATGCGTGAGTCACCGATGCCGGCCACGAGGTGACGCGTCTCGTCGTCCGACCTTCCGACGTTGACGACGACTTCGTCGCAGACCTCGAGCACCGAAGCGATCGCCGCACCGATGGGAAAATTGAGCTGGACCGCGTTGCGGACCAGCGTAAACCCAGACAGCAAGTCAGGTCCGGAACTGCAGATTGTACAGCCGCCGATACATGCCGTCCGCCGAGAGCAGGTCGCCGTGCGACCCGCGCTCCACGATCCGCCCCTCCGCCAGGACAACGATAAAGTCGGCGTGCTGCACCGTGGCGAGCCGGTGTGCGATGACGAACACGGTGCGATGCGCCATGAGGCGCTCGATCGCCTCCTGGACGAGCCGCTCGGACTCCGTGTCGAGCGCGCTGGTGGCCTCGTCGAGGATCAGGATCGGCGGATCGCGCAGCAGCGCCCGGGCGATGGCGATGCGCTGGCGCTGCCCGCCGGAGAGGCGTGTGCCGCGCTCGCCGAGCAGGGTGCTGTAGCCCTCGGGGAGCCGCATGATGAACTCGTCGGCGTTCGCGGCGCGCGCCGCGGCGCGCACCTGCTCGAGCGGCACGTCTTTCAACCCGTAGGCGATGTTCGCGAGCACCGTGTCGTTCAGCAGCACCGTCTCCTGCGACACGATGCCCATCAACTTGCGAAGCGACGTGCGGGTGTAGTTGGTCAGCGGCACGCCGTCCATCTGGATCTCGCCTCGCGTCGGCTCGTAGAAACGCGGGAGCAGATCGACGAGGGTGGTTTTGCCGGCGCCCGAGGGGCCGACGATCGCGACGACCTGGCCGCGTTTGACTTCGAGCTCGACGTCGCGCAGCACCGCCTCCGCCGGCTCGTACTCGAACGACACGCCGCGGAATTCGATGCGCTCGCTGAACTCCGCCGTGGTCTCACCGGGGCGGTCGCCTTCGGCCGCCGGCAGGTCGAGCACCTCGAAGACCCGCTCCGCCGACGCGACCGCCGTCGCCATGATCGCCGGGTAGTTCGAGACCGACTTGATCGGCGACATGAGTCGCAAGCTGACGGCGAGGAAGGTGATCAGCACCGCGGGGTCGAGGGACGCGCCGGCGCCGAGCGCCAGCCGCGTGCCGACGACGAGAATCAGGACGATCATGACGCCACCGAACACCTCGCTCACCGGACTCGTCAGGCTGGAATAGCGCTGCGCCCGCAGCACCCGCCGGCGATAGCGCTCGGCGAGCTCCGCGAACCGGCCCAGCTCGAACGCCTCGGCGACGTAGGCGCGCACGAGTTTCGCCGACGCGATCATCTCGCCCACGTGGCTCGTCACCTCGCCGCGCTCCGCCGCGAGCTCGCGCGAGCGGCGGCGCAGCCGGTTGATCATCGGCCGGATGATCAGCAGCAGCACCGGCGCCAGCAGGAGCGAGAGCAGCGTCAGCTTGACCGACAGGCCGAACAGAATGGTGACGTAGACGAGGATGACGACGAGGTTCTGCAGCAGCGACGCGAGCGCGGCGCTCACCGCCGTCTTCACCTGATCGGTGTCGCTGATGACGCGCGCGATCGTCTGGCCGGCGCGCGTGCGCTGGAAGTAGCCCAGCGGCAGCGTCTGCAGATGCCGGAACAGCCGGATGCGCAGGTCGCGCACCACGCCTTCCTGAATCGCGACGCTGCCGATCGACGAGAGATAGGACGTGAGATTCTTGAGCAGCAGCGCGACCAGCAGGACGATCACGACGTTCCGCAGCGCGACCTCGGGCGTCCCGGCCTGGAGGAACGGCCCCGCGATCCGGTTGAGCACCGCCTCGACCTGGGTCCCGCCCTGGGCCGGGAGGGCCGCGTTGCCGAACAGCGTACGCAGGAATGGAATCAGCAGCACGAAGGTGAAACCGTCGAGCACCGACGAGATCACCGTCGAGGTGATGGTCGCGGTGAACAGGAGCGAGTAGGGTTTCAGCAGCGACAACAGCCGTGCACTGCCACCCCCACCCCCACCCCCACCCCCACCCCCTTGTCCCTGGCTCATCAGCGGGAGCGGCGCGGCGTGAGCAGCGCCACGGGCAGAATCATCTCCTCGGGTGTCGCACCGCCGTGCAGAAATGCGCCGCGATAGCGCGCCTGGTACTCGCGCAGCTTGGTCGGATAGACGAAAAAGCGGTCACCCGTGGCGAGCAGCAGCCGGACGCCGAGGCCTTTTGCGGGGAGACCGTAGCTTTTCAAGTCTTCGACCATGATCGCGGCCTCGGGATCTTCAGCGCGCAGGTCTTCACCGAACTTGTAGCGCAGGTTGGCAGTCGCGTCACGCTTGGCGAAGACGGTGGCCGGCGTCTCGCAGTGAATCGCGCCGTGATCGGTCGTCAGCAGCACCGGGACATTGCGGCGCTCCGCCTCTTGCAGCGCCGCCAGCACCGGCGAGCGCTCGAACCACGTCTTCGTCAGGCCGCGGAGCGCATCGGCATCGCGCGCGACTTCTAGGAGAATCGCGTTTTCGGACCGGCCGTGTGTCAGTTGATCGATGAAGTTGAAGACGAGCGCCGTGACGCCGGGCTGTGCGAGATGCGCCGGCAGCCGGCGCAAGAGGTCGGTGCCATCGGCGGCCGTGAACAGCTTCTCGTAGCGCACCGGCACCTCTTCGCCGACGAGCTCGCGCAGCTGCTCGGCGAGCAGCTCGGCCTCGTGGGCGTTGAGGCTTTCTTCGTCGCTCGGGGCGCCCCACCATTCCGGATGTCGCGCCGCGATTTCCATGGGAAACAGGCCGCTGAAGATCGCGTTGCGCGAGAACGGCGTCGCGGTGGGCAGGATGCTGTAGTAATGCGACTCCTCGAGGTCGAACAGCGGCGTGATCAAATCGCGGAGCACTTCCCACTGATCGAGACGCAGGCAGTCGATCACGATGAAGACGAGACGACCGGTGCGCTTCAAGGCCGGGACGAGAAACTCGGCGCCGACGTCCACGGACAGGGGCGGCCGGTCGCGCTCAGGATCGGCGAGCCAGCGCGGATAGTGTTTGGTGATGAAGCTCTGAAAATCCTTGCGCAGGCTTTCCTGCAGGGCGCGCAGCGCTTCCTGCAATCCCGGCTCGTCGGCCGCGGCCAGCCGCACTTCCCAGCGCGCCAGCTCGGCGACCAGCTCGATCCATTCGCGCCAGGCGAGCGTCGCGCCGCGGCGGCCCTCGAGCTCGCGGAAGCGGGTGACGAAATCACGCGACAGCCGCTGCTGGCGGATGCGGTCGCCTTCCAGCAGCCGCGTGACCACGGAGAGGATCTGGCGCGGGTGGACCGGCTTCACGAGGTAGTCGTCGATCTCGATGCCGATGGCATCCCGCAGCAGCGCGTCGTCCTCGGACTGCGTCACCATGACCACCGCCATGGCGGGATCGATGGCGCGGATCTCGGGAAGCAGCGCGAGGCCGCGGCGCCCCGGCATCTGCTCATCGAGCAGCACGACGCTGTACGGCTGGCGGCGCAGCATCGCGAGCGCGTCGTCGCCGTGCGCCGCCTGCGTCACCGCAAACCCCTGCTCTTCGAGAAAGCGGCGGTGCGCGGCCAGGCCTTCAACTTCGTCGTCAACCCACAGAATGCTCTTTGGACGCGGCATCTTGCGTTGCAAGCTAGTCCCGCTGGCGAAGCCGGGCAACGCGCGACTACATTGGCCGCGTGTTGCGTATTCTGTGCGTCCGGTTCAGCTCCATCGGCGACGTTCTCCTCACCACTCCCCTCGTGCGCGCGCTCCACCGGCGCCATCCCGAAGCCGAGCTGTATTTCGTCACGAAACGCGCGATGGCGCCGCTGGTCGTCGAGAATCCGCATCTGACCCGCGTGATCGAGCTCGAGCCAAATGAGCGAATCACCGATCTCGCGCGCCGGTTGCAGACGCTCGGTGCCACGCACGGCCTCGATCTGCACGGCAGCCTGCGCAGCGCGGCGCTGCGGTGGCTCGTGCCCTGTCAGTGGTCGAGATACTCGAAGCGCAAGTTCGCCCGCACGATGCTGATCTCGACGAAAATCAATATCTATGGCCGGCCCGTGCCCGTGCCCGTGCGGTATTTCGAAGCGGCACGCGCGCTCGACGTGGCGCCCGACGGCGGCCCGCCCGAGTTTTTTCTGGCTCCCGCCACGCGCGAGCGCATGAGCCACTGGCTCGCCGAGCGCGGCCTCGACCGCCAGCCGTTCGCGGCCCTCGCGCCCGGTGCCGCGCACGCGACCAAACGCTGGCCGACACGGCACTGGCGAACGCTGGCGGCGCAGCTCGAGAAATTGGGTTACGGCCTCGTCGCGCTCGGAGGCCCGGGCGATCGCGAGCTCGCCGCCGAGCTCAGCGCGGGAGGAGGGACGACCGTCGTGAACGCGGCGGGCGAATTCTCACTCCAGGAAACGGGGGCCTGTCTCGCCCGCGCCAAGGTTTTGATCTCCGGCGACACCGGCGTGATGCACATGGCCGCCGGCGTCGGCACGCCTGTCGTCGCGCTCTTCGGACCGACCGTCGAGCTGTTCGGCTTCTTTCCGTATACCAGGCGAGCGGAGGTGCTCCAGCGCGATCTCGATTGCCGGCCCTGTTCGGCGATGGGCACGGAGCGGTGCCCGCTCGGCCATCATCGCTGCCTTGAAGAGATCTTCCCCGAGCAGGTCGCGGCCGCCGTGCAGCGTCTCGTGGCATGAGCACACCCGCCGAGGAGCGGCTCGTCACGCTGATCGCAGAGTCGGTGCGGGGCCCGCGGCGTGAGGGCTTGTTCGCCCTATGGCTTGTCGTGCGGGCGGCCGAGGCGCTACTGCCCCCGGCGCCCGTAAGCGCGAAAAACCACCGCCGCCGCCTGCAGGCGCTGGAGACACGCATCGGCAGCCTCGCCCTGCCTGGACCCCTCAAGCGGGCGTTCGCCGCAGCCCGCCAGCACCTCGAAACCGCGACGCCGACCGCCGCCGCGCTCGTGCTCAGCCAGCTCACCGCCCCGGCCCGGGAGGTGCTGGGCGCCGAAGCGGCGGACGCCGTCACCGTTGCCGCGCGCACCGCCAGATTGCATCTATAGACCATGGCATCCTCCGCCCGCCGCTTCGAAAAACGCCCTCCCTCGCTCGACAACCTGGTCGAGCGGGTCGATGCGCAACGTCCCGGCGAAATCACGGGCGACACCATTCCCACCGGTTTCGGCTCGCTCGACAAGCTGCTCGGCGGAGGGCTGCGCCGGCGCGACTTGATCCTGCTCGGCGGGGACATCGGCAGCGGCAAGTCGGCGTTCGCGCTGGGCGTCGCGCTCCGAGTGGCCCAGCAGTCGGTCGGCGTCGCGTATCTCTCCGGTGAGATGAATGAAGAGCGGCTCATGGAGCGCGCGCTCGCGATCGAGGGCAAAGCCGCGGTGGACGAGCTGCGCGCGGCGAAACTGACCGACCAGACGCGGGCCGGTGTGGGCGGCGCGGCGGTGCGGCTCCGCGGTCTCCCCCTTTCACTATTACCGCTCGCCGGTGAGGACTTTGAAGCGGCCTTCGAGCGGCTCGACCCGCTCCGCCAAATCGGCCTCGTCGTCGTGGACTACCTGCAGCTCGTTCCGCCGCCCAAGGCGCGAACGACGCAGGACGAGGACACCGCGCTCGTACTCCGCCACCTCAAGGCGCTGGCGCTGGCGCGCCAGGTGGCGCTGCTCGTCGTCGCGCAGCTCCCGGGCTTTCAGACCGGTCGGGACGCGAAGCGCCCCACGCTCGACGACTACGGCGTCATGGGCGCGCCAAAGCAGCACGCCGACGTCGTCCTGTCGATCTTCCGCGAGGAGATGTACAACCCCGGCGGCGGGGTGGACGGTGCGACCGAGCTGATCGTCGCCAAGAATCGCAACGGCCCAACCGGGTTCGTGGATCTCTATTTCTACCGGCGCTGGATGCGCTTCGAGGATATGCTGGACCCTGATAGATGATATTATTGGAGAGATTGTTCAGACGCAGCAGACGCAGCAGACGCAACAGGTAGGCAGGAGCGGAATATGGCCGGTCACAGTAAATGGAAGCAGATCAAACGGAAGAAAGCGGTCACCGATCAGAAGCGCGGTGCGGTCTTTACGCGTCTCATTCGCGAAATCACGATCGCGGCAAAGGCGGGCGGCGGTGATCCCGGCGGTAACGCGCGCCTGCGCACGGCGATCGACGCCGCCAAGGCTGAGAACATGCCGGCCGACAACATCGACCGCGCGATCAAGAAGGGGACGGGAGAGCTGGAAGGCGTGACCTACGAAGAGGTCACGTACGAAGGCTACGGGCCTGGGGGCGCGGCGCTGCTTATTCAGGCGACCACCGACAATGCCAACCGTACGGTCGCCGAGATCCGGAACGTGTTTCAGCGCCACGGCGCCAACCTGGCGGCGACCAACGCCGTCGCCTGGATGTTCGATCGCAAGGGTCAGATCGTGATCGACGCGAAGGCGAACGAAGACGCTACCATGGAAGCCGCACTCGACGCCGGCGCAGAAGACATGGAAAAGGAGGGCGACATCTATCTGATCACGACGCCGCCCATGCAGCTCCATGCGATCGACCAGGCGCTGCGCAGCAAGAAGCTGCCGGTGCAAAGCGCCGAGATCGCGATGATTCCCAAGAACACCGTGAAGGTCGAGGGCAGCGACGCCAAGCGGCTGCTGCAGCTCGTCGAAGGCCTCGAGGAGATGGACGACGTCGCGAAGGTCTTTTCCAACTTCGACATCGACGCCGAGGCGATGGCGGCGGTGACGGGATGACGTGAGGGTCCTGGGCGTCGACCCCGGCACCGCGATCACCGGC
>Ga0193723_1000147_pt1 | contig 24601 bp, 17 predicted proteins | sample H2m2metaG_FD_143042 | JGI IMG/M metagenome (GOLD analysis project Ga0193723, IMG submission 143042) | Soil microbial communities from a riparian zone of the East river system, Colorado, United States - H2m2 | ecosystem: Environmental > Terrestrial > Soil > Riparian zone | place: USA: East River...
CTGTTTCGTTCGTTCGGCCTGCTGCTGTGTGTCCCGCTCTTGTCCGCCCTGCCGACCCACGTGCTCGGTCAGGCCGACGCGTCGAGGCATCCAGCTACTTCCGATCAGGCCTACCTGATCATCCGCAGCGACGACGCCGGGATGAGTCACAGCGTGAACATGGCGATCGAGAGGCTCATTGCCGCCGGCCTACCCGTTTCGGTGTCGGTCATGTTTCCGACTCCGTGGTACCAGGAGACAGTCGAGATCCTGAAGCGACATCCCGAAGTCTCCGCCGGAATTCACCTGACGCTCAATTCAGAGTGGAAGAACTATCGCTGGGGCCCGGTATTGGGACGCACCGCGGTGCCGACGCTGGTAGACAAGGACGGATATTTCTTTCAGTCGTCGGACGCGCTCTATCAGAACCATCCCAATCTGGGTGAAGTCGAAAAGGAGTTGCGGGCGCAGATACAGCGAGCGATCGGGTCCGGCCTCAAGATCGACTACGTGGACTACCACATGGGCACGGCGGTTGGAAAGCCGGAGTTTCGCGAAATGGTCGAACGACTCGCGCGCGAGTATGGCCTCGGGATGTCCCAGTACTTCGGCGAGGCGCGCGAGGACGCTCAGTACGAGGCGGCGCCCGCGAACAAGACGGACAGCCTGATCGCCATGGTGAATCGCCTTCATCCCCAATTCAATCTTTTCGTCACCCACATTGGAATCGACAACGCGGAGCTCGGCGCTTTGGTGGACATGAATACTTCCGGTCCACTACCAGAGATGAGCAAGAATCGTCAGGGCGAGCTAGATGCGCTGACGTCACAGCGGTTCAGTGATGCACTCAAGGCGCGCAACGTCCGCCTCATCACATACCGCCAATTGATTTCGATGCAGGGCCTCAAGTCCATGAAACGACCGGAGGATAACAATTGATGTTCGAAACAGGGGGGAAGACGATGAGAATGAAGTTGCCGTACGGAGGTAATGCATTCCGGCTTGCCGCCAGGGGCGCCATGCTGCTCCTCGGGAGCGGCATTGTTCTCGGATGCGGAGCCGACGACTTAACCACCGGTCCGGATCCTCGAACGCGTTTCGTGAGCTCGATCTCGGCCAGTCCCACTGGTTGCGGGACCGTTGTCGTCAACGCCCAGGACGTCCAGACCTACAACGTATCGACGACGTGGCAGGTTCCCGGGGGTACGTGGAGAGCGATTTTCGTGAACGTTCTCAAGGGCAGTGTTGCTGCGACAACTGTCGCTGACGCGAGCCAGACCAAGACCAGTGTCACCGTGGAAGACGGCGTTGCGAAGAGCTGTGAGTACAAGGCTGGCGAGCGCGCTTATGCGATTCTCCAGCCCGCAGGTACAAGTCCGGTTGAAGCCGATGCGGACGCCACGCAAACCATCGTCGTCGGGCCGTAAGGAACCATGAAAGCCTATCGCATGCACTTGGCGAATGCGGAAAAGGATCTGCGCGTGACGCGGACCCGCATCGCACCAATTGACAGAGTTACTGGGAGGAATACCATGGAGAAGAAGGGGTCGTACGCAAGAAATTCATCCAGCGACGGACGCTGGCGGAGGCTGTGCGCGGGGGTGCTGAGCTTTTTGCTCATGCTGGCCGTCGGCCAAACCGCGCTCGCGCAGAACGTGGCCGTTACCGGAACAGTCACATCCGCAGGCGGCACACCGTTGCCCGGCGTCACCGTCAGAGTGCAAGGCACAGATGTTCGGACAGTCACTGACGCCAGCGGTCGGTATCGAATTCCCGCGCCCGGCGATGCAGTGCTCTCGTTCTCACTCGTTGGACAACGTCCGGTGCAGACAACCGTCGCGGGGCGCAACACGGTGGACGTCACGATGGCGCAGGTGCCTTACCTCGAAGAAGTGGTCGTAACCGCGTACACGGAACAACGGCGCGGTGACATCACTGGGGCGGTGTCCAGCGTCAACATTGAGCAGGCAACGAAGCAGACGCAGTCGAGCGTGCTCAAGGCGATGGACGCGACCGTGCCCGGTGTGACAGTGTCGACGAGCGGATCGCCAGGCGCGCGGAATACCGTGAGAATCCGCGGCATCAGCTCGTTTCAGAACAATGACCCGCTTTACGTCGTCGACGGCATGGCCGTTTCCGATTCGTACCTCAATTTCCTGAATCCTGACGACATTACTTCGATTCAGGTGCTGAAGGATGCGTCTTCGGCCTCGATCTACGGAGCGCGTGCGGGCAACGGCGTGGTCCTCATCACGACAACGAAGAAAGGAATTGCCGGGCCACCGCAGGCGACGTTGCGCGTAAGAACCGGCGTTGCCTCGCCCGTGCGCGGCTACGATGAGATGGTGCTCACCGATGCGCTCGAGTACTACAAGGTCGTCAGGCAGAGTTTCAATAACGCAGGACAGCCGATCGGTCCGCCGTACCAAGCGCTATACGGAGATCCCAACAACCCAAGCATACCGCTCTACACGACGGCGCCGCCGAGCGCCGTTACGGGCAGAGACGCCTATGGCCGTATAACGGGTGTCGACGTATCGCAGTACTCCTATCCCAACAGCCTGATCATGCCGGGTAGCGCTGGCACCAACTGGTGGAAGGCCGTTTGGGGCTCGGCTCCGGTTTCCGATTACAACCTGAATGTGAGAGGCGGCAGCGACGAGAACGCGTACACGGTCTCAGCCAACTTCTTCGATCAGAAGGGAACAGCCAAATACAACGACTACCGCAGGGGAAGCCTGCGCGCGAACACTGACTTCACGCGCGGCAAGTTCAATTTCGGTGAAAACGCGGTGCTGACGTTGTCTCGTCAGTATGGCGGTAGCGGCACCTTCGACGACACCAACGGCGAGGGCGGAGTTCTCGGCAAAGACATTCTCATGCAGCCGGTCGTGTCGATCTACGATGTCGCAGGCAATTTCGCGGGCGCCAAAGGCGTGCCCGCGGTCAACAACAGCAATCCGCTACAGCAAGCCTGGTCGGCGAAGGACAACACGACCAAGTACAACCAGGCGTTCGGTAACATGTACGCCGGCTTGAACATCCTGCCAGATCTTACAATCAGGACGAACCTCGGTTTCGATCTGCGTCAGAACGGTTGGAACGGCTTCAACGACGCCACGCCGCAAAACAGAGAGCCGAACTTCAACAACTCGATCTTCGAGGGGGACTATCAGCAGTACAACTGGTCATGGTCCAACACTGCCAGATATCTCAAATCATTAAACCGGCATAGCTTGGACCTCCTCGTTGGCCAGGAGGCCAGTGGCGGTACCAACCGCCTCGTTCAAGCCAGCATGAGCAATCTCGTGCTTACCGATCTGGATTCGCGTTACCTTCAGGACGCGCTCGGCGATCCGGACACCAAGGACGTAACCAGCAGCGGCGGCAAGAGTGCGCTGCTCTCGCTCTTCGGCAAGATAGGCTACAACTTTGCCGACAAGTACGTTGCGAGTTACACGCTGCGCAGAGACGGCTCGTCCAACCTGGCTCCAGGCCACCGTTGGGGAACCTTCCCAGCGATTGGACTGGGATGGCACATCAGCAACGAGCGATTCCTCTCCGGCAACAGATTCCTGTCTGACCTCATGCTCCGGTACGGCTGGGGCGTCACTGGTAACCAGAACATTCCGTCAGGTCGCGTCTTCGCACAGTTCAGCGGGGATCGGGGCGATACTTTCTACGACATCGCCGGAGCGAACCAGAGCATTGTCACCGGCTACCGGCAGCTGGCGATAGGGAATCCGGATTTGAAGTGGGAAGAAAACCGTTCCAGCAACATCGGCGCGGATGCAGTGCTCCTCAACGGAATGTTCAACGTCGTGTTCGACGTTTACACGCGTCGCACCGACAACTTGCTGTTCGACCCCAGAACGCCGGCGACAGCTGGTGTCGCCTCGCCGCCGATCATCAATATCGGCAAGATGGAGAACAAAGGATTTGACTTCTCCATCGGCCACACTGCGTCGTGGTGGAACGTTTCGTTCAACGGCAGTCATTACAAGAACAAGATACTGTCGATCGATGGCGAACAGGATTACTTCTACGGCCCTGACATCACACGCCAGGACGTGATGGTGATCAATCAGGTTGGCCACCCGATCGGCTCTTTCTTTGGCCTGGTCACCGACGGATACTTCAGGGATCAAGCCGATGCAAACGCACACCTGGCAGTCGGGAATTGCGGAGTTGGTACAGGACTCACCGGCGTTCCCTGTCAGTCTGGCGCGGCGCCGGGACGCCTCAAGTTCAAGGACACGAACGGTGACGGTGTCGTCGACAATCAGGATCGCACGATCACCGGCAGTCCCCATCCGAAATTCACTATGGGTATCGGCCTTGGAGCGCACCGCGGTCAGTGGGATGCCAGTGCGACAATCTTCGGCACCTACGGCAACAAGGTCTACGACGACCAAAAGGAGTGGTACGTGTTCCGTAACTTCCAGACCAATGTGCTCAAGGACATGCTCCAGAACTCATGGTCGCCCCAGAATCTGAACGCGAAGTACCCACGGTTGGACATCAATGACAGCTATAGCATCGTCCCGAGCACCTACTATCTCGAAGATGGTGCATACACGCGATTACGGAACGTCCAGATCGGCTACACGCTCCCAGGTGGCGCGCGTTATCTCCCCGGGGCCCGGGTTTACATCCAGGGTGACAATCTCTGGACTCACACAAACTACGGGGGTCTCGATCCGGCAATTCCGCCGAATGCCAGTACCGGAGCGGCCGGTGACATTCGCGATCAGTCGATGGGTATCGATCGCGGATCGTACCCGACGAACAAAGTGTTCAGCATTGGTATTGTGACTTCTTTCTAACGCCTGCATACACAAGGACGAAGCAAACAATGAATATCATTTCGAAAAACTCACTGCTCCGCGGTTCGGCGCTGGTGATCCTTGCGTCAGCGGCGATTTACGGATGCGGGGACTTTCTACAGAACGCAGCGGAGCCACAGGGATCGCTCAACGGCGCTTCGCTTGCCAGCAAGGACGGCGTAGAGGGAAACCTGATCGCGGCGTATCGCACTCTCGACTGCGCCGGCTCTACGAGCAACGAATGGGGATGCGCAGTCAGCAACTGGGTCTTCGCAAGCATCGCCAGTGATGATTCGTACAAGGGGTCCGACGCCCTCGATCAGCCATCGATCAACGACATCGAAGGCTATCACTGGAATACCTCCCCGGCTGGCCATTATCTCAACACGAAGTGGGTGGCGGTATATGAAGGCGTGGTTCGCGCGAACTCCACGATTCGCCTCCTCAGGCAGGTGGTAGGAGCGTCGCCAACTGCGATCTCGGAAGCGGATCAAAAGGGTATCGAGGGCGAGGCAATATTTCTACGCGCGCACTATCACTTCGAAGCATATCGGATGTGGGGGAACATTCCGTATTTCCGCGAGGATGATACGGATTACCGCAAAGCCAATGAGGACACCACGGCGGTGATCGCCGACATCCTGAAGGATCTGGATGCAGCTATCGCGCTGTTGCCGGACGGGCCGCGCAACGGTGAGAAGGGAAGAGCGGACGTGTGGACCGCCAAGGCATACAAGGGTCGTGTGCAAATGTACGATCACCAGTTCGCCGCTGCCCGCACAACGTTTGAGGACGTCGTTAATAACGGTCCGTATGACCTCGAGTCAAGTTTTGATCGCGTCTGGTCGGCTTATCTCGATGCGCAGAATGGACCGGAAACGATCTTCGCCTATCAGGCCTCGTCGAATGACGGTGAGCCCAACTCCAACAATGCCAACTGGGGCGAGCGGCTGAACTTCCCGTACGATCCGAGCCACTTCGGCTGTTGCGGGTTTGATCCACCGTCCCAGAATCTGGTGAATTTCTTCAAGGTTGATGCGGCAGGTCTACCGTTGGCGGTTACATCGCCGACGAGTTGGAATGCGGATGACGCGGCTTTCATCGCCGGCAACATGGCACACGTAGATCCGCGACTGGATTGGACCGTCGGCCGCGACGGCGTTCCGTACAAGGATTGGGGTCTGTACAGCATCAAGTGGGTTCGCGACCCGGCGAACGGCGGACCCTATATGCCAAAGAAGATCATTCACGAGCAAGGCAGTGGGCAGGAAGCCAGCGTCGGATGGGTGCCACAGCAGCAAAGCTCCATCAACATGCATATCTTCCGCTACGCCGATCTATTGTTGATGCTCGCGGAAGCGTATATAGAGACCGGCAACCGAGGTGGGGCTCTGACCATCGTGAATCAGATCAGAGCACGTGCAGCTGTTAAAGCTCAGGGACCAGGCACCAATCGGGGTGACATGGCGATCGATCCGAGTGATACCACGAGAATTACTTGGGCGAGATACGACGTCCAACCGTATCCGGCTTTTCCTGACGACAACTATGCGCGCCAGGCTGTGCGTTTTGAGCGTCGCCTCGAGCTGGCAATGGAAGGTCAGCGTTTATTCGATCTGCGGCGGTGGGGGATCGCCAAGGCGGTCATCAACGGATATTTGAGAGGTACCGGTCCTGCGCCGTACGGCACCAATGGCGGCCGCGAGGATGCGCGACGGTCGTACAAAGTGTCTGCCGAGGATTTCGGAGACAAACACCGGTGGTACTTCATCCCGCAGGACCAGATTGACCTGACCAAGGTTGGAACCGAGCTTAGACTGAAGCAGAACGCCGGTTGGTAAACGACGGATGAAGAAAAAAGGGGACGGCGAAAGCCGTCCCCTTTTTTTCTCGTTTTAGCGACTGCGGATTCTAAATACCTGCAGCGAATCGGCGACGTTGGCGACAACGACCGCCGGACCGGAAGCGGTCCTTACCAGTGCCAAGCCCGATGCGTCCAATGGAGCCAGAAATCCGCTTTCCGCGGGCGACATTGCCGCAAAGTGCCCTTTGCCGTCGCCCCTTAGCCACAATCCGTTGCCGGCGTCTTGCCGCGGCATATTCGGCTCGACGTCGTAAAGATTGCCGGCGACGACGAGATCGAGTCGGCCGTCACCGTCAATGTCGCGTGTGATGATGCCCCTGATCGGTGAGATCTGCGCGAGACCTGGCAGCCTGCTCATTGTAAACCTTCCTCCACCGTCATTGTGCAGCACAATGCTGGCGAAAGTGTCCGCGCGGTAATGGATCGCCTCCTTTAACTGCTCAGGGCTCAGTAACTGAGCCAGTGGCGCGGCGGCAAATGAGCCGAAGGTCGGGAACTTTATCGCCGTTGTGTAAACGGTCCGACCAAGCGGCGACATTCCGGATAACGAGTACGATGTGCCATTCACAGTTTCGGCGAGGACGACGTCGGTGGTCTGATTGCCAGTGAAGTTGCCGGCGTATACTTCGAATACGGTGTCCTTCGACGTCGTGTAGCTGTAGTTGAGACCAAGATTGCCCGCAACGATGTCCAGGCGACCGTCGCCGTCGAAGTCGCCCGTCGCGACGCTGTACCACCATCCGCGAGTCGAGGGCAAACCTGTTGACTGTGTCACGTCGGCGAAACGGTTTCCCTCGTTCTTCAGAAATCGGATCGGCATCCACTCACCAACGGTCACGAGATCGAGATGGCCGTCCCCATCAAAATCGATCCACGCGGCATCAGTGACCATTCCCCCAGGGCTGATCAGCATCGGCGCGACTTCCTGAGTTACATCAGTGAAGTGCCCATTGCCGTCGTTGCGCAGGATGTAGCTCCGGGTCGGAGAGGGATACCGCCGCGGCGTCAGCCGCCCACCGACGAATAGATCAGGGCGGCCATCAGCGTTGAAATCTCCAACTCGCACCGTGCCCTTACTCGTGAGCATCTCAGGCAGCGCGCTCGGCTCACGCACGAAGCGTCCATTGCCCTGGTTGATATAAAGTCGGTCCTGGAATAACGGCGAGCTGCTCGTCTTCATGTAGCTCCCGCTTGCGACGTACAGATCCGGACGGCCGTCTCCATTCGCGTCGAAAAACACCGCTGCCCAATCATCGAACGCTTTGTCCGTCTCCCACGGCTGGCCCTGATTGGATTCGGCGAAACTTCCATCCCTTCGTTGGATGACCAGTCGGCCAGCTAGTCCCGCGCTGCCGCCAATGTATATGTCATCAAGTCCGTCGCCATTGGCATCGCCAGCCGCGATCGCCGGACCATGGGCAGAAATCACATAGGGAAGCAGCGGCTGAACGCTGAAGTCAGCCTCAAATGCTGCGGGTTCCTTGTACGCGAGTCCGGCGAAATGTTCCGGCTCAAACCAGCGTTCAGTGGAGGTGGCATTTGCCGGTGGCCCGAAGCTCGGACCCTTTGTCGCGTCGGTCTGGCGGACGGCCAGCAATCGATCAGCGACGACGTTTGCCAGCACCTGCCGCCTGCCGTCCGGCCAATCAATCTCAAGCGTGTCAACGCGCGCCAGGTTTCCCAACCCGACATGAATGCGATCGTCCATCGACGACATGAACCCGCGATAGGGCGAGCTGTAGAAGTATTGCTTTTTTGCTCCGGCGGTCACCACAACCTGTGCCCCGATGGCTGCGCTGAGTTTGCGATGGGGTTCGCCTTCCAGGCGAATCTCCAGATAATGATGCGCATCGTCAGTCGGCAACACGTTCTCGTACACTGACGCGGGGCCGTTGATGTTGTTCACCACCAGATCCAGCTTGCCGTCGTTATTCAGGTCGGCGTAAGCGGCTCCGTACGAAAACCCGGGCTGATCTATCCCCCACGCCTTCGATTTGTCGGTGAAAGTCAGGTCGCCGTTATTTCGAAAAATGAAGTTGGGAAACTCGTAAGCCGGCAAATCTCTCAGCATGCGGCGAGCGACAGCGGTTTTGCCGTTTCTCGTCGCGCTATATGCGGCGGCCATATAGTCGAGGTCGTTAACGGCTTTGGGATAACCGTTGCCAATGAAGATGTCCTTGTAGCCATCGTTGTCGAAATCGGCGAACAGAGCGCTCCAGCTCCAGTCCGTGCCGGACACTCCCGCGAGTCGACTTATCTCACTGAACATCGGCAGTCCGTCGGGTGTCACACCGTTATTCAGCTGCAGTGCATTCTGCGAATAATCGATCCGGTACCCACGGCGCACCGCATCGATCAGGGTGCCCTCAGTCGTATTTCCCTGCGTCTTCTTCCGCCGCTCGAGATCGCTTGGCATCATGTCGACCTGGAGAATGTCCTCTCGGCCATCGTTGTTGAAGTCGGCGATGTCAACGCCCATGCCCGCCTGACTCGTGTGCTTCAGCGACTTCGCTGCGATGTTAGTGAAAGTCCCGTCACGGCTGTTCAAATAGAGAACGTCATTTGGCATCCCGTCGTTCGAGACATAGATGTCCGGCCAACCATCTCCATTGACATCGCCAACCGCCACGCCAAGTCCATAGCCGGCATCGCGCAGGATCCCGGCCCTTGCCGAGACATTCGTGAAATGTCCGGGTTTCCCTTCGGGACACTCGTTGTGATAAAGCCGGTTGAGGCTGCCCGGCGTTGAATCACGACCCGCCGTCGGATGACTCGCCAATCCGCGCGTGAAATCCTTTGGCGAGTTATTGAGCACAAAAAGATCGAGGCATCCATCGCGATCGTAATCGAGGAACGCGGCGTGAGTCGTAAACCCGGTGTCAGCGATCCCATATTTCACGGCCTCCTCGGTGAATGTCCGATTGCGGTTGTTCACGAAGAGGAGATTCGCTCTGTCTTCCGGTCTCGAATGCTCCCCCGGCCCTGAAACGGAGACGTAGATATCGAGATATCCGTCGTCGTTGATGTCGACCATGCTGGCCCCGGTTGCCCATCGGCTCGTCGACACGCCCGCCGATCGCGTGATATCCTGGAACTGCATCGCGCCTTTGTTCCGATAGAGTCTGCTGGACACCATGTTGCCGCTGAAAAAAATGTCGGGCAGACCATCGTTATCTATGTCGCCAACGGCCACGCCCGCTCCATTGTAGATGTAGACATCGGTCTGGACATTGAACGAATCGGTCGCGTTGATTGTGTTAGCGAAATCAATCCCCGTTTCCCGAGGGCTGAGCAGCTTGAACACGGCCGGCTCGGATCTTCGCGAGCAGGCGGAAAGGAACAGCAGAGCCGAAACGCAAATGGCGGACAACCGGTGATGCGCCGCCGAAGACTGCGGAGTAATTTCTGGCATGACCCAACAACTGCATTTATCTGGCGTCATCAATCTGATTTCTGAGAGTCACAACGGTTCTGGGCGGTCGACGAATCTGACGCACGGCGCAGGCAGCTCGCTAGTGACATGGACGGAGTTCGTGCGGTGACGGACCGGGCTTGTTGAAGCAATCCACACGCTTTACCTCTCGATGATGAATCGGCGCCGCGTCGCAACGATTACCGCCATCTCGCTGGTGCTGCTTATCGGCGTGGTGCTCGCCGCGCTTCCGTTGGGGATGCGGTTTCGACCTGAACCGGTGCGCGCCAGCAATGCCGTTGGCGATGCGAAGTGTCTTTCGTGTCACCGGCAAATGGCGAGTTTCGAGGAAACCGCGCATCGTCTCACGTCGAGAGTGCCGACGCGCGGTAACATCGACGCCAGTTTTGTCAGCGGGCAGAACGTTTATCAGACCGCGAATCCGTACGTTCATTTTCGAATGGACTCTACGCGGTCCGGCTTCTATGAGACGGCGGTAACCGGCCGGCCGCCCGACACGCTGACGCGGACGGAGCGCATCGACATCGTGACGGGCTCGGGCCGCAAAGGCCAGTCGTTTCTCTACTGGCATGGCGACGAGCTCTATCAGCTTCCCGTTTCCTGGTGGCGGGGATTCGGCTGGCAAAACAGTCCCGGCTATCGCGACGGCAGTGTGAATTTCAGCCGACCGATTCTGCCACGCTGCCTGGAGTGTCACTCCAGCGGGGCTCAGTCGGTACCCGCGCTCACCGGCGACAATCGCTATCACGCGAACACCTTGATCCTGGGGGTTACCTGCGAGACGTGTCACGGGTCGGGTAAGGCGCATGTGCGGCGTGAAAGCTGGCCAATGAGCGCGGTCCCGCGCGCGCTCGTCGCCGCCAACATCGTGAACCCGGCGCGGTTGCCGCGCGCGCGAAAGATCGACGGATGCGCGCTCTGTCATTCGGGGCCGGGAACGCTGCGCACAGCAGCCTTCTCGTACGTGCCCGGTCAGCCCCTCGACCCGCACCTCGCGGTGCAGACCATGCCGCCCAACCAGGCGCCCGACGTCCACGGCAACCAGGTCGAGCTGCTGGAGCTCAGCAAATGCTTCCGTTCGTCACAGATGACGTGCGCGACATGCCACGACGTGCATCAGACGCAGCGTGATGTCGCCGCGTTGTCGGGACGCTGCCTGACCTGTCACACGCCACAGAGCTGCGGCCTCTTTCCTCAGCACGGTAACGCGCTGGTGGGCAGATGCGTCGATTGCCACATGCCGCTGCAGCCGTCGCAAATACTCGTCGCCACCGCCAATGGGCGCCAGCTCCGGCCGGAGGTGCGCTCGCACTGGATCAAGGTTTACAAGGACCTGCCGGCCACCAATAGGGCAAGCACGTCAACGTCGGTTTCGTCGCCTTTGGCGCACTATCGGCGATAATGGCGGCCGCCATCGACCAGTTGTATTGTTTGCTCATGAACACACAGCTCGCGATCTCCCGCGTCATCAACCTGATTCCCGCCGAGACCCAGCGACTCTGGTCGATTGACGAATCTGAAGCCCGGCGCAGGCTGATCGACGGTGATGTCGGAGCGGTGCTGGACATCGAAGGATCCTTTGCCCTCGTGGTGCAGGATGGAGAGCGCGTCGTGCTGGCGCGAAGCCTCGACCGTCCTCTGCGTTATTTCCTGGCGAAGGCAGTCGACGGACCAGTGTTGATCGTTGCCGACCGCATCGACGAAATCGCCGCTGAGCTCGAGCGCCATGGATGGACCGACCAGTTTCATCCGAGCTACTCGCGCATGGTTCCTGCGCATCACGTCACGACCCTGCGTCTGGTTGGATGTCCTGATCCCAATCCCGTGCATCAGCGTTTCTTTGACCCGCCTCGCGGTACGCTGCCGAAGGATCTGGATCTAATTGGCCGCCATTACATCGAAGCCCTTTATGCCGAGCTGCGCCGGTGGCTTGCCGTGCACGACCCCGCAGCGCCCATCGGCGTTCCGTTCTCCGGAGGGATCGACAGCGGGGCGATCCTCCTCTGCCTGTACAAGCTGCTACTGAACGAAGGACACTCCCCCGCACGCCTGAAAGCATTCACGCTTTCCGTTGACGGTGAAGGAGAGGACGCGCGGCAGGCGCACGACTTCCTCCGTCGCACGCAACTAGAGATGTTCGGCGAGATCATCGACGTCTCTTCGACGGCGCTCGATCCACTGCGCGCTGTGGCGGTGATCGAGGACTACAAACCCCTCGACGTCGACTGCGCGGCGGTGAACCTCGCGCTGCTCGCTGGCATTCGCGAGCGCTATCCGGATTGGCGCCTGCTCGTAGACGGGGATGGGGGCGACGAGAACCTCAAGGATTATCCGATCGAAGAGAACACCGAGCTCACAATCCGTAGCGTCGTCAACAATCGCATGCTCTACCAGGAAGGCTGGGGGGTCGACTCGATCAAACACTCGCTCACCTACTCGGGCGGCTACAGCCGCGGCTGTGTGCGAAGCTACGCGTGCGCGCGTGAATACGGATTCGAGGGATTCAGCCCCTACACCAGTCCATCCGTCATCGCCGTCGCGGAAGCGATTCCATTTGCCGAGCTCACCCAAGGCTCGCATGAGCGCCTGTACGCATTGAAAGGGGAAATAGTCGCGCGCGGAATCCGCTCGGTGCTTGGCCTCGAAATGCCCGTCTTTCCCAAGCGGCGGTTCCAGCACGGATCGGTCTCGGCCAACCAAGTCGCTCGACTGTTTCCACAGGATGAAGCCCGCTACCGCCGGCATTTCGAGATGTTGCACGCCGCCGTCGTTTGAGCGTGCCAGCTGTCGATCGGGAGATTCGGCTTCTCCGCCCCGCGAAAGAGTACGTAGATCCTTACAGGGCGCACCGTTCCCTGGTCGAGGACGAGCGCCGTCCCGACGGAACGACCGAGCGCACCCTCACCGTTTTTCTGGCGGGGGCCGAGTGTCCGTTCACGTGTACGTTCTGTGACTTGTGGCGATGGACAATCGATGGCCCAACGCCGCCCGGTGCACTGACCAGACAGTTGGAGAGCGTTCTCCAGTCGCTCGACGGCCCAGTGCCCGATCGGCTGAAGATCTACAACGCGAGCAACTTCTTCGATCGGCGAGCCGTGCCGGCTGAGGACGTTTTGGGTATCGCGAGGCTGGCGACTCCTTTCGCCGCCGTCACCGTCGAGTCGCACGCGAACACCATCGGCCCGAAAGCATTGGCATTCGCTCGGCAGATCAGCGGGCGGCTCGAAGTCGCCACGGGGCTCGAAACGATCCACCCTGTCGCGATTGCGCACCTCAACAAGCGGCTCGATCTCGCGCGATTCGATTCCGCCGCGGCGTTCCTCGCGGCGAACGGCGTCGATCTGCGCGTTTTCGTGCTCCTCGGCGCACCCTACGTTGGCGCTGATGAATCCGTCGCGTGGACCGTGCGCACGGTCGCCTACGCGGTCGAGCGGGGCGCGGCGGTGGTGTCGATCATCCCCGTGCGCGGCGGGAATGGAGAGCTGGAACGACTCCAGGCACTCGGCCTGTTCACACCGCCGACGCTGACACAGCTGGAGGAAGCCGTTGATCTCTGCCTACAGCTCACCGGCGCCGTGGTCACCGCCGACCTGTGGGACGTGAAGCGGCTGACTTCGTGTCAGAGCTGCGCGTCAGAGCGAATCGAACGTTTACGCCGTATAAACGTCACCGGCCGCGCCCAGCCGCGGATCGCGTGCGCAGTCTGCGGCGGCGCGTGATGCAATCGTGCGAGATTGCCATCGTCGGGAGCGGGTTCGCCGGGTCGCTTCTCGCGCGCGTGCTCGCGGTGCTCGGCTACGATGTCGTGCTGCTCGAGCGCGGGACGCATCCACGGTTCGCGATTGGTGAGTCGTCAACCCCGCTCGCGAACCTGTCGCTGGAGCGGATTGGGATCCGCTATGGATTGTCGGACTGTTACCAGCTCGCGACACATGGTCGCTGGCTCGCGCATTTCCCGGAGCTGAGGCGCGGCCTGAAACGCGGCTTCACGTACTACCGGCATCATCCGGGTCAGGCGTTCGAGAATCGCGGACTCGATTCGGAGCGGCTGCTCGTTGCTGCGAGCCCCCACGACGCGCTCTCGGACACGCACTGGCTGCGCGCCGACGTCGATCATCATTTCGTGCGCCAGGCGGTCGCGGCGGGCGTGGACTACCGTGATCGCGTTGACGTGACGAGCGCGGATTTCGCGTCGGATTCAGTGGTCCTGCGCGGGAGCCGCGACGGCGCCGCGTTCGAGCTGCGCGCCAACTTCCTGATCGACGCGTCGGGGCCGAATGGCTTTCTGGCACGCCAGCTTTCGATTCCCTCTGGCCTCGAGAGCACCGAGACTCGGTCGGCGCTCGTCTTCAGCCACTTCGATGGCGTCCGGCTGATGAACGACGTCGTTCCAGGAATGCCGGAAGGTCCCTACCACGACGACTGGGCCGCCGTGCACCACGTGATCGATGAAGGATGGATGTACTCGCTGCGGTTCGACGACGGCGTTACCAGCGCGGGTTTCTTGCTCACGCCAAGAGGAACAGCGGCGTTGAATTCACGACACGGCGGCGATGCGGCGGCGCTTTGGGATGCGCTGCTCCAGCGGTATCCCACGCTCGCAAGCGCCTTCGCCAAGGCGACGCCGCGAATGCCGATTGCGTTCAAGCCGATGATTCAACATCGCCTGACACGGGCGGCTGGTGAGCGCTGGGCGCTGATGCCACATGCGTATGCGTTCGTCGATCCGCTTTTCTCGACGGGAATCGCCTGGAGCCTCCGCGCCGTCGAGCGCTTGGCACTCGCGTTCGAATCTGCCGCGCCGGCGGGACGCGTGCCGGATCCGGGCATGCTAAGACGCTACGACTCGGCGCTCGCCGCCGAGGCGGATCAGATCGATCTCGTAGTCGCCGGCGCGTACGAGGCGATGGCGCACTTTGACCTGTTCGCCGCGCAAGCGATGCTCTATTTCGCCGCGGTTTCGTTCGCCGAGGCCAGTCAGCGGCTCGCCCCGGATGGATCCGTCGCCTGGAAGGGATTCCTCGGCGTGGGCGACCAGGTGTTGGAGCCCCTGCCGCGAGAGAGCCTGCGGCGCCTCAGGGATATCACGCAACGTCAGGGAAAACCCGACAGCGCGGTCGAGCGCCAAGGCTTTGCGGAGTGGATCGCTCGAGCGATCGCGCCGCGCAACATCGCCGGGCTAGCCGAGCCCATGAGGCGGAATCTCTATCCGGTGGACTTCGACGCCCTCATCGACCAGCACCAGCTCCTGGGCATGAGCCGCGCCCAGATTCTCGAAGCGTTGCCGCGCCTTCGGGGAACGGCGCCGGAGCCGAGGATCGCCGAACGAGCTCCCGAACTCCAGATTGGTGCTTGAGGCCCCCTGCCCGAGCGACCATATTCGCTGCGCACGAAATCGATGTCTGCACCTGATGGGACGGCACGGCGCTCGACGTCATACCAATCGACAGCGAGGACTTGATGCAGAACCCTGAGAAGCCTGTGTACGATGCGATCGTCGTTGGGTCCGGGATTTCCGGAGGGTGGGCCGCGAAGGAGCTCACCGAAAAAGGACTCCGCGTGCTCATGCTCGAGCGTGGCAAGAACATCGAGCACATCAAGGACTATGTGAACGCGACCAAGGGTCCGTGGGAGTATCCGCACCGGGGCGGCCGCACCCGGGCAATGGAGGAACTGTATCCGGTCCTCAAGCGCGATTACCCACTCAACGAGACCAATCTCGACTATTGGGCATCCGACAAGGATTCGCCCTACACTGAAGTAAAGCGGTTCGACTGGTATCGCGGCTACCACGTCGGCGGAAGATCGCTGATGTGGGGACGCCAGAGCTATCGCTGGAGCGATTTCGACTTCGAGGCGAACGCCAAGGATGGAATCGCCGTCGACTGGCCAATTCGCTACAAGGACATCTCGTCGTGGTACGATTACGTCGAAAAGCACGCCGGCATCAATGGCTCGCACGAGAACATGCCGCAGCTGCCCGACGGACAATTCCTGCCGCCGATGCAGCTCAATTGCGGCGAGCAGGCCGTCGCGACTATAGCGAACAAGAAATTCGGACCGCACCGACGGATCATTCCAGGCCGCAGCGCCAATCTCACCCAGGCGCACAAGGGCAGAACGCAGTGCCAGTTCCGTGATGCGTGCTGGCTTGGCTGTCCTTACGGCGCGTACTTCAGCACCCAGTCGTCTACCCTGCCTCCCGCGATGGCAACGGGCAGGCTTACGCTCAAACCGTGGGCGATCGTGACCGAGGTTCTCTACGACAAGGATCGCAAGCGCGCCACCGGTGTCCGGGTCATGGACGCTATGAACAATCAGACGACGGACTATACCGCCAAGGTCGTCTTCCTCTGCGCCTCGACGCTCAACAGTGCGTGGCTGCTGATGCGCTCGGCGACCGACGTTTGGCCGGGTGGATTGGGAAGCACCTCCGGGGAGCTCGGGCACAACCTGATGGACCACCACTTCCGCGCCGGCGCGAACGGAAGGATGGAAGGATTGGACGACAAGTACTACCACGGCCGGCGCCCGAACGGCTTCTACATTCCGCGCTACCGCAACCTGTTCGGCGACAAGAGGCAGTACCTGCGTGGCTTCGGCTATCAGGGCGGTGCGGGACGCGATGGGTGGGGACGCGGCGTCGCGGAGCTCGGCGTCGGTGGGGACTTCAAGGATGCGATGTCGCTGCCGGGTGAATGGACAATCGGGGCGACCGCGTTCGGCGAGATGCTGCCGAATCACGCCAACATGGTCTCGCTCGATCCGGCCAAGAAGGACAAGTGGGGATTGCCGGTGCTCAAGATCGACTGCGCCACCGGCGAGAACGAGCACATGATGCGGCGCGATATGCAGGTCGATATGGCGGAATTGCTGGAGCAGTCCGGAGTGAAGGACGTCACCGTCTACGACGCCGGCTACTTTCCCGGGATGGGAATCCACGAGATGGGAACGGCTCGCATGGGGAAGGATCCGAAGACGTCGGTCCTCAACTCCAACAATCAGGTCTGGGACGCGCCGAACGTGTTCGTCACCGACGGATCGTGCATGGTGTCGACCGCGTGTCAGAATCCCTCACTCACCTACATGGCGCTCACTGCCCGCGCGGCTGATTTCGCGGTGCAGGAACTGAAGCGCCAGAACATCTGACCGGAGCCAGCGATGACTGACAACGATATCCTGGACGAATACAGTCCGGAGCTGATCACCCGTCGCGAGGCCGTCGTGCGCGTGGCCGCGCTCTTGGGCGGCGTAGCTTTGATCGGCGGGAGTGCCCTGATCTCTGGGTGCCGCGTCGAGAAGACGGGCGTGCCCTCCACGCCGTTCACTCCTGACGAGATCGCCTATCTCGACGAAATCGCAGACACGATTCTGCCGACGACGAGCACTCCCGGCGCCAAGGCGGCCAAGACCGGCGAATTCATGGCGCGGATGGTGACCGACAGCTACAGCCTCGAGGACGAGAAGATCTTCCGCGAGGGCATGCGGAAGCTGGACGACGCCAGCAAGGACAAGAACGGCGGCAAGACCTTCATGCAGGCGACTCCAGAGCAGCGTCTGGCACTGCTCAAGACCCTCGACAAGGAGCAATTCGACTACTCGGAGAAGCACCGCCTCGAGAACCTCAAGAGGTCGAAGGATTTTCTGGCCAAGGCGGTCCAGGAGAACGCACCGAAAACGGAATCGCAGGCGGCGACAGTGGCATCCGAGGAGCCGCCCAATCGCTATTTCAGAATGATGAAGGAGCTGTCGCTGCTCGGATATTTCACGTCGGAGATCGGCTGCAACCAGGCACAGGTTTACGAGGAGTCGCCAGGAAAGTGGGAACCCTGCATCCCGTACAAGCCGGGTCAGAAAGCGTATGCCGGCCACGCCTGACGGCGATGCGATTGTTTCGTAATGCGGTATTGCTGCTCGCGCTTGTGTCAGCGACGGGCTTTCTGTCGCCGGGTGAAGGTTGGAATCGGGCGGCTTTCAACGAGCGCATGCTCGGACGCTGGGACATCACCATCACCACCCCCGATGGGCCTCGTCCGTCGTGGCTCGAGATCGAACGGTCTGGGCGCGAGGCCGTCGTCGGGCGCATTGTCGGAATCGTCGGCAGCGCGCGGCCAATCGCGCAGATCAACGCCAGCGGCGATTCTCTGCGATTCTCAGTGCCGCCACAGTGGGAGGAGGGAAACGGGGATCTCGCCGTCGAAGGACGGCTGCAGGGGGAACGTCTCGCTGGGCGCATGACGTTCCCAGACGGAAAGTCGTACGCCTGGACGGGCGTTCGCGCGCCACGGAGCGCGCCGCGTACAAATATGGTTTGGGGCGCGCCGATCAGGTTGTTGCACCCGAACGACCTCGGCGGCTGGAAGCCAATGGGCACGCCAAATCAGTGGACGGTGAGGAATGGCGTCCTCAGCAGCCCGCATTCCGGGGTCAACATCGTGACCGAGCGGATGTTCAGTGATTTCAAGCTTCACATCGAGTTCCGCTATCCCACGGAGAGCAATAGCGGCGTCTACCTGCGCGGACGCCATGAAGTGCAGATCCAGGATGACTTCGGCGGCGAGCCGGCGAACGATCGCTTCAGCGGCATCTACGGTTTCATTTCGCCGAGTCAAATCGCGGCGAGGCCTGCAGGGCAATGGCAGACCTACGACATCACACTCGTCGGTCGGATGGTGACAGTCGTAGCAAACGGGAAGATGGTGATCTGCAACCAGGAGATTCCGGGCATCACCGGCGGTGCGCTCGACAGCAACGAAGGGGCGCCCGGCCCCCTATACCTTCAGGGGGACCACGGCCCGATCGAGTACAAGAACATCGTTATCACACCGGCACGCTGAGCAACCCAAAAACCAAAAGGACTACCCAATGGCGCAGGCGACGATAAGGAATCAGCTGAAGATCATGGCAAACCAACGGACGATTGTCGGCAACCAGAAGAAGATCCTCCACAACCAGGATCGCCTCAAGCTGCTGCTCGGCAATCAGATCAGGATCATTCGGAATCAGAAGGCGATAATAAAGAACCAGAAGAAGATCATCGCGGCGACCCGCCGCAGGGGCCGCGCGCGATAAGACCGCTAGCGCGCGTCGAGAACCAGTTCAATGGCGCTGGTGTAAGAGCGCCAGCGCGCTACCTCCTCGGCGAGCGCGTGCCTGCCGACCGCAGTGAGCTCGTAGTACCTCGCTATCCGATTGTTATCGGTGGTCCGCCAGTAGGAGTTGACCCAGGCGCGCTTCTCAAACCTATGGAGCGCGGGGTAGAGCGACCCTTGTCCGATCTGGAAAGCGTCGCGCGAGATCCGCTGAATATGACTGCTGATTCCCCAGCCATGCATGGGCTCCAGGGCAAGTGCCTTCAATATCAGCAGATCCAGCGTCCCCTGAATGACATCGGAAGTTTTTGGCAATTCCAACCCTCTCCTGTCGAAGCGAAAGGGGAATATCGTGGACTTTTGTCATTGCGCAAGAGAATTCCGGCACCTACATTGGCGCACGCGTCCTGACACTCGCGTCACAGGCCGAGTTAGGAACTCCGGTCCGGTGCGTCCCAACCCCCCGCCTCACACCATCAGTCATTATGCTCAGTCGAACAGTGCGATGGTTGGTTTTCGCCGCGGTTTGCGCCTCATCCGCCGCCGCTCAGACGATCGACGACGGTTTCATGATGCCCAAAAGGACTCTCAGCACGGGCGTTCTCTATGCGCACGAAAGCTGGGACCAGTATTGGGAAGGAGCGCTGAAGCGAACGAACGGGAACATCGGCACCCTCACGACGCAGAGCATCACGTCAATGGTTGGTTACGGGATAACCGACCGCCTCGGTCTCATTGCGACTCTCCCGTATATCTGGACGCACGCCAGTCAGGGTGTGCTCAATGATATGAGCGGCTTTCAGGATCTGACCCTCGCTGCCAAGTTCAGACTTGTCACTTCCGGGCCCACTGGCCGCGGCGCGTTCAACGCGTTCGTCGTGGGGACCGCGGCTGTTCCGGTGAGCGATTACACTCCGGACTTTTACCCGCTTTCCATCGGAACGGGCGGTGGTCGGACCTCCGCTCGTCTTACCCTGAACTTCCAGTCCAATTCGGCGTGGTTCGTCAACGCTTCGTCCGCTTATACGTTCTGCGCCAACGTAAGGCTCAATCGGAACTCCTACTACACCAACGGTCAGTTGTACATGACCAACGAAGTTGCGATGCCGAATGTGCTCAACAACACTTTCAGCGCCGGCATCGACCGAGGGCGTTGGCGAATTCCTGTGTCGTTGATCCAACAGCGCACGCTGGGCGGTAGCGACATCCGCCGCCAGGACATGCCGTTCGTCTCGAATCGCATGGACTTTGTAAAGCTTGATGGCGGAGTGATCTATTCACTCCCCGGGAACCTTTCGGCCCAGCTCGGCGCCGGCCACGTATTGAGCGGACGTAACGTCGGCCAGTCCACGACCTTCACTTCAGGATTGTTCTATGCGCTTCACCTCTAGTCGCGCGGGCGGCGCCGTGGAGCGGACCACTCGCTTACTGGCCATCCTTTCGTGCGCGGGCGCACTCGTTGCCAGCGGCTGCGACAAATCCGTTGGACCCTTCGAGGTACTTCCGCCGCTCGAGCCATCCAGCCTGGAGCCGACAGCGGGATCGTGGCGGATGATTCTCCTGACGGGTCCGAGTCAGATCGCCGTTGCCGCGCCGGCAGCTGTAACGTCCGCCGCTTACGTCGCGGAGCTGGACGCGGTCAAGTTGAGCCAGGCGCATCTCACCTCCACCCAGCGGAATGCGATCGCGTATTGGGGTGGCGGCGGAGTGCTACGCTGGAACCAGATCGTCCGCGAGCTGGTCGCGCGCTACAATCTTCCTCCGGCGCCGAAGGATGAGGGTGGATATCCCGTACCCGATGCGGAAAATCCGTTCGGCGATCCGGCCTTCCCTTTCGCAAATCCGGTATACGCAGCGCGCGCCTATAGCTACGTGAGCGCCGCGCAGTACGACGCACTGAAATCGGCGTGGTACTGGAAATTCCAGTACAACCGGCTGTCGCCCGCAAAGAACGACAACGCGATCACCGCGCTGATGCCGGTGACGGACTTGCCGTCGTACCCTTCCGAGGAGGCGGTGATATCCGGCGTCACAGTCGAAATGCTGAAGACGTTGTTCCCGGCGGCGGTTGCGGAGATCACGCTGAAAGCGGCAGAGCAGCGCAACGCCGCGCTTTGGTCCGGAAAGGCAACGGCGAGCGATCTCGCAGCAGGCCTTGCCCTCGGAAAATCCGTGGCCGCAGTCTTTCTGGCGCGCGCCGCGGGTGACGGGATGCGGACTGCTGGAGGATCGCCCGTCTTATGGAAGGCACTAGCCGACTCCGCCACGGCGCGGGGAGAGATCGCCTGGATAAGCCGCGACATTCCCGCGCGTCCGCCGATGCTTCCGTTGTTTGGTCAGGTTCGCGCGTGGAACATGACGCCTGCCGATATCGTCGCCGAGCGTCCACCCCCACCGCCGTCTACAAGCTCGCAGCTGATGAAAGACGAGACCGCCGAGGTCAAGCGCACGGTCGAGCACCTCACGAACGCGCAGCTCGCGATCGCGCAGAAGTGGAACGACGGTGCCGGAACCTATTCGCCGCCCGGACACTGGAACGACGTCGCGCTCGAGTACGTGCGGGACGCCAAAATGAGCGAGGTGCGGGCGGCGCGGGTTTTCGCGCTGTTGAACATGGCGATGCACGATGCGGGCGTTGGTTGCTGGGAGGCCAAGTTCCACTACTTCAATCCGCGCCCCTCGCAGCTGGATCCAAGCATCAAGACCCAAATCGGACTTCCGAATTTTCCTTCATATACATCGGGTCACTCGACGTTCTCGGCCGCCGGTGCCGCGGTCCTGTCGTACTTGTTCCCCAGTGGCGCCGCCAGTTTTGCCGGGATGCGCGACGAGGCGGGGATATCGAGGCTTTATGGCGGCATTCACTACCCTGCCGACATCGAAGCCGGAAAGGTTCACGGCAATCGAATCGCCACTTACACGCTGAACTTCGCGCAGAGCGACGGCGCTCCATAGGGCCACCGACCACTTTGACGCTCGCGTAGTCCACACCGAGGACCACATGTCTGCTTCGACCGCAGGAATCCGGCATATCGATGGAGCTCCATCAACAGGCCTTTACGAGAGGCTCAACACCCGCTGGCACAAGACGGCGCTGCTGGCTTTCACGGCATTCGTGCTGTTTCACTGGATGGAACACATCGTCCAGGCTTACCAGTTCTTCGTGATGCACTGGTCACGTCAGATGTCGATGGGTCTCCTCGGCATGTACTATCCGTGGCTCATGAAAACCGAGGCGCTCCATTACGGCTTCGCTCTCGTGATGTTGATAGGGTTGTGGGTGCTACGGAAGGGATTCACGGGCACTTCGTACACGTGGTGGATGGTGGCCTTCTGGATCCAGTTCTGGCACCATTTCGAGCACTTCATTCTCTTCTACCAGGCCCAGACGCACCAGTTCTGGTTCGGTGGCAGCGTGCCAACGAGCGTCGGCCAGATCTGGATTCCGCGGATCGAGCTGCATCTCATCTACAACGCGCTCGTGTTCATTCCGATGGTGGTCGCGATGTACTATCACGTGTACCCACCAGCGCAGGATGCCGGCAAAGCAATGTGCTCGTGCGAGCATCACCGCGCTCCGCACGCGGCGGCGGCTTAACGCTTAGGGGCCACACTCCGGTGGAGGTCGATCCATTTCGCGACAGGACCGATCAGGGCTAGAGCGAGAAACGCCGGCGCGACGTTGAAGGCAGTCGGGAGTGGCCAGCCCTTATCAGACGCGAACCGGATCAGGGTCTCCATCACGGCGATCAACACCGCCACCGTGATCTGCTTGCGTCGACCGCGAACCACCGTGCGCGGATCGGTGATCATGAAGAAGATGAAGAGCTGATACATCGGTCCGGTGATGGGCGCGATCTCCGGCAGCACCGGCTGTCCGAGCGCCAGAGCACGCGCGGCGTTCAACGCCAGGAAGCTGGCGACATACGTGAGCGTGATGTGAAGGACGCCAACGCGCGCGGCGATAACGAGTCCGAAGATCCAGATCACGGCATTGGTGGTGATATCGTTCCCGAACTGGTGGCTGAGCACGGAGACGCGATCCGGCGCGGCGAGCAATAATGCGGCGACGGCAAAGTTGGTTGGATTCCAGAGGTGGTTCTCGCGATACCGCAGCACATACTTCGAGGAAATCGCGATGAAGCCGCCGAGGACGAACGGCCAAAGCGCGCCCCCCTGGGGCTTGAGGAGAAGCGTGAGGCTGATGCCGCTGATATAGGCGCTCAGCAGGTTGACGACCTTGCCGCGGTCGAACCAGGAGAGCAGCGCCTCCGTTGCCATGCACACACCGAGCGCCAGCACGAGCCGGTCGTAGCTGCCGAGCATGTGGTAACGGAGCTGCGCCGCGACCAGCACGAGCGTGATCAGGAATGCAATCAGATACCGCGGATCGATCCTGCTTGCGCGCTCCCACCAGCGCGCGACCGCATTGCGCCCCGCTGGCGTTGCCTGAATCGCGTCGCTCACCGCTTCAGCGCCCCCCCCCAGGCTCGGTGACGGTGATGAATCGATCGATCTGAGGGTGCTGCAGTACCTGCTGTGTTCCCGAAGGCCAGTGGATGACGACCCGATCCACCCACTCCCGAGACCCGAGCCCGAAGTGCAGCCGCCGGTCGTTCTGGCTCGCGAAACCCGATCCGCCATCGACCACCCGCCGCTGCCGCAGATCTCCCGACTCGAGTACCAACTCCGCCCCGATCGCGCTGCGGTTGCTGCGCGTTCCGATTAGCCTGAATGCGATCCAGTGGTTGGTGCTGTCGGGATAGTCCCGGTAGAGCACCGGCGGCTGGTTCTGGTTCGCGACGATCACATCCACCGCACCACGGCTCGAGAGGTCGGCGAGTGCCACCGCGCGGCCGTCGTACAGGTCCGTAGCGCCGACCTTCTTTGCGACATCCACCCAGCCCGCGACGCCGCGGTTGATGTACACGCGCGACGGCTCGTACCCGGACAGACTCGCGTTCCCGAATGCCGGCCAGGTGGCGGCGTCCTCAAAGAATCGGCCGTTCGCGCCGGCGATCTTCGACATCGCATACCAGTAGCTCTTGTTGCGGTCAGCCGATATGAATCCGTTGGCGACGAACAGCTCGTTGGCGCCGTCGTTGTTGAGATCGCCGAACTGCGCGCCCCATGCCCAGCCCGCATCGGCGATGGCACCTTCGGCGACATTTCGAAAGCGCCCCGTCTCGAGCATCTGATTCAGGCGCAGGTTGTTGTTTTGAAAAAGGTAGCCACGCTCGGAGATGTTGGTGACGAATGCGTCGAGGCGGCCGCGGTTGAATGCATCGCCCAACGTTGCGGACATCCCACTCTTCGATTCGCTCTCGAGGCCTGCAGTGGTAAGCTTGAATGTGCGCCCACGATCGTTGAGATACAGCTCTTCGGGACCGTAATCGTTGGCTAGATA
>Ga0193723_1000148_pt1 | contig 24491 bp, 22 predicted proteins | sample H2m2metaG_FD_143042 | JGI IMG/M metagenome (GOLD analysis project Ga0193723, IMG submission 143042) | Soil microbial communities from a riparian zone of the East river system, Colorado, United States - H2m2 | ecosystem: Environmental > Terrestrial > Soil > Riparian zone | place: USA: East River...
CGTCGACGCGGCCGGCCGGCGAGTCCGACCGTTGACCGCGGTGCTCACTGTTGACGACACAACGATTGTCACACGTGAGGGATGGCGTATCCGTGCACGGGCGCCGGGAACAACCGGCGTGGACGTATGGGTCGGGGACGAATGGGCGCACTGGTACGTGCGGGTCTTTGAGCCCGCGGCGACCTTCGACAGCATTCGCGTCGGGCAGCACTTGGCCGTGCCAGTACGCCTCGCTGGGGGGGAGCAGCGCAGCTGGCAAATCCCGCCTTCGCGAAAGGAGTTTTCGGTGCAAATCCTTTCCGGCGGCGACACGCTGCGGGCACCACGACTGGCCGTCCTGGGCGCGAACTGTATGTCGCGGACCCCGTGGGACATGCCCCGGGTCCCGTGGGGCTACACGTGCCTCGCGTGGCACGGCGCGGCGGTGATTGCCTACCATCCACGGAACGTCGATCCGGCGCGCGAGTGGAGCGGCACGGTAGCGGTTGTTCGTGGGGATCGGCCGTAGGCTCGAGTGCGAAGGGGGGGCGCTAATGCGCCAGCTTCTCGCGGAGCAGTCTCTGCGCTGTCGCCAGTGCCTCGTCCGCGGACGCCTTAACGTCTGGCACAACCCCAACCCCCTCCCAATTCGTGCCCGTGACAGGATTGATCGAACTGCCCCACGGCACGCTGATCGCGAAGTGGTCGCCCAAACGCCCCTCTGATGCCGGATGCGCGCCGCCGGCTGTCGTCTCGCCCACGACGGTCACGCGCTTCAGGGCCTGCAGATCATAGGCGAATTCCTCGGCCGCTGAGAACGTGTGCGCGGAGGTGAGGACGTAGACCGGCTTGTCGCCACCGAAGCGCCGCCCGGCGACGCTGTCCTGCGTCCAGTAGTGGTGCGTGCTGTCGGCCCAGCTGTCCCACAGATCACCGAGGTGGGTACGGCGGTCAAACAGGTACGACGCGACCAGGGCGACCATCTCAGGTTTGCCACCCCCGTTCTCCCTCAGATCGATGATCAGCGCTCGAGTGCCGGCGAGGAACGTCAGCGCCGCCGTGGCGGTCGATCCACAGGGCGCCACCTCCTCGAACGAGTCGAACCGCACGTAGCCGACGTTCCCGTCCAGCTGCTCGACCTTCTTGAATCCGCAGTTCGTCTCGTCTAGGTCCGTACGCGAGGGAGCGGGCGGCGCTTCTGCGGCTGGCGGCTTCGGGGGCAGAGCCGGCACATAGCGGACTCCCAGGTGCTTGTCGTGGGCGATCTCCGCGAGGTCGTCGTTCAGCCGGATCGCGAGTCCGGGCCCAGCCACGTAGCGGTTGTACGCTCCACGCGCGAGGCGCGCGTGGAGCGAGTCGCTCAGCTGCTTCCCGATCGCCGGGGAGTAGTAGAAGGAGTCGAGGAGCGCGGCAGCGCGGCCGATCACCGCCGCCCGCGTGGCGCGATCGATGCCCAGTGAGTCGACCGAAACGTTGGGACCGAGTGGAAAGGCGTTGCCGTTGATCTGTTTGGGGTTGTCTGCGGCAACCTCGAGCATTCCGTACCCCGTCATAGGGTCGTTGCGGTGCCGCATCACGAATTCGATGTGCCGGGGCTCGCTCACCTCCACGCGCAGCAGATTGAACCCGCCTGTCATCTGGCGGAAGTTGAATATGTTGCGGAAGGGGAAGCCTACCTGATATGTGCTGAGGAAGGCCGCGACACGCGTCGAGTCGGCGCTGTTGAACGCGTCGAGAAAGGCGCGCAGTGCCTGTCCGGCGGGCGTGTTCGGTATTGTCGCCTGACCGCGCAGCGGTGCTGACGCTAGGAAGAGCGTGACGCCGGATGACATGACAAGCAGCCTGAGGTGTGTCATCGCTTAGCTCGTCGCGGTAATGGACCCAAATTGGACCCAAAAGGCAGCGCGAGGGTGAGTGCCCTCGCGCGTAAGTTCTTGTGTTGTATACAGGCCCGGCAGGAATCGAACCTGCAACCCCCGGTTTTGGAGACCGGTGCTCTACCAATTGAGCTACGGACCTAGGATGTGCTGCGGCTGGAAGTTACGAAACCCTACTGCTCTTTGGAAGCCTCTGAGCTTGTCGTAAGCTTGTCATTGGCGAATCGTTTTGCCACTGCGCGGGCTAGGTCTTGTTCGTCAATGACGTTGTAACGGTCGAACATTCGGTTTTTCATACCCATCTGCTGTCTGCTGATCATTGAGTAACGGTAGCCATATGATTTTTTTCAGACATCCGACGACCGCTAAACCCCAGGCAGTTTGTTCACGCCGCAGAACTCTTCTGGCTTAATGAAGGCCGAGAAGAAGACCGGTCTCCCGCTGAACGCGAGGGGCGACACTGGTCCAACTGCCATGAATGGAAACTCTCTGAGATCACGTCTAGGTGCGCTATGCGGATCGCGGAACGATTGATATAGCTCCATAGCTCTCTTATCTCCTCCCGCAAACTCACCCAGCTTCCTGTACTCGTCTCCAAGCGCCAGACCGAAACCGAAGAACAGGATGCGAAGCTGTTGAAGGATCTCGTTGTCGATTCCTCCCAATGTCTGGCTTACAAGAAACCAGCCAACGCCGTACTTGCGCGTCTCCCGCACTGCCTTGCGAAGAACGCTCCGAAGTACTTCGGCTTGTGTACCGGACTCCAAATGGCCTGATGGTGCGTGACGATGCGCTTCATCGAGCAGCACAAGCACGTTTGCCCCAACGCCTGTACCAAGGGTCTGTTGCGCTCTGGCGATCAATGCATTCAGCAGATTCGCTAGAATCCGACGTTGGAGCTCCTCACTCCAGATTCGCTGATTCCCTCGTTCAGAAATGTCCACGACAACAAGTGGACGGGGAGTATTAGCAACTGGCTGCGAGCCAACAAGAGAATCAACAACACCAAAAAGAGTGCGCTTGTCCCCACCTGCCGCGAACAGTGAACAGATAGGTTGCCATGCTTCACCGTAGACCTGAGCCAACTCACTTGTCAGAACCTCCGTAATGCGATCCCGTAGCTGGTCCGCTCGGCCGGGTGTTGTATAGACTCGGCCAGCCCCCGCTTGGACCGCCAAAAGCACAGTACGGAGAACATCTTGTGTGCCTAACGCATCAAGGTGCTGATGAGCGGTTACGAGCGTTCTCCGAACGGTTTCTGCCGCTATTCGAGAATTATCACTCGATTTTTGGGGGATACCCAGTTTCTCGGTGAAGCGCATCGTGACAAGCAATTCTTCGAACAAATCCCAGTCGTCTAGCTTCAAGGCTTGAATGGTGTACCGCACAATTGGACGCTTCATCCCTCGAATGACTGCATCAACCGGTAGGAGTTGTTCTCCAATTCGCTGGCCCTTCAGTTCGTTTGAGAACTCTCCCTGAGGATCGATGACCAGTATCCCGAGTTCCGGGTGACGAGCGTATGCCAGCAAGAGCATCTTTGCGAGGCCCGATTTCCCTGAACCCGTCTTGCCGAACACACCGAAGTGGTATGCCTCTCCAGCCCCGCGTGGACCCGACGCAAAGTGCTTGAACCACATTGGGTAAAGCACGTCGTTCGCATATGCACGACCTAGATAGAAGACCTCTTCCCGATAAGCCGATAGGAGTCGATCAAGGAGGACTTGATCAATTCGAAGGACCCTAGTGCCCGTAGCCGGGACCATTCCGAGCACGTCAGGATCATAGCCTTCATTCGTCTTTCGAAACGTTGCGCCAACGACAAGGGAAGCTGTGCGAGTGTCCTGACGATTGGTAATCGGTGGAATCTCACCGGTTCGCTTGACGAGGTTTCGAAAAACCGAATCCTCATGCCACCGGTTCCGAAGCTCGATTCCGACAACCTGCCCCACGGAGACTAGTGGCGCACCACCTTGTGTCGTCTTGAAAGCCACGAGAGCTCCCACAAGGCGTTCCTCGACGGCCTCTTGTAAGAGATCAATAGTCAGTTCTGTGTTGGTCGATGGGCTTCCGACGACAGCAATGTCCCAGTTGCGCTCTTTAGTCATCGCTTACACGCCTCCACGCCCACCCTCGGTCCGGTAGTTCTGGAGGCACAACATAGTCAGTTCCAAATCACCTCCAGCGTCAGCGACATGTTGCATTACGGTTTGTTCTATTACCGCCACTCCTGCGCCCAAGCTCTTTACCATTCGGTCAGCAAGAAAAAGAGGATAAGGCTCCAGAACCGCGGGAGAAAAGAGCTGTCGAGTGATTCCTTCGAAAAGAATCGACAGGCGTGTAAGACTGTTCGCGATTGATCCTGGCACTTCGAGGCGAAGAGCAGGCGCCCACCCAAACGGTCTGAAGTAGACTGCCTGCACATCCCTCAAGGTACGATTCAACCTCGCTTCCTCATCCGTTGTGCACACAGCGCGCGGGAGATGGTATGGTGGGTCGTTTTGATAAATGGGCAATGGCTCTGTGTATTCGCCCGGTTCGAGAATCACAGTTGCAAGCGTACGGCCATCAATGCCAGAAGCGGATGGTAACTTGCCACTCGCAACGAGCTCGTTTCGAGAAGTGAACTTTGGGACCGCGACGACTCGGTCGCTGCTCAACAAAGCGAGCAGGCGATTAAGAATTCCCTTTTCAACCCAAGATCTCCGCAATTCCGTAGCGAGCGGCTGAGGAACCTCTTCAAACCTGGCGAGCCCCTGGTTGAGATAGATGATGAGTGACGCGAACGCCCCGTCAAGTAAGACCAGATCGTGGGGTGCCTCTGCCGCCAAATCCATTTCCATGGACACCATTAGAGCTCGCAGAGCGCCCGTGGTGCCTGTGTTGTGCACCAGACTTGATGCCCACATTCGGTGGTAAGGCTCAGGCCAGTAGCGCGTTGCTTCCTTCGAGGTCCCCTCCACCGCAACCGCGGCAGCCGCGCACAAGTCCATCGATGTTAGCCTGTGCAGCTGGTAAGATCCGTCGATCCCACAAACCGATGGCTCGCGCGGAACGTCCAGGTCAGCTCTTCTCCTTATAAGCTGCTTCTCGGCAGCGATTTGGCGGTAACTGGCGCGGGAGTCCCTGAGGGCACCAAGACTAACGCGCACACCTTCAGCCAAACCAGTTGCACAGGCTAGCAGATCGCGAACGAGTGCATCAGGAAGGTCCGCGAACGTTTCGGCCATTTGCGTTCAGTCAAACCGGCTTCTTTAGCGCGAATGCTGCAAAAACTCCGGCCAGCAACCCGAAAACTCCAGCAGCAATCATGATGGTCTGACGGTTTGGAGTTGGGATATTGGGATTCTGGAGAGCCGCAACTACTTGAGGAGCCGCTAGAAGCATTCCCGCGATTGCACCCTTCAATAGCGTGGCCCAGAGCGTTCCCGCCACCTCGATCAGCATGTCAAAATCGACCGACCGTGCCTCTGTCGCGCTCGCTTCCGTGCGAATCACCGTGATATTTCCGCGTTCGGCGTTGGCTAGCCGCGCCGTTGTGAAACGAGTGCGCTTGAGATCATAACGGGAGTCAACAACCAGCGAAGCACCGCTAACGATGGTCGCGAGGCTCGTGGGTACCCTTATAGAAAGGGTCACCCCGGATGGCGTCTTGTTCGGATGAAAATGGTAGACTTGAATCTCGTATTCTTTGTCGGATCTCAGTGCGTAGATTCCCTCCTTGATTTCTACGCTTTCCTTCTTGCCCAGCTCATGCGGGCCGGTAACTGCGTAAAAGCACTTCTCGCCTTCGAATTGATGATGAGGGGCCAGTTGCGATACTATACGTTCCCAGTCAGCCAAGCTCAGTGTGGATGAAACGGTAGTGAGGTCCCTATCGAGTTCAAGCCAATAGGCACCCTTAATGCTGCCATCCGATTGGTATCTGGGCAGTGTATTGGCTGACGCAGAGGACATCTCTCGGTCGAACGTACCAAGATCTGCTGCGTAGGCGTATTGACCAACGATCAGCTCAAGACTCACGGTGCTACCGTGCGGCACGACTTCACCAAGCGTGGCGAAGCGACATGGGACGATTTCAGGGATCTTGGACTTGTCCTCTTGATCTATGTAAGCGATCAGAACCTTCTGGCCTTTGGCGATGCCGGCCGGAAGACGATCCCGAATTATCTGTGCGACCCATTTCTGATCGTAACGAGACTGTAGACTAGAGCCCATGGGCATCGCAAGCGCCCGAAGAATATCGTCGCGGTATCTCGGACTTCTCCCTGCTGAAAGGCATACGAACATGTGTCAGCTCCGGATCATTTGGGCCAGAGCCGCCATTGCTCGGGCTGCCAATCGCGATACCGCTGATCCCTCTCGGCGCGTGGCAGGAGCCAACGTTCGCGAAAGGCTGCGAATAGGTCTGCTGCCGGGTAACCGTGCCAGAGGAGTTTGGAGTGTTCTCCCCTGAGGAACTCCCGACTGTTGCGCGCTAGCGGGACGGCGAAGACTTCTCTTTCGATGCCGTGAAACAGACAGTCCTTTGACAGGCCAAGCTTGCTTAGAGTCTTTCTCACGACCTCGCGTCGATTTCGGAAACCCAACCCCCACCGACTCTTCCTTTCGGTCGCATCGCAGTATCTCGTTGCGTACTCGAAGATGTGGCGGTAATCCCCATTTGCAAAATGGAACTCCCCGGAGCCCCGTGTGAAGCCGAGAGGCAGGTACATGCTACGACCGTCATGACGTATCCGATTGTAGACTGACGATCTCCCGAGAGCCGAACTCGTCGTCACAAGCGCGAGCCTTGCATCAAGAGGTTTCCGGCGAATGCGCGACGACTTTCCCGAGTAGGACAATGTGAACGCGTCTCGCACCTCGTCGCTACCTGCAAGCATTGCAACGAGCTTGCCGCACAGCAGCATCGAGTAGGGCGGCACGGCGCCCAGGACGTACGCGTCCATAATATTCTTGAGCCGCGCGCGACGCTGGTCCGATGACCAACCGATCCATTGATCTCTCGCGCCGAGATTGTATACCGGATCGCAAAGACCCAACACGCCAATCAATTTCGTATTCTGCTCGTCAACAACGAGAAACCGAACTCGACGCCCGTAACCCGCTGAGACTGGCACGCTCCAGTGGAGTTTCGCATAGCGGAAGAGTACGGCTTCGCGAGAGTCAGACTCGACCTGAATCAATCGTGGAGAGATCTTCTCGGGGACAATATCCACACCAGAAGAAAACCAATTTAGTAGTTCCGACTCATATCGCTGGAGGTACTTGCCCGCGAGCTCACGCTGGTGTCCTACAGCGACACTATGCAGGTCGCGGAGTCCAGCTTTATCCAACTCGCCCGGTGTGACAATCCGTCCGCGACTGAGGCCATATCCCTGACGTCGCAACGAAGCTCGAATCCGCGCTTGAAGCTTGGGCGCCTTGGCCCTCATCCGAGTCCCCAGGAGGACAGGGGATGCCCGACCCGGCGTCTGGAGCTTGACCAGCGCATTAGAGGACCCACAGGACCGAATTGTATGACATTGGGAGATCAAAGCAACATCAACTGAGCAGAAGTCAATTCAATTGCCGCAGTAGCACCAAGAGCGAGCGCTGCCGGAAGTCGCGCGCAGCGCTCGACCTGGTCAAACGCCGGGTTGGGGTGAGAATTGACGACGGTTTACGCGGAGGAGTCCTTCGGGGAGGCTTCGGATTTGGCATTTCTTGAGGAGTTCTGGAATCGGAAATCTCGTACGACCTCTGTTTACTCTCGTATCAACATCACAAACTTGCTCTCGACCGGCACGTAGCTTTTGCCGCGCGAATAAGCAACCACAACGAGTTACCCCGCAGACGACCGCGACGTCGCACGACGTCGTGACGGTTTGGTGACGCAACACACGCTTGGAAAATCCCGTACGGAAATCCGCACCACAGTGAGCATGCATTTATCGATTGTGTTTCTTGAACTCGCCTCTTATACTCGCGCGAAGGCGTTGGACGTTGAACGCGGGTTGCCGGGCGCAGGATGCTTCTCTCTCCGCACGTGTGAACTCCGCAGTCAATCTCGTCTGACTAGGATTCGTCTTTAAGGTGTAGGCAGTTGCCGGATGTGAGACCGGCCGAGAGCGAGTTGCACTCTCGGCCGGGCAGGTGAAGAAGGCGCCGGTGGACGACTGGTAAGTCACCAGATTTCGCAACTCCGGGCATGCAGGTTCGAATCCTGTCCGGCGCTCAGCAGACCAGTGGACTCGAGGCGGCAACCAGCGACAGACGCAACCTGTCGCAACCAGCTCCCAGCGAGCCCCACTGATTGCGGCCGTCGGAGTCAGACCCGGCGGTCGCTCTTTTGTTTCGGCGTGCCGACAGAATTGCGGGATTAACCGTAAAACGCAAGGTCAAGCGTTACAAAAACCCCCGTCCATTCGGTGTGCAACGCCAGCGATACGCATGTATCACGCCTGGCGTCGCGTTAGGCGCCCGAAAATGCCCCAAAACCTCCCCGACCACTCCTTTATATCATCAATCGCAGGGACGGCCTTTTACGACGTCCATCATTCCTGAATCCAGTTCCGTGTGTCGATGGTGGTCGGCATAGAGCCTCCTTCTGCTGCCGAGCTAATACCAGGCTGACGTGTACGGTCCGCTGCTTCCCATGAGCCACTGCGTGGTCGACGTGCTGTTGCGCATCCCGCGCAAGACCTTCGCCACCGCATCCGCGCGGTCGGTGTCGTTGGGACAATCGGCAGGGCAGAACGTCCGTGCTTGCTGGTACATGGGCCTCACCTGAATGTTGACTTGGCGACGCAAGCTCGGCTGTGGGTCCGCAGCGGTGATTCCAGCGAGGAAAAGGGGCCAAGCGTTCACACCAAAAAAATAATCGGTCGTGGCGACCGGGCTCGGCGGGTGTTCCTGTTGGATGAGTGTTGGACGCGGACATTTGGAGAGCGGTGCTCCACCAATTGACCTACGGACCTAGTGTAGACCGCGGATGGATCGTTCTTTGGCAACAAGGCGCGGTAGGTGATCAGTCTACCGCGCCTCGTCTTTCGGCATCAACCGTCGAGGCCATCAAGCCGCCTTCGGCGTCTGACTACCGCCCGCCCCGGACTCGGGCTCGTTCTTGGTGTTCAACGGTCCAGCCACGTTTCGGGCACTCTCCCATGCTCCCATCAGCTCGGCGCTATCTCCAAACCGATACCGCACAACCTTGTCGAACAAGCGCACCTGCTTGTTGATGTCGGCGGCCACGGCTTTGAGATCGACACGAGCGCCCACATGCTCGCGCCGGCCTGCGCTGGTGGCTTCCAGCGTCTGCTCGTACTCGCCAAGCGCGGTGGCGAGCTCCTCGAGCACATGCTCGGACATCCCGAGGCCCACGAGCAGCTCCTTCTGCGCGGTCGCCCGCTCCAGAATCGCTCGACTCATCGTGAGCAATGCCTGGTGCGTGGCGTTCACAGGAGGCATCCGGAACTGTTCTGCCAACTCCACGTTCCGGCTGGCCGCGACCGCACCCAGAGCACTCAGATATCCAAGAATCTTGGGCTGCAGTGCGCGGCGGATCTCCTGGCGCTGCTTCGTGGCGGCCCGCTCTACCGCCACGCCCGTCCGCTGCTGGGTCGCGAGATTCTCCGCTCGCTCCAACAGCCCCTCGAGCCTGGCGAGCCCGAGGCCCTGACCTACTCCATCCATCTGATGGGCCCGCAGAAAGTCTCGGACCCGCGCGGCCATCTCCAGCCGCCTGCGTAACTGGGCGTTCATACGCCCTCCCTTCGTTTGGACACGGCGTCGGCACCGTGTCCGACGTTGGACATCTGCCGACACTCATGGCCTATCGGATAAATCGGGCCACGAGAACGCAGGCTCGGGAAGAAAATGGACGTGTCCTTGCTTGCGGACGACGGAACACGGCTCGAAAGGCTCGCACGCCGAAACGCAAGACGTGGAGTGCCGAACGATGTCCTCTGAGTTTGTGTCGAAATGCTCGCGGAGCGTTGGTGAATGGAGCCACGCAACGGGAAAGCGGACCCTCACTCAGCGAAAATGCTCGCTGGCTGAGGGAAAATGCCCGCTCGCTGAGAAAAAGTGCTCGCTCACTGAGCGAAAATGCTCACTCACTGAGTCGAAATACGCGCGAACTCCGGGAAAATGCTCGCGCGCGACCTGGGAAAGGACCCTAATTCGCGATCTACGCACGCGCATCGGCCATCGAAGGACCGGCATCGGCCAGCTAAAGACCCGCATCGCTGAACGAAGGAGGCGCAACGCTTATCGAAGGACAGGTATCGGGCATCGGAGTGTGCACATCGCCGGTCGAAGGATGAAACCCATCCTTCTCTCTTCTGGTCCAGGCCGCGCGGCGCATTGTCATCCTGAGCGAAGCGCGCGGAACGCGCGCGGAGCGAAGGACGCTTTTCGGCCTGCACAACAGAGGCGGCCCCGCTAGGCGCAGCCGTGCCTTTGACTGCCTTGCGGCTTCTACTATCAGCTTGCGACCACTCGCAACTTCGCCGTCTGCGCAACTTCTCTTACACCTTGTGTCTCGGTGACTTGCAACTATCCAAACCAACCGGAACTACTGTTTGACGAGGAGGAGCGTTTCTGTACAAGAGGAGGGATGGGGTGATCCGAGGCGCATAAAGAGGGAGACGGCTCGGCCACATCCGATGGCGTCCGGGTCGGTCACGGCAGCGTCGACCCGCGACTCCTCGAGCGAGATCTGCGTCAAGGAGATCGTCGCTGGCGGAGCAACGATCGGGTCCGGAGTGAGTCCGAAGATCGAGTCTCGGCGCACGACGACGGTGTCTTGTACCAGCCCGGCACTGTTCGCATCGTAATTCGTGAGCTGCGCCGTGGAGTCGATGAGCGTGAAGTGTAGCGCGAACACCTCGGTCATCGTGTACGTGCCCGCCCCGAGCGTGGCGAGGACGACCGTGCCGCGGGCAACCACGGTGGCATAAACAGCGTCGGTGTCCACTTGGCGTGCCGTCGCGGAATCAAAGAACGTCCACCTCCCACTCAGGTCGAGCGCACTCAGGTCGACCGGGGTCGAGTTGGAGCAGGCAACCAGCGCCGCGATACCAAGGAGTGCAAGTCGTTTTGTTGTCATTCTAGAAAATCGCCTGGTACCAGCAGTACAGATCGCTGTCGGGAGTCACGGCGCAGACGCGCGTTGATCCTCCTTCGGTCCCGACTGCCATCGATGCGAACACGCGATCAGACGCAAGCCGTGGCGTCGAAACGAAGGGTCCCCCCCAGCAATAGATCTTGCCGTCGGTGGTGAGGCCGCACGTGGTGTTCGACGAGGCCTGCACGTCGGTGAAGGACAATCCCCCGCTCACCTTCACCGGCACGGCGCTGTTGTTAAACGCGCCGTTGCCGAGTTGGCCGTAGTAGCCGTAGCCCCAGCAGTAGCCGTCGCCGGTGGTGCTGACGCCGCAGGTGAAATAATCGCCGGCCGACACGGACTTGAACGTGATGCCCCCCCGCACACGCAGCGGCGTGTAGTTGCACGGCTCCGGGAAATCGGGATTGCACGTCGCCGTTGTGGAGTCGTTCCCGAGCTGACCCGAGCCGTTCGAGCCCCAGCAATACGCGTCGCCGCCGGTCGTCACGCCGCAGCTGTGTTCCCAAATACTGGCGGTGACGTTCGCGAACTGCAAGGCGCCGGTGACGAGGATCGGCCAATCGCTGCAGCCTACCGGTGCACCCCAGCACGTGTTCGTCACCGTATCGCGCCCGAGCTCAGCGGCCCAGTTGGCTCCCCAACAGTACGCGTCCCCGTTGATCGAGACCGCGCACGTGTGGCGGCGACCGGACTTGATACTCGAGAACAGATGACCGCCGGCCACGGCGACGGGCGTCAGCACTCGCGATTCCGTCCCATAATCGGGCGACCCATCTCCGAGCTGCCCCTCCGCTCCGTAGCCCCAGCAGAAGGCATGGCCGCTCGCGTCGAGCGCACAGGTGTGCCAATCCGTCGACGGAAGCCCAAGGCTGAGTCCACTCGGCAGCGGGAACGGTCTGAGGCGTCCGGTTCTCGTGCCGTCACCAACCCCACCGTCGGTGTTCAGTCCCCAGCAGTAGGCGTCCCCGGCGACACTCGTTCCACAGATGTTGCTGCCGCCAACGGTGACGCCGTCGAACCCCAGGATAGTCAGCGGAACGCTGTCGCGGATCGCATTGAGCTGCGCGGTGATGTATGTGGAGCCGTGGTGACGAGCCTGGACCCCGATGGCATTGTACGTAACGTACCAGACCTGCGCGACCATCGTGTCGGCGACGCCAATGGTAGGAAACTGCGCAATCGGATTGTCATACTGGTCCCACGCGCTCGCGGTCACCCACACGCTGTCGCCGATCACCCCAAGGCTGGGAAGCGCACGCCGTGTCATTGCCATGCGCGCTGCCGGCCCGGGATTCGCGTAGGCGGTGATGAATACCGGAGGCAGTCCGCGCACAAGGACGACCGTCGACTCAACCCCCGCGACCGTCCCCAGCGTCCAGCGCGTGCTCGCGTGGCCCTGTGAGTCAGTGACCGTGTCCGCAGGCGAGTACGTGCTGCCGCGGCTGATGGCTCGAAACTCGACTGGCACACCCGTGTCGTATGTGCCGTCGGCTTTCAAGACCTGGATGACGATGGGGTATGTGAGCGTTTGTCTGACCGTCGCCTGTTGCCCGTTGCCGTAGTAACTGACACGCTGTGACAGCGGCAGTTGGGCCTGCGCGGAGAAAGCCGCATCCATCCCACAGCAGTGCGCGATCACCTGTTGATTGCCGAACGCGGGTCCCAGTTGCCAGAACACGAGCACCAGGCCGGTACTGTCAGTCACGGTCGGAATCGCGCGCGCGAAGAGCGTGCCCCCACCCTGCACCGTCCAGGTGATGGTGTGCCCGGGGAGACCGTGGCCGGCGGCGTCCAGCACCTGCACGGTGAGGGGCTCGGGCAACGCCTGGCCCGCTGCCCCGACCTGCGTGCGGCCGGTGACGATCTGCAGGGCGGCCGGTGGGCCAAAGCTCGTCGAGGACGTCGGCGACTCGCCACAGCTCATGCTGACAGCCACGCTCAGAATCCCCAACGCGGCGAAACGGCGATATCGAGAATCGTGCATGCGAATGCCGGTCCTCTATATTTCCACTGCCGCCGCGGAATAGACAAGGTGAGGGTGTAACGAGCATGACACGTCCGAAGACTACCGCTCTTGCGCCGCTCGTCGCTCTGCTCGCGCTCACGGTTCTGCGCTGCAAAGGCGACTCCGAGCCCACCGGATGGATTCCACGCAACGGGTCGGTCATGGGGACCGTCGCAGTAAGCTCCGCGCTGCCAGCCGCGCCACTGAGTGCCGCGCTGGACGCCACCGTCCCGGCCGTCCCGCTCGCCGTACCGTTGCCGACAGGGCTCGACGCGTTCCGCGCGCGCCGGCTCGCCGTGACGCCCCTTGGGGTTGGTCGGCGGCCCCGTCCGTCCATGGCCTCCAGCGAGCTCGTCGTCACGTTCCGGCCCGCCGCACTCGGCGCGCCGCCGGTGGGATCAGCGGCGCTCCGGGCGGCGCGATCCGCCGCCCCCGTGGCGCGCGCGATCCGTAGCCATTTGGCTACCGTGCTCTCCAGCGATGCCGAGGTGCTGGGCGTGTCTCCGGCGATTCTCGCCGCGCGCGTACGCGTCGCGGACCCATCGCGCCGAGAGGCGATGGCCGCGGAGCTGGGCCGCGATCCCGCCGTCGCAAGCGTGACGACGAATCAGCTGCTGTGGCTGGACCAGACGCCCTACTATCGAGCCGCGGGCGCGGCGACCGCCGCCGCCACCGCCGGCGTCACGCCGAACAACCCGCTGTATCCCTTCCAAAGCTGGCATTACGGGTTGATCGATCTGCCGCGCGCCTGGAGCCTGAGCACCGGAAGCGCCGGCGTCCTGGTCGCGGTGGTGGATGATGGCATACGATTCGACCATCCGGGGATCGCGCCCAATCTCGCGAATGACGGCTATGACTTCGTCAGCGACGCGGACACGTTGCCGCTCTGTGCCGGCGGCACCATCACCAACGCCGACGATGGCGAAGGTTACGATCCCGATCCGACGATCCCCGCATCGTACTTCCCCGATTCCACCGGTACCTGTTTTGTCGCCGCTGACATTGGCAACCACGGACTGCACGTCGCCGGCACGATCGGAGCTGTGGGGAACACCGGCATCGGCGTCACGGGGGTGAATTGGCACGTGCGCATCAGGCCGGTGCGGGTGCTGGGTGTCGGTGGGTTCGGCTCGAGCTACGACGTCGCACAGGGGGTGCTCTACGCCGCCGGGCTCCCAGCCTCGGCAGCGCGGGCGACGACACGACGCTGCGGCGCGCCGTCGCCAGCGCGACGCAGGCGGGCGCGCTGGTCGTAGCCGCTGCCGGCAACGCGAACACGTCGCAGCCGTTCTATCCAGCCGCCTATCCGCAAGTCCTCGCGGTCGCCGCGGTCGGCCCCGACGGCGCTCCCGCGCCCTATTCGAATTACGGCTCCTATGTCGGCATTCGCGCGCCAGGCGGGAACTTCGCGCTGGGCGACGTCACCGATGGCGTGATGTCGGCGATCTGGGACTTCAGCACGAGCTCGCCCGCGTATGCGTGGGCCACCGGCACCTCGATGGCCGCACCGCACGTGTCTGGCGTCGCGGCCCTCGTACTGTCACAGTCGCCCGGCCTCGATGCGGCGCAGCTGCGGGCGCGGCTCCTCAGTTACGTTGTGGGTCCGGCAACGTCATACGGCGCCGGTCTCGTGAATGCCTACAACAGCCTCACGGCGACGAGCGGTCCACCGAGCACGCTGCACGCGCGACTCTATGCGAACAACTGGGCACCCGCGCAAACGGTCGAAGCCGCGGCGGACGGCTCGTTCACGATCCCTGACGTGCAAGACGGCACCTATCACGTTTACGCCGGAACGGACCTCGGCGCGGACCAGGCGCTTGGCAGTCCGGGGACGATGTGGGGCGCCTACGGCGGGCCGATCCATCCGACGGCAATCGCGGCGCTCGGCCCCGTGAACACACCCGTATCATTCACGATCGGGTTCCCGGCGGTCCACGCGAACCACTCCCTGCAGTCGGCCGCGCAACTCGTCGTCGGCGGTTACATGCAGGGCCGGATTGTCAATCCGGATACGACCGATGTCTACAAGATTGGCATCCCGCAGGTCGGCACATACACGTTCGAGACCTCAGGTTGGGTGGGCGCGTGCGGCGTCGCGCTCGAGGAGGCGACCGCCATCGGATTGTTTGACACCGCGGGGAATCTGCTGACGTTCACGAGTTACATCGACCCATCTCACTACAACTACTGCTCGCGTCTGACCTTGAATCTCAATCCGGGCACGTACTACGTCGCAGTCGCCGGTGCGATCGGGAACCGGTATCGACTCGAGGCCCGCGCCGGGCACTAAAACCGAGCGCCAAGAGTCACCGGGAAGAACGAGACCCGCGGATAGCCTTTAGCCGCGGCGATCATCACGTAGCGAAGCTCGAGAAAGATCGGGCCGACTGTGACTTCGCCGCCCAGCTGCCACGCGAGCTTTGTGGCGCTGGTGTGCGTAGACGCGCCGCCCACGGTGACGCTGATTCTGGAATGCCAAACCCCGATCCCACTGAACACGGACGGCGCGAAGCGCGACCCGCGCGCGAGCGGATACACGATGTTGGCGTCCGTACCGAGCAACGTCATGTGCTCATCGGCCGGCTGGCCGAACGCGGTCGTGAGATCGGCCTTGAGTCGATCGTTGGCGCCGTTCCTGGCGTACGCTGCGTCGAAGCGAAGTCGCAGACGCTGGAGGTGCAGCGGCGCTCGGAGTGAGACGTGCCCAGTGAGCACCCAGCCTCCCGCAAAACCCTCACCCGTGGTGTCTGAGCGAAAGGCTCCAGTAGGGATGCTGCGACCGATCCCGATGCCGATGTGCGAGCGCGTGCCCTGCGCGACGGCTCGCGTCGCGCCAAAGCCACAGAGGAAAATCGAGAGGCACCACCAAGACGTTCTCAAGGGTGTAAGGGTGGCTGACGGGGATTGAACTCGCAAGCTCGCCGATAAAACAACGGCCCCGCATCGGGGCCGTTGAATTCAATTGCACACTCGGGATGCGACCCTAAGGCACATATGCCTCCACCGTGCCGACCATGTTGTCGGGGCGGTCTTCGCCCCCGACGAGGTAGAGCGTGCCGTTCACCATCCCGGCGGCGAGCGTGGCGCGCGGGGTGGGAAGTGGCGCCTTCGTGCTCCACGTGTCGCTACCAGGATCGTACATCTCGACCGTCGGCAACGTTCTCTCGCCGTTCCAGCCGTCGACCGCGTACAGCCGGCCGTTCACGACGCCGCCACGAGCCACGAGCGGCCCGTGGGCATCGGCGCCTTGGTCGTCCAGGTGTCAGTCGCGGGATCGTACGCCTCGACTGTCCCCACATATTCCGTAGGCGTCGCCCCGCCGACCGCGTACAGAACCCCGTTTGCCACCGCGATAGCGAGCCCAGCCCGGGCGGTGGGCATCGGGGCCTTGGTGGTCCAGCTGTCGCTGACCGGATCGTAGGCTTCTACGGAGGCCAAATACGTGCCATCCCCGGCGACGCCCCCAACAGCGTAGAGCACCCCGTTCACCACGCCGACCGCCAGCGCGAAGCGCGCCGTGGGCATCGGCGCCTTGGTCGTCCAGGTGTGGCTCGCGGGATCATAGGCCTCGACGGTCGACTCGTAGCCGTTCACACTGGAGCCTCCGACAGCATAGAGCACGTCGTTCACCACGCCCACCCCGAGCCCGCTGCGTGGCGTGGGCAACCCCGGGTATTGGGTCGTCCACTGGTTCGTGGCGGGATCATACGCGTCGATGGAGCCGGCGAAATCGAAGGAGTTGGGTGGACGCCGCGGCCGCGGTGCAACAGTGTTGGCCGGGCGCCACGTCACTGCCATGGGGCGTTGGTTCAAGCGGTCTTCCATTAATCCCCCGCGCCTCGTCGTGCGCCTGCGGGTTTTGGCATGCGCTTTGCCCTTTGGGCCTCGCGCGCGGTCAGTACAACGCGAACGCTCCTTGACGAGGCGTCTCCATGAACAAGAGGGGATCAATCACACGTCTTTCGCTTATCGTTGGGCTCGCTCTGCTCGTCGACGCGTGCAGCGAGTCCGCGGGTCCCAAGCTCGAGGCCCCCAACGCGCAGGTCGAACAGCAGGATCCCATCACCCTCGACCAATTCAACGGCACCTTCGGAATCACACCGCTGACCGGCGGCGACTCGGAGCTGGTAAAGGGGTTCAATTCCACGAACCCCCACGTCGGCGACGCGATCGTTGCAACGTTCTTCTGGGTGGGTACTACGAACGTCATTGACTCGGTGACCGACTTCCTGACGACCGCGCCGCGCACGCCGGTCGGCAACAAGTACAATCTGGTAGAGTACGTCACGTCCGGCAGCCTATCGATGGCGACGTACGTCGCCACAAACGTGCAGAACTTTCCCGATGCGCTGACCGATCCATCTGGTAATCAGATCCTAGCAGTCAAGGCGCACCTCTCGGCACCCGTGCCGGACGGTGGGATACTCATCACCGCTTGGACCAACGTTGCCAAGGATTTCTCTCAGGCCTTGGGCGAGCATCGCTCTGGCGCGGGCTCCGGCATGGGGCCGACGGTGGCCCATCCCGGCCCGATTAACGTCAACGCAGGCGCCCTGGCCTATGGCGTAACGCTGACCAACCCTCCTGCGGGCCTCGACACCCCTCCTGCCTGGACGCACATCTCGATCCAGTCTGATCTCTTTCTCGAGGGCTCTGGCGATTACGACGCCGAGTTCACGGTGAGTTCCAGCGGTGGGACCGTCGATCCGCGGTGGACCTGGTTCTTCACCCTTCCGAGCTTTTGGTCGGCCAGCGTCCTCGCGCTCAACCACGAGCCTGCCACGCCCACCAGCGGCAATCTGACGGTCACAACAACGACCTCGGGCTCGGATCTGCCGGCGGACGGTTTCACGGTCACCATCGACGGTAACGACAGCCAAAGCCAGCCGATCGCGACGAACGGTAGCGTCACGTTCACCGACCTCACTCCGGGCAATCACACTGTCACGCTTGCCGGCGTACCGCAGCACTGCCAAGTCAACGCCGAGAACCCCCGGACCGTGACGATCATCGCGGGCGAGACGGTGACGACCACCTTCGAGGTGGTCTGTGCCGCGCTACCGCCGCCACCGCCACCACCCCCGCCCCCCCCTCCGCCCGCTGATTTCATGAACGGAGGCGGCAAACTCGGAAGTGGACGCCGTTTCGCCACCTTCGGATTTGAAACCAAACCGGACGGGGGCCAGCTGGAATGGGTGCAGCACTGTCCAGGCGGCAGTGACCCCTCGTCACCGATATGCGCGGCGGGAGGGTTCACATTTCACGGCGTGGTGACACCCGGGAGCTACGCCGTCGTGGACGGCTCGCCGAACTGCCGTACGTGGTCGGGCACCGGGTCGTCCAAGGAAACGGGGGCGCACAGCTTCACGGTCAGACAGGCGTGTGACAACGGGACGCCGGGCCGCGGAGTCGACTATATCGAGATCGACATCGACGGGTACCACAACGGCGGATTCCTGAGCGGCGGCAACATTCAGTTGCATAGGAGCAACCCATGAGCGGACGTGCGATGCTGCGCAGGCTCTGCGTAATTGGTATAGTCGGCAGCGGGATCGTGCCGGCCCCGGCAGGTGTGGCCGCCCAAACGGTGATCGGTCGGGGGAGCGCTGCGGCCGTGACCACGCCAACGAGCGGCCCGCAGACGTTTGCGAGTGTGCTGCTTCCCGCCGGTGGCGGTATGCTCAACGTCGATGCGGATGTGGCGGCGGTGCCGAACACGCTCGGCGCAAGCGGGTTGACGACCATCACGACGGGCCAGGTTGATGAGAAGCTCGTTTCCGCGACGACGACCGCCGAGGCGACCAAGGTGAATATCCTGAACGGCCTTATCACCGCGAAAGCGGTGCTTGCGCTCGCAACGAGCTACGCCGACGGCGCCACGGCTCAGAGCGAATCGGTTGGATCTGCCCTGCAGGGGCTTGTCGTGAACGGCCAATCCTACGGCGACATCGTCCCGAACCCGAACACGCGTCTCGCGTTACCAGGCGTGGGATATGTGGTGCTCAACGAACAGACGTCGACCGGTGACGGCGTGCACACCGCGGGGCTCACCGTCAACATGATTCATGTGTACCTGACGGATCCGGTCACCGGGGGGTCGATCGGCGACATCGTGGTCGGGACCGCGCAGAGCGCTGCGACCCTGTAAGGTCACCGTCCCGTTCCTGACCTGCATCTTTGGGTATCGGTCTACGTTCTATGAGCGGGTGAAAGCTGCAGGAATTACTTCGCGGCGTCTTTTCGGTTTTGGGTCCCGCTAGCGCCGCCGTCTAGGGCGCACCCCGTTTGGACGCAGGCTTAACTTCGGTAACCAAATGGCTGCTGGCGCACTTCCCCTCGGCATCGCCGTGTTCTCGGCGGTTAAGTTGCATGGATAATTCCAGGGGGATTTTGGATTTGCTGAGATCGTGGAGCACACCGCCGCCACGATGGATCCTCGTGGTCTTGTGCGCCGCCTGCAGCGATACGAGGCACGTCTACCACCTTGCCACCGAGCTGAACCGTGAGTTCGCCGCCATCAAGGTCGGCGTCATGCTGACCGACGGAGTCATCCTGACCGTGACCGTGGCGGACTCAGCGCTGGTTGTCAGCTCGTGTGAGACCCAGGTCGGGGTCGCCATGCGGGTCGGACGGTTCCTGCGCGACCACGACTCCCGCGTCGACTCGTTGTTGGCCGTCAACGTCGCGTTCGCCCCAGGCACCAAGGATGCCCCGCTCCCGGCGCGCCCCCACGCTCATTTACCGATTCGGTTCAATCCGGCGCGAGTGGCGGCGGGTCTGGCTGCGTCGGACAGCACGAGCGCGGTCAGCTCCTGCAAAGCGTTCGAGGAGCTCAACTCGTAGCCTCAGGTGGGTTGCTACAGGGGTGGCTGACGGGGATTGAACCCGCAACCTCCGGAGCCACAGTCCGGCGCTCTAACCAATTGAGCTACAGCCACCGTAAAGCAGACGCAGCAGGCGCAACAGGCGCAGCAGACGCCGCAGGTAGACCAAGGTAATCGGGCGAAAAGACGAACGAAAGCTCATAATAGCGGCGTGAAAGGGGAATTCCTGGCCCTGCTCAGCGGCGGCGACCGGCGCAGCATCGCCGACTCGGCCCGCGTCCGGGCGCTCATCCAGCGCCGCCCCTCCCGCCTCAAAGAGCTCGCTGCACTCACCACCCACGACGACTGGCTGGTCACCCAGCGCGCCCTCGACCTGCTCGAAAAGTTCGCGCACGAGCACCCGGACTGGGTCGAGCCCTACAAAAAAATCTTCATCGGTCCGCTGGCGGACAGCGACAAATGGGAAATCAGGCTGCAGGTCGTACGCGCGCTGCCGCTGTTTCGCTGGACCGCGCCGCAGCGCCGGCGCGTGGAGGCGATCCTCCTCGAGAACATCGCATTCCCGCAGACCTTCGTCCGCGCCTGGGCCCTCGATAGCCTCATGACGGTCGCCGAGCGCAACACCAAGCTGATGCCCGTCGTCCTGGAGACCATCGAAGCCTTCGAGCAATCACCGAAAAAAGCGCTGCAGGCGCGCGCCCGCGCGATTCGTAGTCGGCTCGCCGCACAACCCTAGTCGGGCCAGAAGCGGGCCGCGAGCTCCGCCGTCCGGGGATCGCGCGGCACCGGCGTGCCGTCGAACACGCCGATCTCGACGATCCCGCGCACCGCATTAGTAAGGAAGAGACTGCGGCCGGCGAGCGCCGCAACCGGCACCCGCGCTTCCTTCACATCGGTCAGCTCCATGACGCGCTTGCGACCGAGCCCCGGGAGGATGCCGAGGTCCTGAGGGGGCGTGCAGAGCGAACCGTCGTCCCACCAGAACAGATTCCACGCCGTCCCTTCCGCCACGAACCCATCGGCCGATACGAGGACGGCGTCGTGCGCCCCAACTCGGCGCGCATCCGCCAGCGCGCGACCGAACTGCTCGCGCCGCGTCGTCTTGTGGGGATACGGCTGATGCACCTCACCGGCAACCACGACATTGAGCGGCTGCTGCGCGCTTACGTCACGCGTTGTGATCTCGGGATGACCAGCGATCAGCTGCAAACGCACCACGCGGTCGCCCGTGCCCGCCGCGAGGCGCACCAGCTCGGCGAGATCACCCGAAGGTTCCGGCGCACCCAGCGCGGCGAGCGAGGCTTTGAGGCGCGCCAAGTGACGCCCGAGCCACGGAACCCGCCCCTCCTTGACCCGCATGGTCTCGATCAACCCGATCTGGACCGGCGCCCCCGGCGCCCCTACGCTGGACATGACGCCAAATACTACATTTGGGCCGACTACTTCGGAGGAGGGTCCGTGGGCAGCCGTGCGTTCGCCTTCGCAGTCGCCGGTCTCCTGGTTTCCGGTGCCTGTACCCATACCACGAGAACTATCATCCTCGACGCCGCTCCCAATGCGGACGTCCGGGGGCGGGGGCCCGAGGTGAATCGCGGCCCGAGCACCGCCGCGACGCTCGGCGTCCCGCCCGGTCATTTGCCCGACCCGGGCGAGTGTCGAGTGTGGATTCCCGGAACGCCGCCCGGCCGCCAGCCCAAGCCCAAGTCGCGCCCCTGCCCCGGCATCGCCACCGTCGCACCGGCCGGCAGCTGGATCATCTATCGCCCGACTGACGACAGGAAGGTCGTCCACATCCGCGAGGTCGATGCGCGCCGCGCGGGCACCGTCGTCCGGATCCGCATTTTCGACATCGTAACCAACCGATTGTTGCGCGAGGAGACTCCATGAGGCGGGCGGTCGTCGCAGCGCTGATCGTCACCGTAGGATGCGGGCCGAAGGGGCCGCCGCCATCGTTCGCTCCCGATCCGGGACTCGTCGAGCAAATCCGCGAGATCCGGATGTCCACGAGCATGCGGGCGTGCCCGGGCGAAAGTTTCGGCGCGGTCTACACCGCGGTGCTCAATGACGGGTCGCTCGTTCCGTTCGAGACGCGCTACGACAAGGACAACCCGCCGCGCTTGCACGTCGTGTTTCTGGCCCGCTCGAGCCCCGAGGCGACGCCGCTCGAAGGCGGCGGCTGGAGCGCGTACCGCGATCCGCTCGCCACCGCCATCACCGGCTTTCGCCTCACGGCGGCGCTCAGAGCCAAGCCCAACATCTCGACGTCCACCGTCGTGGCGCCGGATTACACCTGTCTCCAGCATGCATTTGGATTCCGCAGTGGCGGAACGGGCGCGAGCGGGCCGCAGGTAACGGTCCGGCTCGGGATTTTGAGATCGCCCTACTACGACCGGCTGCTGGTCGCCGGGATTGAAGTCGAAGATGCACCGCCCTTCTACGTACTCGCTGACGCGCGCGCCGTGCCACCGTCCGATTGGCTGATTATCGAAGCACGCGGCTCACGCGGGTCGCGTGGCGCCGACGGTGCGACGGGCGTCGCGGGTACCGACGGCCGGGCCGGCTGTCCCGGAGGCGCCGGAGGTCCCGGCGGCGCCGGCGGCAACGGCAGCGGCGCTGGACCGGGCGGGCGCGGCGGGCAGGTCACGATCATCGCGCCTGCCGAGGAGCCGTTCCTCGCCGGGCTTGTCGAAGCACAGGTCCCGGGTGGCGAGGGCGGCGATGGCGGCAACGGCGGCAAAGGTGGGACGGGCGGCAAAGGCGGCGCGGCCGAACCGGCGAACGATCCGCGCTGCGTCGCCGGAACTGCCGGCGCAGCTGGGCCGCCGGGAGCGAAGGGTCAGGACGGGCGCGACGGCGGGCCGGGCACTCGCCCGCAAATCGTTACCGTGCCGACGCGCGACGTCTGGGGAACGCGGATTCCGCCGTCACTGGCGGAGCTGATCGGCTACCGTCCGGCACCGCCCGCGCGACGCCAGTAGTAGTAGCCGGGCAATCCGAGCAGAATAATCCCCGCGCCGATCGCCGAGTCTTTAGGCGTCTCCACGATCGTGTTGGCGACGAGCCAGATCGCGAACGCGATGAACACGATCGGTGTGACCGGATAGCCCCACGTGCGGTACGGCCGCTCGAGCTGTGGCGCCTTGCGGCGTAAGCGGATGACCGCCCCCGCCGACAGAGCGTAGAACACGAATTGCGCGAACACGACATACGTGGCCAGCTGATCGTAGAGCGGACGCGGCGAGCAGAAGCCGAAGACGCACCTCGGCACCAACGTCAACACGCTCGCGATCACGCCCTGGGTGACCAGGGCAACAATCGGCGTGCCGTAGCGCGGATGTACCAACCCCTGCGCGCGGAAGAACACCGCTTGCCGCGCCATGGCGTAGGGAATGCGCGCCGCGGTCAGGATGATCCCGTTGTTCGCTCCCAGCGTCGAGATCAGAATCGCAGCGACCACCAGCGTGGCGCCGAGCGATCCCATGGTAACCTTTGCCGCGTCGGAAGCGACGAGTGCCGACCCCGCCATACTGCCGGGTCCGAGCACATACGTCAACGCCACGCTCGCCAGCACGAACAGCACCATCACCATGACTGTGGAGAGAATGATCGAGCGCGGCAGGTTGCGACCGGGATTCACGATCTCGCTTCCGACATACGTCGATTCGATCCAACCGTCGTACGCCCACAGCACCGCCACCATCGCGACGCCAAACGCCCCGATCCAGTGGCCCACCGGCTCGGACGGCCACAGCGGTTGGAAATGCGACACCGATCCGCCAGGAATGACGAACGAGGTCACGATCAAGGCGATCAGTGCGCCGATCTTCAGCGTCGTCAGCACGTTCTGCGTCGTGGCGCCCAGCCGCACACCACGACAGTTGAGCACTGTCAAACCGATGATCGAAATAATCGCGATGATGCGGATGCCTGTTTCGGACAGCGGTGTGAAAAAGCCGATGTACTTCGCGAATCCCACGGCAATGGCGGTGATCGATGCCGTATTGATGACGGAGAAGTTCGACCAGCCGTACAGAAAGGCCCACACCTTGCCGTAGGCCTCGCGCAGGTACGCGTACTGCCCGCCCGCCTCCGGGTACATGGCCGCGAGCTCGGCCACTGACAGCGCGCCCAGCAGCGATACGATGCCACCGATCACCCACACCAGCGTCATCACCGCGGTGCCCTGGACCGCAGCGGCGACGCTCGCGGGAACGATGAAGATCGCGGATGCGATCATCGTGCCCGCGTTGATCATCACCGCATCGAAGAGGCCGAGCTCGCGCTTGAGGTCTGTAGCGTTAGCCGACGGTGGTAAGGTCATGTGCGGAGTGGGGAGTGGGGAGTGGGGAGTGGTCTCATTCGTGCACCAAAATGTACCACTCCCCAATCCCCAATCCCCACTCCCCAACCCCCAACCCCCAATCAGAGCGCAGCGTCGGTATACAAATCCAGACGCCACCCGGTCGGCGTCCGGACAGCGCGCGTGAGGTCGAGCCGAAACAAACCGTCGATGAAGCTCGCGCCCACGCCCACGCCGGCGAGCGAGCGGGCGAGCGACAGCTGCTCGCGCGGACCCGCGCGCCCGACGTCGGCGAAAACCACGACGCGGGCGGCCGGCCAGCGATTCGCCAGCTCGAGCCGCGCGCGCCAAAAGGCGTCGCCGCGCGACGCGTTCCCACCGTAGCCACGGATGG